>Ga0182021_10001920_pt1 | contig 24209 bp, 15 predicted proteins | sample 612E3MmetaG_FD_120493 | JGI IMG/M metagenome (GOLD analysis project Ga0182021, IMG submission 120493) | Permafrost microbial communities from Stordalen Mire, Sweden - 612E3M metaG (Illumina Assembly) | ecosystem: Environmental > Terrestrial > Soil > Wetlands > Permafrost | place: Sweden... | reverse complement strand
GATCTTGTAGCTGCCGACGGGCGCGCCGGCCGACGCATTCGACTTCCAAGTCGTGTTGGCGACATCAGACATCACCAAACGCGACGAAAACAGGCCGCTGTTGCTGTCGTTGAGCGCGTCGGCGGCTGTCTGCAGATCGGTGAGTTGGGTTTTGAGCGCGTCCAAGGCACTCGACTGATCCGAGTTGGTCGTCTGCTCCTTCTGCAGGTTTGTGACCGGGATGCTGTCAGCGGCAATTAGTTGGTCGACCACTGACTTCCAGTCGAACGCGGAATTGGCAAGAAGGCCTGAGATTTGGATGCCGGACATGACGGGAAACAGGTAGGGGCATTATTGCCCATCCCTTCATCGGCACGTTTCCTCCGGAATTAAGGAGGCGCGTGCGCGACTGAAAACTCATTGGCGCCAGCCGGACAGCTCCCGGGCTGACCGTTTTCACTCGCGCGCCGGTAAACCGACCATCCGCGCCCACGCGGTCCATTTGCGTGCCCAAAGAAAAAACTCGCATCTCGCGTTAAGTTTTTTCCGCGGCGCGACGATACCTCTTCTCGTCGCGGTCCACCCGCGGCCGGCGCGATCCGGAGCCGACCCCCCGGATCCGAATGCGACACGGACGTCGCGCTCAGAATCAAGGAAGATACCATGTCAGTCGTCATTAACACGAACTTCGCGGCCACGGTGGCTGCGAACAACCTCGCCGCCTCAAATGAGAATTTGCAGAAGAGCCTGAACCGGCTCTCCAGCGGCTCCAAGATTGTCAACCCGTCCGACGATGCCGGCGGTCTGGCCGTCTCGATGAAGTTGTCGGCCACGGCCAAGCAACAGGGGGCGACGATCTCCATCCTCGGCAACGGTGTATCGTTTCTGCAGACGCAGGACGGCGCGCTCAAGGTGGCCGGCGAGATCCTGCAACGCATCGCCGAACTCGGCACCCTGGCCGGTGATCCGACCAAGAGCCCGACCGATATCTCCAACTACGACACGGAGTTTACGGCGCTCAAAAACCAGTTGTCGACCATCACTGGGGCAACCTTCAACAATGTCACCCTCTTCGGGAGTGGCTCGCTGCCTGTCCCGGGTGGTGGCACCCTCAGCAAAGCGGGCCTGGCCACGGCCGTCGCCGGCGTCACCTCCGCGGCGAGCGTCTCCGCTGCTTTGGGCGCTACGACGACTGCGATCGAAACCGTGGCGACCGAACGCGCGGAAAACGGTGCCGAGCAGAGCAACTTCAACTTCGCCGCCGAGCTGCTCACGGTGAACAAGGCCAACCTGGAGGCAGCCAACAGCCGTATCAGCGATGTGGATGTCGCGGAGGAGAGCACCCAACTGGCCCGCTGGAACATCCTCGTCCAGTCCGGCACGGCCATGCTGTCGCAAGCCAACCAGAGCGCCCAAATCGCCCTCAAACTCCTCCAGTAAACCATGCGTCTCCGGGCGTGGGGCCGGCCTAGTGAACCGGCCCCGCGCGACCTCCCTGCGGTTGTCTATCCGGAGCCGCCCACCCCCCATCTTCGCGCGCAAGCGCAAGCACTTTGGACTCAGTAGCCCAGACGGCGCGATCCGGCGCCGACTCCACCGGATCCGGGGTCCCCACGGACGGGGACAGTCAAATCAAGGAAAGATACTACCATGTCAGTCGTGATCAATACAAACTACGCGGCAACGATTGCTTCCAACAATCTGTCCGCTTCGAATACATCGCTCCAGCGCAGCCTCAACCGGCTTTCGTCTGGATCGAAGATCGTCAGCCCGTCCGATGACGCGGGCGGTCTCGCGGTCTCAATGAAACTGTCGTCTGCGGTCAAGAACTCAGGGGCCAACATCTCCATCTTGGGGAACGGCGTGTCGTTTCTGCAGACGCAGGACGGTGCGCTCAAGGTCGCCGGCGAGATCCTGACGCGTATGGCAGAACTCGGAACCCTGGCCAGTGATCCGACCAAGGGCGCGAGTGATATCAGCAACTACGACACGGAGTTTGTTGCTCTCAAGGCGCAGTTGACGAGCATCGCCGGGTCAACGTTCAACGGTGTCGCTCTCTTCGGGAGTGGCACGATATCGGCGGATGGCGTTTCGATGACCAAAGCGGCCTTGACCACGGCCGTCAGCAGCGTCACCAGCGCTTCGACCGCCTCCGCTGGTGGAGCCGCCGCGTCTACGGCGATCACCACCGTGGCGACGGAACGCGCGCAGAACGGTGCCGAGCAGAGCCGCCTCGGATTCGCCGCCGAACTGGAAACGGTCGGCAAAGCCAACATGGAAGCCGCCAACAGCCGGATCATCGATGTGGATGTCGCCGAGGAGAGCACCCAGCTCGCCCGCTACAACATCCTCGTCCAGTCCGGCACGGCCATGCTGGCCCAAGCCAACCAGAGCGCCAACATCGCCCTGAAGCTCCTCCAGTAATCTGGATACTGTCATTGGTTCTTCTGATTCGCCCAACTCCCGGTCACCCGCAAGGGTGGCCGGGAAGGGGGTGGCGGAAACCGGCGGCGCCCTGTGCGCCACGGTGCCAGTGGCACCCTGCAGAGGGCGGCGGGCCGCATCGAGCCCCCGCCGAATTAGACCCCGGTCCTATTCCGGGGTCTTTTTCGTTCCCGCTCAACGCCCGCACTGCCGCAGGGGGTGGATCGAGAAAGTGAATCCCGCTGCCGTCAACGCGCTACCCCTATTCTCCGGGCCAAATCAGGCGTGAGGTTTCCAGCCAAAGCAGAAGCTTTCGAGTTCATCGCGCACCAGGCGAAGTACCGAAGTCCAGTCCTGCGCAGCTGGCTGACGAAACAAGCGCGCACGAGGATACCATGGACTGTCGTTGCGCTCGAGCAGCCAGCGCCAGTCAGGAACGTACGGAAGCAGGACCCAAAGAGGTCTACCCAATCCGCCGGCAAGGTGAGCCACAGAGGTATCTACCGTGATCACCAGATCCAGCCGTTCGACGAAAGCCGCCGTATCACAAAAATCCTCCATCTGATCGGTCAGGCATTTCATCTTGGGCGACGCCGCCAACGCGGCATCTTCTGGATTCACAATGTCCTTTTGCAGGCAATGCAGGACGACGGGACTCTCCTCCAGAAATCGCCCCGCAGCCGACGCTGGGATTGACCGGTTGAGGTCATTCCTGTGTTGGCGATTGCCGAACCAGACAAATCCGACCCGAGGTCCGGCCGACGTGCGCAAAAGTCCGTCCCATTTCCGCCGATGGAAATCGGGGACATGGAGGTAAGGAACATCGCCAGGAATCGAGTCCAACCCAGTAGAAAAGGCCAGGGGCAGGCTGAGCAAAGGACAATGCGCATCGAAAGCCGGCAAGGTTTCGCCCCTGGCATAGAGGCATTGAACCCGCGGATCCTCGGAGAACAGGGTCTTTAGGGCGGGCTGAACTTCCAGAATGACCTTGGCCCCCCTTTGTTCCAGCAGAGGAAGATATCGCACAAACTGGAGAGTGTCACCGAGCCCCTGCTCCGCATGGACCAGGATCGTTTTGCCCTCCAAGGAGGAATCGCCCAGCCAAAGCGGTGGCGTAAAGTGGCGGCGAGCAGTCCGCTGCACGGTGGCCCAGCGGTATTCATGCTTGGGCCATCCAGGAAGGAAATCACCCTTCAAAAGGAGGAGAAGGCTTTCGTTAAAATGCGCCTCGGCCAGATCAGGTTTGATTCCGATCGCCTGTCGGAAAGCATCGGTGGCGTCATCCAATCGTTTCAGCTCCTTCAACGCGACCCCGAGATTGCACCAAGCTTCCACCAGGTCGGGTTGGATCACCAAGGCGCGCCGGTAGAGGGAAACGGCCTCATCGAGCTGCCCGAGCGATCGGCAGATGGCGCCCAGGTTGCAGAATGCCTCGACGCAGGGTTCGGGGCAATCGATGGCCCGCCGATATTCTGCCGCGGCACGCGGAATCTCGCGCGCGGCATGCAGAGCGTTGCCGAGTGCGTTATGCGCGATCGAAAGTGAGGGGTGCAGGCCGATGCATTTTTCGAAGAAAGCAATCGCCCGGGCGGTCCGATTTTCGGCCGCATGCAGCGTGCCGAGTAAAAAAAGCGCCCGGCAGTTTCCCGGCTCCAGGGCCAAGGCCTGCTCATACCAACGCCGAGCCTCACTTAAGCGGCCAGCCGTGTGCGCGACGAAACCGGCATCAAGGTCAGTGGGAGCTTTTGGCATTGAGTCGCTTGTTTCGGTGCCCTGCAGCCCTCCCACAATCATCATGGTTGAGGATTGCAGGCGCCGGCGGCAAAGATCGCGTCGGCCACCACGGTGCCGACGGTCTCGTATCCGTTGAAGTGCTCGTAAATCCGCCGGCGGGGTGCCGCCGGCAGGGCCAACGCCTGGTCGCACGCCGTCGCCAGCGCCTCCAGATCACCGTGCGGGTAGCGTACGATCAGCCCGGCCTGGTGCAATTCCTCCAGCCGCCCGCCGGCGCGAGAGTCCTCGCTCACCGGCACCAACCCGAGGCACCCCGACCAAAACGGCCGGTCCGTGTGGGTGGCGCTCATCGCCGGCGTCGCGAACATCCGTCCTTCGGGGCACAGGCCCACTTTGTAGCGACTGAGCACCGTGCGTTCGCCCTGCGCGGGTGAATGGTCGTAGCTCGGGATGAAGCGGTCCTTGAATCTCGCGCTCAGAAACGCGATCTGCCGCGCCCGGTGCGGCGTGAGGCCGAGGGACGAACCCAGAAAAAGGACCTTCTCCTCGGGGGCTTCATTAAACGGCGACGCAAACGGCACGACGTTCGCAACCCAGCTCCGATGCACCCGGCGGCACTTCGCCGGCAAACGCGCCGCCGCCGGCTCCGCCAGCGGCGATTCGTCGTGGATCAGAACATCGAGATGCGGCGCGATCTCGCGGAAGCACGGCATGCGGCGCGAGGCCTCGTCGAACGCGTAGTAAAAATGCCGCACGCCGACGCGCGCCAGCAGCTCAAACGCCTTGCCCGCCACCGCACCTAAAGACTGCGGCTGTTGCCCCATCGTGATGAACCAACGCTCCTCGCCGGGGGCCCGCGGCCTTCGGCCCAGCTCCGCGATCCCCGCCCCGCCGCACACCCAAGCGGGCAGAAACTCGAGCCCCGGATGGGTCATCGCCGCAAAACACCGCGTGTTCTCCCCAAACCAGTCGCAGTCGAGCCGCGCCTTGCGGAGGAGGGCCGCGTCTCGGGGATCCGCGACGAGCGGCCGCAGATCGAGCGCCGGCACCCGCGCCACGTAGGCCGCCGCATCCTCGAGTTCCCGGGCCCAGGTATTGAAGTAGCAAACGCGGACGCGGCGGCAATGAACGGATGGAGAAAGTGATGACATCACACCGTAAAACCTCATTGACCTCCCCAACCATCAACGCCCGCCAGCACTGGAGGGCCTCGACGCGCTGATTCATCAGCACCGATCCCTTGGGGTCGTAGCGACTCTCCCCCTCTCACCCTTCCCTTCCGGTCAGCCGAAACCAGCTTCGGAGAATTCGCCTCATCGCGGAGGGCGCAGCGTTCCGCCTCCAGGGGCTCCTTGCGATCCGCCAGTTCGCTCGGCGACCCAGAGTGGTGCCGGACCGACGTCAGCGGCGGCAGTGGCGGTCTCCCGCTCAGCAGCTCCAGCAATGCATTTTCGGATTTGTGCAGGCAGTAGAGCTCGGTGAACGAATGGAAAAACTTCGCGCATTGAATGGGATCATTCACGCGGTGATCGTTGTGAAGCACTCGACCGAGTTGATACCGCAAGGAACATTCGTCGGTCGCTTCGTGCGTAAAACCGAGGCTGCCGTAAAACGCGTCGCCGCAGAGCACGACCTCCTTTCCCAAGAGAAGCGCCTCCAATCCCGCCTGCGATGTGATCGTCACGCACACGTCCGCCTGCCGGATCAGGTCGTAGGTATTGAACTGGTTCTCATCATCCAACACCAGAGACGGCCCAAGCTGGCGCCGACTTTCCTGGAAACCGGCGTGCTGTTCCAGCCATCCTGCCGTCAGCCGCCGGTAATACGGGACCGGATCGGGATAGCGCGGACTCTCTTTCGGATGCAGCTTGATCAGGAGACGGCAGGAGTTCTCGGCTGCATAGGCGGCCAGCGCGGCGATCACCTCCACCTGGGATTTGAACCCGCGCAAACCAAAAAGCACCGACGAGTCCACACCCACTTGGCCAATGTACGTGATCGTGCACGCCTGCCCCGGTGACGGTGCCAGCATCGCCCCGGCGGGAGACGTATGCTCCACCGACTTCAGCGTTCCCATCGACCGTAGATACGCGTCGACCGACCCAGCCGCCAGCTCGTCCGGGATCGAATCACGATATCGCCAGAAGTAGTTTTTCGCCTGGTTGATGTTCACCGCAATGCCCGAGATGTCTTCCCACAGCAGTCGTTCGCGGTGAAACGTATTCTCGATCGCCACGACCCGGACGCCCCGTTGCAGTCCAACGTTTCGCAGCGCGGCGGCGACGATATCGTAGCCTTGGGCAATGACGATGGAATCGGGGTGGTAGAAATCACAGAATGCGTTCGCCTCATCGATCGCCGCCATCGCGGCCCCGTAGAGCGCCTGAACCGCGTCCAAGTGTCCCGGGACGTCCAGGTCGAAGTCGGATGGCAGGGATCGCAGCTGCACCATCAGGCGGTAAACGCAGACCGACCACAGCGAGATTCCACGATGGGTCAGGGAGCGAAGATTCTCGTTGTTCACCTCGGTCAGCCGGTCAGCTCCAGCCGCTGGTTCTCCATCCATCAGCACCAACAGAACGCCGTCGTCAAAGGAGCGGCTGACCAGGCGGCGCATATCAAACCCGAACCATGCCTGGTGGCCAAACAGCACCGCCCGTCCGGGCACCTCATGCTCCCGTACGCTTCGCGAGGCGGCCACCGCCGCTCGGAAACAGAGCATGATCAATCGCAATGCCTCGTGATCCGTGATCGCCGATTCCGCGGCGAGCGGACGAACGCAGGCGAGATTGGGCCGTTGCGCCACCAACTGCATCCAACGAATATTCGCTGCCAATGGCGGACCGTCGACTCGTTGGCCGTGCACGGCGAAAACCCGAGCAACAAAAGAAGCCCCGTTGGAACGACTCGGCTCATTCGCCAACGCGTGATACTGCTTGAGCCACCGATCGTTGGGCGCACGCGCCAGCCCCGCGGCAAACGCCGCCGCGGCGGGCTGGAGCTGGCCAAGGCGTAATTGTGATTCCCCCAATCCGAACCAGCCGGTTGCCCCGTTCGACTCGAGTGAGACATAGGCTTCGAATGCCCGTGCGGCCTCCGCCAAACGGTTCGCTCCACGATACGCCAGCGCCAAGGCGAACTGAATCTCGGCCCGAGAGGCGTCCAGTTTTGCAGCCTTCTCCAGCGCCTCGATTTCTGCCCGAAGTCTTTCTTCCGCATCAGGCGGGCCCGTTTGCCATTGGCGCAACCAGGCTTGCGCCAGCCCAGCCACATAATAAGCGTCCGCCAGGGACGAATCAGCCTGCAGCGCCCGCTTGGCGTATTCATCGGCGGCAGTGAAATTGAGCGATTCAACGGCCTTCCAGGCCATGCCCAGCAATCGGCCGGGTTGCCAGGGAGCGGGTTGGTGAAGCAGGCCCCATTTCAGCAGCGGGATCCGGGGGTTGCCCGGTTCCGCCCGCTTCGCCATCAGCAGCATCTTATCGCAGAGCGACGTGTTTTTGACCTCGAAAGCCAGTTCCGCCATCACCAGGCAGGCCTCAATGGAATTGGGATTGGACGCGAGCGCCTCTCGCGCGAATTTCAGCGCGCCGTTTTGGTCGCCCGCATCGAGGTACCGCCGGGCTTCTGCCGCCTTCTGTTGATGCACCGGCACCGGAGCCTGTCGGGCTTGAAACAGGGCCACCTGGGGCCGGACTGGCGTCCAGCCCGCCGGCACCAGGCGGGCCTGCAGCGCTGGCACCATTTCACGAGGCCAGTCCCAGCACCACACCCGCGACGCCCCCATAGCCTGGGGTTTGGGCACATCTTCGCGACCACACACCAATAGATCGGGCCGCGGCTGCCCCGGAGCCGCGGCGCCACGAACCAGCCGCGTGCGGGGTAGAGTCGCCACGACCGAGGCAAAGGCTTCCGGCACGGTGCGGTCCACCTGGACCGTCACCTGCTCTTGCTCGCGGTGGAGCTCGTTGAGCACGTCATAGCAGGCCAGCGTGCCCTCCAAGGGAAGGTGGCCGGCTCCGAAATCAACCCAGACCTTGCCGGCGGGCGGGATCGCGAACTCCGGCAGGTCACGGCCGTTGAGGACCAGGTCGCCAAACGCCCAACGCCGCCGCTGCTCGTTGAAATGCTCTTGGAACCAGCGCTGCCCCGCTCCCCCGATCGCGCGGGCTTCCTCAGGATGCGAGAGAAAGTACCGAGCGTGGTCCACAAACTCGCGTTCGTTGGCGTAGGACACCTTCTCGCGCCCCTCGACCAAAAGATGGTCCAGTCCCGCGTCGGCGCTGAGCCGATCCGTCAGCAGCATTGCCCCGCCCGCAATCACTTCGAACACGCGCAGGTTAACATCGCCATTCATCACTACGTTGATGCCAATCAGCGACGACCCGTAGTGCGCGATCGCATCAGCCTGCCGCACCTGGCGCCACGCCAGCGGGAGATTGGCGGCGATCAATGCGGCGAACAGGCGCTGGCGGCGGAGATGATACCCGACCATGCCGACCAAAGCCAAGCGGTGCTCCCGCACGCCTCGAAGCGCGGCTTCCACTCTGGCATCCGGATGGGGAAACGTCAGCGCGGGGAACCAATGGATGTTTTTGATTCCCGCGGCCCGGAAGAATTCAAGGTGATGCCGGTCATACAACACGATAACCTGGGAAAAAGGTTCGCTCGTTGCATAGGCGATCATCGAGGACAAAGCCCGATCGCCCCAATGCGAATCGGCCGCCAACAGAACCGCCGGGCAACGCAACGATCCGAGATGGCGGGGCTTCACCCCGAAGCCGCAGTCGACATGGCATACCACCACATCCGGGTACTGTTCGGTCGGGAGTTCCGCCATCAGTTGTCTGACGTCAAACTCCCCATAGGGCGTCGGGTGCGACAACCAGCGTTCTCCGATCTGCTGGTGCAGGAACCATGGGCCGCAGTTGATTTGCTCGTCGCTCAGTGAGGGCGGCGCCATGTGGTGAGGCGGCTGGCAGGATAGGAAAACGACACGCATGGCGGGAGCAGGCCTGATTGCTCCTCAGGATGCCTTTTTGATCAAGCGCCCCAGCTGGGCGAGGCAGGCGGCCTCATCCATGCGCGCAAAGACCGGCGGCGGGATCTTGCACACCCGGGACGTTACTGCACGGATGGCCTGCGCGCGGGCCAGCTGCTGCAAGGGCTCCGAAAGCGGAATCTCCCGGCTCGTATCGCGCTTCACTCGCGACCGCCGGTCGTCACCGTCCACCAGCGCAAACGAGGCACGCTGAAACCAAGGCCCCCAGGGGAGGAGTTCCGCAATCAATCGGTTGATCGCTTCGTGGTATGGGAGCTGGCTGTGCAGAAAAGCCTCAACCGTATCGAAAGAAGCATGGCCTTTCTGGAAATTGGCGACACGATCATCATCGGTATGCGGCAGAAAAGTCAGCAAGTCCGGCGCAATCTCCAGACGTACTTGCCCACCCGCAGTCATGCGATCGTAAAAATCGGTATCATCGTGAGCATAATAGCGGATCAGCTCCGAGTAACCATTGGCCTGAAGCCACTGATCGCGGGTGAACAGGCACTGCCCATTCACGCAGGTTTTGCCCACCGCAGCCCCTGAGTGCCAGTTTCCCGCGTAGTAGCGCCCTGGTGCCGGCCTCAGATTTACCACAGCCGGCGCCGGCATGCAGTCGGCGTCGCATTTGAGGATGATATCGCCCCGTGCCTGCGCAATCCCGAGATTGTAGGCGTAGGTTTGAATCCACCGCGGCTCACCTTCCGCGCGCACGAGACGAATCCGCGGATCAAGCTCCAGCAGGTCGGCAATCGATTCCCGCGTGGACCAGTCGACAATGAGGATTTCATCAATGGAAGGCAGCTTGATCCACATGCGCACCGATTGACGCAAGTGCTTTTCACGATTCATGCAGGTAGTGACGAGGGAGATCATGATGACGGAATTGTCCGGTGCTGTAAGATTGCGGTTACGCCATGGGTCAGGCCGAGACCGCCGGAACCGGCGCCGACTCGAACCGGCCGCGTAATTCCTCCAAACGCGGATGGTCCGGCACGAGCGTGCCAAGAGTGCCGACCGCCTCGCGCGCCAGATCCGTCGCGCCGGCTGCCTCGGCGAGTTCGATCAACATCAGCCAGCCGTCGGCGAATTTCGGATCGAGCCGCAGACTCGCCTCGATCGCCTGCACCGCCTGCGTGGGTTGCTGATTCAGTTTTAGCGCCCGCGCAAGGTCGAACCAGCACGCGGCGTCAGCCGCCCCGGTTTCGACCGAAGCCAACAGGTAGTCCACTGCACGCCGGGGCTGATCCAGCCCCAGCAAGGCCCGCCCCAACAGAGCCCGGGCGGATGGCGAAGCGGGTTCGGCTCGCAGCGCGGACCGCGCCTCGGCCATCGCGATAAAGTAGTCGCCCTGCGCCAAGGCGTCCTGTCCGGCCGTCAGACGATCAGACGGAGAAACCGGATCCGCCGGCACTCGAAGCGGTAAGCGGGTGGCGCGAAACGCCGAGGCTCCTGCCGCCAAAATCTCGTCAAACGCCACTTCGATCAGATCGCCGAATCCATCGCCCCAGGCGAGGCCATCAAACACCGCCGGTGCCGTCGCAAGGGCGTGGCGAATCCGCTCCGTGACTCCGGTGCGAACCTGCAAATCCAATGCGAGCCGTACCGCCAGCGCAGCATACTCCTCCTGACCGGCCACCACCAGATCACCCAAGCCCAAAGATCGGAGCAGGGTGGCCACTCGACGTGAACGCCACGCCGGTCCCGCCAACGAGATCACAGGGAGACCGGTTTTGAGCGCACTGAGAGCTGCGGTTTCGTCATCCGACGGGTCCACATCCAAAAAGACGTCGCCGATTTTGAACAGTGCTTCGATGTCCGCGTGTGAGGGCAGTTCGGAGGGCAGGACCATCAGCCGGTCGTCCGCCACGCCTCGTGCCGCCAGCACCCGATCGAACCCGGAGCAGAATTGCTGTGCCGCCGCGGCGCAGTCGCAATCCGGGCCGATGCGTTGCACGAGGAGCCGACTGTCGGGCAATCTGGCCAACAGGTCCGCCCACATGGCTTGGGTCTCAGGTCCGATTTGACCCCAGCTCGCCGCCGCGATGAAGACCACGGCGTTCTCCGGCAGGTTCATAGCCGACCGGTTCCATTGCGTTGTGGACGTGTGCCCGGCCGTCAGCTGGTCAAAAACCCGCGTCGGACCAGGCACCAAACCCACCCGTTCACCAAGCTGACTGGTCAGATCTGCGAGATCAGTCAGTTCACCCAACACAAACAAGTCGATCATCCCACATCCCGTCGTGACGGTGTGGTGGGCGGAGGTCGCAACCTGCAGCGGCGCGAGTCGATGGGCGGCCAGTTTGACCAAATCGCCGCGGTCACCGGTGAGGTCAGCGGCGAACACCAGTATGTCGAGACCGGCCTGGGACATCATCCCGGATTGTCCGGCGGGGTCCGCCGGCAGCACCTGCATCTGGCTGACGGTCGTGCGCACGTGCTGCTCCCAGCGCGAATGGGTCAACCACTGGACAAATAGCTCCACCTCAAACCGATCGGGATCCAGGTTGGCAATCATCGGCAGAGCCGCCTGCATCGCGGGCGATCCGTCGAATGCCGCCAGCACAAACCCGACCCGCAGGCGCCGCCCTTCCCGGGCCAAGAGAATCGGCGGTTGGTCCTTCCCCGCCCTGCGCTCCAGACGGGCGATCAGTCGCGCGTGCAATTCCGCGTGCCGGCGTAAATCGAGGCGGCTGAGCCGCAATGTGGGAAAAGCCGATTGGGCCAGGTAGCGGTCCAACCCGGCCTTAACCACTGCGGCAGCAGGATTAGCTTCGACCCAACGGGCCAGCTCATTCAACTGGCTCTCCCAATACGCCGCAAAACGATCTGCCTGCCCGCGAGCGGCAAACATCTCCGGCACCGCCAGCATCCAGGCAGCATAATCCGCCCACAGCCAATCCGGCGCTTTGTCCATTGGCGGCAGTCGCGGGCACGCCCATGCCGGTCGCAGGATCATCTTCGCCAGCAATCCCGGCCAGCCCTTTGCCTCGGGCACTTGAACCGTATCCTCCGCCGCCAATCGCCCAGGGACGTCACTACTGTTCAAGTCCTTAGCCAAAACCCGGACCCGTTCGATCAGCGAAACCGGGACCTGCCCGCAGGGAATCCTGGTGACTGCCGCGGCGGCATCATGCAACCCAGCCACGAGAGCAAGCCACGCTTCGCGAGTCCTTGGTGCTCCAAGGTAAGCATCCAGAAGCATGCAGGCCCGGTCGACTACAGCGATGCTGTCGTCGTTCTTGGTCGACGCCGTCGGAGGAACACCGACAACTGAGGTCATATCGGAGGGGGAAAACGCAGCGGCAGACATCAGAGACCTCGATAATGCAGATTCCGGGCCGAAACCTTAACTAATCTCATTAATATCTTAATATTAATGCTTTGCGGAACAAAAAACTACAATTTATCCAGGCTGCATGCGAATTGAGGCCCCCATCACAAGTCCGGCAGGAATAATCTGCCTACACCGGGAGCGCGTTTTTGTTGACGATCTTCCTCTGTAAATCCGGCCCGTTAAGCACCTAGACCGGATCTTGATGCGCCGGATGCCGGGGATCAACGTGACGACTCCGCGAATCTTCCGATTCAGTCTGCGACCCTTTCTTTACGAAAAGATGGATCAGAAAGTGCGCTCCGTCGCAATTGTCGCTCGGCTGCATATCAAGCGATTCGTCGACGGACAGTACCTGGCCGCGTTGATCGAGGCGATAGACCCGCTGGCCAAACTGGGCGACGTGGGCGATTTCCGGCCGGGAAGCAGCGAGCGCGATCATTTCTGTTCCAGTGAAATGCCGCAAATGATGGCGAAACCACTGCAGATTGAAGGAGAGAGGCATCGCGGCCTCGTTGGGCGTCGAGACGAAGATCACTCCGCCAGGGCGAAGACTGCGGACCAACGCATCGAACAGTGCCTCGGGTTCCGGCACATGCTCAATCGATTCGAAGCAGGTGACAAAGTCGTAGGCTCCGACTGGCAGGTCGAAGGGGTAACATTTGTGCGCATAGATCGTCCCCGGAGTGGCGTAGTGGCGGTTCGCCACCTGGATTGCTTCCTCCGAACCGTCGATGCCCAGCACGTTCGCACCAAGCACCTTGGAGGTCAGCCAGGTTCCATAGCCGTTACCGCAGAAGAGATCCAATCCGACCAGAGGATTGGACGCTCGGGCGAAATGCTGCTCGAGTACAGCGATCGCGAGTCGGTAACGGCTGGAATGGTCGGGCCGGATTTCTTGAATACGAATAGCCGTCTGGCGTTCGCCGCTGGCATAGGAGAAATCCTTCCTTGGGGGAGGGCTCGTCGGAACGATCGTTGTCACGGGGAAAACTCCGATTACGGACTGCGGAACACCTGCGCTTCGTTTGGCCATGGTGAGTTCGAGCGACACGCCACCGTCGCCGACGGGCGGGAGGCGCGCGTCGGATCAGGATGCGGCCGGACGCCGGTCGCAAGGGATGGCCGTGGTGGTGGCACGATTCGGTCGCTGCCAGCCATCGGCCGCCGGTCTGGTTCCTTTAGGCAAAAGCACTCAAGCCGCCGGGAATTGTGCCGTATCAGTCGTCGGACCATGCCTCGGGAACCCAGGCCTACGGGTCCCCGGGCTTGTCCTCGCCGCTTCCATGTCCGTCGCACTCTCCAATCCCACCAACACCGTCGTCGCCGCACCATTGACCGAAGACCAGATTCGGCACCGGCTGGAAGGTTGCCCCAAGCTGGCCTCCCTGCAGAGCATCAACAAGGCGCTGGGCGAGCTGGTTAATTCCGAGCAGAGCCTCAACTCGCAGATCGCCGAGATCATCCGGCGCGATCCGTCCCTCGCCTCGCGTGTGCTGCGCCTCGTCAATTCCGTCTATTTCGGCCTCTCCGTTACCATCAACAATATCGAGGAAGCGGTCTTCTTTCTCGGATTGCGCCAGTTACGCGAGCTTGCGATGGCCACCCCGGTGATCGAAGAGCTGAACAACCTGGAAAGCGTCGCGTCTTCCCCCCTGCCTTGGAAGGACCTCTGGTCCCATAGCATCAGCACCGGGATCCTCACCCGCGAAATCCTTGCCACCACCCTCGACTCCCGTGACGACGATACCGATTACCTCGTCGGTCTGCTCCATAACGTTGGCAAAATCGTCATGGCCTACGCCTTCCCGCAGGAGCTCACGACCGTGGTGGGCCAGTCCCTGGAGACGCCAGCGGATGTTTGCCGGCTGGAGCGCGAAGTCATCGGCTGGGACCACGCGCAGATCGGTGCCTATTATTTGGAGCGCCACCGGCTGGCCGAGGAAATCACGTTTGCCGTGCGTTATCACAACGAACCCGAAAAGGCGCCGCGGCACCGCCGTTTCGCCGCGGCAGTGCAGGTGGCCGACTACCTCGTCCGGCACGCCGGCATCCCCGGTGGGTTCGAGAACATCCAGCCGATCGCGGACGAGGCGTGGGTCCAACTCAGCGGCTGGAAGATCCTTTACGGCGCCGAGGACACCGACACCCGTCTCGCCCGCGCCTCTTTGGCCAACGTTCTCCAGCGCCTGCCCCAAGTGTTGGGTAGCCTTTTCTGATTCTCGGGCGGGAGATTCATCCGAACGGGGCGGACCGGCGCTGCAGAAGAAGGTGCGTTGCGGAAAATGCACCCTACCCCAAACCGTGGTCCCGTCGGACGCCGGCCGCCCTCAAGTTCTGCGCCGACCAACCGATGAAAAGGGCAATCGATGTCAACGGACCTTTGCGAATCGACCGCTAAAGGAACACCTGGATCTACCGCGTCGCATGATTGGCTGGGGGCTTGGGCTTCCAGCCTCTCCTTGGTTTATTGCCGCGACTTGGAGGGCCGGGTGCTCAGCGCCAACCGCGCCTTCGTCCGGAAATTCGGCCGCTCCGCCGAACAACTGGATTCCACTCCGGCGGTTGGATTCGTGCACCCGGACGATGCCCCGACCTTTCGCTCCGATCCCCTGCCGGCGGGTCAGCGCGTGGCGCGCGAACAACGGTGGCTGACTCCTCAGGGCTGGCGTTGGGTCTCGTGGGAAGAAAGCGCCTTGGTCGACAACGAGGCCCACATCGTCGGCACCTTTGCGGTCGGCCACGACATCACGCGCCAGCACCTCGCCGAGGAACAGTACGTCAAGCTATCGGCGGTGGTCGAACAGTCGCCCCTGGCCATTGCCATCGCCGATGCCGAAGGCCACGCCCAGTATGTGAACACGCGGTTCACCGAAGTGACCGGCCTCACTCTGGAGCAGATTCTCGACCGGGACCTGCCGATTCTCCGGGAAGGCCACAAGAGCGACACCGCCTACGAAGAGTTCTGGGCCACGGTCACCGCCGGCCAGGAGTGGCGCGGCGAGCTGACCCGCTCGAAGCCCGATGGCTCCAAGGTGTGGGAGTCGGTCCAGGTTTTCCCGCTCCACAGTGCCGGCGGCGAAATCACCAATTTCGTCTCGGTGCGCCAGGACGTCACCGCGGGCAAACGCCTCGAGGAACAGCTACGCCAGGCGCAAAAAATGGAGGTGGTCGGCACCCTCGCCGGCGGCATTGCCCACGATTTCAACAACCTGCTGGCGGTGATCAACGGCTACGCGGAATTCAGCCTCTCCCACTCGCCCGACTCCGCCATGTTGCTGAAAAGCCTGAGCGAGATCCAGCGCGCGGCCCAACGCGCGAGCGGCCTCGTGCGCCAGATCCTCACGTTCAGCCGCAAAGCGGAGACGCGTTTCTCGGCGATGGATCTCAACCAGCTGGTCCGGGACCTCGTCACGCCCCTGTGCGAGACCTTTCCACGCACCGTCTCCTTCAGCTTCGACCTGCAGGAAAACCTCCCTCCCCTGCTGGCCGACCCGAACCAGATCCAGCAGATCATTCTCAACTTGTGCGTGAATGCCCGCGACGCCATGCCGTCCGGCGGAACCATCACCATCAACACCGATGTACGGCCGGGCACGGAACTGGCCGCCTTCCATCTCGACGTGCAGACCGGGCGGAAATACGCGATGCTCAAGGTCACGGACACCGGCACCGGGATGAGCCCTGAGGTGCGTGCGCGCATCTTCGAACCTTTCTTCACCACGAAACAGGGGAGCCACGGTACCGGCCTCGGTCTTGCCGTCGTCTACGGCATCGTCACGGGACATAGTGGTTTCATCGACGTCGACAGCACCCTTGGTGTCGGCACTTCCTTCCGCGTTTATTTGCCACTGGCCGATGATGTCGTCGCGAGTCCCGTCGCCGCCGCCGCCACCAATTTCCCGTGCGGCACGGAGACATTGCTGATTGTCGACGACGAAATCTCGCTGCGCCGTCTCCTGGAAACCGCTTTCACCCGCAAAGGCTACCACGTGACCTGCGCCGCCGACGGCTTGGAGGCCATCGAGATTATCAGCGATACCAGCCGGCCCGTCGATGCCGTGCTCCTCGACCTCAACATGCCCGGAGCCACCGGGATGGATGTGTTTAAGGTCATCCGCGTCTGCCGTCCGGAACTCAAGGTGCTGGTGCTAAGCGGACACCTCTCGCCGCAAGCCCGAGTTGAATTCGAGCACCTTGGACAGAAGGATTTCGTGGGTAAGCCATACTCCCTCAATGAATTAGGGCACCGCCTGCGCACCCTGCTCGACACGCCGAAACCCACGGCTTCCTGAACCGGTTGCGGAGGAACGGCCGGGATCGGCAATGCGCGACAGCCGGAGGAATACCCCTCTTCTTTCGCGTTTCGCGTCCCGTTCTATCGGGTCTCCAGTGAATCACTTACGAACATTTGTTTCCTCCACGGCAGAAAAGCCAATCCATTTCAGAAATGGCGGAACGGACCGATTCAGACTGTGGGCAATCAGATCGATCCATTTCATGGACCATCTCCAACACAATGACTCCACGCGATTCCACGCCAGTTTTGGCGCAGACGCGCAGGACCGGGCCACGCCTTGCGTTGCTGATTATACCTGGGCTCGTATGCGCCCCGGCAGCGGCACCGCCTTCAAGGACCTTTTTCGCACACCATGTCGTCGATGGACAAGTCGTGCCAGCATCCCGCCCCTATCTTCGGGTGGTTTCCGCGCCAGCACTTCGGTTCCAACCGCCGCCATCGCCCGATTCGGAAATCCGTCCGTCAGTGACGGCCTCTTCGCGACAGCCTGCACAACCCGATATAATTCCGGCAGTCACGCCCGCCGTGGCGCCGGTCAAACATGCGGCGGCCTCATCCGCCGCAACGCCGGCGGAAAGGATGCCGGCGGAAGCGTTGCCTCACTCTTCCAAAGAAACCGCGCCCATCATGCCGGATGACGGCAAGAAAAACGTCCACGCCGAAGATTTTCTCCCCTTCTTTCAGTTTCCTGAGCCAGGCGATCTAGGAGTCAATTCCTCGACCGCCCCAAACGCCGCCGCGCCGGCTCGTAACCCACCCAGCACTGCCACCTACCGCGTGCAATGATTCAACGTCTGCTCCCAGTCTCTCCCGCCCGCATCGCTTGGAGTGCGCTGGTTGCGAGTGTCATCGTCGTTTCGCTGGCCGCACGGATCGGCGCGACGACCGGCGAACACCCGGGCGTCCCCGAGGCCGCCGCGCCGCCAGCTGCCCAAACCGAGCCGGCAGCGGTCGTCACGACCGCTGCCTCGGCGCCGGCCGAAGTACCTGCTCCCGCCACAGTCGAAGCGGCGGTCGCGGTGCCTCCGGCGCCGTCCCCGGAATCCGCCCCCCAACCGACGCGAGCCAACGCCGCGAAAGAAAAGCACGGCCTGCTGAAACTCGGTGCGAGCCTGACGGAGCGCGGTGACTACACCGCAGCCGAGATCGCCTATCGGCAGGTGTTGAACTCTGCCGAATTCTCCCTCGCCGACCAAAAGGAGGCGTTGCTCGGCCTGGCCATCATGTTCCGCCGGCAGGGCACGCTTTCCAAAGCAGCCGGCGCCTACGAGAAATTCCTCAAGGAGTTCCCGGACGACGAACGAGTACCCGATCTGATGCTCGATCTCGGCCGGACGCAGCGGGCCATGGGCGCCTACCGGCTCGCGATCAAGCAGTTCTATTCCGTCATCAACTCCACGTTGAAGCTGCCGCCCCAGGGATTCGATCACTACGAACTGCTGGCCAAGACCGCGCAGTTCGAGATCGCCGAAACCCACTTCGAAGCCGGGGAGTTCCCTGACGCGAGCAAGTACTTCTCCCGGTTGCGCCTCCTCGACCTGGCGCCCGCAGACCGCGCCCGGGCTCACTTCAAATCGGCCTACGCCCAGTTCCTCGACAGTGATTTCGAGGGTGCCGTCATCACCTTGCGCAACTTCCTTGATCAATGGACGGATGACGAGCATGTGCCGGAGGCGCGTTATCTGCTCGCCACGGCGTTGCGCCGCCTCAATCGCACGCAAGAGGCGCTCGCCGCCACGTTTGATCTGCTCCGTGGCGAACAAAGCCGCACCGCCGGCGATCCCAAGCTCTGGATCTATTGGCAGCGCCGAACGGGGAATCAGCTGGCCAACGAGTTTTTCATGGCCGGAGACAATCTCAACGCGCTAGCCATCTACCAGAAACTCGCGGCTCTGTCGCCCGACCCGGCTTGGCGCCTGCCCGTCACCTACCAGATCGCGGTGTGCCAGGAGCGGCTCCACCAGATCCAGCAGGCGCGCGCCTCGTACCAGGCGATCATCGACGCCACGAAGGACAACGCCAACGGGAAGGCCGCCGCACCCAATCCCGAGTTCGCTGAACTGGCCCGCATGGCCGTCTGGGGGCTCGCCCAACTCGACTGGTGTGACCAGACTGCCGCCCAGCTCAATCACGTTTTCCAGCCCATCTACACGCCGGCCGGCGCCGTCGGCGTCGCCCCGCCCCCTTTCCATGACCCTGCCGGAAGCCCTCCAACAGCACCAAAACCTTTGTGACGAGCTGTACCAGCTCGCCTTGGAGGAAAACCGTTTCCTTCAACAGCACCACCGGCCGCCCGAACCGCCCTTGCTGAACCGCAAACGCAGTTTGCTGGCTCGCCTGGACCAGACTTTGACGGCCCTGCGCGCCGTCCCGACGTCAGGGACGCCCGATTCCGCGCGACGCGCGGCGTTGGAAAAAACGCGGTCGCGCATCCTGCAGATTCTTCAGCTCGACCGGGAGAACGAGCAGCTGTTGTTGCGTTGCAGCCTGTCGGGCCGGAGCCCGGGCAAGGCGGTTGCTCCCGGGATGCTGCAGAAGATCTACCAGCAGCACGGCTGAGCATTCGCTCGGACTTTGTCCTCCGGGCTGCTATTCCTCCGGGTGCAGCGCCCGGTGCACCGCCCGCCCCAGGTCGTCCCGGGTGAACGGCTTGGCCAGCAGCGAAATGCGGCCGAGATTCGAGAGCTTCTCGGAGGACATCTTAGAAAAATAGCCCGACATGATGATAATCGGGAGCTCGGTGGCGAAACCTCGCACCTGGGCGGCCAGCTCGACGCCTTTCATCCCCGGCATGGTCTGGTCGGTCAGCAGCACGGCGCATTCGGAGTGCTCGCTGCGCAAGGCCTCGAGACACCGGGTCGGCGAGTCGAACGTCACCGCATGGTAGCCCGTTTTTTCGAGAGCCTGCTTGGTAAGGTTGAGCACGTATTCCTCGTCATCCACGACGCAAATGACCTCGCCCGCGCCGACCGGCACCGGCGTCGTCTCGCTCGTGATCGCGTCCTCATCGCTCATCGCGGCCGGCAGGTAGATCGTGAATGTGGCTCCTTTCCCGGGAGCGCTGCGTACATCGATCACACCCCGATGCGCCCGCACGATGCCGTGCACCACGGAGAGTCCGAGTCCGGTGCCCTCCCCGACGCCTTTGGTCGTGAAGAATGGGTCGAAGATGCGTTTCAGCGTCTCTTCGTCCATGCCCTGGCCCGTATCGCTCATGCTGAGGCGGACATAAGGGCCGGGGGCGACGTTCCCCAGCGCCTCGGCCTGCGCCCGGTCGAGCCGGATCGACGCCAATTCGATGCGCATGATGCCGCCGCGGGTGCGCATGGCGTGGGCGGCGTTGGAGCCCAGGTTGAGCAGAACCTGGTGTAACTGCGTAGGATCCGCGAGCACCCGCGCGGAGTCCGGCGCGATCGAGGTCTCGATGTTGATGGTGGACGGCACGGTCGAACGCAGGAACCGGCGCGCCTCCTCGATTACCTGACCCAGGTCCACCGCTACCTTTTCGCCCTCGGGCTGGCGCCCGAAGGTGAGGATCTGGTCGACCAGCTTGCGCGCCCGCATGCTCGCCTCGCGCGCCTCGCGGAGGTACAGGCGCACGGGGTGGTCCTCCTCGACCGTGTCGTAGGCCAGGTCCTGATAGCCGAGGATGCCCGTGAGCAGGTTGTTGAAATCGTGCGCGATGCCGCCGGCGAGCGTGCCGAGCGTCTCCATCTTCTGGGCCTGGAAAAGCTGGGTTTCGAGCCGGCGGCGTGACGAGTCGGCTTCCCGCTGGTCGGTGACGTCCTGGCACGCGCCGTAGATCCGGGTAATCCGACCCTGCGTGCATTCCGTGCGCCCCATGACCCGCGCCCACCGGCGATGTTTCCGCGCGGTCGTGAAAGCCACCTCCAGGTCGAAAGGCTGTCCGTTCCGGGCGGCTCGGGCGATCTCCTCCTCCAACGAGGTGCGACTCCCTGCCCCCAGGAGCACGGTCAGCGTCTCGAGGGTCGGTTCAAAGCCGAGTTCCACCTCGAAGATGCGGTACATCTCGGGCGACCACATGATCTTCCCAGAGGCGGAGGTCCATTCCCACGCGCCGATTTTCGCCAGCAGGCTCATTTGGAGCGAAAGCTCCTCGTTGTGGCGCAGGCGCTCGCCGGCCTCGGTCTGGTCCGTGATGTCGGTGTCCGTTCCCACCATGCGCACAGGCTGACCGTTGACATCGCGCTCGACGATCTTGCCCCGCGAAAGAATCCACACCCACCGGCCCTCTTTGTGACGAATGCGGTACTGGCTGTAGTAGAATGCCACCCGCCCAGTGAGATGGGCTTCGAGGGCGGTGCGGTTGCGTCCGTAATCGTCCGGATGGATCAGCCGCACCCAATCGAGCCGGCTGTGAGGCATCTCGATCGAAGTGTAGCCCGTGACTTCGGAGCAGCGCGGCTCGAAGTGCAGCCGGTCGTCGTCGATCCTCCAATCCCACACGACGTCGTTGTTGCCGATCAGCGCCAGCCTCCACCGCTCTTCGGTGATGCGCAACTGCTCGCGCAGCTCCTGTTCAGCCGTTATGTCACGCGCCAGCCCGATCAGCCGCCGCGGCCGGCCGTCGCTGTCTTGATGAATGGAAGCGTAACCTTCGAGGCAACGGACCGCGTTGTCGGGCCGAACGATGCGAAAAGCGATGGAGAGCGAGGTGTGGCCCGGCTGCGCCCGGGCGTGGATCTGCTCGACCTGGTCACGATCCGCCGGATGAATCAGCCGTTGCCAGGATTCCATCGTGCCGTCGAAGTCCGCCGCCGCACAACCGTGCAAGGCCAGCATGCGCTTGTCCCAGGTAAGACGGCGGCTCGCCAAGTCCAGCTCCCACACGCCGAAATCGGCGGACTGGAGCGCCAGTTGGAGGCGTTCATTGAGCGAACGCATCTCCTCCTCGGCGCGGCGGCGCGCCGTGATGTCCGTCTGGACGCAGAAATAGCACGAGATGCAGCCGTTCTCGTCCGGGATCGGCTGCGTCTCCGTGTCGAGCACCAAGGGCTGGCCGGACCGGGTGTAGTTCACCAGCTCCGTCCGGGTCAACTGGTTCTCGAGCCACGCGCGTTTGAACTCGGCCACCGACCTCGGATCCGTGCGGGGCCCGTGGAGGAAGCTCTCGGGGCTGCGGCCCTGCGCCTCGGCCAGCGTGTAACCGGTGAAACGCTCCCAAGCGGGGTTGACCCACTCGATCCGGCCCTCGGTGTTGAGAATGATCACGCCGTTGACGGTGCGGCTGGCCAGGCAGGCGAAGCGGTCGCTTTGCTCAAGCGCTGTGCGGAGGCGGGTCTCGGTTTCGCGGTAAACGGTGACATCGGTCCCGAGCGCCACGATGCTGGTGAGCTGGTCCGAGGCGTCCCGCAGCGGATGGAGATAGAGCACCAGGTGGACCAGGCGCCCGTCTTTGTGATGAAAGGCCAGCTCCACGGTGCCGTTGCGACCGGCGTCGAGGATCTCCTGTAGCCGCGTGCGTTCGGCCGGGTCAGTTCGCGGTGCCGTCAGGAACAAAGAGGGCGACTGCCCCATCATCTCGGCCACCGTCCAGCCCGTGGCGTGCTCGAACGCGGTGTTCACCCAGGTGACGCGCTGCTGCGCATCGGCGATGATCACGAGGTTGGTGGCGTGCGCCACGGCCAGGGCCAGGCGGGCGTTGGCCTCGCCGGCTTCGCGCAGCTCCTGCGTGCGCACGGCGACCTGCTCCTGCAGCGTCGCGGCCTGCTGCTGCACTCGCGCCAGCAGCCGATCGCGTTCCATTTCCACGGTTTCGTGCTGGCGGATGGCGAGATGCACCCGGCGCAGCGAAAGCACCAGCACGACCAGCACCACGATGCTGACGGCCGTCGTAATGAGCGTCAGTTCGTCCGCGCGCGTCGGCCCCTGGGCGGCAATCCACATCGACAGCGTGGCGTGGAGGCCGACGGGCATTAGCAGCGCAACCCCCAACAGTCCGCGCGCGAGTCCGCTCGTCGGATTATCCTTGGAAAACAGGTTGAAAAACGTGGGATTGACGCCCGCTCCCGCCATTCCCGCGCCCAGCGCGACCAGACCCAACGCGGCGCCCGTAGTCATGGCACTCGCTCCTTCGGACCCACTTCGGGTCAGGAACAGCAGGAGGTGTTCGGTCAGGGTGAGCAGACCGAGGATGCACACCGTCAGGCCCAGCCAGCCCGGCGCGTTGAAAGCCCGCCAGCGCCCCCGCCGCAGATCGAGCAAACCGCCTCCCGCGAGCACCAGGCCGAGGCTGGTGCTGAGTGCCATGGCACCGGGATAACCGGGGCCGCGGAGGGAGAGTATGCGGAAAAGCCATTCGTTCGCCCTCAGGTGAAGCCCGGTGGCCGCTTCGATGAAACCGGGGAGCGCGATCAGGAGCATGAGCCCGGCGAAAATCCACCCTCCCACCGCAGACCATCGCGGCGTTTTGCGCCTGAGGCAGAAGAGCGCCGCGCCACCCAGCACCAGACAGGCCGCCACGTCCGGGCGCCCGACCATCCCGGCCGGACGCGCGCCGCCCGCGGTCGCCCCACTCCACCACCAACCGGTCAAGCCCAGCCCGCCGACAGCAGCGACAAGCGTGGCTGCCGTGACGGTGATCCGGTTAAGAAGTCTTTCGAATCGCATGGACGCCGGTGCCCGAACACTCAAAACCTCGCTGACTCCCTGAACGCTGGATGAAGAGACGGCCGGGATAGGCCCGGTGCCCGTGGCATGGGCGGTGTACATCGGCAGCAGTTTGGGAAACAGTAGGCCGGTTACGAAAATCGGTGTTTTCCTTCATAACTTGAGAGGTAAATCCCTTGATGATTCGGGTGATGAACACGAGCAACTCTTTGGTCAAAAATTGGTTAATCATACGTTCCTCTTGGCGGGAGACGGTCCTCAACCCGGTCTGCCTGACGGAGGACGGTGTTCCGGCCGCCGACCGGTAGGAAGCCGGCATGCAGGCGATTCCCCTTCTGCAATCGCTGCGCCCCTCCCCTCGCGCCGCGTTGCCGCAATCATGCATCCCCAACCGTAAAACGCGTCTTGCACCGGACGGGAAGAAACCGTTGGGCATTGCAGCCGGGGTCGCCGACCCCGGTCCGGCCTCGGCGAAGCTGGCTACAACACAGGCGCTGTTTCCGAGGAGGCAAACCGTCGCCAGGCCCATGGCGAAACGGACGCGGAGGACAGGCCGCCCAGCGCGAGGCCGGTTCGGCTCTCTTTCCGGCCGCAGTTTCTCCTTTCTCCAGACAATCGAGCACGCTCCTCGATTTGGTATTGCTTCGGCCTCGTGAATCCGGCAACTCTCGACGCTCCTTGGTACGGGGCGTAGCTTAGCCTGGTAGAGCGCTACGTTCGGGACGTAGAGGTCGTCAGTTCGAATCTGACCGCCCCGACCATTT
>Ga0182021_10001919_pt1 | contig 24216 bp, 18 predicted proteins | sample 612E3MmetaG_FD_120493 | JGI IMG/M metagenome (GOLD analysis project Ga0182021, IMG submission 120493) | Permafrost microbial communities from Stordalen Mire, Sweden - 612E3M metaG (Illumina Assembly) | ecosystem: Environmental > Terrestrial > Soil > Wetlands > Permafrost | place: Sweden... | reverse complement strand
TGAGGTCGCTGATGCCTTCCTGCATCGCAGCAGCGTTGACGGCGGTGAAGTCGCTCATGAGTTGTTCTCCTGGTGAGTTCTCGAGTAGGGGGGCGGTCAGCCGTTGAGGAGGGCGGTGATGGCCTTGCTGGCCGCTTCCTGGTCCGCCTCGTTCTGGGTGTACGTGCTCTGCGAGCCGACGAGCTTCTCGTGGATGTTCTCGAGCTGCTGCTGCACGACGCTGAACTGGCCGTCGAAGTCCTGGTAGGCCCGCAGGAAGGCGTTGGCGGCGTTGCCCTGCCAGCGGCCCATCAGGTTCTGGATCTGGTTGCCGAGAGTCTGCTGGGTCTGGTGGATCTGGCCCGCCTTCTCCTCGATCTGCTGTGCGGCCTTGGCCATCTCCGCGCGATCAACGGTGGTGTTGCCCGACATGGTTCCTCCATCAGGTTTCGGGGATCGTCCCCGGGTCTTTCGAAGTGGTCTGCAGGTCCGATCCCTCGGTGCTGCGGGTTGGTGACCCTGACATTAGGCGCGGCGGGGGTCAGATCTGATGCGGTTGCACGAACATTCCTACCAAGTTGAGCGCCACTACCCGGCCGTCTGGGTGAGGGTACTCAGAGCACCCTCCGGCACCGGCCTGCAGGGGTCAGACGGCGTTGTTCGCATGGGTCCTGTCGAGGGCGATCCCGGCCGGCAGTCCGTCCGGGACGAGCGACAGCAGGGCAGGCTGTACGGTCCCGATGGCGACGCCCGAGGCGTAGCCCAGCGCCGTACGGCTCGCCAGGTCGGGGATCCCGTACTTCTGCCCTTGCCAGATCAGGAAGGTCGCCCCGTCCGCGTCGGTGCCGAGCGACCGCAGCAGGGCGCCGCCGCCCGGAGCGGTGGTCACGCGGTCGTACGCCCCGACGAGTGGCGCAACCCTCGCGTCAGCGGGTGGGGCGACCGTGTCGCCGAGGGTGATCCTGGGGTTGGGGCTGTCGGCTGTGTACGTCGCGCACAACGTCGTCTTCGTCGTGTCCGCAGTCGTGAAGCTCACCGGACCCATCGGCAGCCCGGGGGTCGCCGAGTTCGGGATGTCGCTGCGGTTGGCCGCCACGTAGCCCGCCTCGGCGGCCGTCGGTGTCTGAGAGTTGACCATCGCGTCGAGGTAGCTGATCGCCGAGTAGCCGTCGATCAGCTGGATGAAGTAGTTCCAGCTGGCCTTGTCCGTCTGGTCGCCGGTGTAGACGATCGTGCCCACGAGGTTCTGGCCGCGCCGCGCCGTGTTGCCCTTGGTCACGTCGCTGAACACCTTGATCTCCTGCCCTTGCGGCAAGGAGCGGAGGAACGCCTCGGTGCCCTTGAGCGCCACCGAGGTGCCGAGCAGCGGCGACCCGTCCGGGATGAGGTGGGCGACGCCGTTGACGACCAGGTACGTGTGGTCACCGACCTGGAGGCCGACGGCCGTGTCCGAGGCGGCGGCCGGGGCGGCGATGTCGAGCACGGTGTACCGGGAGTTCCTCGTCGACGTCGGCAGCGAACAGACGCGCAACGGGAACGACTTCATCGTCGACGTGTCGGGCAGCTGCGACGGCGCTCCCACGATCCCGTACCGCGGACCGCGCGGAGCCGAGGCGAGGGCTGCCGTGGTCGTCTTGACGATCGTGTCGCCGCCCGTGATGAGCCGTGCGGACGCGATGTTCGTCGCGGGGTAGATCGTCTTGCCGTCGAGGGTGAAGAACACCACGCCCGAGTCGGTGTCGACGATGACCACTCCCTTGTCACCCTGGGACCACGCAGCGGTCCCCGGCTTCGCCAGATACCCGTACAGCGCGAACCCGCCCACGAGCACCGCGGCGACGAGGATGGAGACGAACGTACCGAGCCCGAGCCGGCGCAGCGGCGGGGTCGGGTTGTCCGGGTCGCGATCGACCAAAGCCGCGACGAGGCGCTGCTGAGTGAAGGCGTGCGCCTTCAGCAGCTCCTTGCGCTGGGCCATGTCCGCTCCTCGTGTGGGTACGAGATCACGGCCATTGTGGCAGGCGAGGGGCCACGGGTCAGCCGCCGCGCGCCCCAGCGTCCCGCCTCCTTCTCAGGCGGGCGGTCTCAGGCGGGCGGTGCCGAGTGCACCGGCAGCAGGACCTCGTTGCGGCGCAGGAAGCCCGGCTTCCAGGGCGGGTCGAAGCGTGCGTACCGGGGAGGACCCACCACCTCCAGGCCGCCTGCCGCCACGTCGCGTCGCAGGGCGGTGAGCTGCTCCCGGTACGAGCGCTCGGACCAGCGGCCCGAGAACGTCCGGGCGGCCATGTCCTGGGCGGGCAGCTCCCGGATCGTGATGCGGGAGTCGCTGGGGACCGGAAGGGTCGCGAGCGAGTACGTGCTCGGCATGACGAAGGCGACGCGGTGGCGTCGAAGGGGCGCGTCGGGGTCGTCGGTTCCCGCGTGGGCGGGCGCCGCGTCGTCGGGTTCGCTCTGCTGCAGCACCGGGGCGGTCATGGAGACCTTGCCGCGCTGGGTGTTGTTGCCGGAGATGAAGGAGATCAGGACCCCGAACGCACGGTTGCCGGCGTCGGAGAAGTCGCCCGAGACCTCCACCTCGGCGACCAGGTGCGGCGGGTAGTGGCGCAGCTGCCAGGTCTTGCGGTCGGCCACGACGTCGTATGGCTGGTTCTCGGTCACCTTCCCATCGAACACTGCCCTACCAAGTCGAACAAACAGGTCCACGCTGAAGCTGCCGGTTTCTCAAGGGATGTGGTCATTTCGTCACATCCCACGATGAATTCGTCGTGGTGGGTGACAACTTGCCTACATCCCTTGGTGAACCGACGCGAGCGCATCGTGGGTTGTTCGGGGGCCCGACACGCCCCGCTGGTCTGGCAGAGTGTGGCGCGAGCGCCGGGAGACGGCGCGGGACGGAGCGGGCGATGGCACGCGGCGATCAGGACACGGTCCTCCCCGCACGCGCGTCGGCGCCCCGGCTCGCCATGACTTGGGCGATCGTCATCGAGATCGCCGTGCTCGGCGTCGTCCTCCTCGTGCTCGCCCGTCAGTACGTGTGGGCTGCGCTCCTCGCGCTCGTCGTCATCGGCCTCGCCATCCCGTTCAGGGGCCACTCCGCGATCGGTTGGCTGCGTCGCTGGATCGGCTACGCACGCCGCTCGCCGTCGACGAAGATCCCCGTCGAGCTGCCCTCCGACCTCGTGCCGCTGGCCGAGTGGATGCCGGGCCTCACGGTCGCGCAGACCTCGCTCGGACGTGGCGGCGAGCTCGGCCTCATCGCTGACGGAGAGGCCTGGACCGCCGTGCTCGCGCTCGCCTCCGACGACGAGCTGCTCGCCGACAAGGGCGAGGCCATCGACCTCGACGCGCTCAGCGGCCTCACCCGCCAGGACGACATCGTCTTCGCCGGCGTACAGATCGTCACCTACACCGTGCCGGCGCCCACGACGGTGCTGCTCGGCGCGAGCTCCATCGCCGCGGCTGCGTACCGCGAGATCACCTCGGAGCCCCCGCCCCCGACGATGCGCCGTACGTGGTTGTGTCTCCGGCTCGACCCGCGCCTCTGCCTCGAGGCCGTCGCGCGGCGTGGCGCGAGCAACGACGGCGTCTACGCGACGTTGCGGTTCGGCCTCCACCGTGTACAGACGGTGCTCAAACGGCAGGGCATCGTCACGCGGGCGCTCGGACCGATGGAGCTGTACGAGGTGCTGTCGCTCGTCGCGGGGTCCGGGCCGGAGGGTGGCGAGCAGCGCACGGCGGAGGACTGGTCGACGTGGACCTGCGACGGCCTCGTACACACCGGCCGGATGATCCGCCGCTGGGGCATGAACGCCTCGATCGGCTACCAGCTGCTCCAGGACGCGATCGCCGACGCTCCGGTGCTGTTCGCCGTGACGTCGTACACGTTCACCCCGCACGCCCGCTCCACCGGTGGCATGCGGCTGGTGACGATCGACGCGGCGGGGGCGAAGGCGGCGATGGACCACACCGTCGAGCGGCTCGGCACGTCCGTACGGCTCGACTCGGCGGCCGGCGCGCAGGTTCCGACGATGCTGGCCACGGTGCCTCTGGGACGAGGTTCGCGATGAGCCAGTGGGTGCTGCCCGAGACGCAGGACGGCTCGGCGCGTCAGGAGACGGTGGTGCGTACCGGGCCGTCGGGCCTGCTGCTCGGCCACGGCCGTACGAGCCCGATCACGATCCGGCTCTTCCGCCCGAACCCGACCCGCCTGCTGCTCGCCGTACCGGACTACGTGACCTGGCTGCTCGCCTTCCGCTGCATCTCGCTGGGCGCCCACCTGTCGATCGTCGCCAACGAGCGACGCCGCTGGCAGGGACTGGCGAACGCCGTCGTCCAGTGCGGCGGCACGGTCGACTTCCTCGACCCCGACGACGCGCTCCCGAGCCAGGGCCGTCCGTACCGGCCGAGCCTGGTCATCGACGACGCCGCCGGCTTCGACGGTACGACGATCCCGCTCGGCCCCTGGCAGGCCGTCATGATGACCGCCGACGCGTCGCACTCCGGTGCGATCCACCTGCTGCGCTCCTGCGACATGGCGCTCGCGTCTCCGTGCGACTCGAAGACGACCGACAACCTCCGCCGTGCGTACGCCCTCAACCCCCGCCAGCTCCGCCTCACCAACAACCTCGAGGCCAACGAGGTAGCCCTCTGCATGCCTCGCCGCGTCAACCGGGTCTCCATCCCGCCGACCCCGACCGAGTACAGCCTCCTGTTCGGCCCGAGGTAGCTCCTGGTTGCGGTGGCGGCACCGCTCTCGCGGTCCGTCGAGGGGTCGCGACACGCTGGTAGCGACACGGACTGCGCGCGAGAGGTGGCCCCTCGATCCTGCGGCGGTGTCGGAATCTTGGTCGAGGGGTCGCGACACGCCGTTGACCCGTCGGGCTCTGCGCAGGGAGTGGCTCCTCGATGTGGCGCGGCTGCCCCCTCGCAGGGAGTGGCTCCTCGATGTGGTTCGGCTGCAGCACCTGGACGATGGGTCAGGACGCGCCGAAAGCCGAGCCGTACGAGAGCTCGTCATGACTCTTCGATCAGCGGGGCACCCTGCCACCGATCAGTGAGCGGTGAGGCTCATCACCCATCCGTACGTGTCCAGGACACCGAGGACGAGGGGAATGACGGCGATGAGGGACAGCCACTCGAGTACGTCCCCCAGCCGGCCCCAGATCGGGGCGAGGATCCGGTTGTACATGCTGGCGGTGTAACCCGCCAGGGCCACCGTGGCGATGAGCGCGATGGTGAGGCCGATCGGGATGCGGGCGACGCTCGGCAGCGCGAGGAGCAGGAGCAGCACCGACGCCAGCCCGAAGACGGTGCCGGGCAGCAGGAGAGCGAAGCGTTGTACGCGTCCGACGAAAACCCGCGCCCGCAGCACCATCGCCAGACCGACCGCGGCAGTCAGGGCCAGCGCCAGCCACGTACCGGTCAGCAGCACGGGGATCATCCCTAGTCCCACTGTGATTCCAGTGGCGCCGAGGAACGACCCGAGCACGCGGTCGGCGGTGAGGGCGCGGCTGACGATGTCCGTCTGTACGGGCGTCTCGTCCTCCATGAGCAGCTGCGCGTTGGCCGGGAGGTTGGGCATGGCGACTCGGGCAGCGTGGTACGAGAGCATCGGCAGCGTCGGCGTCAGCGCCAGCAGGAGCGCGATGGTGACGGCGGACACCTGAGCCGCGTACCCGCCGAGCAGCACCATGACCATGGTCGCAACGAGCGTCACCGACGCGCTCAACGTGACGGCGAGGTGCGCGTACGGCTGGATACGGGCCGCCAGCCATGCGGTGCCGGACGCGACGATCGCGCACGCCGAGGCGAGCAGCACGCGCAGCGGCCAGGACTGGTCCGGCATGACGTAGAAGCCGCCCACGACCGCCAGGACCGTCGCTGCCCACGACAGACCAGCCGCCGGCAGGTACCGCCCGAACGCCCGCGAGAGCACGATCGAGCCGACCATGGCGGCCACGGCGAGGAACAACGTCGCGACGGTCTCGAGGTTCTGGGCGAGCGGGCTCGTGTCCTTCGTGGTGACCAGGAGCGCGATCGGGATGGCCAGCAGCAGCGCGACCATCGTGACGACGCCGAACCACAGGCTCTGGGCGGGCGTCCAGGACGGACGTGCCGTGGTGGCCGTGGTGACCGCGTCGACGACGTCGTCGAAGGCGGCGTCCGGGATCGTGTTGTCGCGGGAGCGGAGGTGGAGCGTCTCGCCGTCGCGCAGGTTGAGCGCAGACACGCGCTTCGTGGGGTCGAGCGGATCCTCCCCGAGCCGCTGCAGGACCCAGGCGTGTACGGCTTCCTGGGTGGACCCCGGCTCGTACCCGGAGAACCTCACGATCGTCGGCAGGCACTCGCCAAGGCTGGTGGACCCCGGGAGGGCGACGTCGATCCGCCGGCTCGGCGAGATCACCGTGACGCGTGCCAGGTCCTCGGTCGCGGGAGTGGTCACGGACGTCACCCTAATGCGCGCGAGGAGCATGGTGGTCCACCCGCGCCCCAATCCCCATTGAGCATCCCTGACACGACTGAACACCCTGCCCGCGGGGTGCTCAGTCACGAGGACGGTGCTCAGTCGCAGTGGCGGTGACCGTTCTGACGGTACGCAAGCGGCTCGGTCACGATTCGGCGACTGACCTGTGAGCGGACCTGGGGACCCAGCCTCGCGGCCCCGCACTGCGGCATGATGGCGTCGGCACCCTCACGGACAGGACCCTGATGGCAACGGTCGTCTTCTCCCGCGGCAAGCGGGCGACGCCACCACCCATGCCCAGGGGCGACCTGTTGCTCGAGTCCCCGCCCGAGATCCCGCCCCCCGCACCGAAGCAGACGTTCGGCGCCATGCTGCGCTTCCTGCCCATGGTCGCGGGCGTCGCGGCGATGGGCCTCATGTACTCCGGGATGCTCGGCGGCGGCAGCGCCAAGCCGGGCCTCGGGGCCCTCGCGGGCGGCCTCATGGGGGTCTCGATGGTCGGCATGATGGTCAGCCAGATGGGCCGCGGCAACAACGACGAGTCGCAGCAGCTGGACGCGAGCCGCCGCGACTACTTCCGCTACCTCGGCCAGACACGGCGCCAGGTGCGCAAGACGGCCTCCGACCAGCGCCGCGCGGTGATGTGGCGCCACCCCGCGCCCGACACGCTGTGGTCGCTCGCGGGAGCGCGTCGGATGTGGGAGCGCCGCCCCGACGCGGACGACTTCCTCTCGATCCGGATCTCGGTCGGCAGGCAGCAGTTCGCGAAGCGGATCGTGCCGCCGGAGTCGAAGCCGGTCGAGGACCTCGAACCGCTCACGACGGGCGCGCTGCGTCGTTTCATCCGTACGCACCTGACCGTCCCGACGGTCCCGTTGCAGGTCAACCTCCGCGGCTTCAGCCGGTTCGAGCTGGTCGGCGACCTCGACGCCTCGCGGCGGCTCGCGTACTCGATGGTCGCCCAGATCGTGGCCTGGCACGCGCCGAGCGAGGTGCGGCTGATGGTCGTGGCGTCGCCGGAGAACGCCGAGTACTGGAACTGGGTCAAGTGGCTGCCGCACGTACAGCACCCGACACGTACGGACGGCGCCGGTCCCGTACGGTTCTTCGCCCGGTCCGCGCTCGAGCTGGCGCAGGTGTCCGACGGCAGCCAGGGCATCTCCGGGGGCGACCCGGTCCACGTGGTCGTCGTGGTCGACGGCGTGGACGGGATCAGCGCCGACATGTTCGCGACGCCGTCGACGACGACGAGCACGATCGACGTCACCGGCCAGCGGGAGCGGCCACGCCGGATCGAGCAGCGGGTCGCCGTGCTCGACGTCACGCCGGACGAGGTGACGCTGCACCGGCGCGTACAGTCCGGCCAGATCGCGCCCACACCGTTCGGCAAGCCCGATCTCGTACCGATGGTCTACGCCGAGATGCTCGCCCGCCAGCTGAGCCCGTACCGCATGCCGATCCTCACCGGCGGCGACGACGATGACACCCCCGAGCTCGTCATCGAGGCGCCCAAGGACTACCCGACGATGCTCGGCGTGGGCGACCCGCTCACGCTCGACGTACGGCAGGCGTGGCGACCGCGTCCGCTCCACCAGCGCCTTCGTGTCCCCGTCGGCTCGACCGAGGACGGCCATCCCGTCGAGCTGGACATCAAGGAGTCCGCGATGGGCGGCATGGGTCCGCACGGCCTGTGCATCGGCGCCACCGGCTCCGGCAAGTCCGAGTTCCTCCGCACGCTCGTGCTCGGCCTGGCCATGACGCACAGCTCGGAACAGCTCAACTACGTACTGGTCGACTTCAAGGGCGGCGCGACGTTCGCCGGGCTCGACGACCTGCCGCATGTGTCCGCGGTCATCACGAACCTCGAGGGCGAGCTCACACTGGTCGACCGCATGCAGGACGCCATCGCCGGCGAGATGGAGCGCCGGATGGAGGTGCTCGGCGCGACGAACACGCTTCTCAAGAACAAGGACATCAAGAACCGCGAGGAGTACGAGGTCGCGCGCACCGACGGGGCCGACATCCCGCCGATGCCGAGCCTGTTCATCGTGGTCGACGAGTTCTCCGAGCTGCTGACCGCGCGCCCCGAGTTCATCGACCTGTTCATTCAGATCGGCAGGATCGGCCGCTCGATCGGCGTCCACCTCCTGCTGGCGTCGCAACGGCTCGAGGAGAGCAAGCTGCGCGGCCTGGACACGTACCTCTCGTACCGCGTCGCGCTCCGTACGTTCTCGGCCGCCGAGTCGCGGGTCGTCATCGGCGTCCCCGACGCGTACGAGCTGCCGAGCCCGCCCGGCAACGGCTACCTGAAGTACGACACGACGAACATGGTGCGGTTCAAGGCCGCGTACGTGTCGGGGCCGTGGCACGGCAGCAGCGTGCCCGTCGAGGTCGACGCCGACGATGCCGGCGAGGTCGTCGGTGGCGGCCTGGGCAAGAAGGCCTGGGCCCCGCCGGTGCTCGAGTTCGACGCGGGACACGTACCGGTCGTGCTGCCCCCCGAGCCGGAGCTCGAGGGAGTACGAGCGGGCGCGGAACGTACGGAGGCGCCGGAGGCAGCACGCGTCGCCGAGACGACCGATACGGACGACGACGACACGATGCTTGGCGTCGCCGTGGGCAGGCTCAAGGGCCATGGCTGGCCGGCGCACAAGGTGTGGCTCCCGCCGCTCGACGTCCCGCCGACGATGGACGGACTGCTCGGGGGACAGCTCGTCGAGATCCCCGGCCGGGGGCTCACCGTGCCCGACCCGCGCTTCCACGGCACGCTGTCCGGCCCGGTCGCCCTCATCGACCGGCCGCGCCAGCAGCGCCGCGACCCCATGTGGCTCGACTACTCCGGCGCGGGCGGCAACCTCGCGGTCGTCGGAGGTCCGCAGTCCGGCAAGTCCATGGCGCTGCGCGCGACGATCGCCGGCCTCGCCCTCACGCACACGCCGATGGAGATCGGCTTCTACATCCTCGACTTCGGTGGCGGCTCGCTCACGAGCATGCGCGACCTCCCGCACGTGGGCTCCGCCTGCAGCCGCCTCGACGTCGACCGGGTCCGCCGCACGATCGCGGAGATGACCTCGCTGCTCCAGGCCCGCGAGGTGCTGTTCGGCGAGATGGGCATCGACGGCATCGTCAGCTACCGGCGCGGTCGGCGCGACGGCAGCATCCCGCCGGACCGTTTCCCGACCGACGTCTTCCTCGTCGTCGACGGCTGGATGACGCTGCGCGGCGAGTTCGAGGCGCAGGACCCGGTGATCACCAACCTCGCCGCCCGCGGCCTCGGCTACGGCATCCACGTGATGGCGAGCGCGAACAAGTGGTCCGAGTTCCGGCTCGGCATCCGCGACCTGCTCCAGAGCCGGGTCGAGCTCAAGCTCGGCGACCCGTTCGAGTCGGAGATCAACCGCAAGCTCGCCGCGGTCGTACCGGCGGGCCGGCCCGGCCGCGGCCTGTCCAGCGACGGCCTGCACATGCTCGTCGCCCTGCCCCGGATCGACGGCGTCGAGGATGCCGACTCGGCCTCCGACGGACAGCGCGGGCTGACGGCCGGGCTCCGGGCTGCGTGGCAGGGCCCTCGGGCTGCAGAGGTCCGGATGCTGCCCGCCGACCTGCCGCTCGCAGCCCTTCCGCCCGTCACCTACGACGCGGTCCGCAAGACCGTGCCGTGGGCGATCGACGAGATCGACCTCGCGCCCGTCACGTACGACCCGTTGGCCGAGCCGCACCTCGTGATCTTCGGCGCTCCCGAGTGCGGCAAGTCGACGACGCTGCGGGTGATCATCGACGGGCTGCTCAAGCGGTACACGTCGAAGGAGGCCAAGTTCCTCGTCCTCGACTACCGGCGCTCGCTGTTGGGGTTCATCCCCGACGAGTACATCATCCGGTACGCGCCGAGCCAGCAGTCCGGCATCCAGGCGTGCAAGGACGTCGCGCCGGCGCTCACCGCGCGCCTCCCCGGGCCGGACGTCACCAGCCAGCAGCTGCGCGACAAGTCCTGGTGGAAGGGCTCGGAGGTCTTCGTGATCGTCGACGACTACGAGCTGGTCGCGACCTCCATGGCCAACGCGCTGCAGCCGCTCCAGGAGTTCATCACCCAGGCCAGCGACATCGGGCTGCACATCATCATCAGCCGCGGCATGGGCGGCGCCGGTCGCGCGGTCATGGACCAGGTGATCGGCCGGATCAAGGACGCCGCGAACCCCGCGCTGGTCATGAGCGGCTCCAAGGACGAAGGCATCCTCTGGGGCAACGTACGTCCCACAGCCCTCCCTCCAGGCCGAGGCACGCTCGTCAGTCGTGCGGGGTCCGTCCTTGTCCAGGTGGCCAACCTTCCCGCACAGCAGTGACCGCCATGCGACGAGCCCGTACATCCCCTCGCCACCGCGTGGCGGTCGCCTGCCTCGCGGCAACGCTCGTCGTGGCCGCCAGCTTCGTCCGTCCGGCCGCGGCCTACGGGCTCGGGACCGAGCTCCTGGCCTCGTGGTGCTCGCCGAACACCGGGTCCAACGAGAAGACGGGCGCCCTGCCGGACGCCTGGCAGATCAGCCGGTTGAAGCCGAGCCAGGTCTGGTCGCAGAACGACGCGAAGGGTCGGCCCATCACCGGTACGGGCATCACGATCGCCGTCATCGACACGGCAGCCCAGATCGGCATCTCGCCCTTCCTGAGGGCATCGTCCACGGGGACGGGTGCGAAGCCGACGTGGAAGCTGGCCAACTACGTCCCGGACGACCCCACCATCAAGCAGAACGTGGCACGGGACGGGTACGGGCTGGACTGCGCGCACGGTACGCGCGTCGTGTCCCTCATCAACGCGCAGGTGCTCGACCAGGACGACTCCAACTTCTCCGGCATGGCGCCGGGGTCGTCCGTGATCGTGATGCGGGCCCTCACGAGCTCCAGTGCAGCCGTCATGGACGACCAGGGCCCGCTCGCGGCGGCGATCAACGACGCGGTGGCTTCCCACGTCGACATCATCAACATCAGCCAGGAGGGGTCCGACGACACGCGGATCCGTCAGGCCGTGGCGAATGCCGTCTCGCATGGCGTCATCGTCGTGGCGTCCAGCGGCAACGCGGGGAACAGCGGGCCCAAGTACCCGGCCGCCTACCCCGGCGTGATCTCGGTCGGCATGACCACGACCTCCGACGCTCCGCACCCGTCCTCGGAGGAAGGCGTCGGCGTCGACGTCACGGTGGCAGCCCCCGGAGATGCGATCGTGTCGCTGCTCCCGTCCGGCCCGCAGGGCGCGACGAGCACGGAGACCTACCTCAAGAGCTCGCAGATCTGGAACACCGAGCCCGGTACGAGCTTCGCCGCGCCGATCGTGACCGGCGTCGTCGCGCTCATGCTCCAGAAGGCCAAGGCCGAAGACGTGACCCTCACCCCCGCCGAGGTGATGCGCCGGCTCGAGCTGACGGCAGATCCGCCACCAGGGGCCGTGCCGGACGCACAGCTCGGGTACGGCACGGTCAACCCGCAGAAGGCCGTGTTCGGGCCGTTCCCGGACGCGTCGCCGGTCACCGTGACACCTACCGTGACCCCCACGGCAGGGCCACTCCAGATCCCGGCGGGCAGGGACACCATGCCGATGGTCATGGCCGTGGCGGTGACCCTGGGCGCGCTGGCGCTCCTGGCCGGTGCGCTGCTCGTCCGCGAGGCCATCGCGCCGATGCGGCGCCGCAAGTACGCGCCGGCGAGGGCGGACGAGTCGTGACCCGCATCGAGCCCAGGCCGTGGAAGCGGTCCCACCTGTACGAGCCGAGCTCCTGGCGCAGCCACCCCCGCGTGGGCCTCGGCATGATCATCGGCTCCACCCTCGGTATCGCCGGGGTCTCGTTCTTCGGGCCGTCGGCGGTGACGCTGAAGCTCGGACCGCGGAACGGCAGCCTGCTGCCGCCCTGGTACCTCCCGTCGACCTGGGGGATCTCGCTGGGCGACTGGGTGGCCGTGGTGCTGACGTACCTCTGCATCGCGGTCGGCGCCTTCGGCATGTGGATCCTGCTGCGCGCGCTGGCCGCGGGCTGGCGGCCCGTCGCGAAGAAGCTGCTGTACACCGGGATCGGGCTTCAGATCGTGGTCTCGCTCGTGACGCCGCTGACGAGCGCCGACGTCGAGATGTACGCAGCGTACGGACGACTGCAGGTGCTCGGCCGCGACCCGTACGAGATCACTGTCGGGGAGATCTTCCGCACGCAGTACGACGCGGTGCTCTACTGGACCGAGCGGCCGTGGCAGGACACGCCCAGCGTGTACGGGCCGGTCGTGTCGGCGAGCCAGGTGCTGGCGAACCGCCTCGGCGGCGCCTCGATGCACGACATCGTGTTCTGGCTCCAGATGTTCTGCCTGATCCCCATGCTGCTCATCGGGATCATCGCCTACCGCCTGGCGGCCGGGAACCCGGTGCTCCAGACCCGCGTGGCGCTCTTCACGCTCGTGAACCCGGCGATGATCTGGGCGGTCACCGCCCAGGCCCACAACGAGGCACTGGCGGTGATGTTCGCGTTCGCGGCGATCGCGGCGATGCGACGCTGGCCGTGGCTGGCGGGACTGCTCATCGGCATCGCGGGCGGCGCCAAGGTGAACATGGTCCTGTTCGGCATCGCGATCCTCTGGGGCTATCGACGAGAACCCAAGAAGCTGGCGGTGGTCGCCGCGACAGCGGCCGTACCACTCCTCATCTTCTACGGACTCTGGCAGCCGTCCGCGCTGCTCTCGGCAGCACGCAACACCACGTACGTGAACGCCGGCGCCTGGGCGGGCCCGGTGTTCGGGCTGCTCACCAAGTTCATGAGCTGGAACATCGCGAAGATCATCATCAACATCGTCGCGATCGTCGGCTGGGTGGTCATCGCGGGGATGCTGTTCCGGCTCGTCGAGACGCGGCCGTTGCCCGGCATCGACGACCACATCGTCGACCCGATGAAGGACCCGACGTCTGTCGCCGTCCGTACGGCCGTCGTCCTGTACGCGTCGTGGCTCATCACCACGCCGAACTCGTTCAGCTGGTACGACCTCATGGCCTGGACGCCTCTGGCCGTCGCGGCGGCGAGCCGGCTGGACTCCTTGATGCTCTGGCGCACGACCTGGCTGTCGGCCGCCTTCGTCACCGGACGCGCCATCCCGTACGCACGGGGACTGACCACGACTGGCGCTCGCATCCGCGACACTGCATGCGTCATCGCCCAGGTGCTGGTGCTCGTGGCGATCGTCGTCTGGTACGTCCGGAGCCGCCGCCAGACCGTCCGGGCGACATCCGGGTGAGCCGGCCGTCGTGACGCTTCTGCTCCCGCGCGGCTACGTGGGATCCGCGACGCTGGAGATCAAGCGGTCGGTGTTCCGCGCCGAGATCGCGCGGGTCGACGACGAGGACGCCGCACGTACGGTCGTGGCCGTCGCCCGGAAGACCCATGCCGATGCCCGTCACCACTGCTCGGCGTTCGTGCTGGACGTCGACGGTGCGCAGCCGGTGGAGCGGTCGTCCGACGACGGCGAGCCGGCAGGTACGGGTGGGATGCCGATCCTCGCCGCCCTCCACGGCTCGGGCCTGGTCGACGTCGTCTGCGTGGTCACCCGCTGGTTCGGCGGAGTGAAGCTCGGTGCTGGGCCGCTGGCCAGGGCGTACGGGGACGCGGCAGGTGCCGCACTCGCCCAGGCGCCCCGCGTCGAGCGCATCCTGCGTCCCAGGTGGCGCGTCCACGTCTCGTACGCCGACGTCGGCCGCCTCGTCGACGACCTCACGACGCGCGGCGTGACCGTCGACCCCGAGTACGGCGCCGACGCGACACTGCTCCTCGCCGCGGACCCGGGGCTGGACGTCCTGGAGCTGGTGGCGTCCCTGACCCAGGGTTCGGCGGTCGTCGAGCCCGCGGGAACGGTCGCGGTGGAGTCATCCGTGCCGTATCCCGCATAGGGTCGGAGGGTGACGCAACCCATCGACCCCGTGCTTGCCGTCACTCCCGCGCTCCTGGCGGTGACGTTCGGTCACGCCACGACCACCGCCGGCGAGACGTACCTCAACGAGGGCCGCGTCGAAGCGCTCATGGTGGCGTCGTCCGGCGAGGCGACCGTGGTGCAGGCCGCGGTCGTGGGGTCACACAAGCGCAGGTACGAGACGGTCGTGACGATCCGGCCGGGCGGAGGCGTGACGAGCCGCTGCACCTGCCCCGTACGGATCAACTGCAAGCACGGCGCCGCGGCGGCTCTCGCGGCGAACGCGAAGCGTCGCACGGCCGCCCCGACCTGGCGCCGCACGCTGGAGGAGCTGACGTCGCCCGCGCGGCGCTCGAAGTCCGAGCTGACGCCCCTGGGGCTGCTGGTCGCCGACCACTACGGAGCGCTCGCCCTGCTTCCCGTGCAGCGCAGTGCGCGGGGCAAGTGGGTCAAGGCCGGGGCCTCGTGGGACGACCTCCGCGAGGCGTGGAGGTCCGGCTGGGACGACCGCCAGCGGCAGAGCGTCGACAGCCTGGGCAGGCTGCGCTTCTCGACCGGCAACTTCTACGGGTACGGGAACCAGCCGGCTCCCCTGGCGACGTTCGGGCCGCAGCTGTGGTCGGCGTTGAAACGGGTCGTCGACACCGGCGTGGAGATCGTCTCGGGCCGTGACACGCCGCCGGTACGGATCCTCGACGACCCGGTCGAGGTCGTCGCCCAGGTCTCGACGGGCCCCGAGGGTCTCGAGCTTCGTTCCGGTGTCCGGGCCGACGGACGGGACTGGGAACGCCGGGAGGTCACCCTGGTCGGTGGTCCTGCGCACGGCGTGATCCTCGAGTCCGACGGCGAGCTCCTCCTCGGAGCCTTCGCCGAGCCGCTCTCGCCGTCGCAGGAGAAGCTGGCCACCAGGCATCAGCGGATCGACATCCCCACAGCGGACACGACCCAGTTCCTCGCGGTGTTCCTGCCGCCCCTGCGTCGGACGGCGCGGGTCGTGGTCGACGACGACGTGTACGTGCCGGAGGTGCATCCGCCGCTCGTGACGCTCGAGGTGAGGTACGAGCCGGGTCACGTCACCGACCTCACCTGGGGCTTCCGCTACCGCATCGGCGGCGACGTGATCGACGTCGGCGCCGAGCCGGACGGCTCCGCCGTGAGGGACGCGCAGTCAGAGGCGGAGCTGGTAGGGCTGCTGCCGCGGCAGCCGTGGGCCGTGGTCGAGGCGGCGCCAGCTCCGACCCGTCTCGTAGCGCACGCCCGTCTGACGGGTACGGAGTCGGCGGTGTTCGCGACCACGTGGCTCCCCCAGCTGGAGGCCTCCGACCGGGTCGACGTGTCGGTCGTCGGCGACCGACCCGACTACCGGTACACCGAGACCGCGCCGACGGTGACGCTGACCGTGAAGGATCCCGCGGACGGTGCGGGGGACTGGTTCAGCCTCGACGTGCAGGTGTCGATCGACGACGAGCTGGTGGACTTCGCCGAGCTGTTCGCGGCCCTGGCCAGGGGTGAGACCCACCTCGTCCTCGACGGCGGCACCTGGTTCAGCCTGGACCGGCCCGAGCTGGAGCAGCTGCGCGCGGTGATCGCGGAAGCGACGCTCCTGGCGGGCGGCGGCTCAGGCCTCCGGCTGCGGGCCGAGCACGCCGGCCTCTGGGAGGACCTCATGGCGCTCGGCGTGGTCGCCGAGCAGTCGTCGGCGTGGCAGCAGGCCGTGGCCGGGCTCCTCGACGTCACCGCGTTGCCGGAGATCGCCGTGCCGGAGGGCCTCACCGCCACGCTCCGTGCGTACCAGCTGGTCGGGTACCGCTGGCTGGCGTTCCTGTGGGACACGCGGCTCGGCGGGATACTCGCCGACGACATGGGCCTGGGAAAGACCGTGCAGCTGCTCGCGGCGATCATGCACGTACGGGACAAGGAGCCCGACAGCCCGCCCGTCCTGGTCGTCGCTCCCACCTCGGTCGGCCCCACCTGGGCGGACCAGGCGCGGATGTTCGCGCCGGGGCTGAAGCTGGAGCTCGTGGAGCGGACCAGCTCCAAGCGTTCCGAGCCACTCACGGCGGTGAGGGCACGGGCCGACATCATCGTCACCTCGTACACGCTCCTGCGACTCGACGAGGACGAGTACGGAGCGGAGCCGTGGGGCGCGGTGATCTTCGACGAGGCGCAGTTCGTGAAGAACCGGCAGGCGGCCACGTACAAGGCGGCCCGGCGGCTGCGGGCCCGCGTCAAGTTCGCCGTCACCGGCACGCCGATGGAGAACAACCTCATGGACCTGTGGTCGATGCTGTCGATCGCGACGCCCGGTCTGTTCCCCAACCCCGATGCGTTCACCGAGACGTACCGGCAGCCCATCGAGAACGACGGCGCCCCCGGGGTGCTGGCGCGGTTGCGGCGACGCGTACGGCCCGTACTGCTGCGCCGTACGAAGGAGGAGGTCGCCACCGAGCTGCCGCCCAAGCAGGAGCAGGTGTTGTCCATCCCCTTGTCAGCGGGACATCGCCGCCTGTACGACAGGCACCTGGCGGCTGTACGGAAGCAGGTGCTCGGTCTCGTCGGCGACCTCGACCACAACCGGATCGCGGTCCTGGCATCCCTCACTCGGCTGCGCCAGCTGAGCCTCTCGCCCGCGCTCGTGGAGCCCGGCCAGCCGCCGGTGTCGGCGAAGATCGACGCGCTCGTCGAGATGCTGGGCGACATGATCGCGGAGGGTCACCGCGCTCTCGTCTTCAGCCAGTTCACGAGCTTCCTTGCCTTGGTGAAGGCGCGTCTGGACGCGGAGAAGATCTCGTACGTCTACCTCGACGGTCGCACGCGCAACCGCGAGCAGCGCATCGACTCCTTCAAGAGCGGTACGGACCCGGTGTTCCTCATCAGCCTCAAGGCAGGTGGGTTCGGCCTCAACCTCACCGAAGCGGACTACGTGTTCGTGCTCGACCCGTGGTGGAACCCTGCCGTCGAGAACCAGGCCATCGACCGCGCGCACCGCATCGGCCAGGAGAACACCGTGATGGTCTACCGCCTCGTCAGCGAGGACACCATCGAGGAGAAGGTCGTCGCCCTCCAGGTCCGCAAGCGCCAGCTGTTCGACTCGGTGGTCGGCGATTCTGCCGCCCTGGGCGCCCCGCTCACGGCCGACGACATCCGAGGTCTGCTCGAGCCCGACTGAGCCGATCCGGTCCCTGAGGCTGCGCACGGCGCCGATACCGGTCCCTGAGGTCTTGAGGGCGCCAGCCGGTCAAGAGTCACGAAGGGCCCCGTCCCGCGCACGCGTGGGTGCTGCGCGTGAGGCTCCGTACGTGCAGCACGTACTCCGCCTCCGCAGCCGGTTCGCCAACCTTGCCGCGCAAACCGAAGTTCTTCGGCTTGTGACGAGCCCCAGTTCGACTCGCCGGCGCTCGACCGAAGTTGTTCGGGTTGTGGGGCCCGGAATGGTCCCGAAAACCCGAACAACTTCGGTTCAGCGCTCCTGCCCGCGGTCTCGTCCGCTCCTGACCCGAACAACTCCGGTTGCAGGCTCGGGCGTTCCGTGAGGACGAGGCGGCTGGCTGGCACGTCACGAAATGCGGGCCGCCCGATTCGTACGCCGCCCTGCCGTCAGGGTGTCCTTGACATCACACCAATCGTGCCGGCATGCTCGTTCTGTCAAGACATCCCTGACATCGGGAGGGCGCGATGGGCCGGTTGCTGAAGTGCTCGTTCTGCGGCAAGTCGGAGAAGCAGGTGGCGCGGCTGATCGCGGGAGCGCACGGTCACATCTGCGACGACTGCGTCGGGTCGTGTGTCGCGATCCTGGCGGCGACACCGCCACACCCGCTCGACGACGACTCCGTACTGGCCTCCCTTCCCGCCTGCAACGCGGCCGTCGGCGCGGCCCGTGACGTCCTTCAACGGCGCGTCGACGACCTCCGTACACGCCAGGTGAGCTGGGAGCAGATCGGCAAGGCGCTGGGCGTCTCGCGGCAGGCCGCGTGGGAGCGGTTCCGCTGAACATCGCGGGCAGCCCGACCGCACGACGCGTACGCACCATGGAGATTGTTAGACCCCTCGGCTAGCCTGCGAAGGAAGTCGCTCACTCTCCTGGAGGTTCGATGCCCATTCTCAGCAACATCACCGAAGCCATCGGCAACACCCCGCTCGTACGGATCAACCGCCTCGCGGAAGGCCTCGACGCCACCGTGGCGGTCAAGCTCGAGTTCTACAACCCCGCCAACTCGGTGAAGGACCGCATCGGCGCGGCGATCATCGACACCGCGGAGGCCGACGGCAGCCTCAAGCCCGGCGGCACGATCGTCGAGGCGACGAGCGGGAACACCGGCATCGCGCTGGCCATGGTGGCGGCGGCCCGGGGCTACAAGCTCGTACTCACCATGCCTGAGTCGATGTCGAAGGAGCGCCGCGCGCTGCTGAGGGCGTTCGGTGCGGAGCTCGTCCTCACGCCGGCGTCCGAGGGCATGAAGGGCTGCGTGGCGCGTGCCGATGCGATCGCCGCCGAGCGCCCCGGCGCGATCCTCGCCCATCAGTTCGAGAACCCGGCCAACCCGAAGATCCACTATGAGACGACGGGTCCGGAGATCTGGAAGGGCACCGACGGCAAGGTCGACATCTTCGTGTCCGGCATCGGTACGGGCGGCACGATCACTGGCGCCGGCCGCTACCTCAAGGAGCAGAACCCGGCGATCAAGGTCGTCGCGGTGGAGCCGGCCGAGTCGCCGCTCCTGTCCGGCGGCGCCCCCGGCCCCCACAAGATCCAGGGCATAGGAGCGAACTTCATCCCAGATGTCCTCGACAGGACCGTGTACGACGAGGTCATCACCGTCAACGCCGACGAAGCCGTCGCCGTCGCGAGGGACATGGCGACCAAGGAAGGCATCTTGGCCGGCATCTCTTCGGGTGCGATCCTCAAGGCCGCGCTCGACCTCGCCGCCCGTCCCGAGAACGCCGGCAAGACCATCGTTGCCATCACCTGCGACTTCGGCGAGCGCTACCTGTCGACGGTCCTCTTCGAGGGGCTGGTCGACTGACTTCAACCCCCTAGCCAGACGAACTTTCGGGGCCGGAACCACGGGCCGCCTTCCCCTGTGCGAACGATTACGGGCTGCTAGCATCAGGCGCGACCAACCAGCCTAAGGACAGAGACGTGCCTGAAGTCCGCAAGTTCCCCAGCCCGGATGTCGACGGGCTGGATGTCGCACCGCAGGAGAAGCGGCGCGTCCTCATGACTGTGTCCTGCCACGACAGTGACGCCATCCCGAAGGTCGAGAACGCGGGTTCGTTCATCGAACGGGACGGCAAAGAGCTGCAGGTCATGCACAACGGGCTACTGGTAGAAAGAGGCTGCTACTACGGTCCGTGGACCGACGAGGTCATCCGCGCCACCGGGGGTCATCACGAGCCCCAGGAGGAGCTCGTGTTCTACAAGATCGCCGAGCGGCTGGCCGCAACCGAGGGACAGAAATGCTCCATCGAGTTCGGCAGTTTTTGGGCCTATTACACGATGTGGTTCGCTCACAACTTCCCCGGCTCGCGCTCGATCGCCCTCGAGCCTGATCCGGCGTACCTGGACACGGGCAGGCGCAATGCAGCGCTGAACGGACTTGATGAGGCGATCACGTTCGGCCAGGGGGCCGTAGGGTCCACGCCCGGCTCGCTCATGTCGTTCAAGGCCGAGAGCGATGGCAAGACCTACGACGTCATGCAGTACGACCTCGCGTCGACGATGGCCGAGTTCGACCTGTCCCACGTGGATCTGCTGATGGTCGACATCCAGGGCTTCGAGGAGGTCCTCCTCCCTCGTGCTCTGGCGCAGTTCGGCGAGGACAAGGTCCGGTTCTTGATCGTGTCGACCCACCACCATCTGATCTCCGGCAACCCGACGACCCATCAGGACGTGCTCAAGCTCCTCGTCGATGCCGGCGCGCATGTCATCGTGGAACACACTGTCTCGGAGTCCTACTCGGGCGACGGCCTCATCGCCGTGTCCTTCGACCCCCAGGACTCCGACTTCACGGTGGAGATCAGCTACAACAGGGCCAGCAAGTCGCTCTTCGGGGGGCTCGAGCCCGAGCTCGCGGTAGCGCTGCGCAAGCTGAGCACCATCCGCGAGGAGCTCGCCTCCCAGCTCGAGGACTCCGCTGCGGCGGAGCATGCGGCGGCGCAGGCCCTCGCAGTGGCACTAGCCACCGCCGAACACGAGAAGCAACGGCGGCTCATCGCGGAGCAGAGTCTGGAGGACCTTCGGCAGACACGCGTCGTCCGTTACTGGGGCGTCGTCAGGTCTGCCTACTCCGGGGTCAGGTCCCGGGTCGCGAAGCGTTGACCCAACGCGTCAGATGACGGCGAGGTCGTCGTCCACGTAGCCCGGCCGCGCGATCGTGAGACCGCCCAGCAGCAGGAGGACGGCCGAGCCGGCGATCATCAGGAGCGGGACGGACCAGCCGCCCGTCACCTGATGGATGATGCCGACTCCCAACGGCCCGACGCCGGAGAAGATGTAGCCGACCGACTGCGTCAGCCCTGACAGGCCGCCCGTGACGTGCGGGTCGCGCGTACGTGCCGTGATGAGCGCGAGCGCCATGGGGAACGAGAAGCCGGCCACGCTGATGAGCGTCACCCACACGATCGGCGACCACAGCGGGGCGAGCCACAGCCCCCCGAAGCCGACTGCGAGGAAGGTGGAGAAGGCGACCACGTACGGTCTCAGGTCACGCGACCTCGCCACGATGATCGGCATCACGAGCGCTGCGGGGAAGCCGAGCGCGGAGTAGTACGACATGAGCAGGCTCGCCGAGGCCGCCGACACCCCCGCATCGCGCAGGATCTGCGCGAGCCAGCCGAAGCACACGTACGCCTGCATCGACTGGATGCCGAAGAACAGCGCAAGCCCGAGGGCCCGGCGTGAGCGGATCACCGAGAGGATGCTGCTGCGCGGACCCATGGTCGCACCGGTGAGGCGACGTTCGCGGACCGCGAGCACCACCCAGGGCACGACTGCCACGGCGGAGATGACGCCCCAGACGCCGAGCGCCGTACGCCACCCGCTCGGGCTGGTGAGGAAGAGCGGGCTCACGAGGCCGGGAACCGTGGCGCCGGTGGTCAGGCCCACCACGTAGACCATCATCAGGACGGACTGGCGTCGCGGGTAGAAGCGCTTGATGAAGACCGGTACGAGGATGTTGCCCATCCCCGCGCCGAGCAGGGCCAGCACCGACAGTGCGAGGAACGCAGCCTGGTTGGTGACGATCGACCGGGCCAGCAGGCCGAGCGCCGCGGCGGCCGCGCCCAGCGTCAGCGCCCCTGCCGTACCGAGCTTGTTCGACAGCGTGACTGCTGTGGCTCCTGCGATCGCGAAGCAGAACCCCGGAAGGGCGGTCAGGGCGCCGGCGACCGTTGCGGACAGGCCGAGGCCGTGGGTGATCTCCGCGAGTACGGGTCCGATCGAGGTCGCTCCCGGGCGAAGGATGATCGCGATCGCAGCGACCGCGAACGCGCCGAACCACGCGAATCGGGTCGCCGTCGGAAGTCTCACCGGCGAATCTTCCCAGACGGAGCACGAACCCCCGGGCGCTGATCATTCCGGCGACCCCACCAAGAGGCCACGAAAAGTCGTTGAAGTCCCAACGGACATTGGAGAGCTGTCATTCATACCGTGCCGTCCCTGAGGCGGCTCTATATTCAATCCGCCGATCCACGGCCATCGACAAGGAGCAGCCCCAGATGTCACGCAACGAACAGATCCTCTACATCCTGCAGGGCCTGGTGGGACGGTCGCAGGACGTTGAGGGCGCAATGCTCGTCACGCTCGACGGCCTCCCGCTTGCTTCGGCACTGCCTCAGGGCGCCGACGAGGACCGTGTCGCGGCCATGGCTGCTGCCGCTCTCTCGATGGGCGCTCGTACCACCAGCGAGCTGCGTCGCGGCTCTCTGGAGCAGGTGCTTGTCAAGGGCGACTCCGGCTACGTGGTCATCATCTCTGCCGGCAAGGACACCGTCCTCGCCGCCATCTCCAACGGTGAGGCCAAGCTCGGCATGATCCTGTACGAGATGAAGCTCGCTGCCCGCGACCTCGCTCGCGAGCTCGGATGACCTCGATGCAGGACATGCGCCCGGAAGACATTCGTGGCGAATGGCGCGAGTACCACTGGACGTACTTCGACGGTACGAGCCGTCGGCTGCTCATCACCGACGAGGAGACACGGTTTCCCACCGGGGAGCTCATCGTCTCCCAGACCGACGTGGCCGGCATCATCACGATGTGCAACGAGGCGTTCGTCCACATGTCCGGCTTCAGCCACGACGAGATCATGGGCGCCCCGCACTCGATCCTGCGCCACCCTGACATGCCGAAGGCCGCCTTCGCCGACCTGTGGACCACGGTCGACCAGGGCAAGCGCTGGAGCGGCTACGTGAAGAACCTCCGTCGCGACGGTGGCTTCTACTGGGTCTACGCCACGGTCATCCCCAAGATCGTCGACGGCGTCGTCGTCGGCCACACCTCGGTACGCCGTGAGCCCAGCCGCGACAAGGTCGAAGAGCTGGCCGCCGTGTACGCCACGATGCGTGCCGAGGAAGGCCGGTAATGGCCAGGCAGTTCGTCATCTCGCCCGACGTGAACGTCCGCAACATCACCGACTGGTTCATCCTCAACACCAAGGTGCAGCGGATGACCGGCGAGGCGTTCCACGCGACCGCGTACACCGACTTCGCCGACCTCCACACGGCGTACTTCGACGGTCTGGCCGACCTCGTGTTTGCCAACGCGGCAGACACGGCCATGCTCGTCCGCGACCACGGCTACCTGCCGATCGCCGCGGCCTCAGGCGTCTCCAAGGAGGCGTTGGTCGTCGTCTCCGCCGACGGGTCCCTGTACGGGCTCTCCGACCTGCCGTCGCAGCTCACCGTGGCCTCCACCGATGCGCCGGACGTCGAACGCATCTGCCGGATCCTGCTCGAGCCCGCGAACCTCGGACCGGCCGACCTCACGCTCCAGGTCAAGCCGAACCCCGTACTGGTCGCCAAGGCGGTCATGCGCGACGAGGTGCAGGCCGGTTTCCTGCCCCAGGACGCGTACGACGAGCTCTCGGACATGGTCAAGGACCAGCTGCGCGTGATCATCGCGAGCAAGATCTACGTCGTACGGAACTCGTTCCTCGCCAGTCCGGCGATCGCCGACAAGATCGACGCGATCTGGGCGGGCCTGGAGTCGATGAACGGCGATCCCGGCTCTGCCGAGCTGCTCGCTGGTCTCGGTGCGCCGAACGGCTGGGAACGTCTCTCCATGGAGGACACCCGCTTCATGATCGACCTCATGGATGCACTCTCGCAGCAGTAGGGAACCCGGCACTCCCACCACCGGACTGACATGCAGGTGCCTGTCCGGTGGTGTCGGTTTACCAAGGGATGTAGGCGTTTCGTCACTCCCCACGGCAGATTCGTCGTGGGAAGTGCCAACTTGACCACATCCCTTGATAAACCGACCAGCCACTCCTCACCTCCCATGAGTACCCCACGCCGATAGCCTGAGCGGGTGCTCGGATACTTCGGCCCTGAGGGGACGTTCACGCACCAGGCGCTGCTGTCGCTGAAGCTCGGCGAGGAGGCGACGCCGTTCGCGTCGGTCGCGGCGACGCTGGACGCGGTGCGCGACGGGACCGTACGTGCCGGGCTCGTACCGATCGAGAACTCCGTCGAGGGCGGCGTCTCCGCGACGCTCGACAACCTCGCGTCCGGCAAGCCGCTCGTCATCACCGGCGAGGTGCTCCTCAGCGTGCAGTTCGGCCTGTACGGGCGGGCTGGGACGTCGCTGGCCGATGTACGACGTGTCGTCACCCACCCGCACGCGGCCGCAC
>Ga0182021_10001918_pt1 | contig 24222 bp, 21 predicted proteins | sample 612E3MmetaG_FD_120493 | JGI IMG/M metagenome (GOLD analysis project Ga0182021, IMG submission 120493) | Permafrost microbial communities from Stordalen Mire, Sweden - 612E3M metaG (Illumina Assembly) | ecosystem: Environmental > Terrestrial > Soil > Wetlands > Permafrost | place: Sweden... | reverse complement strand
TATGCATTATCGCAAGGTGGATCTGATTGGCAGGAACTGCACATCAAGGATCTGAAAACAGGAACCGACCTTGCAGATACCGTGCGATGGGTAAAATTCTCGGGTATCTCATGGACAAATGACAATCGGGGATTTTTCTATTCCCGCTTTCCCGAGCCAGCGAAAGGAACTATGTTAACCTCGGAAGCCATCGGACAGCAATTCTACTATCATAGACTCAGGACTAAGCAGAGTGAGGATAAAAAATTTTATGACCTGAAAGATTTTCCTGGATGGTACGTTGGCGGGGGTGTCACGGAAGATGGCAGGTATGTATTCTTCACTGTGACCAAAGGAACGGACCCCAAGAATAAATTGTTCGTCGTCGATCTTCACGATCCGCAGAATCCCGATCTGTCTTCTCCTGTCAAGCCTCTCTTTGATAAAAATGATGCTGAGTATTCCGTCCTCGGTAATATTGGCACAACGATTTATATTCAGACGACACTCAATGCACCTAATAGGCGAATCGTTTCCCTTGATATCACGTCTCCCGATAGTAAACAATGGGTAGAGATTGTACCTGAAAAAAAGAATGTCATTGAAAGCTCCGCCCTCATTGCCGGTCGAATTCTTGCTCAATATCTTGAAGATGCAAATAGCAAAGTAGAAATTTATTCATTGACTGGAAAACATGAAGATGCCCTGCAGCTTCCTGGAATCGGCACTGTTGCAGGGTTGAGCGGGCGGTTTGACGCACCCGATCTGTTCTATGCATTTACCTCATTCTTGTACCCGACAACTGTATTCCATTATGATTTCAATACAAAGAAACAGACTGCCTTCCAGCCTCCGCATGTAGCATTTAATGTTAACGAATTCGAAACACGACAGGTGTTCTATACTTCAAAGGATGGAACGCGAATTCCCATGTTCATTACAGGTAAAAAAGGAATTAAGCTCGACAGCACTCATCCTACGATTCTTTATGCTTATGGCGGATTCAATATTAGTATAATGCCATTCTTTAGTACTGCGACCGCCATATGGCTTGGCATGGGAGGTATCTATGCCGTGCCCAACCTTCGCGGGGGCGGAGAATATGGAGAAGCTTGGCATGAAGCTGGGATGAAGGAAAAAAAGCAGAATGTGTTCGATGATTTTATTGCTGCTGCAGAATATTTGATCAATGCAAAATATACATCAGCATCAAATATTGGAATCGAAGGTGCATCGAATGGCGGATTGCTTGTTGGTGCAGTTGAAACACAGCGTCCAGACCTGTTTGGTGCAGTACATGCTGCGGTCGGTGTGATGGATATGCTGCGATATCAGAAATTTTCTGCAGGTGTCGGCTGGGTTCCCGAATACGGCACCTCAGATGATTCCACTGAATTTCAATATCTCATCAAATATTCACCGCTGCATAATATCAAATTTGCCGTTCAGTATCCTCCCACATTGGTAACAACTGCCGATCATGACGACCGGGTAGTGCCAAGTCATTCGTACAAATTCACCGCCGAAATGCAGCATGCACAATCGGGAGATTATCCTATCTTGATTCGAGTGGAGACGCAAACAAGTCATGGTTATATGCCGACGGATAAGCGAATAGCACAGAGTGCAGACATTCTGACTTTTATGGCGCATAATCTTGGGATCAACAAACCATAATCAGTAGTATCTTGAGAAAATATAATGTTGTATTGGAGATTATATGCGTAATGTGTTAAACCTGATAATGATCATTACTCTGGCGGCGACGGGAACCCAAGGGCAGCAGAATCTGACGATGCAGGATATTTTTGGTTCTTCGAAGTATTCTACTGAAAGTCTATCCGGAATTCGCTGGATAGTCGGGGGAAAAGCGTTTAGCTATCAACAATATGATACAGTTAAGAAGACGGCAGTGGTTTGGAAATATACGATTGCTGGTGGTAAACGCGAAGTAGTAATCGATGGTTCCCAGTTGTATCACGATACGAGCATGGCAGCTTTTAGATATACGAGCTATCAATGGTCACCTGATGAACAGAAGGTGCTTTTTGTTTCTGCTCCCCCCGAGCGGCAATACCTTTCCCGTCTTACTCCGGCCGGAAATTACTTTATCTACGATTTGAAAGGAAACAATTTACGGAGATTGACAAATATAAGCGAGACACAATACAATCAAAAATTTTCATCCGACGGATCAAAGCTGGGTTTTGTACGCGGAAATAATATTTTTTATTTGGATCTTGCACAAGGAACCGAGGATCAGCTCACGACAGACGGTGCCGACCATCTGATCAACGGCAAATTCGATTGGGTCTATGAGGAAGAATTTAGCATCTCGGACGGCTGGGCGTGGTCTCCTGACGGAACAAGGATTGCTTACTGGCAATTGGATGAGAACCGTGTTCCAGAATATCACATGATCGATTTTATGACTCTGCGTAGTAATGTCGAGACCATGCGCTACCCGAAACCCGGTGACAGCAATTCAGTCGTACGAATCGGTGTTGTCTCTTTGAAAACAAAAAAGACAGTGTGGATGGATATTGGCAACAAGGAGGATATTTACATTCCGCGTATGCAGTGGTTCCCCGACGGCAAGCGGCTGCTCATCCAGCGGCTGAATCGTTTACAGAACCAACTGGAGCTCCTCGAAGCAAATGTGGAATCAGGCACATCCTCAGTGCTCCTGACAGAAGAAAATAAAACCTGGATAGAAGAAGGGTATGAATCCTTTATACTAAACTCCGGCACACAGCTATTTCGTATTTCAGATAAAGACGGATACGCACATATCTATCTGGAAGATATTGTTTCGAAAAAGGAGACACAGATTACAAAAGGGCAATGGGAGGTCGAGGGAATATCCGGGATTGATGAAGACCGGCGTATGATCTTTTTTACTGCATCAGTACAGACGGCGATCGAACGGCATTTCTATTCCATCCGTTTTGACGGTTCCGATATGAAACAATTGACGGCTGAAGGGTTCTCGCACACAATCAATCTTGCCCCCGACCGGCAGAATTTTCTTGATACCTATTCAAAGACAAATATACCCCCAAAAATTGCAGCCGTTTCAATTGATGGACAGAAAAGCCAAATGATAGAAGAAAATATCAATCCTGCGATTGTGAATCTGCATCTGGCACCCGAAGAGTTTTTTCAAATCTCCACTTCTGATGGAATAGTATTGAATGCATCGATGATGAAACCTCCTGATTTTAATCAAGCTCAAAAATATCCCTTGCTTATTTATGTCTATGGCGGCCCGAATTCCCAAAACGTTTCGAATTCATGGGGCCGTCCTACGGATCTCTGGCATCGTCTGTTAGCGCAGAAGGGATATGTTGTCGCAAGGATCGACGGTCGCGGAACCGGCAAGCGCGGAAAAGAATTCAGAGATATCGTGTATAAGAAGTTAGGAACGTGGGAAGTTCACGACCAATGCGAAGGTGTCAAAAATCTCATCTCTCAATCATTTATTGACAGCACACGCGTTGGTATCTGGGGCTGGAGTTACGGCGGCTATCTGGCAGTTTTATCAATTCTCAAGGCGCCTGAGATTTTTAAAACAGCGGTGGCCGTTGCACCGGTAACCGATTGGCATTTATATGATGATATTTATACGGAACGCTATATGGGCATTCCGGCAGAGAACCTAGAAGGGTATAGAGAAAGTTCGACACTTTCCTATGCCGATCGATTAAAAGGGAATTTGTTTATTGCACACGGAACTACAGACGACAATGTTCATTGGCAGAACACCATGCAGTTGGTTGATGCTCTTCAAAAAGCCGGTAAACATTTTGATATTCAATTTTATGTGAATAAAAACCACAGTATAGCAGGCGGTAATACCCGAGTTCATTTATTTGAAACGATCACAAAATACCTGTTGGAAAATTTGTAGTAGAGAGAAAAGAGGAAAGCAGGGTGATTCCGTTTAAAAGCGTAACGGGACACGCTCCATGAGCACGCTGTTAAATTCACAGGGTCCATGGGTGCGCAAAATTAATGTCAAGAGATAAAATGAAAGCAATAAATTGTTTTGCGTTCATTACTGGTTTGATTGCTTTTCAATTGCTCGAAATTATCATTGCAAAATGAACCGATTCCCGATTTGACTGAACTTAAACTTGATGCGACAATTTACGGCACAACCATTACATTTCATTCTGGCCAATGATATTCTGTGGAGTTAGATTTGAATGCTGATTCAGGGTACCAAGAAGATTAAAGGTCTGGATGCCGTGTCAAGCACGGCATGACAAAATAATGGAATGGTTATACCGACCTCAAAATAATAAAAGAACCAATAATTCCGGACAGGATCCGAATTCCAGAATATGAAATATCGAAATAGCATAATGAACTTCACATCACACAAAAACAGAAAAATAATTCATGGATGCAACAAAACCAAAAGTATTAATTGTTGATAACGACCCTACACTTCGGCGTCTTTTACAGATTGTTTTTGAGCGTGAAGGGTTTGAAGTTTCCCTTGCGAGCGAAGGCAGTGAAGGAGTTCACATGGCATTGATGAATCCTCCGCGTATCATCATTCTCGACATCATCATGGAAGGACTTCATGGATTTGAAGTTTGCAGGATGCTTCGCGCTAATTCAAGCATGCGGCGAACTGCAATTATAATTATTTCAGGGAAAGCGTACAAACAGGACATAGACAGGGCGATGGAACTCGGTGCTGATTCGTATCTTGTAAAACCTTTTTCGCCAAAAGAGCTTTTCAAAATTGCCGTCGAACATATGAATGAACGAGCGAGTCAATCTTGATGATTACTGGATTATGAGATGCTGGGATTTATTCCAACACCGGATAACCTATCCGGTTGGCAACGCGAAAAATATACCCCATATAATAAAAGGGATACTATGTCTCTAGATGCATAATATGTTCATACAAATTATTTGCACGCGATTGGAAAACGCTCTCTATGTTTTATCAGGAAGTATACAGATTCAAGCCGGTGGTAGTACCATACAGTATAGGTTCGGACAACCGGAAACCTGAAAATGAAATTATGCATGATACGATTCAATCTCTCCGTTATCACCGCAGTTAACTGAGACACTAAAGATTTCCATTTTACATTTGATTTTCCATCTTGATTCGTTACATTATCGGCACAAATCGTCACACGGCAATTCAAAAGATACGGCACAGGCTGATTATGATCAGCTTGTATCATAGTTCATGCTCCCAGGCAAGCATCTGAAAAGAGTTGATATCCGTTCGTAAAAGGAAGAATGTTATGAAAAACGAGAACCGTGCTAAATCGGAGTTGATTCGAGAGTTGAAATCTCTTCGTAGACAGGTGAAAAGATTTACGGTAACTGAAAGCAAGAGAAAACAAACGGAAGATGCATTGAGGGAAAGTGAAGAGAAATACCGCGATATGGTCGAGCGTGCTCACGATGGAATTACCATCATCCAGGATGGAATAACGAAGTATGCCAACCCGGCTATAGCAGAAATGTGGGGCGGCACCGTCGAGGAGGTTATAGGCACTCCATTTACTGATTATATCCATCCGGATGATCTTCCCAGAGTATTGGAGCGCTACAGGACGAGAATGACGGGCAATGAAGTTGAACAGTTTTATGAGACGCTACTCAGGCGCAGGGATGGAAGCAAGGCTTATGCTGAACTGAAGGCAAGTATAATCACATTTCACGGAAAACCCGCAAGCCTGATAGTCATCCGCGATATTACGGAGCGCAAACGGACGGAAGAAGTATTTGAAGGAAACGAGAAAAGATACAGAGAACTATTTGACCTTGCTCCCATCGGATACCATGAATTGGATATTCATGGGCGCATTACGCGTGTGAACCACACGGAACTCGACATGCTCGGCTATACCGAGAACGAGATGATTGGTGAATTTATTTGGAAATTTACCGAAGATGAAAATGCATCCCGGCAGCGGGTTCTGCAAAAACTGGAAGGTATCACTCCTCCGTCAAATGGTGAGGAATGCACGTATCTTCGCAAAAACCGGACAGCGATGCAATTCCTGGCAGAAGATAGAATTCTTCTCGACGCAGCGAATTGCATCATAGGCATTCGGACAACTCTTCAAGACATCACATTACACAAGCGGATGGAACTGTCGTTGCAAGCGAGCGAGGAAAAATATCGCAAATTCTTCGAGGATGATTTATCGGGCGATTATATATCAACACCTCAGGGGAAGATACTGGATTGCAATCAGGCTTTCGCCACGATGCTGGGATGCAGCTCTATTGATGCAGCCCTGAATGCCGATGTCGAAGCATTTTATGAACAACCTTCTGACCGTCAGAATTTTTTGGATCGTTTGCGCCGTGAGAAAAAACTGTTCAACTATGAGGAGGTTCTTCAACGGCAGGATGGCCGGTCCATCACGGTGCTCGAGAATGTGATCGGCAGGTTCGACAGCCGTGGAGAACTGATCAGTTTCCGGGGATACATATTCGATATCACCGAGCGCAAACAGGCGGAAAAACAGATAATGATGTTAGCGCAGGCTGTACGAAGCATCAATGAATGTGTCAGCATTACCGATAAAAATAATAATATAGTTTTTGTTAATCTTGCACTTTTAAATACGTACGGCTACACCGAGCAGGAACTCCTTGGAAAAAACATCGCCCTCATCCGCTCACCAAGGATAAGCGATGAGGAATCCGAAAAAATTCTTCAGTTGTCCATGGAGGGTGGATGGCAGGGTGAACTCATCAATAAAAGAAAAGATGGAAGTGAATTTCCGATTTCTCTATCATCTACGGCGATACGTGATAATGAAGGGAAGCCAATTGCACTCATTGGAGTAGCCACTGACATTACCGGGCGCAAGCAGGCTGAGGAAGCACTCCGAAACAATGAACATAAATTGGCCGAAGTAAATCAAATGCTGCAGTTGGTGATGGACACCATTCCTGTCCGCATCTTTTGGAAGGACAAGGACTTGGTCTATGCCGGGTGCAATCGCCTCTTTGCTGAAGACGCAGGGCGAAAAAACCCTGCGGAACTCATCGGCGATACCGACTTCAATATGGGATGGCGTGAACAAGCGGAACTCTATCGGAATGACGACAGGGAGGTCTTGAATTCAGGAAAACCTAAGTTATCCTATGAGGAACCTCAGACTGCACCTGACGGCAAACAAATATGGCTGCGGACCAGCAAAATTCCGCTCTTTGATATTGATAACCGCATTATCGGTGTTATGGGCACGTATGAGGACATCACCGAGCGCAAGCGGGCGGAAGAGGCGGTTCGCGAAAGCGAAGAGCGATTCCGTACCACACTGTACAGCATCGGTGACGGCGTTATCACAACCGACACGAACGGCAATGTTCAGCAAATGAATCATGTTGCCGAGATGCTGACCGGGTGGAATGAAACTGAAGCACAGGGAAAAAAAATCGATGAAATATTTAATATCATTCATGAACAGACGAAGACGCCGGCAGTGAACCCTGTTACTTCTGTACTGGAAAAAGGAATTGTAATAGGCCTGGCAAACCATACAATCCTCATAGCACGCGATGGTACGCGCCGTCCTATCGCAGACAGCAGTGCACCGATACGAAATTCCAAAGGGGAAATAACAGGTGTTGTGCTCGTCTTCAACGATCAGACAGAACGGCGTGGCCTGCAGGATCAATTGTTGCAGGCGCAAAAGATGGATGCCATCGGTCAGCTCGCTGCTGGCGTGGCGCATGATTTCAACAATATGATCGGAGTTATTCTCGGATATGCATCCTTGCTGGAGAAAGATGCTCCTCCGGAGGATCCGGCGAATAAAATGATCAATGCGATCATTAGCGCTGCGGAACGTTCGGCAAATCTCACAAAACAGCTGCTGGCGTTTGCGAGAAAACAGATTATCGCACCAGTGCCGTTAAATTTGAATCAGGAATTGATCCCGCTGCAAAAAATACTGGGGCGGCTGATTGGCGAAGATATTACACTGAACATATCTTTTAAACGAGGCTTGTGGGATATTAAAATTGATCCAGTGCAGATCACTCAAATTCTAACCAATTTAGCAACAAACGCCCGGGATGCCATCGACAATATTGGTTCTGTGAGGATCAGTACGAGCAATGTTCGCCTTGAAGAATCACTCGAGAATAGTCCGGAGAAAATACCGGCCGGTGAATATGTGCAGCTGATATTTTCCGATACAGGAAAGGGAATGAATAAAGAAACCCTCAGCCGCATCTTTGAGCCGTTTTTCACAACCAAACCGAAGGGAGAAGGGACCGGCCTGGGGCTTTCCACTATCTTTGGTATTGTCAAACAAAATAACGGATACATCAATGTCTACAGCGAGCCGGACCAGGGAACAACCTTCAAAATGTACTTTCCAAGATATCATAATACGACAGAAACATCCGATGAACAACTGCCGGAAATCCCGTTGACTGGAACAGAAACGGTCATGATTGTTGAAGATGAAGCAGGTATACTCAGCGTTGCCAAAAATGTACTTGAAGGCTATAAATATAAAGTCCTGAGCGCACAATCTCCTTCTGAAGCGCTTGCCGCGTGTGAGAAGTACAGAGAAAATATTGACTTACTGATTACTGATGTTGTCATGCCGGGGATGAACGGCAAAGAATTAAAGGAGCGGATCGAAGCAAAATATCCGGCCATAAAAGTATTGTTTATGTCCGGGTATCCGGCGGATATCGTGGCCCATCGCGGAGTACTGGAAGAAGGAGTAGAGTTTTTACAAAAACCCTTCACACCGGTCATGTTTGCAAAAAAAATACGTGAAGTGCTGAACGGATAATCCCCAAACGGTAACGCCATCTGGGAAGGAGTACGCAAAATGGCGAGATGGTGACAAAAAGAATATGGGTGCAGCATCATACATGATACTGTATCGGACAGGAAAGCCGGAGGCGTGAACATGAAGTTGTGCATTGCAAGGTACAAATTCTTAGTTACAGGATGTAATTATTCGAGATGTAAAAACCAATGCACACGAAAATCACAATGATCAACCATGCATCTTTGCTTATTCAGATCGGGAATACGAATATTATCACCGATCCAACGTATGCACATTCGGTGGGATGGATTGCACCGCGGATGCAAAAAGCCGGTATCCCTTTTGAAGACCTTCCGCGCATCGATATTATCCTTATTTCACATAATGATTACGACCATCTAAATACCCCTACGCTCCGCAAACTTCGTAAGCGGCACCGAACGCATATTATTGTCCCGAAGGGTGATGCGACTTATGCAGAGAATGCCGGCTTCACATCGTTCACTGAAATGAAAGAATGGGATACGTATGAGAATGGTCTGGTCCGGATTACATGTGTTCCAGCAAAGCATAAAAGTAATCGTCCACTCTTCCAGTGTGGCAAACGGATGTGCTGCGGCTATGTCATCGAAAGTTTAAATAATACAATTTATTTTGCCGGCGATACGGGTTATGGAACTCATTTCAAAGAAATAGCATCCCGTTTTTCCATCACTGCGGCTCTTCTTCCGATAGGCGCGTATAAACCGCACAACTGGTTTAAAGAAATCCATCTCAATCCGACCACTGCTATCCAGGCTTTCATAGACCTCAAAGCCGAAATGTTCATACCGATGCATTGGGGGACATTTAAGATCAGTGATGAACCTCTTCAAGAACCGCCTCTGCTCCTCCATGAAGAAGCAAAACGTATTGGTATAACTGGTAAAATTCGTCTCCTGAAAAACGGGATGCTGTGCAACTCTGAATAGCAATGAATTGTTAAGGGCCAGACGTAATGCAATTTTACAAACTTGTAAATCACGAGAGAGATACTCTTCATTATATGAAGAGTATCTGTTGCAGATGCTGACGAGATAACGCAACCACCCGTCTCCTGCAGACATTCCCATTCAATGTGAATGGGGATACGGGGAACTCAAAAAAAACAACAGTCTTGTACGTCTCTACGCTATCTTTTATGCAACCTTCGCATGCCTCACGAGCGCATCTGAAAAAAAAATATTTTCATAACAAGAACTTTTACAATGAAAATTCTGTTATAGGGAATATTCAAATTATTCTCTCACAACAAATAGGAGGAAACCAGTATGAATAATGGATTAGCATTACACAAGGAATTCCTGAAAGAATTGGAAGCAGAGGCAGAAGCATCCAGGAAATGTCTGGAAAGGATTCCGGAAACAATATATGATTGGAAACCCCACGACAGATCAATGCCCATGCGTTCTCTGACTTATGTGGTTGCAGATATTCCTCGCTGGATCCAGCAAATCGTGGAAACACCGGAAATCGATTTCGCAAATTATAACAACAGCCAACCCACAACCACTGCTGAAATGGTTGGTCATTTTGACTTGAATCTCAAGGATGCGAAAAGGGCATTAGAGCAAGCATCGGACGAGTCTCTTTCAGAAATTTTTGCGCTGAAAAATAAGGGCCAGGTTCTGATGAGCATGCCGAAGAAGGAATTTATTTCACAATCAATTAATCACCTTGTCCACCATCGAGGACAGCTGACTGTCTATATGCGATTGAACAATATTCCTGTCCCGTCTATTTACGGGCCCTCAGCTGATGAAGGAAAATTTTGATATGGCTTTAAGGAGCGCAGCATAGAATACGATAACTCATTTCAATAATCCATGGAGATGAATTGATAATCTCTCTCCATGGGAACCTCCAAATATGATAAGTACGGAACTTCCGGGCATCATGAAGAACTGTTTCGATCTATTGCCCTCAATCTACGAGGTTGAGAATCTCTCGACGTCCCGATTCGACAAGAGGTACAAATTTGCCGTACCATTGTGCGAAATCGTTTGCTCCCATCGCATCCTGCGACGACTTCTCAAACGCTGCGAGATTTTCGTATGTCGTTTCCATGACGAATGTGTAGAATTCTCCGGTGAGATCGGTCAGAAAGCGAGATGTTGCGTGACCGTACTTCTTCATGAGCTCTTGGTTTTCTTTGATAAGGGCTTTAGCGTCTTTTGCTTTCTCGAACTTCAATTGAAAAATATTTCTGACGACGATCATGGTTTGCTCCTGGAATGAAGAGAATGTAGTGGATTAGAACAGCCTATTCATTGTGATGATGGAAAATGTACTCTTGAAGGAAAAAGATTCATAGTTTCATACTACCGATACTGAATGTTACAGACCCGATATTCCCATGTATCTTTATTGTGCAATAACAGCAGTTTTTTTAAAATCGTTCCATACATTCCCGCAGCGGAATATTCATTTACTATGGACACGACGTTGTTGTACTCGTAGTAAAGTGGACTCTGCGATGATTATCTAAAACCATTGCAACCGAAGTGAGGAATGCCTAAATTTCAACCGAATACCGATCTGGGATATGGCGGTGCACTAACGATATTCAACCCAAATTGTTATCAGACTGCAGTTGATTGGTTAGGAATTCTTACATTGTTTAATTCAGTCACGAAATAGATCAGCAGAGGCGACTCACTGCCTTTGGATAATGAAGACAGATATCTGAGGTCCGCGATCGCGGTTGCAGAAGAATGACAGTTTCACAAGCTTATTGTTGAGTACGAAGGATCATCGAGGAATACTGATATGGCAGAAAATGAAATTATAAAGCATGCAAAAAATATGTATGCCGTTTTTCAATCCAAAAGCATGGGCATAAAAGATAAAATGAAAGACATTATCATTGAAATTGTCATCATTGTTTTCGCAGTAAGCATTTCTATATGGTTTCATAATTGGAGCGAGAGCATTCATGACCATGGTGAGGAAATAGAATTTTTGATCGGCCTTAAGCAAGATCTCCAAAGCGACATCGATAATATGGAAAGAAGCAGAGATTTTTATACTACGACGCTTCAAGGCATCCGATATTTTTTAAACAACAACAAGGGCGGATCATTGCAGAAAGACAGCATTATGAAATATTCCGCTGTCTTTTTCGGCAGTACAGACCTCGATCCGCACGGCGGCAGATATGAGGGGCTTAAAAGCAGCGGAAAATTTAAAATTGTCAAGAATAAGGAATTGCTGAACAATATTATAGATTTTCATGAAACTGTAGTCCAGCGCATTCAGGTACTGGATGGAAAGTATTATCAGCACAAAGAAAAACTTGAAGCCGTCGTCGAACAACATGTAGAATTATCAAAAGACGGCAGTATTCTTAATGCAGGACAGGTACTCAAAAGAAGTGATGTAAGAATTCTTCTGGAACTGAGCGGCGGATTAATTATCAACAATATTATCGGTGTTCATGATCGGGGAATAATAAAGTGCCGGGAAATCATGAGCCAGATTGACAAAGAAATTCATGAATAAAAAGATAAATCGTCGAGAGGACGAGAAGGGCAGAGTTGTTGAAGAAAAAAGCGATTAATGAGTTGAGGAGAAAATTGTTAATTGGATTCGCGCTTTGAAATAACAGAAGATTGGAACGATAAATATCGGGAATGCGTTGTGTACTATATGAATGAGGGGAATGTACTCGGCGTACTGTTATGAGGCCAAGACCTGGCGGCATGCACGCTCATTGCGGAAAAAGAGTCCTATTGATGGACAAAATCTAATGTATTGATTAAAAGCATTTTTATATTTTAACAGCCAAAGTAAATAATCCGGCAACGGACTCATCAGTGTGAAGGAAGCAGCGTATGGCACTCCTAACAAAAAAAGAAATTCGGTTCGTCTTGACAGAGTTACACGGATGGAAGCTGCAGGGGAACGAGATCAGGAAGAAATTTGTCTTTGCCGATTTTACCCGCGCTATGGGATTTGTCAACTCTGTTGCCCTCAGTGCCGAACGTGCTAATCACCACCCGGATATTGACATCCGATGGAACAAAATCACACTTTCGCTTTCTACTCATAGTGAAGGCGGAATTACGAAGAAGGACATCTCCTTAGCAAAGAGGATCGAGACCCTGGCGAATTAGCCATCCGCAATAAATGAAAGATGCAAAATTCTTGCGCTGGAAGAAGGAACTCATTTGCCGTTCCTGTTGTTAAATTCAATAGAGGTAAGAAAAGTAAATTAAGTGAAAATGAAACTTGATATGGTACGATACAGTGTAATGCTCACCTGCGCTTGTCCTTGTAAAAACGTGTATTATCGCGAAGGCGCGGGTCCTTAAGCATTGCTCTATAAGTAATTGATTCGCAGCCCTTCGTTAATATTATTGATGAAGGGTTTTTATTTTTTGAATATAAATCTCGATCTATGAATAGTTCATCAAATCTCATTTCAAAGGAGTAATCTCATGGCAACTAATTATGCACATCCTGAAGCGCTTGTCGATACGGAGTGGGTAAGTCAGCACCGGGCGGATCCCACTATCCGACTTGTAGAGGTTGATGTTGATACTCACGCATACAATGAAGCTCATATTCCCGGTGCAGTCGGTTGGAATTGGCAGACTCAGCTCTCCGATCAGGTCCGGCGTGATCTTGTCTCAAAATCGGATCTGGAAAAATTGCTGGGAAATTCTGGGATCAGCAATAGTACCACTATTATTCTTTATGGGGACAACAACAATTGGTTTGCCGCCTGGGCATTCTGGCAGTTGAAAATATACGGCCACCAGGATGTACGTATTATCAATGGAGGCCGAAAGAAATGGATCAAAGAGGGAAGAGAAGTGACAACAGATGTTCCAACCGTTTCGGGGAAAACGTACACGGCGAAGGAACCCGATCATTCGCTGCGAGCTTATGTGAAGGAAGTTTCATCCATTTCTAACGATTCGTCGTCATTAGTCGATGTCCGTTCTGCAGATGAATATTCTGGAAAGGTTCTTTCACCGCCGGGACTTCCGGAGACGTGCCAGCGGGGAGGGCATGTGCCAGGTGCATTCAATATTCCTTGGGGAAAAAATGTAAACGACGATGGCACATTTAAATCGTTTGATGACCTGCGGACGATTTATGAACCGTTGGGTATCACGTCCAACAAAAATGTTATTGCGTATTGCCGCATCGGAGAACGATCCAGTTTGACCTGGTTTGTTCTCAAGTACCTGCTCGGCTATACAAAAGTGAAGAATTACGACGGCTCCTGGACAGAATGGGGAAATCTTGTCAATGCCCCGGTTACTCAAGAAGTACAACCATGACCGTAGATCATCCATCCGATTATAGGGAACGATGGGAGTCAGTTCTACCATTCCAGATCCACTTAACAAGCTATAAGATTAATGATACATATTACTGCGATGTGGATAATGTCGATCCCGGTGCGGTCATTGTTCGAACGAAGGGACTGGTTCGGGATGAAGTTGAACTGAAAGCACTCATGCGGGCAAAGGAGCGATTAGAATTTTCCCGTCTTCGGTACGAAAAGAAAATTTGAGCTCACAAACGGAACTTACATCATGACATGGAAATCGAACACAGACTCATTTCCTGAAGTTCGCGAAACATATTTGGAACAACGCATTCGTGACCATTCATCGGTGCTGGGCAATATTGGCAATACGCCTCTGCTGCGAATCCGGAACATTGCCGTACCGAACGACTATGTTCAAATATATGCGAAAGCGGAATGGTTTAATCCAGGTGGGTCGATCAAAGACCGCCCCGCTTTGAACATGTTGCTGGAAGCCGAAAAGTCAGGAAGGCTTACAAAGGAAAAAATCATCATCGATGCGACAAGCGGCAATACCGGCATCGCATACGCGATGATTGGAAGCGCGTTGGGGTATAAAGTTATTCTCGCACTTCCTGCGAATGCAAGCCCGGAACGGAAACAAACGCTCCGTGCGTATGGAGCTGAAATCCTGGAAACAGATCCGCTCACAGGAACGGACGGCGCACAGCAGCATGTGAAAGAAATTGTCGCCGCCCATCTCGGCCAATATTTTTATCCCGATCAGTATAATAATCCGGCCAACTGGCTCGCACACTACAACACAACGGCATGGGAAATTTGGAATCAATCCGGGAATCGTGTAACACATTTTGTCGCCGGACTCGGAACGACGGGAACGTTTATCGGAACCAGCCGGAGGCTGAAAGAAATTGATCCATCTATTGTTTGTATATCATTCGGACCCGATTCTCCGCTCCACGGCCTGGAAGGCCTGAAGCATTTGCCCACAGCATTGATCCCCGGTATCTACGATTCGGCACTTGCAGACGAACATCTTACCGTCTCGACCGAAGAAGCATATACCATGGTCCGGCAATTGGCCCGGAAGGAAGGTCTCTTTGTTGGAATATCCAGCGGAGCAGCGCTTGCTGTTTCACTCAAACTTGCCGCACAGATTGCGGGTGGTGTGATCGTCACAATTTTTCCGGATGGCGGTGCGCGATATAGCAGTGAACATTTTTGGAATGAACATGATTGAAAAGGAAAATACTATGATACGATTTTCAAAAAAGATTGTCAATGAGATTGAAAATCACGGAGAAAAAACATACCCGGAAGAGTGCTGCGGAATGCTGCTGGGATTCAGCAAGAATGGCATTCATTTTATAGAAGAAGTTATGAGGATCGATAACAGTCAAGATGAAAACCGCCGCCGCCGATTCTTTATCACGCCGGAACAATACCGGCAAGCGGAACAGCTTGCCAGGGATTTAAAAATGGAACTGCTGGGATTTTATCACTCCCATCCGGATCATCCGGCCGCTCCATCTGCCTTCGATACAGATCATGCATTGCCCTGGTTTACATATATTATTATCTCTGTGAAACAAGGCAAAGCAGCGGCGATGACCGCGTGGCTGTTGAATGAAGAACGTACGCAATTTATCGAACGCATTATCATTGTAGATCCTATACCAGTGTCATCATCTGACCGGAAGTTTGTGCACGCTCCTCAATAACTGTGATAAAAAACGGACTATTCTCATAAAGGAAACACTATGTCGATAAAAATATTTATTCCGACTCCCTTAAGGCCCTATACCGAAAAACAGGATACGATTGAAGTGGAAGGAAAAACTGTAGAAGAAGCTCTCAAGAATCTTACATCCAAATACCTTCCGCTGCAGCAGCATCTCTATTCAGAACAGGGCACGCTTCGCAGTTATATCAATATTTATGTCAACGACAGCGATATCCGGTATTTGTCAAAAGAGAAAACGCCCGTGAAGGAGACGGATTCCATCAGCATTATTCCATCTATCGCAGGCGGAGTTGAAGTCACTGAAGCGGAGGTCGAAGAGGACATCCAGCTCTCCCCTGAAGAAATCCTTCGCTATAGCCGGCATCTCATCATTCCTGAAGTTGGATTGAATGGACAGAAGAAATTAAAAGCAGCAAGTGTACTGCTCATCGGCGCAGGCGGTCTTGGCTCGCCGTTGGCACTCTATCTCGCTGCAGCAGGAATAGGGAGAATCGGTATCGTGGACTTTGACGTTGTCGATGAAACCAATTTACAGCGTCAGATTATGCATACGACTAACGATGTCGGAAGGTCGAAGCTTGATTCTGCCCGGGAATCAATCACAGGAATAAATCCTAACGTACTTGTCGAAACATATCCTTTCCGGTTGTCATCGGATAATGCTCTGGATCTTTTGAAGGACTATGATGTCATTGTGGATGGTACGGACAATTTTCCGACGCGCTATTTGGTCAATGACGCTTGCGTGCTGCTCGGCAAACCGAATGTGTATGGATCTATCTTTCGTTTCGACGGACAGGTGACTGTCTTTGACTCAAATCGCGGGCCATGCTATCGGTGTCTGTATCCGACGCCGCCCCCGCCCGGGCTCGTCCCGAGCTGTGCAGAAGGAGGTGTGCTTGGGGTTTTACCGGGAATTATCGGCACACTGCAGGCATTGGAAACTATCAAGTTGATCCTTCACGAAGGTGACCCGCTCATCGGACGGCTCGTATTGTTCGACGCTCTCAAATTCAAGTTTCGTGAATTTATTCTCAAAAAGAATCCCGATTGTCCGGTGTGCGGCATTGCACCAACGATCCATCAATTGAAAGACTATGAACAATTTTGCGGGATAGAATCGCCCACGAAGTCGAAATTTAATTTCGACACGCCGGAAATTACAGTGGCTGAATTAAAGAACCGTTTGGATCATGGCGATGATGTGACTATTCTCGACGTGCGCGAACCGAATGAGTACGAAATCGCAAACCTTGGCGGTCATTTAATTCCACTCGGAGAACTCCCCGGGCGCATATCCGAACTCAATCCATATAAGGAAATCATTGTCCATTGCAAATCCGGCGGAAGGAGTGCAAAGGCAGTGAGATTTTTAATGAAATCAGGTTTTACAAACGTGAAGAATCTTGCAGGCGGTATCGATGCATGGTCACAGCAAATCGATCCTCTTGTACCGCGCTATTAACTTAGTCATTTCAAATGAAGGGGAAGAAAATGGGGTTGATGAAAAAATACTCATAACGATAATCAAAAAAAGATAAAATTATCGTATATTGAGTTTAAGAAAAGAAGAATCAGTAAAGGAATACTATGGAAGAATCAAAACATGATGTACAGCCCACATTGGGCGAATATCAGGGCAAACCGATCATCCGCATTCCAACCGTTGAAAATCCAAATCCGGAGACTACGTGGCATTGGATGTCGTTTGGGAAGAACAAAGCGAAAGCAATTGTGAAATATATTGATGTGATAAAGAAGTTTGCTGAGGAATAAATTTACCTTCTACCAATACCAACATCTCTCAAATTATCAGGGTTTTAATTGAGTGTTAACATATAGCTATAAGATAAGCAGGATCACTCCCTATTGAGTTTCTGTGTATAGATAAATAAACTATGCGCAGAAAATAGTACTTGGAAGGTGAAGCAGACAAGTTGCTATCCTTACCAGATCCTGCCAACGGAAGGTTTCTTGTAACCTCTCATATCCAATATTTATAAATTCATTCCCAAAACATGCGTCTGACTATTTGTATATTCTTTCGAGTGCAGAAGTATAGTGAAAAAAATATATCTGTTACAAAATCAGTTATTAAAATGCGCGAGGAATTTAATATTTATCCGTAGTGCGTTGCATAGGAGATTTCATAAATGAATACAACCAAACATTAATCTATACATATCAAGTTCCCAGTAGCTCAGATGGATAGAGTAGCTGTTTCCTAATGCTTTTATTAAGCGCTGATAATGTTCAATTTTTATGTCTTATTCGGCTTTCATATTATAAGAGTGATCGACAAAAATCCATATCAAGTCACTCCATTACGGCTCTTTTAAATGTTCCAACTTCCAGCGTGCAGGAATCATCAAAATGGGTTGTGAATATTTTATGTTCCCTGTCTAAAATTAAAATACCATTTTCGGTTCCCAACGAAAGTCTCTTGTCGTTATCCACAATGATCGCATGCACATGGTAATTGAATACTGCACCACGGTATCTAATGATTCCATCCTTTCAAAAATATTTTTATCACGGTTATATTTACATAAGCCGTTTACTACTCCTATCCAGAGATTATTATTTTTGTCTTCATAGATACAATTTACATAGCTACTTAATAGGGAAGCGGAATCATCCTGGCCGTATTTATTAACCGTAAGTCCGATACCGTCGTACTTACTCAACCGTCCGTAGTTCCAATCCATATGGAACCTTCATGGTCATGGTGTATACAAGAATAAAACTGCAATAAAACACAATTTTCTTCGTCTTCAATTTCCCGTAAGGTCTATTCATAGGAAGCATGAACTTGAATGAAAGAACCGATTGTTTGTATGGAAGCGTTATCTCTATTGGTTAGATCCTTAGCACAAAAAAGAGAGTTTGAAGCACACTCAATATGCGCAATATGTTTCTTCTTCAACTGAGATTAAAGACAATTCTTAGGGAAAATATTATTAGTGAATTAGATTATTTGTACATTTCTAGTAAGCTGGGAGGGAGTTGCACTCTCGACCACAATAGAAAATTGCAAAAATGCTGGACTGGATGAGAGAATGGAATTAAAACCACAGCGCACAATCATTGTTCTTGCAATCATTGCAGCGGCGTTAGGTTTCTTTGTTGATGCATATGATCTTCTGCTCTATAACATTGTTCGTAACGAGAGCCTGCTTGCAATCGGTTTGTCAGGCGAACAAATACTGAGTGTTGGTATTGATTTGTTGAATGCTCAGCTGTTCGGCATGTTAATCGGTGGTATTGTGTGGGGGATACTGGGTGATATTCAGGGCCGCAGGTCTGTTCTTTTCGGTTCAATTATTTTCTATTCGTTTGCCACACTGATCAATGGATTTGCCCAAAACGTTCCGGTCTATGCAGCGTGCAGGTTCATCGCCGGGTTCGGCCTGGCCGGAGAATTAGGCGCCGGAGTAACTTTGGTTTCCGAGCTGATGTCCAAGGAAGATCGCGGATATGGTACAATGATCGTCGCTGCAGTCGGTGTATTGGGTGTAGTAGCTGCATCGCTGGTTGGAAATGCATTTCCCTGGCGAACGGCTTATTTCATTGGAGGTGGTCTCGGTGTATTACTTCTCCTGCTGCGTCTCGGGGTGCATGAGTCACTGATGTTCGAGAAATCGCGAAGTGTGCCGGTCTCTCGCGGAAATTTTCTTCTTTTGTTCACCAATATTGGAAGGTTTAAGAAATACATGTACCTGATTCTGGTTGCTATGCCGATCTGGTATGCAATCGGAATTTTGATTACGTTTTCCCCCGAGATCGGTCTCGCGCTCGGTCTTTCGGAGGTTCCAAAAGCCGGGACGGCAATTCTTCTCTATTATCTTGCCCTCACATTCGGTGATCTTACCAATGGATTTCTAAGCCAGATGTTCAGAAGCAGAAAAAAAATCATCGCCGTTTTTATGCTTCTCACTGCCGTTTTTACCTTCGGATACTTCATTCTCGGCGGGATCTCTATTACTACGTTTTATTGTTTTTGCTTTCTCATCGGCTGGTCTTCGGGCTATTGGGCGGTATTTGTGACAGTAGCAGCCGAGCAGTTCGGTACAAACCTGCGCGCCACTGTTGCTGTAACTGCACCAAATTTTGTGCGCGGACTAACTGTTATTCTTACTATGGCTTTTAAAATTCTCAAAACACCTCTTGGTGACTTACCCAGTGCAGCCCTGATCGGAGCTGTCACGATTCTGATCGCTTTCATTGCGCTGTATCAGCTTGAGGAAACTTTCGGCAAAGAGCTGGATTATTTTGAGCCTACCTGAAAAGATGTCTTAGAGAATCCACTCTCCGAGTCCTGGTAATTAGTAGTGTGTCAGACTTTTTAATTGTGAATAAACATAGAGTTACCTACATTAAACTATTCTTCGTTTACTGCTAAAAGGATTCCCAATAAAGGTATTCCTACTAGTGATATTTCGGTTGACTGTCAAACGATATATACAATTTTTATAAATCATAGAAATAATACGTCAATGGGAATTTATGTATCCGCGTTACCGAGGCTTTTTACCGGCCAACTTTGTGATGGAGCTGCATTCGTTAGCTGACATCTGTTCGTGAAAAGGAAGGATATTATGAAAGACGAGAACCGAACAAAATCAGATTTGATTCGTGAATTGAGAACACTTCGCAGACAAGTTCAAAGAAGCCCTTCTCCTGAACGCACAAAAACACAAACGGAAGAAGTACTCGCAACAGAACACAACCTCTTGTACACGCTCATTAATAGTCTGCCGGACCGCATCTACATCAAGGACACCGAAAGCCGATTCTTGCTGAACAACAGTGCGCACATACGCCATCTGGGCGTCAAATCACAGGAAGAGGTGAAAGGCAAAACCGGCTATGATTTTCATCCGCCGGAATTTGCGGTTCGTTATTGGGTTGACGATCAAAACGTGATACAGTCGGGCAAATCGTTGATTAACCGAGAGGAACCGACAGTTTTATCGTCGAGTAAGACGGGATGGCATTTGGCAACCAAGGTGCCTTTGCGTGATCAACAAAAGAAAATCATTGGTCTCGTGGGCATCAGCCGTGACATCACAGAGCGCAAGATGATGGAAGAGGCTCTGAAGGAGTCGATCTCGCTTCTGCAGGCGACGCTGGAATCCACGGCCGACGGAATTCTTGTCGTTGACACATCCGGAAAAATTTCAAGCTACAATAAACGGTTCGCAAAGATGTGGAGAATACCAGACGATGTGATTGCAAGCAAATGTGACGAACTCCTATTAAACCAAGTCCTGGACCAATTGAAAGACCCTGAAGCCTTCATAACGAAAGTAAGGGAGCTCTATGCCCGTCCAGATGAAAACGGCTTCGAAGTACTGGAATTCAAGGACGGAAGAATCTTCGAGCGTTACTCTCGATCACAAAGAGTCGACGGCATTCCGGTCGGCCGAGTCTGGAGTTTTCGGAATGTTACAGAACGCAAAAAAGCAGAACAAGAGATCAGATTGCTTGCACAAACAATAGCATCAATACGGGATTGTGTTTCGATTACCGATCTTGAAGACAAGATCATATTCGTAAACGAAGCATTCCTGAAGACATACGGCTATACCCGTGAAGAATTGTTGGACAAACCGATTTCGATCGTACGTTCGGCAGAAACTTCATTGGAGATGGGAAGCCGAATCCTGAAAGTAACGTCGGCAGGAAATTGGAGCGGCGAGCTTTTCAACCTTCGTAAAGACGGCAGTGAGTTTCCGATTGAGCTTTGGACATCACCTGTGAAAGACGATAGTGGCAATGTCGTTGCAATGGTAGGTGTTGCGCGTGATATCACTGACCGTAAGCGTGCCCAGGAAGTACTGAGCGAAAACGAAGAACGGTTCCGTACTACTCTGTATAGCATTGGTGATGGGGTTATTACAACTGATACCAACTGTACTATTCAACATATGAATCATGTCGCTGAGATATTGACAGGATGGAGTGAAACCGTAGCACATGGGAAAAGCATCAATGAAATATTTAAGATCTTTAATGAACAGACAAATGCGCCGGCGGTGAACCCTATTGCCTCTGTGCTGGAAAAAGGAATTATTGTAGGATTGGCGAACCATACAGTCTTAGTGGTACGGGACGGTTCACGTCATCCAATTGCAGATAGCGGTGCACCGATACGAAATTCCAAAGGGGAAACAACTGGTGTTGTGCTTGTCTTCAACGATCAGACAGACCGGCGAAATCTGCAGGATCAATTGTTGCAGGCGCAAAAGATGGATGCCATCGGCCGGCTCGCCGGCGGCGTGGCGCATGATTTCAACAATATGATCGAAATTATTCTCCTGTATGGATCTATGCTGGAGGAGGATTTACCGCCGAAGGATCCATCGCAGCAAAAGATCAAAGCGATCATGGATACTGCAGAACGTTCAGCAAATATCACCAAGCAGCTACTGGCATTTGCCAGAAAACAGATCATCGCGCCTGTGCCGTTAAACTTGAATCAGGAGTTGATCCCGCTTCAAAAAATGCTTGGACGGTTGATCGGTGAGGATATTACTCTGGATATATCGCTCAGAGAAAACTTGTGGAATATTAACATTGATCCCGTGCAAACTACCCAAATCTTGACCAACCTGGCAACAAATGCACGAGATGCCATCGAGAATACCGGCTCGGTGACGATCGGAACAGCCAATATGCGTATTGAAGAGACATTCGGGTATGGTTCGAAGAAAATACCAGCCGGAGAATATGTGCAATTAGTATTTTCCGATACAGGAACGGGAATGACTAAAGAAACCGTCAGCCGTCTCTTTGAGCCGTTTTTCACAACTAAACCGAAGGGAGAAGGGGCAGGTCTTGGGCTCTCCACCATCTTTGGTATTGTCAAACAGAATAACGGATTCATTAATGTTTACAGCGAACCAAACCAGGGGACAACCTTCAAAATTTATTTTCCGAGATATCACGGTGTCACAGAAACTTCCTGCGAACGGCTGCAGGAAATCCCGTTAGCCGGAACAGAAACAGTGCTGATTGTTGAAGATGAAGAAGAAATACTCAAGCTTGCCAAACTTGCTCTTGCAAAGCATGGGTATTATGTGTTGAGCGCGCAATCTCCGGCCGATGCTCTTGCCCTGTGTGAGAAGTACGGAGAGATAATTGACTTACTAGTTACTGATGTTGTCATGCCGGGAATGAACGGCAAAGAATTAAAGGAGAGAATCGAAGTGAAATATCCACGCATAAAAGTATTGTTTATGTCAGGGTATCCGGCGGATAATGTAGCTCATCGCGGCGTGTTGGAAGAAGGTGTAGAGTTTTTACAAAAACCTTTCAATCAAATTATTCTTGCAAAAAAAATTCGTGAACTACTGAACAGGTAATGGACAAATGAACAAAAGGATTTCAAAGAGCACGGAAGAATATTGCTGCCTCAACGGTAATATAGTACCAATACAAGAAGCAAAAATTTCCATCACTGATATCGGCCTATTACGCGGTTATGCAATCTTCGATTCCATTGCGGCGTTGAACAGCAAGATCATATTTTTCGATGAACACTATAAGAGATTTGTACGATCAGCGAGGATCATGCATCTTAAAATTCCGGATTCAAAGCATAAAATTGAAACGAATATAAATAAACTCCTGCAGAAAAATCATTATGACTCTTCACGTATCAAACTGGTGCTTACGGGGGGGAACCTTATTGGAGGTTTGGAGTACGACGTTCATTCCGCAAATTTATTTATACTCGTTCAGAAAGGAAGTATTCCAAAGGAAAAAGATTATCTCCGGGGCGTGAAACTTATCACGTATGAGCACCAAAGAGAAATATCTGCGGCGAAAAGTAATGATTATATAACGGCGGTCAATATTCAATCGCTGATGCGGCGGGCAGGAGCGGCAGAGATACTTTATACTTTTAAAGGCAAATTGCTCGAGGCCACCACCTCGAATTTCTTCATAGTGAGAGGTGATACATTGATCACAGTAAAAAACAATATTTTAATGGGTATAGTGCGCGGCAAGGTCATTAAAATGGCAAAAAAGTTCATGGATGTGGAGGAACGCAACATAAAAATAAGCGAACTGAGAACGGCCGACGAGGCATTCATCACCAGCACCTTCAGAAAGGTGCTCCCCGTGGTAAAGATCAACAATTTGGTTATTGGCAGCGGAAAAGTCGGGCATAAGACAAAATTAATCATGGAACAATATGCCTGTCTGGAAAAAAATGTTTGTTCATAGTTCAAATGTTTCCCCTTGTTCTCAAAATCTCAGTTTGTGTGAAAACACTGGCGAGGTTATTGTAGAATAAGGGAGAACAGACGAAGGAATATCAAGTGGGTCATAAACACGGAATAAATCGGAACCAGAGAATTCTCTTTCCAGAAGTT
>Ga0182021_10001917_pt1 | contig 24222 bp, 17 predicted proteins | sample 612E3MmetaG_FD_120493 | JGI IMG/M metagenome (GOLD analysis project Ga0182021, IMG submission 120493) | Permafrost microbial communities from Stordalen Mire, Sweden - 612E3M metaG (Illumina Assembly) | ecosystem: Environmental > Terrestrial > Soil > Wetlands > Permafrost | place: Sweden... | reverse complement strand
TCTTGCCTGCAGCCGCCTTTCCAGGCGGCTGGACCCGCTGGAAAGCGGGTCCGCGGGCTGGATAGCCCGCCCCACAAGTTCAGACATAATCGTCATTCTGCATGCCGCACTACACTAGTACCGCGACCGTCCGATTTGTTCCCCACCGCTCCGGGCCGGGCATGCCCGGCCCCTACACCGCGCCGTTGTAGGGGCGAGGCACGCCTCGCCCTCGCGCCGAGCGTTCCCCCGACGGCAAGGGAAGAAATCACGCGGTCATGGCACTAGCCGGCTTTGCGCGGGGGCGGCGGGGTATCCGGTTGGCCTCCCGGTCCACGCCCGGGCCGGGGATCTCCCGCCTGCAATTTCTTCCATTGGTCGGGGGTTAGAATCCGGCGAATTCCCAGCAACATTCGGGCATTGCCCTTTTCCAGCTCGGCGCGGGCTTGCGCCACCTTATCGATCTGCGCGACGATTCTGGCCTCATCCGGCTGGTCGGCTGCCATCATCGGCTGGAGGATGACTTCTTCCCGCTGGACCGATGCGGTGAGATCGATCAACTGCAGGCGGTGCTGCTGAAAGATGTCGTCCATCTTCTTCTGCTGGTCCGCGGTCACGCCCAGGCTCGCCACCATCTGGGGATTCTTCCACCAGCGGCCCATACCGCGTCCCATGGGCTGAGGAGTGGCATTCTGGCCGCGCCCCATCCCCATTCCGCGTCCCATACCCATGCCGCGCCCCATCCCCATGCCGCCACCCATGCCCGGCCCAACACCCATGCACGGGCCACCCATGCACGGGCCCATGCCTTGCTGTGGCGGCTGCGGTGGCTGTGGCTGCGCCAACGCCACGGCGCCGGCAAACAACAGAATCATTCCTAACTTGCTTCCGTATGGTCTCATCGAATCTCCTCGTTTCCAGTCTTCTCGTCGCGTCCCCCGGTGGCACTGAAGTCCCAGGACACCAGCTTCACCAACGGCTCCATGGGCCGAGGAACCGCTCGCGACACCTCGGCATCCACCTGCTCCAACAACAGCGCATCGGCCCGGGCGATTTCCGCCTGGCGCTGCCTCTCCTGTACATTCCGATAAACCGGGACCGCCGCCAGAACCAATAGCGCCACCGCCGCCAGCGCCCAGCGCATCGGAAGGGCCCGGGAACCCCTCGCCCTCAGGATGCTTCCGACGGCCGGCGGTTCGGCGCGGCTCTGCCCATCGCTCCAGTGCCGCACCGAACCGCGAAACAGCGCCAGCGCGGCTTCCATGCCAGCCAGCTCCGCGCCGCACTCGGGACATTGGCAAACGTGCTGCTCCTGTTGCGGAGTGCGCTCGCCCATCATCCACTGGGAAATCTCCCGCGAAGACAGATGCTGGCTCATTGGGACCTCCCCATCCGCTCCCGAACGGCATGGAGCGCTCGAAACAGGTGCACTTTCACGGTTCCTTCCTTCATGCCGGTGGCCGCCGCGATTTCCAGCAGGTCCATGTCTTCCACGAAGCGCAGCAGGAAGACCGTCCGCTGCCTCTCCGACAGGCTGCCGGCGGCGTTCCAGACCGCCGCGAGTTGTTGCCTGGCAATCGCCCCGCTTTCGGGCGAAACGCCACCATCCGGCACGCACCGGCCGACGGCTTCCAGGTCCACCGCCGACGTTTGCGCGCGCTTCCAGAATTGCAGGCGCCGGTTGCGCGCATGGTCGCGAATCAGGTTGACGGCGATGCGCATGAGCCAAGTCTCGGTGGAGCAATCGCCCCGAAACTGTTCCCGGCTGCGATAAGCCCTCAGAAAACAGTCCTGCGCCACGCTTCCGGCGGCGTCCGGATCGCGCAGGGAAGCTAGCGCGAACCGAAAGACGCGGAGCCAATGCAGGCGCACCAGCGTGTCGAGGTCGTCGATTTCCGAGGCGCGGCGTTCCACTGCCGCTATCATAGACCCGGATGTCGCCATCGGCTGCACTCGCCTGTGTAGACGAGTATCCGGCAGGGCGGGTTTACACGGATGCGGCGGCGTGAACCAGGTCCGGCTGGGCCTGCTGGTTGTGCAACTGCAGCGCTTTCCGCGCCAACTCCGTTAGTTCGCCGTCGAAGCGGCCGGGCCACGGCGAGGCAGCCTCGACGTCCCACGGAAACACCGGCTGGCCGGCCGCTTCCACCTCGGCCTCGTAGAGCCGGAAGGTCAGATGCGCGAGTTCCTCGATCAAGGGCAGCGCTCTGGCGCCTCGCTCCGGGTCGGTGCGGTCCAAAGCCAGGTTCCAGCACAGCCAGCGCACGGGGCTGCTGGCCCGCTCCCAGCGCTGCATGACGCGGCAGGCCGCTTCGATGCGCGGGTCGACAAAGGTGTAGTCGTCGTAAGCCTCGCTGAGCAGGTCGCCGGAGTGCAGCAAGCGCTCTTCGGCGTATCGCTCGCGGATGGCGGTCCCGATGTAGGGAATCATCTTCTGCGCGAATCGCAGCTCGATTTTGTAGAAGATCCGGCGGAACACCGTGCAGCGGCGAAGGAACTCCAGGTTCTGTTCCATCTCGCCGGGCGTGGTGTGCGCGTCGAACATGATGAAGCCGGGGTTCACCGCGATTCCCAGGCGGTCGAGCGTCTCGAGCGCCCGATAGTTCTCCTGGGGCGACGTGCCCTTGGCCCAGCGCTTCAGAGCGCTCGGCGCGCCCGATTCGATGCCGATTTCGACGGCCACCAGCCCAGCCTCCCGGAGCAGGCGGAAGCGGTCCTCCGCCACGTCGTCGGCGCGGCAGGCGATGGCGAATTTCAGGTCCCACCGCTGGCGGATCAGCGCCTGCGCCATCTGCTCGGCGCGGGCATAACCGGCCTGGCTGGAGCCGAAGAAGTTGTCCTCGTTGAAGGCCACGCTGTCGATATGGAATTGCGCCCGCAGATGCTCCAGCTCGGCCACGACACTGTCCACGCCGCGGGTACGCCAGCGGGCCTGCGAGGGTCCCAGGAACCGATGCACGGAGCAGAAAGCGCAGCGAAAGTTGCAGCCTCGCGACGACACCACGCGCGCCACTCCGCCGCGCGCCAGCACCGCCGGCAGCGTGTCGCGCGCCGGCCAGGGCAGGGCGTCGAGATCGCTGGTGGGAGGCGCGTCGGGGTTCATTCGGATTTCGCCGTCCTGTTTCCAGGCGATCCCCGGGATGCTCTCGAAACCCCCGCCATCGAGGGCCGCCACTACCTCGCGGATGGGCCGTTCGCCTTCTCCGGTGCAGAGCAGGTCGATTTCCCGCAGCGCGAGCAGGCTGGCAGCGGCCAGGCGCGCCAACTGCCCGCCCAGGATGATCCGGACGTCCGGCACCGCCTGTTTCAACGCGCGGCAGAAAGCCAGCACGTCCAGCCGCGTGGTCTGAAAGATCGCCAGCCCCACCAGGCGCGGTTGCGACGCCACGACCCGGTCCAGGACGGCCCCGGCCGTCAGCCCTTCGGCGATGGCGTCGACAATCCCGGCCTGGCGGCCAGCCGAGCGCAGACTGGCCGCCAGGTAGCCGAGACCCATGTTCTCGGCAATCAGCTCCGGGCCGCCCCGGCTCTGCCATCTTGTCCCCATGGGCAGGTTGACGAGCACTACCTCGTGCGCGGCGTTCAACGGATCCCCCTTCCCGCGGTACTCCGGATCGTCACGGAGCAAAGGTGCGCAAGGTCGCCTGGCTGCCGGCCACCTCGGCATAGGTCGGCATGCCCTTTCCTCCTCCTCCCGACTCGCTGGGGTTGCACCAGCAGCCGTCGTTGGTGTAACCGGCCGCACCGGAGGGGTTCTGTTCGCCGAGGTGGGTGTGCCCCATGACTATGGGGGGCTTCACACCCTGCGAAAGTAGCAGGGTCGCGTACCAGTCGAGCCCGTTCGGCACGAGTCCGGCCAACATGGTCTGCACCAGGTACTGGGGATACAGCGCGACCCAGGCATCGTACAGGCTCCAATAGTGCTTCTTGATATTGCCGACCGTGAAATTGTTGTCCAGGGCGGGCTCGGCGAACCGTATCTTCTGGCTGTCCGGGACTTTGGCCACCACCTGAAGGGCGGAGACGATCAAGCCCACCAGAAAGGCGCCGTACGGGGGGAAGTCCGCCACGCCCATCGCGGCCGCGTTGACCCTCTGGGCGGAATAGGCCACCTTGTTAGCCTCATTACGGTCGACCACGGCCTTCACCGTCTGCCAGGCCGCAGCCTGGTTCTTCGAGCTGGCCACCAGCCGGGTGATGAAGAACCCCAGCGAATAGCCGCCGATGGTATCGCTGGCCGCGTCGGGCGCATTGAACATGTCGCAAGCGTTGCCGTGTTCCAGGCGCCGCGTGTTGCCGTGTTTGGCGTTGTAGTTGTCGGCGGCGATCCATTGAATCTGCTTGCCGCCCGAGCCGAGCTGGGCGAGATCGGCCTGCTGTACCCCCATGTCGTGGTTGCCGTTCATGTAATACACCACGGGGAGCTTCGCCACGCACGCCTGGATGGCGCCGCGCAGCCCGGCGTCCATGCCGGAGATAATCTGCGGGGCTGTCAACGGGACGACATTCAGCGGGTAAAGCCAGTTGTCGAATATGTCGCCGAGCAGCACCAGCTCCGCCACGCTGGGGTCGGCCGCGACGCGGTTGAACATGGTCGTGGCGTAGGTTACGTAAGGGCCCTGGAACCAGCTATAGCTGGCTCCGTTGCCGATGTGAATGTCGCTCATCACGACTGTCTTTTGGGTCGAATTCATGGTGTCTCCTGGCATCTGGAATCTATTTCCGCCGCATCCGCCGACTGGCTTCCCGCCATTTCCAGGCTGGCCTCGAACTCCGCCCGGCGCGCGCAGACGAACGGGTCCGCCTCATGGGCCCTCGGGCACTGGCCGAGACAAACCGGCAGGAACCCGCAGCCTCCGCAAGCAGGATCCTCAAAAGGATCGAATTCCACATAGGGCTGCGGGCAGGCTTCCAGACTGGCAAGCCACCCGCCCCTGGGTTGGCCGACTTGAGAAAACCATGCGCCGTCCAGCCCCGTGGCGGGGACGCACCGCCCGATGTGGCCGGCCGGGTCGACGGTGTACGCGTACTTCCTTACCGCCATACACGGATGATCCAGGAGCGGAGGCAACCCTTGCGACACCATCCCCTGGCTCGCCAGAAAACGGTTGAACTCCGCCTGGGCATCCACTGCTTCCGGAACCGAATAGCAGTTCCGAGGCATGCAGTCGAGCAGCCCCTTGCCGCCCGAGAGCGCCTGAAGCCGGAATCGAATCGCCCGGGCGAAGGCCGACTCGCGCGCGAACCGTTGCACCAGCTCCCGAGCCTCGCCGGTGTTGCTCCGGTCGGTGTTGATGTGGATAGTCAGCTTGCCGCAACCTTCCAGCAAGGCGCCCGTCTGGCGGATCAGGAAGTCGTAGAGTGCCCGTGCCCGTTCGATAGGCAGCCCTTTGTTGCGGCTGTAGGTCTCCGGAAGTCCATCGAGCGAGATCTCGAGCCGCCCCAGACCCAGCGATCCCAGCCGGCGCACCACCTCCGGGCTCAGCAGCGCGCCGTTGGTGATCATCTGCCCCCAGTACCGCCGCTGGCGCTTGCGGCAGATGTGCTGGAACCGTTCACTGAGCCACTCGATGGTGTCCAGGGCCAGGAGCGGTTCTCCCCCGAACCAGAACACGGAGACGCCTTTTGCACGGCTCGCCAATTCGGCAAACAGAACCACCACGGCCGCCGCCACGGCCGGGGACATGGGGGCCTGGTGCCGGACGCTCTCCTGGTAGCAGTAGTGGCAGCGCAAGTTGCAGGCGAAAGTCGGGACAATCGAAAGGAAAGCCCACTCCTCGGAGGCCTTCGTCTCGAGGAAGCGCCGATGTTCCAGGTCGCGCTCGTCCGCCTCGCGCGGCGCCACGAAGGAGGACTTCTCCAGGACCTTCTGCATCCCCCCCATGGAGCAGCGGCCGGCGCGGGCCACCTCCTCGAGACAGCGTCTAACCAGCTCATACTCGGCGTTTCGCAGGGTGAGAAACTCGGTGCTGCGGCTGTTGAAGCAGTGGCAGCGCCCGTCCCGCTGGTGGAACACGTTGAAGACCGAGGGCTTCCAGGCCCCGGGAGTGGTTTGCGAGGTCATGAAAGCCGCACGCCGGGGCGTGAGTTGTAAGGGCACAGGGGCGGGGAATCGTAGATGGTTCCGTAGCAGAAGTAGGCGTCGCGGTAGCAGCGCCCGCTCTCCCACATGCACTTTTCGAACTCGGGGCACTGGCGGCAGATGGTGCCTTCGAACCGCTCGCGCTCCGGGTAGATGAAATCGAGCAGCCTCGGGCTGTTCCAGACCTCCTGGATGGATTGCACGGAGAGATCGCCGACCACGAATTCCTCGGACATCTTCATCTGTTCGCAGAGGAAAGCCCGGCCGTCGGCGCCGATCCCCAGCGACAGCCATCCGCCCCCGCAGCCCTTGCGGCGATCCCAGATGGTCCTGCGGTCCAAAGTCTCCGCCGCTGGCCGCTCGGACGACGGCAGGATGTCCTGCCAGCAGTCGGTGTCGGGATACTGCTCCTGGATGGCTTGGTACTGGCGCCGGAAAGCCTCGACCTGCTCCTGGTTCAGGAAAAGTTCGTCCACGTGCCGGAAGAAGGTGCGGCTGTACCGGGCGAAATGGAACTGCCGCGCTCCGCGCGGATAGAAGTAATCCACCAGCGCCTTGGCCTCGTTGACGTTGTACCCGGTGATGACGGCTTTGATGCGGGGTGCCAGGCCGTACCGCATGAAGTTGTCGAAGGTCTCGGCGGTACGCCGGCAGATGGGCGGCACGCCGTAGAGCCGGCGCTGCACGTCCTCGGAGACTGCGTCGATGCTCAACTGCACCGTGCGCCTCGGCATGCCACCGGAAGGCAGGGCCAATCCCCCGTCCACCAGGCGGCGGACGTGTTCCGCCGAGACGTAACTCTTGGTGGAAAGCAGAAAATGCAGCCCGTTTTCGAGCAGGGCTTCGCAGAACTCGATGCCGTCTTTCCTGGCGAAGACATCGCCGTTGTCGGGCGAGCAGAGGCGGATGCCGAGTTGCCGCATCTCGCGGATCAACTCGACCCAGCGGGCCAGGCTCATCTCGGTGGTCTTGGTGCGTTCGGCATAGCAGTAAGCGCAGTTGGTGGCGCAGCGGGACGTGAACACGCACAAGATCGAGATGGGGGTCCGCAGACGCCGCTTGGTCTTGTAGTCGCTCACCAGGGCCGCGTACTCGTCCGGGCCGATCACGAATTCGCGCGGGTCGAACCGCGGCGCGCCGTGGATGGGCGTCGCGGAACGCTCCAGGACACCGTACTGGCCGATTCCGGATTGTGTGCGCTCGGACTTCACGAAGTTGTCGACGGACTCGAGGGTGGCCGCCAGCGAGCCCGGGGCGGCGTCCGGGAACAGCGTCTCGTACATACTTTCGACATCCCGCACACGGCGCTGTCCGTTCAGCAGCGAAAGCGCGAAGCCCTCGATGGGCTTGAGCACCAGCAGGCGCGTGTCACTGTAGTCCAGGGGATACAGCACCGGCCGCCCGCCATCCACCTTCAGGACAAAATCCCCCCTGACCGCGAGATAGGTATCGCCGTTCCACTCCGTTATTTGGTTCATCGCAGCCGATCTCCGCCTTCAACTCGGCGTGGGACCCAAAGGCGGGTCCCACGTATACGTCATAGCCCTGAGTTCAGCCGATGAACATGCACGGGCAGATGGTGCAGTGCGTGCACGTATCGTTCGCGACCACCCCCGCTGGCCGCTTGTCGATCAACTCGGCGTGGAGTTGCTTCTTGGCGATCATCCGTTGGACCTCGCGAATGATGTCCCCCTCCTGCGCGGGGGTCGCTTTATCTCCCTTTTCTCCCTTCCATTCGGCTACTGGTTCCATCTGTGTCTCCTCTCAAGTAGTAAACATGGTACGAATCGGTGATTCTGGTCCAGTACATGGACCAGTTAGAAAAGATTATACATCTTAAATTCTTAAACGAAATACATTTATCAACTTTTTTCTAATACGTTTATGGGCACAGACGCACAGGAAGGCCTAGTACCGCCTCCGTCCGGTCTGTTCCTTAGCCCGCTTTTCCCACGGCTTCACGCCTCCGCCATTCGAATGGTGTGCGAAAGCCTGGGGCCTGACGAATGTGTCCCAGGGCGCGCGCCAACCCTCGTCAAACACTGGGGGTGCCCTCTGGGCCGCGCACCGCCGCGCGGACGCATCCGTCAGTCCCCGTCGCGGGCCGCGCGTGCCTAGGCCGCCCTCTAGTGGTCTGCGGCAAGCGGAGTAACGAGTATGCACTTGGCTGTGGGGCAGCCAATCGTGGCTGCCGCCGGCTTTCAGCCGGCGACTCCGGCTGCGAAGACTTGCGCACGACGCGAAAAAGCCGCCTAGAAGGCGGCTAAGGGCAGGATTGCCCGCCCCACAAAACAGGCAAAACTTCGCCCGCACTACACTGGCCACCCGGCCCCTGCACCGACGCTTGTAGGCGCGAGGGGTACGCTGTGGCCCTCGGCCCCGCGCCGCAGGTTAGCCGCGACCAGGATAGGAACCCCGCGGTCACGGCACTATCCGCCGCTCCTCCGGGCACACGGCGGCTCCGCCGGGCGAAGGCGGAATAGGCCCGGGACACGATTTGAAATCCGGGCTTAACTGGCCTTGCTCGGGGCTGTTGGCAATGCCACATACTTTCTTGGCATGCCGGACACCATCCATGGATTGTGGGGCAGCAACCGGCGCTGGGCGGGCTGTTTACAAGCGATTCGGGCTACCAACCCGCCGGACCCAGAGGGCACCCCTGCCAACCTGCCCCGCGGTTTTTGCCGGATTCCAGGTTCCGGGAAAGGTATGTGGCATAAGGGCATGATTGCGTGCGCCACGCTGGTAGAATAGAGCAAAATGATCCAAACTCTATTTGGCTCGGTGGAGCAAGAGCCATCCCTGCTGGACAGGTTGAAAAGCGGTGTCGAGAAGACGCGCGCGGGGCTGGTCTCCGCGCTCGAAGACGCCCTCCAGGGAAAGAAGGAAATCGATGCGGAGTTGCTCGACGAGCTGCAAACCACCCTCATATCGGCGGATATCGGGGTGCGTACCACCGATGAGATCCTCGAGCGCATCCGCCAGAACGTCGAACGCCATCAGTTGGGCGATGCCGCCGGGCTGAAGGGGCTCATCCGCGAGCAGTTGCTCGAAATCCTGCAGGCCAGCGAGCGGGCGCCGGTGCGCGTGGCAGAGCCGCCCGCCGTGATCCTGGTGGTGGGAGTGAACGGCTCGGGCAAGACCACCACCATCGGCAAGCTGGCCCAGCGGTTTCGCAACGAGGGGCGCTCGGTGCTGCTATGCGCGGCCGACACGTTTCGCGCGGCGGCCATCGAGCAGCTCGAGATCTGGGGGCAGCGCGCGGGCGTGGAGGTGATCCGGCAGCGCGGCGGCAGCGACCCCAGCGCGGTGCTCTTCGACGCGGTGCAGGCGGCGCGCGCGCGCAAAGTGGATTACGTGATGGTGGATACGGCGGGCCGTCTGCAAACCAAAGAGAATCTCATGGCGGAGCTTCAGAAGATGTCCCGCACGGCCGCCAAGGTGATCCCCGGCGCGCCGCACGAGGTTCTGCTGGTGCTGGATGCCACTACCGGGCAGAACGGGTTGGAGCAGGCGCGCAAGTTCACGGAGACTTCCGGCGTCACCGGCATCGTGCTGACCAAGCTGGATGGCACGGCCAAGGGCGGGATCGTGGTGGCCATCGCGCGCGAGCTGAATCTGCCCATTCGCTACGTGGGGGTGGGTGAGAAGGCGGAGGACCTGCTGCCGTTCGACGCCGAGAAGTTCATTGAATCGCTGTTCGAAAAATGAACCCCGAATGCATGCGCGAAGCGCTCGACCTGGCGCGAAAGGGACGGTCGCTGGCCAGCCCGAATCCCATGGTGGGCGCGGTGCTGGTGCGCGATGGAGAAGCCGTGGGGCGCGGCTTCCATACCTATGCCGGCGTGCAGCATGCGGAGGTGATCGCGCTGGCGCAGGCGGGCGAGCGGGCCCGCGGGGCCACCCTCTACGTGAACCTGGAGCCGTGTTCCCACCAGGGGCGCACGCCGCCCTGCGTCGACGCCCTGATTCAGGCCGGCGTGGCGCGCGTGGTGGCGCCCCTGGAGGACCCCAATCCGCTGGTGGGGGGCAGGGGATTCCGCAAGCTGCGGGAGGCCGGCATCGAAGTGGTAATAGCGGCCTCGTTCGCGGGCGAAGCCGAGAAGCTGAATGAGCCGTTCCTGCACTTCATGCGCACGGGACGGCCGCTGGTGACCCTCAAGACCGCCATCACCCTGGACGGCAAGATCTCGGCGCCCGACGACAACCGCGGGTGGATCACCAGCGAGCGCGCCCGCGCGCACGTGCAGCAGCTGCGGCACGACCACGACGCCATTCTCACCGGCATCGGCACCGTGCTGGCGGACGATTGCCTGCTCAACGACCGCACCGGCCTGGCGCGCTGCCGCCCGCTGCTGCGCGTGGTGATGGATTCCCAATTGCGGCTGCCGCCCGATTCGAAGATGGCGCGCAGCGCGGCGGGCGATGTGGTGGTAGCGGCCACTTCGGCAGCCTCCGCCGAGCGCCGCAAGCTGCTCGAAGACCGCGGCATCCAGGTGCTGATCTTCGACGGCCGCGGCGGGCGGGCCGACCTGCAAAGCGTAGTCGACTGGCTGGGCCGGCAACGCTATCTTTCGCTCATGATCGAGGCCGGCAGCAAGGTCAACTGGACGGCGCTCGAGAGCGGTCTGGTGGACCGCATCTTCTTCTACTACGGGCCCAAGATCCTGGGCGGTTTGGAAGCGCTTCCGCTGGCCGGCGGTCTGGGGCGGCGCCGGCGCGCGGACGCCATCCGCATACGGGGCATTACTATTCACCCGATTCCGCCGGACGAGTTTGCCGTGGAAGGATACGTGGATGTTCACCGGGATCGTTGAAGAGCTGGGCGAGGTGGAATCCGCCGGAGCGCGCCTCAAGGTGCGGTGTTCCACAGTCATGACGGACATGGTTGAGGGCGCCAGCATTGCCGTCAACGGCGTGTGCCTGACGGCCGTGAATCCGGGGCCGAATTCGTTTTCCGCCGACCTGTCGCCGGAAACCCTGCGTATTAGCAACCTGGGCGCGCTGCGCGCGGGCTCGCGTGTGAACCTGGAGCGGCCGCTCGGGCCCACGGGCCGCCTGAGCGGCCACATCGTGCAGGGCCACGTGGATGGCACGGGCGAGTTTCTTTCGCTGGAAGACCTGGGCGGCGAGAACTGGTGGCTGCGGGTCCGCGTGCCGGCGGAGTTGGACCGGTTTCTGGTCTACAAAGGCTCCGTGGCCATCGACGGCATCAGCCTGACCATCGCCAGGCTCGAGGGCGATGTGCTTTCAGCGACCGTCATTCCGCACACTTTCCGCAACACCACGCTGGGCGGCTACCGGCCCGGCGCGCGGGTCAACCTGGAGTGCGACATCCTGGCCAAGCACGTGGAGAAGCTGCTGCGCAAGCTGGATGTGAAGCCGGCGCTGACAGTGGAGAAGCTGAAAGAAAACGGCTACTGATAGGACTATCGCAGCGCCACGCCGCCAACCTTGGCGCGACGGGATGTGCCGGCCGGTCCCTCGATGTCCAGGACGACGGTGTACTCGCGACCAGCCTTGTATTCATGCGTGGGGTTCTGTTCGGTTGACGTGCCGCCATCGCCGAAATCCCATTTCCACGTAGCGACCTTGCCATCGGACTCGTCTCGAAAGGCCACCAGGCGCCGGTCCATATCCGCCACCTTGTACGACCAGTTGGCGGCGATGGGCTTCTTGAACTGCGGCTCCAGCGGCATCAGGCGGAAGGCCACCAGTTCCGATGCGTTGCCGAAAAACGTCTGCTTGTGAGAGAGGTTCCAGAATCCTACGCGGTCTCTGGAGTTGGCATCGTCGTAATCGATCACACACCAGCCGAGGCCGATCAGCTTGTTCTCGACGAGCGAAGATTCCACGGCGCGCTGGGGGCCGTCGCAGGCCGCGTAGTCGAAGGGCGTGATCCAGAATTCCAGAACCAGCTTGCCCGACTCGCCGGGCTTGAAATTGTAGTTGTAGGCGGCGTTGGCCCAGGGAAACTCCTTGATGTACTCCGCGCAGCCGAACACCATCGCCCAATCCTTGTTTCCGGGAGGAGTGAAGATGTGATAGTTCTGGGCTTGCACACCATGGGCGTTCCAGTGCGCGTCGGCACGGCTGATGCGCTGGTCGGGCACGCTGCGGGCCTTGCCTACGGCTTCGGGATTGAAGATGTCCGGGTGATAGGCGTCCAGCAGCGGGCCGCCCGACATGTCGCCATCCACCACCACCTCGAAGATGTCGTTGTGCAGATCGGAGCGCGAGAAGTCCCAGTAGTTGTCGTAAGCCTCATAGAGGAAATACAGACGGTTGAGACCCTTCACCCATCCGACCTTGACCTTGACATCCATGTTCTTGGGGTCGTGGTTCATGCCGTGGCCCCGCTCGGTGTCCATGAGCTCGTCCATGCCGATAGCGTAGCTGTCGGGGACCATGGCCCAATCGTCGGTGTTCCCGTCGATGCGCGGGATCATGTTTTGAGGAAATTGAAAAACCTTGAAGGTGACGTCCGGCCTCTCCACCGCGAGCGCGGGGAGGGCCAGGAGCGTGGCGAGCAAGAGAAAACGTAGCCGTAGAGGTGTCATGCGGGTCTCCATCTTTGCGAGGGCACCGCTCTCTCACGTTCGCGGCTCCGATCCGAGCCGCGAACGTAAGAAGCCGTGAAAGAATCCAGCTACGCAGGCGGACCCGCCTGCGCCACCACAACAAGTCCTGCATTTTCAGAGGTGGGGCGGGCGGTTCCGCCTGCCTCGCCCGCTTGCGGGCGTTTTCTTCACAGCTTCTAAGAGAGCGGATGGGGCGCCTACTGCGCCGGCGGTTTCGCCGCGGCGGGAGGCCGCGCGGGGCCTCCACCCGGGAAGCCTTCGTTGCCTACCGGGAGCTTGGTCTCGACGGTCTTCTGGAACTGCGGCTCGAGCGGCATCATCTTGAAGCCCACCAGCAGCGATGCGTCGCCGTACCAGAGTTGCTGATGAGAAATATTCCAGAAACCGGAGCGGGTCTTGGCATCCGGGCCATCGAACTCGATAATGCCGAGTCCCATGCCGATGAGCTTGTTCTCGGTGAGCTGGGTTTCCAGCGCGCGCCAGGGACCTTCGCAGCCGGAATAGTCGAAGGGAGCGATGTAGAACTCCAGCACCAGCTTGCCGGATTCTCCGGGCTTGAAGCTGTAGTTATAGGCGTGCTGGGAGTAGGGCGCATCGACGCCGTACTGCGGGCAGCCCCACTCCATGGCCCAGTTCTTGTTGGGACCGGGCGGAGTGAAAATGTGATAGTTCTGCGCCGTCACGCCATGGGTCTGCCGCGAAGCCGTCTCGCGATCGATGCGGGGGTCGAGAACCGATGCGAACTTCCCCACCACGTCGGCGGTGTACATCTCCCGATGGTACTGGTCGATCAGCGGGCCGCCGGAGAGATCGCCGTCCACGACGACTTCGAAGATGTCGTTGTGCAATCCCGGCAGGGAGAAATCCCAGTAGCCTTTGGTTGCTTCGTAGAGGAAATACAGGCGGTTCTGGCCCTTTACCCACCCGACCTTGATCTTCACATCCAGTTTCTTCGGGTCGTGGTTCATGCCATGGCCCTGTTCTGTGTCCATGAACTCGGACATCGTAATTGCATAGCTATCCGGCACGATGTTCCAATCGTCCGGATTCCCGTCGATGCGCGGCTGCATGCTGGCGGGGAATTGAAACACCTTGAATGTCACATCCTGCCGCTCGAGAGCGGGGGCAGGGATGCACAGGAGCGCTATGAAGATGGCGCCTATCGGTCTGCTTAGAGTCATGTATCTTCAATAGCACAAATTGGCGAACACGCGCATGTCCGCAGCGAAAATGCACTGTGCATTGGGGCGGGAGCGTGGCAGCCGGCTTTCAGCCGGGTTCCGCGCCGAACCCCCAGGTCCGGCTCTTCGTACCTTCGCGCAGGTTGACCAGGGGGGCGTCCCCGTGGCGCGGGCACTCGTACCTGCCGCGCCGAGACTCTTCTCGGCGCTCCGCACATACCAGAATCCCGGCAGAACTACGACCACCGAGTAAGAGACGAGAACGGCCGGCGCCGAATTACCATGTGGTCGAGCGCGACAGACAGACGGGAGCGCCGAGAAGAGTCTCGGCGCGGCAGCCATGAGTGGCTGCGCCATCGCCTATGGTTCACACAGCACCGGCCGATGGGCTGTGGACTCCATCGAGAGCTGGCGCGGCGGGCCTGGGCGGAACCCAGTTTCGCAGCGCCTCGAAGAGGAATTCCGCCTTGATCGGCTTGCCGATGTGGTCGTCCATGCCCGCCGCCAGACACTCCTCGCGGCAACCCGCCAGTACCTCCGCGGTCATGGCCACAATCGCGACGCGGCGGTGGGGGCCTTCCATGCGGCGAATTTCCCGGGCGGCGGCGTAGCCATCTATTTCCGGCATCTGGCAATCCATGAAGATCAGGTCGTAGGGCACCAGGCCGAACATCTCCACCGCCTCACGACCGTCCGTCGCCAGGTCCGGGCGGATTCCGAGCTTTTCGAGCATGCGCACGGCCACCTTCTGGTTCACGACATTGTCTTCGGCCACCAGCACCCGTGGCGGCACGCCGCCGAAACGAACCGACAACGCGCGGCGCATCCCATCGATCGGGCGATCTCCCCCGCCGAGAGCGGTAGCGGAGCTTTGACGCTTCTTGGACCACGCCGTGGAGAGGGTATTGAACAACTGCGACTGCCTGACTGGTTTGACCAGCGATGCATCGACCGTGCCGCTCTCCTTCTGCCGGACCTCGACCCATTGACTGACGGAAGTCAGCAGCACCAGCACGGTTTTGCGTATGCCCTCCTCCGCCCGGATGGCGCGCGCCAGCGCGGCGCCGTCCATGCCCGGCATCTGGTAATCGAGAATCGCGAAATCGTAGGGATCCCCGGCGTTGCTGGCCTGGCGCAGCGCCTGGAGTGCCTCCTCGCCCGTGGCAAAACTGCCGTTGCGCATTCCAAAACTGGCGATGTGTTCGTGCAGCACGCGGCGATTCACTTCGTTGTCGTCCACGATGAGAGCGCGCAGGTTGCGCAACTCGTCCGCCGGGACGGGCGCGGCGTGCGGGTTGGTATCGAGGGCCAACGGCAGGGTAAACGAGAAGGTGGAACCTTCCCCGGGCCGGCTGCTAACCGCAATGGAGCCTCCCATGAGAGTTGCCAGTTGTTTGCAGATGGCCAGGCCCAGACCGGTGCCGCCGTACTTTCTGGTGGTGGAGCCATCTATCTGGCTGAATTTCTCGAAGACCCACTCCAGCTTCTCGGCGGGAATGCCCGGCCCGGTGTCGCGCACCGAGATCCGCATCATGGCCCGCGCGGCATCCCGCGACTCGCACTCCACGTCGATCACGATATTCCCGCTGGGCGTGAACTTGACGGCATTGCCCACCAGGTTGGTCATCACCTGGCGAATGCGCCCCGAATCTCCTACAAAGTGCCGTGGAACTTCCGCGGGGTATTGCAGCACGAGATCGAGCTTCCGGTCCTCGATCTTGGGCGCCAGCATCTCGTTCACATCCTCGATGGTCAGGCGCAGGTCGAACGAAATGGCCTCGATGGCGAGCTTGCCGGCCTCGACCTTGGAGAAGTCCAGGATGTCGTTGATGACCGTCAGCAGCGCCTCCCCCGAACGGCGCACGGTGTCGGCATACTCCCGTTGCTCGGCGGTCAGTTCCGTGTCCAGCAGCAGGCCGGTCATGCCGATCACGCCATTCATCGGGGTGCGGATCTCATGGCTCATGTTGGCCAGGAATTCGGTCTTGTGGCGGCTGGCGGCTTCGGCTTGTTCCTTGGCGGAATGCAGTTCCACGATCAGTTTGCCGCGGCGTCGGTACTGCGTCACCGCAATCCAGGCAAGAACCAGGATGGCGACCAACGCCGTCCCGAACAATGCCAGGAACCCGAACTGCCGGTACCACGGCACGGGAACGGCAAACTCGAGCGCCTGGCCGGCCGGATCGATATGGCCGCTGCGATCCATCGAGCGCACCTCGAAGCGGTGCTTCCCGGCGGGCAGACGATGGTAGGTTGCCACACCGCCAACCTCGAACGGCGACCAGGCCGCTCCATCCAGGCGGTACGAAAAGAGCAGGCGCGCCGAGGGAGTATGGCTCCATTTGTCGATGCCGCTGAAGGCGATGCGCGCCTCGCCCGAAGGCGAGACTTCGCGCAGGTTGGTGGTCGGATCCAGAATCGTCCGTGGAAGGTCCGCTTCCGTCTCCGGATGATAGAGGGCCAGGCCGCGCGCCGTTCCCGCCCACAAACGTCCCCGGCGGTCCTGAAAGACAGTAAAGGCAATCACCGCGGGCAGGCCCTCTTCGGCCTGATGGCTAATCCAGCTCCCATCCTTGAATCGGTGAACGCCCGAGGCGGAAGCCACCCACACAGCGCCGTCGCGGGCGGTAATCAATTGGCGGACCCGGTCCAGGCCGTCGCGCATCACGCTCCAGGTCTTGCCGTTGTATTTCAAGAGCCGGTCCCGGCCGCCAGCCACGAGTTCGCCGGTGGGAAGGCGGCCCATAACGAAGACGCCGGCTTCGGTCTGGCCGTCGCTGAGCTGGAAAGGACCCGAGTAGCTCCCGTCGCGATAGAGGGCGCCCCCAGCTCCGCCGCCCACCCATATCTCTCCCTTTGCTCCCGCCAACACCCATCGCGGAATCGACCCCTGCCATGCGCGGCCCAGTTCCAGGACCTTCTGGAAATCGGTGCCATCGTAAACCTCCAGCCGGTAGCCAGGTACGCCTTTTGCCTGGCTTACGACCCAGGATCCGCCGCCGGGGCGCTGCTGGATAATGGCGATGGACCGGCCTTCCGGGTGCGAAAAAAGGGTAAATTGGCCGCTCCTGGCGCCCATCGCCAGCACCGCGTCCGTGCCATCCACCGCGCGCACCACTTTTACCAGGATCCTGCCATCGGGAAGCGGTACCAAGCTGCCGGTCTCCAGGGTATGGGTGCGGAAACCGGCGGGCAAGACGTGGCGGGTCCACTTTTCGCCATCGAGTTCCAGCACGCAGGAGGTGGCGCTCATCCATAGCCGCCCCTGGGGATCCTCGGCGATAGCGTGCACTGGCAGGTCGAGGTCCTCGACGCCATCCGGTTGCCGCCACAAAGGCGGTGTGTAGCGCGCGAGGCCTTCCGAGGTGGCCACCCAAAACGCGTCGCCTTCCTCGGAATAGACGTCGAAGATGTTGCCGCTGAGAACCCCGTTGCGTTCCACGGGGTACTTGCGCCCTCCGCGCAACCGGAACATGGTCGCGTCGTCCACAATCCAAATGCCGCCATCGCCGCCGCGCCAGCCGCGCAGATCGTCCTGCTCCGACGAGTACACGGCTTCGAGTCCGGTTCCCGCCCAGCGGACGATGACATGGCGCTTGTCGCGCGCGGATATGCCCTGTGCGAACAATTCTCCGATTCCCGGCAACGGGCGATCGAAGTGGGTGAGGCCGCTTGGGCCGCTGTCGACTTCGCGCCACTCGAAAGCCCCGCCGTCGCGCGAAATATGCAGCTTCGCGAGGCCGTGTTCGCCGGTGATGTAGAGTTCGCCGGCGGAGCCCGGGCACATGGTCAGGAAGGGGGCAATCCTGGTGTTGTCCGCCGCGCGGATGTCGCGCCAACTCCCGCGGTCCGGGTCGAACTCCCGAACGCCGTCCTCCAGCAGCACCATGACGCGCCGTCCCGCCGGCACAGCCGCCAGCAACCGGCGACCTGCCGGCGGCGTATACCGCACCGTCCATTTTCCGTCGCGGTACTCCTGAAGCCCGGTCGAAGACGTGGTCCACAGGGCGCCGGCGGCACCCGCGTACACCCTGCGCATGGACAGAAAATCCATTGGCGCGCTGCCCCGAGGGTCCGGTATGCGAGTGACGCCGTACCCGTCGAACACGCTCATGGAGGAAACCGAGCCGTGGCGGACGTAGGCGTTCCCCCCCGGCGCTACGCTCAGGTTATACGCATAGGTCTCGGCGAACCCGTCGCGCACACCCCAGTAGCGCCACATGAACCGGTCGTCGGCGCGCAGCGTCCCTACCCCGGCCCACAGCATCGCGAGAGCGAGGAACATCCCGATTTGTGTTGGCTTTTTCATTGCGGCGAGCCGCTCTTCACAGTCATCTCCCGATCAAAGCGTGGCGTGGCCGATTTCGCCTCGGCTGCCCAGTCCACTAATCGGCGGATAGTCCCCTCCCGATTAGGGCGAGCACCCCAAGGCGCCCCAAGAAGCCCGGTGCGCGTGTATGATCGCAGGCAGACCCCTACCTCCCGAAACCGCTACATCGATCCGGTGGTGCCAATTACAACGTAGCCCCGGTTGCCCGAGATTGCAACCTGTTCCCTTGATAGCACGAGGACTATGACCTTCGTGGACCATGCGGCTACCCGCTCAAGGCCGCAACATAAGAGGGATCCACGCTCTCCCTGGTGTAGCGCCGCCGGTCTGCCGGCGCCACCAGCGCCGGCCGAGCAGTCAGGTTTTCAGCTCTTCCACGATCTCCGCCGCCAGGGCGCGGGCCTTCTCGAGCGCGCCGGGTTCCAGGCTGATGGCCCCCACGCGCGCGTGACCGCCGCCGCCGTATCGCTCGCAGATGCTGGCGAGATTGTGCGCCGGCACTGCCGGAGCCCAGGGGTTCGAGCCCACCGATATCTTGGTGCGGTAGGCGGAAGGGCTCACCGATACGGTGTAGGTGGAAGTCGGGAACAGGTAGTAGGGGATGAACTTGTTGTAGCCTTCCATCTCGTAGCCGGCCAGATCGAAAAAAACCACCCCATCCTCCTGGCGCGCCCGTTTCTCGATGATCCCGATGGAATCCAGGTGGCGCCGGTAGAGGGGTTCGAAGAGGGCCTGGACTTCGGGCTCGGCAATGATTTCCGGGAGTTGGCGAAACTGCATCCAGCGGATGATCTTGCGCACGATACCCGATTCTTTGGCCGCTTCGATCACCAGGGTCAGCTTCATGGCTGGCTCACCCATCTCAACCGCCGTCCGGGCGTCGGGATACTGCGCTCCGTCGATAATCACCGACCAGTGCACCAGGTCCGCGAGGTCCGGCGCATGAAAGCCGAAGCGTTCTCCGGCCACCGTGCAAATGAAGGCGGTGCACGACTTGAAATTAGGGTCGTAGAGCTTGCGCCCGCTGGTATCGCGGCGAAAGTGCTCCGCGTCCTCGGGGGTGAGGAACGCGCTCTGGTGGTGGTCGAACCACCAGGTGAGGCGCGGATTGCTGGAGTACTTGAAATCCACGATGGCGTTCTCGTCGCCGTCGAACAGCGCCGGATCGAAGGCCTGGGACGCGCTGTGCGCCATCCCCGTGTAACGAAACTCCGCGTCCGGGTGAACCGCGCCCGCGAGGAAGCGGCTGAAAAAGGCAGCCGAGGCCGCCCCGTCAAAACAGTGGTCGTGGTACAACACGCGTTCAATCATGAGAAACCCGTGGAAAACCTATCAGCTTGCCTGAACGCGAGAAGAAATGCAACTGCCAGGCGCCGGGGTGCCAGGCGCCGGGGTGGCCCCGCCTTTGCCAATCCCCCACAGTTCTGCTAACTTGATATCCGATGAAGCGACTCCAGCCCGTAATCTGGATGAAGGGGACTTTCCTGAGTCCGCAGCACCTCCAGGCTCAGGACCGATTCATCGAGAGCTCCCTCGAGTTCCGCATGGAATCCCTCTCCGGCAACCCCTGGGGCTTCGTCACCCTTCAGATCAGCCGGGAGGCCCTGGCCGCCGGCGAGTTCCGGATTTCCGAAGCCTCCGGTATCTTCCCCGATGGGCTCCTGTTCGATTTTCCGGCTTCCGAGCCGCCCCCCCCGTCCATACCTTTGGCCGGCTGTTTTGCTCCGGACCAGAATTCGCTCGACGTCTACCTGACCATTCCCAACTACCGCCAATCGGGGCTCAACGTCTCCATCCCCAACCAGCGCGCCGACACCCGCTACCTGGCTGAAGTGGTGACCGTGCGCGACGAAAACTCCGGTCTGTCCGAGAAACCCGTGCAGGTGGCCCGCAAGAACTACCGCCTGCTGACGGAAGGCGATTCGCGGCAGGAATGCTCTTCTTTGCCGGTGGCCCGCGTCCGCCGAACCGGCTCCGGGGCCCTCGACCTGGACCCCCATTTTGTGCCGCCCCTGCTCGATTTCGCGGCCAGCGATTACCTCGCCGCCGTGGCCCGGCGCCTGGTTGAGATCCTGGCCACCAAGAGCAGTATGCTGGCCGGCGTCCGCCGTCAGAAGAACCTGAGCCTGGCCGAGTTCGGCACGGCGGATATTGCCAATTTCTGGCTGCTTTACACCATCAATTTCCATTTCCCGGAATTCCGGCACCTCTTTGAGACCCGCCACGGGCATCCCGAACGGCTTTTCGAAGCCATGCTCTCCCTCGCCGGCTGTCTGACCACTTTTTCGACCAAGGTCCATCCCCGGGACCTTCCGGTGTATCGCCACGACGATCTGACAAGCTGTTTCGAAACCCTCGACGAGATTGTCCGCACGCTGCTCGAAACCGTGGTGCCGGCCAATTTCGTCTCCCTCCCGCTCAAGCTGGTGCAGCCCTCCATCTATGCCACCGCTCTGGCGGACGACAAGTATCTCACGGGAACCCGGCTGTACCTCGCGGTCGGGGCGGAGATGAACCAGGCCGACCTGATCTCCAAAGCGCCCTACCTCCTGAAGGTGTGTTCCGCCAGCCACATCGAGCACCTCGTTCGGCAGGCATTGCCCGGCGTCGGGCTGACGCACGTGGCCAAGCCGCCCGGTTCGATTCCCGTGAAGCTGAACTACCAGTATTTCAGCCTGAGCCAATCGGGCGTCGCATGGGAGGCCATCGGACGGGCGCGCAACCTCGCCGTCTATGTGCCCGGCGACTTCCCGGCTCCCCAACTCGAGTTGATTATCCTCCTGCCCGAGGCGGCCTGAACCCTTCCACTTCGATGAACCCGCCGGAAACCAGGCCCACCGCCGCGCGCGCGAACTCCTCTTCCGGAGTGGCCCCGGGCAGCACTTCGTTCTCCACCAGCACGCGCAGCAGCTCGCGTCCCGTGGCCCGCCCATCGCACAGCGAGATCAGGTTGGCCATCCAGGGGTGAGCGTCGCATTCCATGTGGAACGGCCACTCCGTTCGCAGCGTGTAGCGTTGCGGCTTCCAGGTGCCGCCCTCCAGCCGGTGCCGCACCTGGAACTCGGCATCGCCACCCCGGTGTAGCGGCCGGTCGAGGATCAGCCGCGGCCCGCCTTCCTGGAGCGCGCCTTCCCAGGCCAGCAGCCACTCCCACGGTGCGCGGCGGCCGCCGGGGCTCGCCTGCCGGCGCACGGTGAACGTCCGGCGGGCGCCGCTTCTCCGCTGGATCGCAACCAGACCGTAGACCAGCGATTCCACGCCCAGCCGCCCGAACAGCTTCTTCCAGGCCGCCGATTCCTCGCGGCTACCGCCCGTTTGCGGGTTGGCGCGCGCGGCAAAGTCGTAGGGATCGAGGATCCTTCGAACGATCAGCGCAATGTCGAACTCCCCGCCGCGCTCCCCCAGCCATTCCCTGATGCGCCCTTCGAAGGGGGCCTCCGACCGGTCGGTCCCCATGGTCAATGCTACGAACACACCTCCGTCGTTGAGGTGCGCCGGGAGGCCCTCTACGATGCGGCGCGTGATCTGCTCGCCGTCTTCGCCGCCGCTGAAGAAGATCCACTTCGGCTGGAGCGCCGGAACGTACGGCGGATGCGCCACAATCCGGTCGAACGATGCCAGGCTCCCGTACAGGTCGCTGGTCGCCGCGCGAAAGTTGGCGACGCCATTCAGGCGGCCATTAAACTCCGCGAAGCGGGTGCATCGTTCGGCGATGTCGCCCGCCCAGGCCTCGCGGGCGCCTTGTCCGGCCGCCATGATCGCGGCGATTCCCGTGCCCGCGCACAGATCCAGGAAACCCCCGCATGCTCCCAGCGGGACATGCTCCAGAAACAGGCGCGTGTTGGGGATGAACGCCGGATAAACCGTGTCGTTGGGCGCCTCGAAGAGGGCGTCGTCGGGGTTGCTCCAGCGGTCCGAAGCGATGTGCAAATCCGCCACCGGGTAGAGCGCCACGCTTGCATGACACCGGCTGCCCGCGGCGTCGATAGCGAGCAGGCCCATGCCGCTCAGCAAGTCGACACCGTGGCGGCCCATCAGCCGCTCGGCCTCCGCCAGGGATGCGAACTCACCGGCCAGGAACAGCGCCGTCAGAACGTCCGCCGCGGAGACCGCTTCGGGCAGGGGCGCGCGCTTCTCCCGATCCAGTTCGAACTGCTCGGCGCGCTCCAATTGGAAACGCGCGCGAAGAAACTCCTCGGTGTAACCCGCGGACCGGAGAAACTCGCGCAATTCGGCGAACCTTCCGCTCCGCCCCAAATCGTCGATTTGCATTTCACTTCCTCAGAGCGAAGGCCATTATGGCGACCAGCGCCAGCAGTACCACCACCGCCACGATGAGCGCCAGCATGAGCCAGGGCACCTTCTTGCCCGCTGTGGGTGCCGGCCTGGGCGCAGGTGCAGGCGCCGCCGGCGCGGCCGTAGCCTGCGGCGGCGGAACCGGTTGGGCCGCGAACATGCGCGTATACTCCCCCGGTCCGGCCGAGGGCGCCGGCGAGGCCGGGGGTGTGAATTCGGCTCGCGCAGGCCCAGCTTGAGCAGCAGGTAAGTCCCCCCTCCCGAAGATCCGTGTGAACTCTCCTGGAGCGGAAGATGCCGGCCTCGGCGCCGGCGTCGGAACCGCTGGCGCGCCCGCCGGCGGTGGTGGAAAAGCCAGTCCAGGCCCCGGTGCCGGAACCTGCGAGAGCGGCGACTGAAAGAACCGTGTAAACTCCCCGCCCACGCCTTGCCCAGGTGGTGCCGGAGGCACGGGTGGCACCGCGGGTCTGGCGGCCGGTGGGGCAGCCTCACCCATAGGTCGCGGCGCCGCGGAGGTCTGAAACATCCGCGTGAACTCGCCGGGCGCGGCCTGCGCGGGTGGCGCCGGCGGTCGAGCGGCGGGCGGAGCAACCTCACCCATGGGCCGAGGCGGCGCGGACGCGTGGAACATCTGCGTGAACTCGCCGGGCGCGGTCTGTGCCGGCGGTGCCGGTGGTGCCGGCTGAGCCTGAGGTACAGTTGGCGCGGGCGGCCGAGCGGGGGGCGGAGCAGCCTCGCCCATGGGCCGAGGCGGCGCGGACGCCTTAAACATCTGCGTGAACTCGCCGGCCGGGGTCTGTGCCGGCGGTGCCGGCTGAGCCGAAGGCACAGTTGGCGCTGGCGGTCGAGCGGCGGGCGGAGCAACCTCACCCATGGGCCGAGGCGGCGTCGACGCCTGGAACATGCGCGTGAACTCGCCGGTCGCTGTCTGTGCGGGTGGTGCCGGCTGAGCCGGAGGTACAGTTGGCGCTGGCGGTCGAGCCGCTGGCGGAGCAACCTCACCCATGGGCCGAGGCGGCGCCGACGCCTGAAACATCCCCGTGAACTCGCCGGGCGCGATCTGTGCCGGCGGTGCCGGTGATGACCGCTGAGCCTGAGGCGGAGTTGGCGCTGGCGGTCGAGCGGGGGGCGGAGCAACCTCGCCCATGGGCCGAGGCGGCGCGGACGCCTTAAACATCTGCGTGAACTCACCGGCTGCGGCTGGCGACGGCGGTGCCGGTGGTGCCGGCTGAGCCGGAGGTACAGTTGGCGCTGGCGGTCGAGCTGCTGGCGGAGCAACCTCGCTCATGGGCTGAGGCGGCGCGGACGCCTGAAACATCCGCGTGAACTCACCGGCTGCGGCTGGCGACGGCGGTGCCGGTGGTGCCGGCTGAGCCGGAGGTACAGTTGGCGCTGGCGGTCGAGCTGCTGGCGGAGCAACCTCGCCCATGGGCCGAGGCGGCGCCGAGGCCTGGAACATGCGCGTGAACTCGCCGGCCGCGGTCTGTGCCGGCGGTGCCGGTGGTGCCGGCTGAGCCGGAGGTACAGTTGGCGCTGGCGGTCGAGCCGCTGGCGGAGCAACCTCACCCATGGGCCGAGGCGGCGCCGACGCCTTAAACATCCGCGTAAACTCACCGGCTGCGGCTGGCGACGGTGGTGCCGGTTCTGGAGGCGGCGCCGGCCTTCCCCCGGCCCCTGGCCCCTGGCCCCCGGCCCCTGGCCCCTGGCCCCCGGCCCCTGGCCCCTGGCCCCCGGCCCCTGGCCCCTGGCCCCCGGCCCCTGGCCCCTGGCCCC
>Ga0182021_10001916_pt1 | contig 24224 bp, 14 predicted proteins | sample 612E3MmetaG_FD_120493 | JGI IMG/M metagenome (GOLD analysis project Ga0182021, IMG submission 120493) | Permafrost microbial communities from Stordalen Mire, Sweden - 612E3M metaG (Illumina Assembly) | ecosystem: Environmental > Terrestrial > Soil > Wetlands > Permafrost | place: Sweden... | reverse complement strand
GGCTCCGGCACCGCCGCTGATCACGGCCCACAGGCGCAACCCCGTCGTGGTCTCTCCCGATACCACGGCCACGATCAGCGTCAAGGTGACACGCCAGGCGAACGGCTCCTCCCCCAGCACCGTCTCGCTGATCTACAGCGCGGGCAACGCGGCGTTCATCGCGGTGCCGATGTCATTCTCCGCGAGCGACACGACGTATGTCGGGGTGATCCCGAAACAGGCCGCTAATACGCTTGTGCGCTATTTTGTCCAGGTTGCGGATTCCTTCGCCCAGGTTATCAGGCTTGCCAACTCCGCGACGAGCGGCATCGCCTCCGACACTTCGAAGGGGTTCTTCTTCTATAATGCGCTCAACCGGCCCCTCACGATCCGCGACGTCCAGTATACCCCCTACATCAACGGCCGGACTCCGTACCTGGGCGCCGTCACGGCGCTCTCCGGCATCATCACCGCCGATACCGCGAATATCGCGCTTACCCCTCTGTCCACCGGATGGACGAACGCCTGGTACATGCAGAGCACCAGCCAGCCGTGGAGCGGGATCTGGCTGACCACCACCGACACCATTGCCATAAAGCAGATGGACGCCCTGCGTAACGGCGATAGCGTCACGGTCACCGGAACAGTCCAGGAACAGTTCGATGTCACCCGCCTCGGCAACATCACCGGCGTCGTGAAGGTCTCCGGCGGTAATGCGCTCCCCGCTCCGGTCGCCTTGACGACCTCCGGCTTCAATGTCGGCAACGGCACCCCCAGCGCCGAGTCCTATGAAGGCATGCTGGTGAAGTTCACGAACCTCACGGTCACCGACATCAACCCCACCTTCTCTGACCCATCGGAGTATTCCGTGAACGACGGCTCGGGGCCTGTCGTCGTGCAGCAGGGCGGGCGCAACAAGTATTCGAACGTCCCCGCCGACTCGGCCGCCGGGAAAACGATTTTCCATGTCGGGAATAAGATCGGGTCGCTGACGGGAATCGTCTATTATAGCTTCAACCAGTATAAGTTCGTTCCACGTACGGACGCCGACTTCCAGAACGTGGTGCTCACCGGCGTAAAGCTGGCACAGACCGGCGCACTCCCCGCGAGCTACGCGCTCTCGCAGAACTATCCGAACCCGTTCAATCCGTCCACCGTGATCCAGTATGCGCTCCCCGCCTCTGGAAGCGTCACGCTGAAAGTCTTCAACATTCTCGGTCAGGAAGTCAGGACTCTGGTCAACGAATTCCAGGCGCCGGGCCGCTACGCGGTGAGATTCGATGCATCATCCCTCGCCAGCGGAATGTACTTCTACCGGATCCAGAGCGGCTCGTACAGCTCGATCATGAAGATGATGGTGATCAAATAGTGCCAAGCTACACCAATCCAGTTCGGTCAGGCGGGGAAGTCAGGATGGTCTGACTTCACATCCCGGCCGAAAAAAATCTCCAACCTCAGTCAGTTGTTCCTCTCCGTATCCTCCGCTCCCCGGTTGATCCTGGCGGGCGGGGGAGGGGGAGGGAGAAGGGACAGAGTTCCTGCGTACCGTGACCACCCTGCGTCTCATCGGCGTTGTCTGTCTTCTTCTGCTGACCCTGTTCGGATGCCGCGAGCATATTGCGGATAACCCTGCGGCCATCAGAGCGCCGAGCACGTTCCTCTGGCTCTTTCCCGATTCTTCCCTTGCCACGGGCGTCAGCAAGACGCATCTTCACTGGTGGGGTGAATGCCAGAACGCATTGATCCGGGGGTATCTCTTCTCGTTCCGGATTGTCACCCCGGGGAGCACGCCCGCTTCGCGGATCGACACGATGAGGTACTCCTGGACTACGAAGACCGACTCAACACTGCTCTTCCCGCTCGACACGCTGTACCGCCGGTTCGAGGTGGTGGTCAGGGGGGTCACCTCGTCGTTCCGGGGACTGCCGGAACAGAGCCCGGTCCGGCTGTACCCCTTCCCGTACTGGGACAGGAACGACAACGGGCTTTTTGACGGGGGAGATCTCCGGTTGGACGATCTGGCGGGAGCCATCGACCCCGTCGGCGCCTTCCAGACATTCCCGATCCGCAACTCGCCGCCCTCGGTCTTCTTCGCGCCGAATCCCAATGATCCCGCCGGCGTGCTGAAACAGCCGGACACGACGTATACCGCCGCCACGTTTGCCTGGTCCTCGTCAGATCCGGACGGCAACAACACCCTGGTCTCGTACCGGATCGCCCTCAACGACACGACAAACCCGGCGAACTGGCTCACGGTGCCGCTCCGCGACACCATGGTGACCATCGTCGTTCCACGTCTCCGGAGCGATGCCGTGATCGACGCTCCCGGCGCCACCGTGACTGCCGACGTCTATGCGGGCACGTTTCTCGGGAGGCAGGCCATCGGCCAGCTGCCGGGCCTGAGACTTGACAGCCGGAATGTCTTCTTCGTGGAGGTGCGGGACGTGGCGGGCGAGTACAGCCCTCCTGCCGTCATGCCGTCCGGGAACGACCGGTGGTACGTGAAACGCCCGAGGGCGAAGCTCCTCCTGGTCAGCGACTACGTCAATTCCGACGCATCTGCTGCACTCTCAACCTACCTGGGCGCACTTGCCGCAGTCCGCACCGGACAGTTCACGGCCGTGGACCGCCTGGACATGGGTCAGGGAGTGACGCTGGGTGACAAGAGTTCCGGAAAGGTCGGGACGCTTGTCCCCCCGTATGTCGACCCGGCATTGATCCAGACCTTCCTGCAATACGACTACGTTCTCTGGTACACGGACCAGCAGCCGAGTCTCGGGGTCGCCCAGCTTTCGCTCTTCACGTACATGCAGAACGGCGGAAGGGTGATGTTCTCGACCTCGTTCATCAACACGATCGATCCGCGCGGCGCTCTGAGGGATTTTGCGCCGATCGACAGTGTCAGCAGCGTCGATCTCTCGCCGACCCGGGTGCCGGTGCCTCCTCCCGTCACCGGTGACACACGCATCCCGGCGAACTATGTGCTGCTTGCCGACAGCACGAACGGCACAGACATCTACCCGCAGCTCGCGTTCAATTCCAGCCCCGTCAACCACGTGATCTTCATGCGGCCGGTCTATCGCCGGGCCGATGCGCGCTACATCTATCATTTGCAGTCTGACCCCCGGGACCGGTATCTCGGCACGCCGAACATTGGCGTCCTCGACGGCCAGGGGCGCATCGTCTTCATGGGCGTTCCCCTGCACCTGCTCAATAACACGGAGCAGGGAATGGGATTGACCGCCTTCTTCGAAAAGGCGCTGGGCCAGTTCAACCCGGTCCAGGTCGTTAACCGCAGGGTGTTCTGAAGACCCTGCGAGCGCTGCACGTGACCCGCGGTGCGCTCCGCGAGATCGCCGGGTTTCTTCGAGGCATGCCCCGATCATCCGGCCCCAACGTTCTGTCCCGAAAACGGTGATGAAGGTCCTTTTGAACCTCCTTTCCACTCTCGGGCGGGTGCGCCCCGGATGCACGGTTCCCCGGGCGTTCAGGCTCGTCGTTGCCGCGGCGGCAATCCTGTTCTGGCAGCCCACGGCAACCCCGGCGCAAACTGCGGGACGGATCGCGGGGAGCATCATCGAGGGTTCGACCGGACAGGGTCTTCCGGGGGCAAACATCACCGTTAAGGGCACATACTACGGCGCCACCAGCGACATCAATGGAAGGTTCCACGTTGAGAACGTCAGCCCGGGCGCCTATACGGTGGAAGTGTCGCTCCTGGGCTACAGGCTGGTCCAGTTCACCAACGTGAAAGTGCGCGCCGGACAGACGGCCTCCGTCAACGCGAAGATGGAGGAGACCGTTCTCGCGCTCGATCAGGATGTCGTGGTCGTGGGCGAAAGGCCCCTGTTCGATATCGAAGAGACGGCGAGCCGTCGCACCATCGAGCAGGCCGATATCCAGGCCTCCGCAGTGCAAAACGTCCAGTCGATCGTCTCCCTGCAACCCGGCGTGGTCATGGCTGACAATGAGATCCACATCCGCGGCGGACGCTCGTATGAAAACGCCTATCTCCTCGACGGGATCTCGGTGCAGGACCCGATGGCGGGGACCGGCTTCGGGCTCCAGCTCTCTCCCTCATCCATCCAGGACGCCGAAGTGATCACCGGCGGCTACAACGCCGAGTACGGTCAGGCAACGTCCGGGATCGTCAACATCACCACGCGCGAAGGGTCCGACCGTTACAGCGGCTCCCTCGGATACAAGACCGACCACTACGGGATCAACAAGGACTCCCGCACGAACTGGAATACCGACATCTACGATTTCAATGTGAGCGGGCCGGAACCGCTCACCACCTACCTCCTTCCGGCACTGGGCATCGAGGTCCCCGGGACGGTCAGTTTCTTCGGCTCGGCCTACGCCAACCTGAGCGACGGGTACACGAGGTGGGTGCAGCTTGTCGGGCAGGACAACCGCCCCACCGACTATGTCGTCGAGGCCCCGGGCGGGCTCTTCTCCAGCACGTTCCACGGAACCCGCTGGGCGCCGAAAAGGGCCAACAACTACTCCTGGCTCGCAAAACTGACATGGAAGCCCGCCCCGACCATGAAGCTCACGTATTCCTACAACCAGTCGGTGGGCATCGACCAGAACACCCAGGCAATCCAGGCGACGCTGGAGCGCGTTGAGCCGAACCCCGGGTACCAGTACCAGTTCCAGTTCATCCCCGACAGCGCCGAGACCTTCACCCAGATCAACATCCAGCATTCGCTTTCCTGGACGCAGACGCTGAGCAAACAGATGTTCTATGAAATCAAGCTGAGCCGGTATACGGCGCACGTGCGCGGCGACGCTAACGGCAAACCGTTCCAGTCGTACATCGAACCCCAGGATATCGTCACACTCCCGCTGCATTACTACAACGTCGGCAGGGACACCGTCGGCGTGGTCCCGGGTGACGGGTTCTACGATCTCGGATCGCCGACCTCCTGGCGCGATCATTTCCTCACCGAGTACACCTTCAAGTTCGACCTGACGAACTTCTTCACGGAGAAGAACAGGTTCAAGACCGGCCTGGAGATGCGCTTTCAGGACATGCAGATGGTCGATCTTGTGCGTCCCTGGGTGAAGCCGCTCGGTTTCGACAATGATATTTACAGCGTCAAACCCGCGCAGGGAGCCATCTACGCGCAGGACAACATCACGCTGAGCGGCATGCTGCTCAACGTCGGCATGCGGCTTGATTACTGGTCGCCCGGGAAATTCGTGGACGACGTCGCGGGCGACACGTCCTCAACCCTGGTGATCTCGCAGGCCCTCCGGGATGCCTACCTCCACGACAGCTTCTCGCTGTTCGGCCGCCGGTTCAAGGCGCGGTTGAGCCCGCGGCTCGGGATCTCGCATCCAGTCTCGGACAACCAGACGCTGTTCTTCTCCTACGGCCACTTCTCCAAACTTCCCCGGCCCCAGTTCGTCTATTCCAAGCTGGATCAGACCTCCGTGCGCTCTATGCTCCCTGTGGGGAATCCCGATCTGAATCCCGAGACCACCGTGGCATATGAGCTGGGGCTCCGGAACCAACTCTCCGGCAACGATGTCCTGACGGTCACCGCGTACTACAAGGATATCTTCGACTACATCACGGAACAGACGGTGCAGCGGCTGACCGGCACCGGCGCGGCCCAGTACTATACCACCTATCTCAACTCCGACTACGGGCGCGTCAGAGGGCTTGAGGTCGAATACAAGACACGGGTCGGCAGCTGGTTCCGGGGAGTGTTGTCGGGCGCGTATTCCATCGCCACCGGCAAGAGCTCGACGCCGGACGAAAACCAGATCCGGCTGCAGCTCGGTGAGCCTGAGAACATCAAAGAGAACTACCTGATCTGGGACCGTCCCGTCCAGCTCTCGCTCACCATGGATTTCACCGTGCCCAAGGACGAGCCACTCTTCGGGGTAGGGCGCGGCCTGCTGGACGACTGGAACGCGTACGTGCGTCTCTTCTATCAGTCGGGGAAGCGCTATACTCCCCAGATCTACACGGGAGTCGACCCGGTCACCGGCCGTCCGCAGTACATCGGCAATATCAACAGCCAGAATACGTCGATCGGCGACTCCTGGTTCTTTGTGGATCTGAACATCGACAAGTTCATCGACGTCGGCTTTGGCAGGCTGGTGGTCAGCATCGAAGTGCAGAACCTGTTCAACACGATGAATTCGCAGATCATCAATCCGGTGACGGGACGGGCATACGAATACGGGGATCCGACTCCGCTGAGCTACAATGATCCGCTTTATCCACAGCTGACCGGCGACCTCTCCCCGTTTCCGTACAATCCGGCGAGGTATCTGAACCCCAGGACCGTCAGGGGGAGCCTCTCGTTCAGGTTCTGACACGGGACAGCCCGTTCTGCCGGGGCCGTTCCGGCTCCGCCCCGGGCGGACAGTACAGTCAATGAGGAAGTGTTGAAATCGATCCGGTGTGTTCTCCTCTTCTGTTGTGCAGTGGCGCTCGCGCCCGGGGAGGCGCTTGCCCAGCTCGTTCCCAACCTCGGAGGACAGCGTGCGGGCATCTCCGCGTTCCAGTTCCTGAAACTGGGTGTGGGCGCGCGCGGCGTCGCCATGGGGGAGTCGTTTGTGGCTGTGGCAAACGACGCTTCCGCGCTCTACTGGAATCCCGCCGGCCTCGTGCAGTTTGCCGAAAACCAGCTCCTGGCGTCGCACACTGAGTATGTGGCGGACATCAAGCATGACTACCTGGGCCTGGTCTACCACCTGTCGGAAGGCGACGCGGTCGGTGTCTCGTTTGCGTCGCTGCACATGGCGGACATGGAGATCACCACGGAGACCGAGCCCCTCGGCACGGGCCGGTTCTTCTCCTTCGGAGACATCGGCCTCGGGCTGACGTATGCGAAGCGCATGACGGATCAATTCAGCTTTGGCGCCACAGTGCGGTATGCGGAGGAGACGCTCGATGTCCTGAAGATGCGCTCGGTGATGGTGGACCTCGGGACGTACTACTGGACCGGCCTCGGCAACGCCCGGTTTGCCGTCGTGATCTCGAACTTCGGTTCCGACGTCGCGCCGAGCGGGAAGGTCACGCGGATCGATGGGACCTCGGTCGACGCCTTCCAGTCGTTCTCGCTGCCGACGGTGTTCAAGCTCGGGCTGGCGATGGACCCGGTCCAGACGGAGGACCAGCGTCTGACGGTCTCGGTGCAGCTCAATCATCCGAACGACAACGCCGAGAATCTCCGCCTGGGCGCGGAGTACGCCTGGCAGAACGTTTTCTTCCTTCGCGGCGGCGCCAAGCGGACGATCGGGCAGCCGCTGTTCGGCGCTGACGCGACGTCGGAAGAGAGCTTCATGCTCGGCGCAGGCGTGCGTCTGGCCACCTCTGTCAGCACGATCGGCGCCGATTACGCCTTTGCGAGTTTTGGCCGTCTCGGTTCCGTCCACAGAATCTCGGTCTCGTGTACCTATTGAATACCAGGCGGCTTGATGAATCCATGTGCAGCCGGACAGGTCTCATGACGCAACGCCATGCCACAAGGGTCGCACGATCCCTCCTGCAGATGTGTGTGCCGGCCGCCCTGCTCCTGCTTTCCGCCTGCGAGAAGCCGATAGACATCAACGACATCAGGCAGCTGCAGACAGGCGTGATCGACACCTCGTATGTCCTGGTGGACCCGCCGTTTGCGGGGTTCACCGGGCCCGAAGACATCCTGGTGGGGAACGATCAGCTGCTCTACGTGGCCGACACGCGCGCGAACCGGCTTGTGATGCTGAACCGCGCCGGCCAGTTCCTGAGCGAACGCGCGCTCCTGCATCCGGTCTCCCTGGCGCAGGACAGCCGGCTTGACCTCCTGGTCGGCGGTGAGGTGGTGGTTCCCAACGGCGACACCGCGGGCGCCATCTTCCGGATTCACCTCGTTTCGGCCTCCCCCGACTCCGCGCACCATCTCGACCGGGCCCGCATCGACACGGTCTGGAGGGAGCTCGCGCACCCGGCGCGGCGCTTTCCCGGCCTCTGCGTGCTCAGCGACAACACCTGGCTGGCTGCCCGATCGGGATCGGACAATTCCAGTTTCATCGATCCCGATGCCAGGGTCCTGCTCTTCGATGAACACGATGCCTTCATCACCCCGCTTTCCGCCTTCGCGACGGGGGCCGGAACGGGGATTGTCAATATCAACCTCCCCACCGCCATTGCGTCGTTTCCCGGCAGCCGCGATTTTGTCCTTGTCCAGTCGGGTGAGGGAGTCGCCTATGGCGCGCTCTGGATGACCTACCAGAGCAACTCCGATTTCGTGGGCTGGCTCCCCCGGTTTGATCCCGCCAGGCCGGAGGACCGGGCGGCCGATTTCATCCGGCCCAACCTCTATCTTCTTCCTCAGGGGGTTGCCGTGGACCGTTCCAGGCGGGATGTCTTCGTCGCCGACGCGGGGCTCGACAGTGTGTTCAAGTTTACGAGCCGCGGCGTGTTCAAGAGCGAGTCGTTCGGCCGCGCCAGGGCCAAAGGACTGATGCGCCGGCCCACGGGCATCGCCTTCTTTTCGAGCGTTCTCTACGTCCTCGACGGCGAGCTGGGAATCGTGCTCCGGTTCCGTCTGTCGACCGACATCCCGCGCTGAGCCGCGCCTCCGGATCTTTCCACGGCTCCCCTCTTCGCCCGCCGGTCGCACCCAGATGCCGGGGCGCTCCCCATGCCGGCAGGCGGACGTAAGGCGGGCACCTTGCTTTTCCCCCGACGGAATGGTAGAATGCAGTGTGAGCGATTCTCCCTCGACCATGCGTGTATCCTCCATTCTTCTCCTCCTGGCTCTCCTGCTTCCTCCGGGAACGCTGCTCCGGGCCCGGGAACCCGGCGCAGGGCGCCTGGCTGCAACTCTCCGGCTCGCCTATGACACAACGCGGACTCCGGGAAGCGGGTTTCTGCCCGCCCGCGAGCCCTTGCGCCCCCGTCTTGCCCTCGTGCTGAGCGGGGGGGGGGCGCGCGGTGCCGCTCAGATCGGGGTCCTGAAAGCCCTCAGGCGCAACGGCATCCCCATCGATTTCATCGCAGCCACCAGCATGGGAGCCATCATCGGCGGCCTCTATGCCTCCGGGTATTCAGTGGCGGAGATCGAGTCGTTGACCCTGCACAGCAACTGGGATGAGATCCTCTCCCTGAACGATGAGGCCCGGCGCAAAGATCTCTTCATCGAGCAGAAACTCGCGCGTGACAGGACGTTTCTTGCCGTCCGGTTCCAGGGTCTGGAGCCGGTGATCCCTTCGGCGGTCGCCAGCGGCCAGCAGCTCACGGACTGGCTGAACATCCAGACCCTGCAGGCGCTCTACCACGCCGACCCCGACTTCGACCATCTCAAGGTGCCGTTCCGGGCTATCGCCACGGACCTTATCTCAGGCAAGCGCGTCGTCATGGGCAGCGGATCGCTGGCCGAGGCGATCCGCGCAAGTGCCACGACCCCTCTGTTGTTCAATCCCATTGAGCGGGATTCCATGCGGTTGATCGACGGCGGCCTTCTCGCCAATGTCCCCGTCGATGTCGCCCGCGAACGGGGAGTCGATGCGGTGATCGCCGTCAACACCACCAGCGGGCTCAGGACGATCGACGAGCTCAACGCGCCGTGGCAGACCGTCGATCAGATGATGAGCATCTCGATGCAAGTGTTCAACACCGAGCAGCTCCGGAACGCCGACGTCGTCATCACCCCGAACATCGGACGCCACCTGACCTTCGACCTTCACGGCCTTGATACGTTGATCGCGCTCGGCGAGCAGTCAGCCGAGGAGCGCATCCCTGCCATCCGGAGGCTGCTGGATGAGCGTGCGGCCGCCATGGACCCCGACACCTCGCGCTATGCGGCCCCGGCATCCGTCGATGTGGAGGGCCCCGTGTCCGATTCTCTCAAGGCGTTCCTTGAGTGCTCGCGCGACTCCGCCTTCGTCTCTGCCCGCGGCATCCGCCGGAACCTCCGCCTTCTGTTTGCCTCCGGCGTCTGCGAGGACGCATACGCCGAGGTGTGGCGCGACAGCATCGTTACGCGGCTGCGCTATGTCGTCCGGCCCAACCCCCTGCTGAAGGAGGTCGTGATCACAGGCTGCCGGCAGGTCTCCCCGGACAGCCTCGCCCGCGTGTTCAGCGGACAACTCGGCCTGAGCGTCAACCGCCATGAGAGCGTCGCCGACCTTGAAGAGGTGCTCCGGATCTATCGTACGCTGGGGTATTCGCTGGCGCGCATCGATACCGTCTCCTTCGATACGGTGTCCGGCCGGCTCCGGATCGCCGTCAATGAAGGGATCCTTGACTCCATCAACGTGGAGGGGGGAGAGCGGACGCAGGATGACTTTATCCTCAAGGAATTCGAGATGGAGAAAGGCGATGTGTTCCGGATCGACCGAGCGAACCGGGGCGTTGCCAATATCATCAGCACCACCCTTTTCGAATACGTCTATCTCGAGGTGACGTACCCCGGCCGCCGGACGGACCTGGCCATCCGGCTGAGGGAACGGCCCAGCCAGCTCATGCGTCTCGGTCTCCGGGCCGACAATGAACGTCACCTGCAGGGGCTGCTCGATATTCGCGATGAGAACTTCCAGGGATCCGGCATGGAGCTGGGCCTGACCCTCTCGGGAGGGGACCGCAATGCCGACGTCAACCTCGGCTACATGGTGCATCGCCTGTTCGGGGCCTACTTCACGCTGAGCGCGGATGCGTTTTACAGGACATTCGACACCTACCTGTTCGCCGATGCGGCGCAGGAAAGTCCGGACGAGTGGCGCCGCGTCCAGGTGGGAGAATACCGGGATATCCGGTACGGAGCCTCGGTCGGGTTCAGCAGCCAGTTCGAGCGCCTGGGCAAGGTGAGCCTGGACCTGCTTGTGCAGAACGTCCGGCTGAAGAACCTCCAGAATGCCGCCTCTCTCGAGGAGCGATACCGCCTGGTCATGATCCAGGGGGGAACCGTCGTCGATTCGAAAGATGCATACCCGTTCCCGACCTCGGGGGTCGGCTTCACCCTGAATTATGAGTTTGCCGTGGAAGGGCTCGGCAGCGAACTCGGATTCAACTCCATGCGGCTGATGTACGAATGGTACACGACGTGGGGAGGCAGGCATACGATCCACCCGCGCATCATCATGGATTTTGCCGACCGGACCCTCCCCCTCAGCCAGCAGTTCCGGCTTGGCGGGAGGGACAGCTTCTTCGGATTGCGTGAGGATGACAGGCGAGGTCGGCAGCTCATGCTGGCGAACCTGGAGTACCGGTACTTTCTCCCCGTCCGGCTGCTGTTCGACACCTATCTGCGGATCCGGTACGACCTCGGGTCTGTCTCCGCGCTTCCCGAGGACCTCAAGTTCTCCACGCTCAGGCACGGAGTGGGGACCGAGATCTGCTGGCGCACGCCCGTCGGTCCCGCGTCCGTGGGGGTTGGCAAAAGCTTTTACCTGAACAGCGACCTTCCGAACACACCCGTGGCACAGGGCCCGCTCCTCTGGTACTTCATGATAGGATACCAACTGTGAGAAGCTTTGGCTATATTACCCCGTTGTTCACGCCCAACGATCATCCCTGAAGAAGCATGACAACGAAGGCTCCATCATCTGTCAGGCCCGCCCCCGCCCAGGCAGCGGAAAAGGCCGCCTATGCGGCCGTTGAAGGTATCCCGACGGCCGAGCCCCATGACCGGGACCGGCTCGGATACTGTGTCTGGCTCTGGCTGACCCAGCGGCGGGATTCGCTCGAAATGGCCGTCAGGAATGCCGGAGTGCGGCTCACGATCAGCGAGGAGGAAGCCGTCCGCCGCATCCGGGAGAGTATCCGGCAGCAGGGACTCACGCCGTAAGAGAGGTCCTGCAACATGTGAGAGGCTTGCGAGATGTCGACAACAGATGTGATGCGTCTTCCCAGTGCGGGACGCGAGGGGAGCGGGGAACGGTTCAACTACAAGGGGATGCACCGGTACATCATCACGCAGCCGGTGCATGCAGGTAGGCCTCTCTTTTCTGCGCCGGAGCCCGTCTTTGCAGCCCTCAATGTCCTCAGGGAGAGTGCCGCCGAGCACAGGTTCGACATCTATGCCTACTGCTTCATGCCGACCCGTCTCCTGCTTATCGTCAGGGGAAGGGATGACGAATCAGACATGAAGGCATTCCTCTCGGCATTCCGTTCCTCCTCCGCGCTCGACCCTCTGCTCGGGACTCCACTCTGGACCCGGAAATATACCGAACGAGTTCTTCGAAAGACCGAGGAGACGCGTATCGTGGCGCGAGAGCTCCTGATGACACCGGTGAAGGAGGGACTGGCCCCTTCTCCCAGGGCATATCCCTTCCTGGGGTCGTTTGCCGTAAATACGGCTGCGATCCTCTCCATCCCCGGTTGGGAAAAAAAAGGGCGCCCACCGTTCAAGAGAGGGGGCACATCCGGCTCCGGACGCCCCCCGGGAGGATCCGGAGGACATTCGGCCGGCCCCACCGGTCGACGGCCGGGGACGGGGGGGCCGCCCCTTGGGCGGGGGAAACCTGGGCCGCGCGGTCGAAAGAGCTGAGCCTGGCCGTCACGCCTCAGGCGTGATCAGATGGCACTCCGGAGTCCGGGCTGCGTGAAGAGTGTTGCCTGTTCCGCCACTGATTCCACCACTGATTCCAGAGGAACGCCGAGCTCCTGAACGCTCGGGAAGGTCCTGAATGCGGCCGCCGGTACGGCAACCCGCTCTCCCTGGGCGAGCGCGGAGGCAAGCTGCAGCGCGTTGGCCACTGCCTTTCCGCCGCTTGTGTTGTTGCAGATCACGACCACGCGGCGGCAGCGGCCGGAGAGCGCCGCGATCCGCCTGCGGAGTTCCATGATCTCGCGCCCGTTGTAGAGGTAGTCATACCGCGTGTCCATGCTGTTCAGCAGCCACCCCTTTTCGTTTCTCCCGTGGAGCCGGAGGTAGGCCACATCGCCCGCCTGGCCGGTGAGGAACGGCATAAGCTGCCTGACTCTCGGGAGATCAGCGCTGACGGAGCGGAGGCCGTTTTCGGTGAGGAAGGAGAGGAGGGAGGGCGTCTGCCACGAATCGTGGCGGAACTCCACGTGCACGGGGAATCCTGTGAAGACTTCAGCCAGTTTCACCAGGTGATGGCGGCTGGCGCCGGTATTGGTGAAGCCGTAGGGGAACTGCATGAGGAGGGCCCCCAGCCTGTTGTGTCTGGCAAGCTCCTGCAGAATCCCGCGCACGTTCCTGGTCATGGCCGGACGGATTTCGCGCCGGTGAGTGAATGCCCGGTGCAGTTTCACGCTGAACAGGAACTCCCGGGCTCCGCTGACCGCCTCCACCCACTCCCGGGCGTCATGGGAGGAAAGGGTTTCGTCCCAGAACGTCGGCCGCACCTCCGCAGCACCGAAGATGCCTGCATAATAGGCGAGCTTCTCGCCCGAGGCCATACCCGCCCTCGGATAGAGACAGCTGTCGAGCACTTCATGTTCCCACCCTCCGATGCCCACGAGATATTGCATGCGATGTGATTCCATAGTTCCTCCGGCCTCTTGACTTCGTCGAAACTGTTCCGTATACTTGATGCCGAAGGATACGACAAATATGTCGTAGTGTCAAGTCCAGGATAGACAAATGTGTCCGGGAGGGTTGTTATGAAATCCACGATCGGGGACAGGCTTCGCGACGCGCGCGAGCTGAAGGGGATGGAGCAATCGGCACTTGCCCTGAAAGCCGGCGTCGTGACACGGACACTCCAGCGATGGGAGAAAGGGGAACAGGTGCCCGATGGACTCTCCCTGACCACGATCGCAAAGGTCACGGGTGTCCAGCCAAGCTGGCTCCTGACGGGGGATGGGGAGATGTATCCGCAGCCCTCGCGTCCCGAGAATGTCTATCCGATGCCGGGATCACTCCGCCGCAAGGCCAGGCTGGTGGATCTCCCCCTTATCTCCGCGGTGCCCGCAGGCAAAGTCGCGACGATCTTTCACCCCGATTACGCCGACTCCTATGTCACGGTTGATGACGTCAAGGATCCCGGGGCTTTTGCCCTGAAGGTCAAGGGAAACTCCATGTCCCCGCGGATCGAAGACGGTGACGTCGTGATTGTGAGTCCGCAGGCTGAGGCCAGGAGCGGCGATATCTGCGTGGTGAGGGTGAACGGGGAGGACACGCTGAAGAAGGTGAAGTTCGAAGGGACCTACATCCACCTGGTCCCGTTGAACCCGGACTTTGAACCCGTGACGGTAAAGAAGAAGGATATCAACTTCGTGTGGAAGGTCGTGAAGCTGATCAAAGAGCTCTGAGGGACTGGAGCGGGAAGACGCGTGTGTTCCCCGCCCCCGACCGTTACGTTACCATATGGATCACCACTCCGTCGCGCAGCTTCGGCTCGAACCAGGTCGACTTCGGCGGCATAATCCTCCCCGCGTCGGCGACTGCAAGCAGCTCCTCTATCGATGTAGGGAAGAGCGAGAAGGCCGCAGCCATCTCCCCTGAATCCACGCGGCGCTCAAGTTCCTCCAGTCCCCGGATCCCCCCCACGAAGTCGATCCTCTTGCTCGTCCGCGGGTCACCGATCCCCAGGACGGGTTCCAGCAGCTGCTTCTGCAGGATGGAGATATCCAGACACTCGACCGGATCAGCTGGCGGCATGCTCCGCACCTCCAGGACGTACCACGAACTCTTCAGGTACAATCCGAATTCCCCCTTCCTGGAAGGCCTCACGCGCCCGGTTGCCGCACGCACGGTGAACGGCCCCCCCGTCTCCGCGAGAAACCGTTCAACCGACAGACCGTTCAGATCCCTGACCAGCCTGTTGTAATCCATGATCCGTAGCTGATCGTGCGGGAACAGGACCGAGAGGAAGAAGTTGTATTCTTCGTCCCCGGTGTGCCGCGGGTTGGATTCGGCCAGCTCTTTTCCCACTCGTGCCGCTGCGGCGGACCGGTGATGGCCGTCGGCCACGTAGAGGATCGGAATGCGGGCGAACGCCCTGGCGATTCGCTCGATCGTTGCGGGGTCGGGGATCAGCCAGAGGCGGTGGCGGATGCCGTCGGAGGCGACAAAATCGTTGGTGGAAGGGTTTGCCGAGACCTGGGCGGTGATCCTGTCCAGCTCCGCGTCGGCCCGGTACGTCAGGAAGATCGGTCCGGAATGGGCATTCGTGACCTTCACGTGCTTCGTCCGGTCGTCCTCCTTGTCCCTGCGCGTCTGTTCATGCTTCCTGATGGTGCCGTCCAGGTATTCACACACGGAGGCGCACCCCACGATGCCGTACTGCGTGTGGCCCTTCATCGTCTGCGCGTACAGATAGAACATCGGCGAAGGGTCCTGTCGCAGGACCCCGTCGCCGATGAACCGGTCGAGGTTCTCCTTCCCCTTGAGATAGACGCGTTCGTCGTAGAGGCCGGTCTCCCTTGGCAGATCGATCTCCGGTTTCCCCACATGAAGGAACGAGTAGGGGTTGCCCGACGCTTCCGCGTGAGCCTCGTCGGAATTCAGCACGTCGTACGGCCGTGCCGCCACTTTGGCGGCCAGCTCCGGCAGCGGCCGGTAGCCCCGGAAAGGTCGGATGGTGGCCATAGATGGACCGCCCTCAGGCTTTCAATGTGGGGAGGATGGTTTCGATGGCCGAAGTAACCTCCCTGACGTCGTTCATGGTCAGCTCGCCCATGTGGGCGATGCGGAATGTTTTCTCCTTCAGGTCTCCGTAGCCATTCGAGATCTGCATCCACAGCTTTCCAAGCTCGTCGTTGAGCGCCTTCACGGAGATGTTGCGCGTGTTCGTGATCGTGGTCAGGGTAACCGACGCGTGCTGCTCTTCGGGGAAGAGCGCAAAGTGCTTCTTGGCCCATGCGCGCATGAACTCGGCCATTTCCCGGTGGCGCTTGAATCGGTTCTCCATGCCTTCGGCAAGGATCCGGTCGAGCTGGTAATGCATGGCGAACATGTGGGGAAGCGACGGCGTCGCCGAGTACTGAAAGTCCTTGGTTTCCACGTACTTGTAGATCTCGAGGATGTCCAGGTACCACCCGCGGTGCTTGACCTGCTTGCCGTGCTCAAGCGCGCGCGGACTGACCGACGCCACGGCCATTCCCGGAGGCAGGGCGAGAGCCTTCTGCGTGGAGGCGATGCAGACGTCGACGCCGAGCTTGTCCACCTCGATCTTTGCTCCGCCGAGCGAGCTGACCGCGTCGAGGAGCCAGAGGACGTCCGGGTACTTCTTTTTCACCTCGGCGATCTCTTCCACCGGGTTCATAACGCCGGTGCTGGTCTCGTTGTGCGTCACGGTCATGACATCATACTTGCCGGTGGAGAGGTACTTCTCGACCATCTCCGGTGTCGTCGGGTGCCCCCATTCGCTTTCGCACTTGTCCGCCGCCACATTGTTCGCCTCGGCCATCTTGAACCAGCGGTTGCCGAACGCGCCTACCGAGAAGACAATCGCCCGCTTCGCCGTGAGGGAGCGGATCGAGCCTTCCATCAGCCCCGATCCGGAGCTGGTCGAAAGAATGATGGGGTTCTTCGTGAACATCACTTTCTGGAGCTTCTCGCTGATCTCGCGCTGTAGTTTCGAGGCGTCCTTCGACCGGTGTCCGATCATGGGAGTGGCAAGTTTGGCGAGCACCTCCGGGGCCACTTCGGTGGGGCCGGGGATGAAGAGTTTCTTGTGCATAGTCACCTCATTGGAGGATGGGAGTGGTTCAGACCCTGCGGCGGAGGAGGAAACAATCGCGACAATGTACGGATTCTTCCACGGACATGAAAGTCCTCCGGAAACCGCGGAAACAGAAGAAAATGGAAGGCTGGCGGGGAGACGTTCCTCCTGCCCGCGCCGCCGCCCCCGGGACAGAATAATGTTCTCATCATGCCCCCGCTGTCTTGACCTTGCCGATCCGGTTGTGTACTTTGTCGGCGCGATTTTGACGTCCCCCCCGGGGGACGGCGGTCCGGAAGCACCCATACCCTTCAACCCGGCTGTCCTAGCCAACTTTGATCCGCTGTTCTAGACGCTCACAACTCACCATCTTCAGGAGACACATTCATGAGACATGCTATCGGCGCACTATGCCTGTTATTGTTCGTGCTCCTCGCATTGCCGGCGACGGGGAACTCTCAGGGGATCACGACCGCTGCGATCAACGGCAAGGTCATGGATAAGAACGGCCAGCCGCTGCCTGGCGTGAACGTTGTCGCCCTCCACACTCCAAGCGGTTCCGTCTACGGTTCGTCCACGCGGCCCGACGGAAAGTATAATGTGCCCAGCCTTCGCGTGGGCGGGCCCTACACGATCACCGCAACACTCGTCGGCTACCAGAAACAGATGAGCACAGGGGTCTACCTCAAGCTGTCCCAGAATCTCGACCTCAACTTCACGATGTCGGAAGAAGCCGTCCAGGCCGCGGAAGTTGTCGTGACCGGACAGCGGGCTTCGACGTTCAACTCCTCGCACATCGGCGCGGTGACCAACGTGCCGCGCGCCGAGATCGACCATCTCCCCACGATCTCGCGCAATTTCCAGGACTACTACAAGGTCTCTCCGTATTTCTCGCCGACCAATGTTACCGGAGGTACCGGCAACGTGCTGGGCCGGAATTCCAAATACTCCAACATCCAGATCGACGGAACCAACTTCAACGACCTCTTCGGGCTGGGCTCGACGGGTGCGCCTGCCGGGCAATCCAACGTCACCCCCATCAGCCTTGATGCCATCGAGGAATTCAACATCGTCGTGTCTCCGTACGACCTGCGACAGTCGAACTTCACCGGGGCGGGCATCAACGCCATCACCCGCAGCGGAACGAACGACTACAAGGGTTCGGCCTTCTACTACGGGCGCACCGAAGGGTTCGTGGGGAAGAGCCCTGACGCGCTGAAGAAGGACTTCGACACCTTTACCGATTTCCAGACCGGCGGCCGCGTGGGGGGTCCCATCGTGGAGAACAAGCTCTTTTTCTTCGCCAACGGGGAGATCACCCGGTTCAAGCAGCCGTTCACGCGGACCTTCGGCAACCAGACGCTCGGCACCAACGCACATGTCGCGAACGCGGACTCTCTCGCGATGGTCTCCAATCTCCTGAAGACCAAGTACGGCTACGATCCCGGGTCCTTCACCAATATCGGGTACAACCGGGAGAGCGACAAGCTGTTCCTTCGCTTCGACTACAACCTGAGCGAGAACCACAAGATCACGGCCCGCTGGAACTACCTCCGTTCCTCCGAGGACAATTCCCCCTCCCGCGGCCGGAGCCTGACCGACATCTATTTCGACAACGGGAAGTACAAGCTCGATGACAAGACCCACTCGGTCGGCGTCCAGCTGACCAGCGTTTTCGGCAATACCGCTTCGAACGAGCTCATCCTCGGCTATGTGGACCAGAAAGATGTGCCAACCTACTACGGTGCGGCATTCCCGACTCTCTACATCGCGACCAGGGGGACGAATACCGTGTACACGGGCACGGAAAACCTCGTGCTCGGGGCCGAGGAGTTCCGTCACTACAACCTGCTCGGACAGAAGTACTTCGAGCTCACCGACAACTTCTCGTACTACCTTCCGAACAATGTGATCACGGTGGGCGGGCGTCTCGACGTGTTGAAGTTCCGGAACCTCTTCATTTCGGATGCGTTCGGGGCGTACACCTACAATTCCATCTCCGATTTCCTGAATGACCGCAAGGCCGCCTCGTATTCGTTCCGGTATTCGGCCACGTCGAATCCCCAGCAGGAAGCGAACTGGAGTGCGAACGCCTTCGGCTTCTACGCCCAGGATGAGTGGTCCGTCACGCCGGCGTTGAAGGTGACGGGCGGCGTCCGCATCGATATTCCGACCTACCCCACTCATCCGAATGAAAATACCGCCATCTTTTCGGATTTCGGATATCACACGAGCGCGCCGCCGAAGACCTCCGTCGCGTTCTCTCCCCGCCTCGGATTCAACTTTGCGCTCGACGAGCAGCGGGTGAACCAGCTCCGGGGCGGCGTGGGCGTGTTCTACGGGAAGTTCCCCTATGTCTGGGTCTCGAATCAGTACAGCAATACCGGCGTCGACTTCTATACCGTCACCAGCGCGCCGGCACACTTCATTGCCGATCCCTACAACCAGCCGAAAATCGCGAGCGGGCTGCCGAGCGCGGAGGTCGACCTCACCGATCCGAACTTCAAGGCGCCATCCATCCTGCGGTGGAACATCGGCTTCGACCGCAAGCTTCCCTATGACCTCACGGCGACGATCGAGGGGATCTTCTCGTTCAACCAGAACGAAGCCTACTACCAGAACATCAACCTGAAGGGGCTGCAGGATGACGTGAACGTGCTGCCGGGACGGTCCTCGCTGACACCCGGAGGCAGGATCGTCGGCGAAGGGCGCGAGGTGTGGGGGAAATACGACACGTCCAGAAGCACCTTTGCGACCCAGTGGGTTGATGCGGCGCGGTTCTCCCCCGGCGTGTTCCTGATCAGGAACACAAACAAGGGAAGCAACGCAAATATCACGGTGCAGGTCTCCCGCGCCGTCCCCGAGGGTCTGAACGGGACCGTCGCCTATACCTGGGGCATGGCGAAGGACATCAACAGCAACAACTCCACCACTGCCAGTTCGGGGTGGCGGTTCAATCCGACATCGGGAAACCCGAACGAGCCTCAGCTGACCTATTCGCAGTGGGACCGGCGCCACCGGATCCTCGCGGCGCTCTCCTACCGCCTCGAGTGGAGCGAAGGTAGCGCCACCACGTTCGGACTCTTCTACAACGGCCAGTCGGGCCGGCCCTTCTCGTACATGGTGAGCGGTGATATCAACGGCGACGGCCGGACGGACAACGACCTCGCCTACATTCCCAGGGATGCAAACGACATCCTCCTCACGAACGCGTCGGGCACCGTGCTTCCGAAAACCAACGCCGCATATACCGATCTCATGAACTATATCAATGCCGACTCCTATCTGAAAGACAACAAGGGGAAGATCTCCGAGCGCTCCGGTCCCCGCGAACCCTGGTCGCAGCAGATTGACTTGCGCATCAATCAGGAGATCCCCCTGTTCGCGACCCACAGGCTCGAGCTCACGGTGGACATCCTCAACGTCCTGAACCTGATCAACAGCGATTGGGGATGGGTCCGGAATGTGGGCATCAACCAGACCGTCAACCTCTATACCTTCAAGGGTCTCGAGAAGACGGCCGGTCCGGACTACGGGAAGCCCAAGTACCAGTGGGCCGGCCTGCCGATCATCGACGGCAAGGCCGATCCCTCCGTCCCGGACAACGTCTTCTCCCGCTACCAGATTCAGCTCGGCGCGCGCTACACCTTCTAGCGCTCTTGCCGCCGGGTGGCCGGGTCCCGCCGAAACCGGCTCTGCTGAGACACACGAAGCCCCGTCCCGCCTGATGCGGGACGGGGCTTCGTCCATAGGTACGTGCGCCCGGCAGGGCGCACGTGCTCGGGGGTGCAAGTCCCCCTGTGACCACGCGGAAGCTCAGGCGGGGGGGACGTCGCGCTGCACGGGCTTCTTCGCGGTGACCGCCAGCTGCCTTGACCCGAGAATCAGCTTCTGGCTGTCGACCGCTTCCTCGCCGTCCGACGGCCTGATGCGCACGTACGTGCCGTCCGGCTCGAGGAGGCGCGCCTGCCGGTTGTCCCGCAGCGCCAGGTCAAGGACCTGGCACCGGACGGTCTCGGCGAGCGCTGGATCGTCGATAGGGAACATCAGCTCCACCCGGCGGTCGAGGTTCCTTCCCATCAGGTCCGCACTGCTGAGATAGGTCTCCGGGTGGCCGTTGTTCAGGAACGTGAAGACGCGGCTGTGCTCCAGGAACCTGCCGACGATGCTGATCACCCGGATGTTTTCGCTGATCCCCTTGATGCCCGGCCGGAGCGAGCAGATTCCCCTGACGATGAGGTCGATGCGAACCCCGGCCCGCGAAGCTTCGTACAGCTTCTCGAGCATCTCCACGTCGGTCAGGGAGTTCATCTTCAGGATCATGCGCGCCTTGTTCCCCTCGCGTGCAAAGCCGATCTCGCGGTCGATGAGGCTGACCAATCGGCTCCGCAGGTTCAGGGGCGCGACCGCGAGTTTCCGGTAGGCGTCCCGTTGGGAGTAGCCGGTCAGGAAGTTGAAGACCTCCGTGACGTCGGCCGTCATGTCCTCGCGGCACGTGAACAGGCAGAGATCCGTGTAGACCCTTGCCGTCGTGGGGTTGTAGTTGCCGGTTCCAAGGTGCACGTACCGCCTGAGACCGTCCTGCTCCTTCCGCACGACGAGGGCGATCTTGGCGTGGGTCTTCAGACCTACCAGTCCGTACACGACGTGGATCCCGGCTCCTTCCAGCTGTTTCGCCCAGCCGATGTTGTTCTCTTCATCGAATCGCGCCTTGAGCTCGACCAGCACCGCCACCTGCTTGCCCGCCAGGGCTGCCTCGATCAGCAGGGGGATGAGCGGTGACTCCTTGCCGATGCGGTACAGGGTCTGCTTGATGGCAAGCACACTGGGATCCTTCACAGCCTGCCGGAGGAACTGCACCACGGGCGTGAACGAGTCGTACGGGTGGTGCAGGATGAGATCCCCCTGACGGATCCGGGCGAAGATGTCCTCGCTCTCTTCCTCCGTGAAAGGGAGCGCGGCGGTCAACGGCGGGTCCTTCAGGTCCGGCCGGGGAAGCTTCAGCAGGGCCAGGAGATGTCCCAGGCCGAGCGGCGGGGTCACCGCGTAGACATCCTCCTGTGATACCTCCAGGTTCTCGACCAGGATGTTGCGGATCCTCTCAGGCATGGTGTTCTCCACCCCGACGCGGACAACCGACCCGAACCGCCGCATGCGAATGGACTCTTCGATCGAGTGGATGAGATCCTCCGCCTCGTCCTCCTGGATCTCGATGTCGGCGTTTCGCGTCACCCGGAACACGTATGACTCCCGCACTGTCAACCCGGGGAAGAGAAGCCCCAGGTTCTCGGCAATAAGGTCCTCGAGCCAGACGAAGCTGACGCTCCTGGGGTCGTTCCGCGGGATCTCGACGAGGCGAGGGAGGACATCGGGGACCTTGACGCGGGCGAAGCGCTCTTCTCCCGATGGAGTCGATACCACCACCGCGAGATTCAGGCTGAGGTTGGAGATGTACGGAAACGGATGGCCGGGGTCGAAGGCAAGCGGGGTCAGGACAGGGTAGATCTCGCGCTCAAACAGGCCCGCGAGGAGCATCCGGTCAACTTCGCCGAGCTGCTTCATCCGGAGCAGGTGGATCCCCGCCGCTCCGAGGTCCGGGTGAATCTCCCCCCAGAAGCAGGTTCGCATCTCCTCGAGCATCCGCGCAACCCGCTCATGGACCCCCCGGAGCTGAGATGTTGGAGTGAGCCCGTCGATCGAAAGCTCCATGATGTCGGCCGAAACCTGCTCCTTGATCGCAGCAACCCGGATCATGAAGAATTCATCCAGGTTCGAGCTGACAATCGAAAGGAACTTCGCCCGCTCGAGGAGCGGATGGGTTTTGTCCTTGGCCTCCTCGAGCACCCGCTGATTGAACTCCAGCCAGCTCAGTTCGCGGTTGATGTAGAGCGACGTATCCAGGGCGGGGCGGTTTGACGAGGGCTTTCTGGCATCGGCCGGCGGTGTCCGCCGCTTCCTGCGGGCCTTCTGCCTCCCTTTTGACCGAAGGGCCGGGTTGGAAATGTCGGGTGCAGGGTCATCCGGCGTTCGGCCGGAAGGAGACGAAAGGTTCTGCGCCGGAGCCAGGGCGGAGGGGTGTTCCTCTGTTTCTGCCATTAGTACCCGTACAGGATTTAAGAGAGCCAATTCTGGCCCGGACGCTGACGATAGAGCCGGGACCGAGATACCAGGGGACGGCCCATGCCTGAGCCCCTGGAATTCCACACGCAAATCTGTGTATATATAGAAAGGTCGGCGGCAAAATTCAAATACGGCGGTCCGGAAACATCCCCCCCTAAACAACAACGAGGGTGCATGGGCATGAAGTCTATTCTTCGCACGGTTTTGCTGGTTTCTCTAGGGGCTTGCCGGGCACTTTCTTCCGGCGGCGGGGCCGTTCAGGATTCGAGTATCCTTCAACCGGCGGAGAAGGGGAGGGTCTTTCGTGCCCCGGCACTGGTGGAGCTGGTGAAGCTTGATTCAACCATCCGGCTGGACCTCCGCTATGCCTCATCGAACAATTTCATGGGGCGGCCCATGTATGGCTCGGCCCGCGCCTTCCTCCAGCGCCCGGCCGCGGATGCCCTGGTCAGAGTGCACCGTGCGCTGCGCCACCGGGGACTCGGGCTCACGATCTTCGATGCTTACCGGCCCTGGCGCGTGACGAAGCAGTTCTGGGATGAGACCCCGGCGGCCAAACGCGCGTACGTCGCCGACCCGCGCAGAGGATCCATCCACAACCGGGGCTGCGCCGTCGACCTTACACTGTGTGATCAGAGAACGGGGAAGGAGTTGCCAATGCCCAGCCCCTTTGACGACTTTTCGTTACGCGCATCGCCGCGGTATGGGGGGGGAACCATACAGGAGCGGGCGAACCGGGAAATCCTCAGGAGGGCGATGGAGGCGGAGGGGTTCACGGTCAACCGGGGGGAATGGTGGCACTTCGACTACCGGGAGTGGAGAGAGTACGGCATCCTTGACATCCCGTTCACCGCTTTCTGACCGCCGGGGGTGTCAGCTCCACCATCAGCTCCACCGCCCCTGTGCCGGGGAACATGTCAAACGGGATGATCCTCCCGGCAGCGTACCCGCCGTCCCGCCATCGGCCCAGCTCCCGGCCCAGGATGTCGATGTTGCAGAAGAGATGGACGATCCGCTTCATGCCTCTCGCGGCAATTGCCTCGATAACCCCCGGTCCGGCCCCGTTCCGCGGGGGGTCGAGCAGTGCGGCGTCTTCCGGCCCCGTCTGCCGGATGAACCGGCTGACGGTTTCCCCGTTGATGTCGTCACGGAAAAACCGGACGTTCTTCACCTGATTCCTGACGGCATTCTCCTCGGCCGCCTGAACCGATGCGGGGGAGAGCTCCACACCGGCAACTCTTCCTCCCTTGTCCGCGAGACATACGGCAAACACCCCGTAGCCGCAGTAGAGATCCATCAGGATCCTCGCCGGCTCGGCGCCGAGCAGCTCCCCGGCACCTGCTACGAGATGTCCCGCGAGAGAGAGGTTTACCTGCGAAAACGAGAGAGGCGAAAAGAGGAAATGCCTGCCTGCCACCTGCTGATAGATGCTCTCTTTCCCGAACACCCTGCGGATGACCGGCTGCCGGCCGCGATCCGATCCCATGTAATACTCTCCCCCCGAGTCGTCCTCGAACAGAAAGAAACCGACAACGGAGGGACAT
>Ga0182021_10001915_pt1 | contig 24235 bp, 40 predicted proteins | sample 612E3MmetaG_FD_120493 | JGI IMG/M metagenome (GOLD analysis project Ga0182021, IMG submission 120493) | Permafrost microbial communities from Stordalen Mire, Sweden - 612E3M metaG (Illumina Assembly) | ecosystem: Environmental > Terrestrial > Soil > Wetlands > Permafrost | place: Sweden... | reverse complement strand
CGGCCCCGATGAACACGGGGGTGATGCTGCCAACCTCGATCGCCACGACGGCTCCTCTCGTCGAGGGGAGCAATCGACCGACGTCAGATGGTGATCTCAGCCGGCACAGAGGCGCCAAGCGTGTTGATCGCAAGGACCTGGACTGCGGTGTTCACCGTGTTGGCTGGCAAGTCAACGTGGAATGTGCGGATGGTCGAAGCCAGCGAGTACTCCAAGACGACTGGCGTGCCCGAGACCGTCCGCAGGACGCGCACCTGGTAGCCGGTGATCGGTGAGTCACCGTCCTGCGGCGCAGTCCAGGAGACGTCGAACGGATAGGGGACCACCGGGATGGGCATGTCAGCGAACGTGGCGAGCAGGTCCGTCGAATAGGTCGCCGGATCTGCAATCGCAGAATCGTGCATCTCAAACAGGCCAAGCCAGACTGGGTCAAGCGACTGATTCGCGCCGTCCAGTCGCGTCTTGAGAGTGCTAAGCCGGAATTGCAAAATCCGATTCACGTACGCGTAAACGTCAGCATGGCTCGCCACAAGAACGCCATCGCGATAGAAAGCAGTTCCAACGGCGGCGTCCCAAGTACCAACAAACACGTGCCAACTAGCATCCATCAAGGCCGGAGAACTATATCCCCATCCCGGCCCCCCGAACCCTACCGCCCCCGCCGAGGTGGAACCGCTCACGCTCGTGGAGAGTGGACTGGCATTGAGGAAAAGACTTCCCCATCCAGAATGTCCAACAACTTCGGGGGCCTTCAGCGATGCCGGTAATGCAACCGCGAGAACCCACGCACCCGTGGCCCCAATTGGCACCTCCGCATTGCTGTACCAAATGGCGTTGTCCCATACGCTATCGAGACCGAGGATGCTGCGACCGTTTGGAAAGGCCAGCAGTCGCGCCGACTTGCCCGAGGCGGCGATCTGCCTGCCGCCACCAAGAGAGATCGGCGAGACCGCACGCCCGTTGACGGGGGTCAGGTTCGTTGGGTTGATGGACAGCAGGACGGCCATACCAGAGGCATCGACTCAGCCGACCAGCTCCCGCCAGACCCCCCGAGCCTGCTCGCGGGACGACACGTCGCTCAAGAGGTCAATGCACTCGCCAACGTGGCGGCAGTTGCCATGCAGATGCTCCAGGTTGCCCACCACGGCCATCAACTGGCACTCGGCGTGGGCGTAGGGGATCGGTCCCGCGATCGGCTTCCCCTCCGGGTCGACCGTCACCGAGCCCGAGTAGCGCACACCTCGGTCGCCCCCGTCGATGGGCTCGTCGCAGTGGCAGCATCGAACACCCGTTGGAACAGGGATCCAGTAGCGGTCGTCGTCACAGACCGGGGCTCGGAGGTTCTCACGAGGCCACGGCCGGCCGAACCAGTGGACGCGGCGGGGTTCGTACGGCTCAAGGTCCATGAGCTGACCATACGGCCACGGAGAACGATGAAGCCCGGTACGTTGACCGGGCTCCCGCGTTCACAACCTTGGCGCCGCCAGCGTACGGCACAGCACACCCGAACGGATTCCGCAGACGAATGGAGGGTGATCCACCCCACACTGGGGACTCACCCCGATGACCAGGGAAGAGACCTACGTTGGGGGCACCCCGGCGCTCGGGATGGGTCCTGCAACAGCAGAACCACACGCGCCGGAGCATGTAATCGGGGAATCTCATGCGCGCAGTTGTCGCCGTCGTCGTCGTCACTGGTCCCACTTCGGGTCGCACTCCGCTTGACCCGTTGCCTTGTCACGTGAGGCAGTAGCACGCCAAGTCCCGGCGTTCCTGTTCGCTAGGAGTTCGCCGCGATGGCGAACGAGTGTAGGTCTCGAACGCCCGTGCGTCGAACAGCCGTTCGATCGGATACCCCCCCTGGCATGGCCCAGCTCGTCAGCCCGAGGGGCCGTTATCGGGAACGGCTCTCGTCTCCATTGGCGAAAGGCACCTGCCGTGGCGGCCGCGAGCGAGCTCGAACGGGTGTTCGATTAACGGGGGGGAGTGAATCAATCGAACATACGTTCTGCCGGCGCGACCTTCCCGCGGAGCTCGAACGGGTGTTCGATTAGTAACGGGTGTGCACTAATCGAACATACGTGCGAGCCGGCGTGGCACGCGCTACCTGGACGCGCTCACGCGTCGCAGATATCTGCGCGCGCAGGTCTTGCAAGCGACCGGGCGCGGCGCGCAGAATTGACGTAGCGGGCACCGTGCCCGCGCGTGGCCTACCTGACAGGAGACAGGGTCATGAGACAGGACAGTGAGCGCGCGGCGGTACCGCGCGCGCACGGCATGGAAGGCGGACTGGGCGCGATGCGCCCGGCACGCGTGACAGACACGCTTACCGATCGGGTGAGCGCTACCGCGCAAGACCTGGCAGACAGGATCTTGGCTGCGGACCTGGCAGGCGACACGCGCGCCCGGTCTGCGGCATGGTCGCAGGTCACGCCCGATGTCTGGAACGAGGTAACTAGCCTCGTGACCGGGTACCCTGCCGTGGCGGCCGCGTACGCGTACCCGTCGACTGACAGTCACGGGCGCGCGGTAGTCAGTCTGGACAGTCTGCTAGCAGACGGTCTAGACGCGCTCTGCGCGCCCGTGTGGGACGCGCACGGGCGCCCGGGTGTCACAGTGCCTAGGTCTGTCTCTGCACTGTTGTGGGACGCGTGGCAGGACGTCGCGCCTACCGTGCCGGACGAAACGCGCGCCATCGTGAGCGCTTGGCTCACCCTGCCGCGCGCAGAGCGTGCCGGACGCGTGTCGCCTACGGTCATCGCGCGGGCACTCGGCCTGTGCCCGCTAGACACGCGCGTCGCGCCCGTTGCGACGCGTGCAACGGTCACGGGTGAGATCACTCACGCGGTCAGGCTAGTTGAGGACCGCGCCGCGCAGATGATGAGTGAGGGTCACGCCGAACGGGTCACGCGGGCACGCGTGCCGATTGTCTGGCACGAGACACCGCGCGCGGCACGCGCAACGGTCACGCTCACGGCTCACGGCACGCGTCGATGGTCGCAATGTGACCGTGACAAGAACGGTCACCCGGTCACGGGCGGTCGCACCTGGCACGGCACGCGCCCGGTCACGGTCACGCGTGAGATCACGGTCGCGCGTCCGCTCACGCTCACGACGTCCGCGCGTGAGCGTGCACGGGTCATCGGCGCGCAGACCGTGTGCCGGGTAATCCCTGCTACTGCCATCGGCACCGTTGGCGGCGTGCGCGTACCGCGCCGCAAGCGCGTGTCGCGCGACAGGCTTACGCGCGGTCAGGTGTTGGCGGACGCGTACCGCCGCGACTATGCGGCCAGTTGGCGCGACTTGCGGCCGCGCGCGCGTGACCTGCGGCAGGGCTACCCATGGGTCATCGACCCTACGGGTGAGCGCCTGCGGCTGACCGATGAAGCGCGCGCGACCCTGTACGGGCCGGACGCGCTTGCATCGCAGGACAGGCTACGGGCGCGTGTCGCCTACGTGCCGGACGCGCCGCGCGCCTGGCACGCGGTCACGGGCGCCGATCGGCACGCGGTCACGCCGCTAGTCGCGCGCAACGGGGCGCCCGTAGGTCACGGGCGCGGATTGTTGCGCGCGGCGTTCGGTCCGCGCGCCTAGCGCGCAACCTAGGCAACGGGCGCCCGGTCACTGACCGGGCGCCCGTTGCGCGCGCCCGCGCCCGTGACCTAGGTCCCGGGTAGTCTCGCACGGAATTAGTCATAGGTGAGCGCCATTGTTGCGCGCCGATCGGTCGCACGGATCCGGTAGTTAGTGACAGGACATCCTGTCACCTAGGTGCACGCGTGAATCTGCGCGTGCACCTAGGTGCACCACCACGCGCCTACGCGCCGCGCGGGCACTCAGCTTTGATGGTGCCGCGCGACCTGGACGCGTTGCCGCGGGTGAGCTGAGATCCGTGCCATTCCTCCGGGACAGCATGGGTGAATCTCACCCGGCCGGCCAGAGCCACCATGCCGGCCCTTCCGGGGCCGGCATGGTGGGGGAGCCCTCCCCGGGTCATGGAGGGGGCAGTCTCTGAAACCTTCCTGCGCCGAATCGGTGCAATTTCTATGGGGCCAGAGGTCTGCCACTTTTGGGTGGTCCGGGTCTGGTAGGTAGTGAGAGATACTTTCACCTACTCGAAACGAGGTGATCGTATGAGCGAGGTGCCACTCTCCGAACTGGCCCGACGGCTTGCGATCTCGGCGAGCCACGGTGTCGACCCGGAAGGCATGATTCTGGGCGCCTTGGCCGATGGCCTCATCACCTCCGGCGACGCGCGAGCACTCCGCCGCGCGGTCAAGGGTGTCGTGGTCGTCGATCCTGACCTTCCTAGGTCTTAGTACCGCGTCCAGGCTCTTCATGGGCTTGTGCGTGGACCAGGCTTCCTGCGAGATCGACGGGGAGCGGGTTGAGTTGCTCGGGCCTTAATGCGGCAAAGACCAGCCCGGGTTACCTGCTAGCGGGGCTCTTCTCTTCAACACCGACGATCTTCCGGCACGGGGGTCACTCCCCGTGCCACCATGCTTGCGGTGATCCTCCGGGGTCGCGCCCTGCGATGGGTGGCCCCGGAATGGGGGCCGCAGAATCTTCCGGCTTCGGCCGGGCACGGTAGTGCCACTCGGGGGTCGAGACATCCCCTGTAGACGGGGCACGGGCGCTATCCCGTGGCCTTCGAGTGGTGCTAGACCCTCCTGTCGACCCATGACACTCCAGGTCGCGCGGAGGAAGCCCTGACGCAAGCAGGGCGCCAATCTTGCGCATAGCCCGCCGGCAGGCCGGGCGGAGAGGTACAAATGGCTTGCCACGTCTTCCCGGCCCAGAGCCGGGCTTTTCCCGCCCTCCCAGGTGGAGGGGCCGGGAGCAGGTGACCAGCCCTGCAGTAACCCTGTGCGTCCACCACGGGACCAAGGCTGGCAGTGGGCACTTCCCATCTTGGGAGCGTATAGGCGAGGGTGGCGGCAGTCATAGGCCACCCAGTCGGCGCCGCCTGACGGCGCTCACGCTGAAACGACCCGTGGCATGTCGGGCGTCCCAAGCAGTCTTGTCCGGTTCTCCGAGCCGGAGCTCAACCGAACTTCGGTGGCCCTTCTTCCGTGGGTCGTGAGAGGCGACCCGCACTAAGGTCCGCGTCATGACCACTGAGTTGGTTCGGGTCGATTCCGACCGCATGGTGGGCGAGTGGGTGGTCCGTGCTCTTCGCGCTGAGTCTGAGTGCGATCAGATGCGCGCCCTTCTGGATCGCGCGAGGGAACTCGCCGACGGTCTGGATGCGGAGGCTGCGTCTTCCGAGCGCCGAGCCCGCGGCGCCGCAAGCAATCGTGACTGGCAGTTGTGCCGCGAGTTGCACGCGGAGGCCAGTGTGCAGCGGGAGTTGGCTTCCCGCGTCCGCGTGGTGCTCCGCGGCTGAAGTGTCGGGGAAGGAGGAATCCAACCGCCGCGTGGATATGCGGGCGGGCGGGGACAAGTCTTGCGTACGCCTCGGGCGGGACGAGATTTGGGCCTGCCTCGGAGGCAGTCTGAAAGGGGGTGGTCTTCTGTGCCCTAAGTAGTACTCATCGGGAAGGCGTCAGGCCGTGGGGTCATACCCGCCCGGTGAGCCCTGCCAGGATCCGAACTCTGGGTGGCGCGTTGCGTGCCTGGACGGTGATGCCTGGGTGGAGTGCGGTCCTGATACGTCTAGGGGCTGTGCTCGGCGCAAGAGAACCCAACAGGGGGATGCGCCGCGAGACGAATCGCCGATGGCGGGCCGGAACATAGTCCGCCTCCGGGCCTCCTCCGTGAGAAACCACGACTGGGCGCTAGGTCGACGTTCTACTGCTGAGCGGCCACACCCACCCCGGGGATCAAGTGGGGAACGGGGATACCACACCCACCTTCCAGTCGCCCTCTCACCGAGCCTGTGTCAGCTCCTCGCCCGGTGGGTCGGATCTTGTAGGTAGTGAGAGATCACCGACAGGAAGGAACAGCATGGCCGAGGACTCCCCGTACCAGGTGCGGATCCTCTGTGCTCTCCAGCGGAAGCCGGTCTACGCCGGCACCGTGCCGACGCACATCGTCCAGGTGCGTCGCGCCAAGGGCCGCAGGGCTCGGGCGTCGCGCCGGGCCAACGCGCGGTGAGGAAGTGCGCCAAGTCGCGGCCGACCAAGCGAGTCATCTCGCCGTCGGGCCACGCCTTGGCCTACTGCTCGTCGTGCAAGTCGTGGGTGCCCGCGAAGCAGGTGGCCCCCGGCAAGGAACGTCGGAACGCGCAGGGGCGGATCATCGCCTCCTTCGCGCCGATCGCTCACTGAACTACCGGACCCGACAGGCTACGTCTGTGGGGTTCGGCAGAATCGTGACGGTCGAATCTTCCAGCGGAGGTGCCAATGGCGACCCCGGCGTGCCCCATCTGTGATGGGCCGAACCCCGAGACGCCGCACTCCCACCCGTTTCCTTGGTGGCTGAAGTGCACCTGGTGGGCGGTCTACCTGGCGATGGCTGTGCCAACAGCAATCTCCTTCCTGTCCAGGTTGGTGGCGAAGTGACCGACCTTCCTGAGTCCCATCGGCACTCCTACCGCCGCGACATCGCGGACTGGTGGTGCTGGGACTGCGGCACGATCACGGACTGGTGCTCGGAACTCAATCCGGGCGCGGAACCCAGGGAGGCAGATGGTGAACAGCAGCCGCAAGGTCCAGCGCCCACTGACTGAGGCCGAAATGGCCGAGGTCAAGGCGCTGATCGACGGCATGGTGACGGTTTCGGACTTCATGAAGCCGTTCACCAAGGTGTACGACTGCCTGCTCCGCGACCTGGGTCAGTCCTGGGCCGAGGCGCCGGTCAACGGCCTCACGCCGTGGGAGTACGCGATCCCGACCGAGCAGACCCACGAGATCGTCGGCGCCATCGGCGCCAAGATCGTGTCGATCAGCGGCGTCCAGGAGGACATCGTGTCGTGGAACTTGCTCTGGATGAACTCCGGGCCGTCTTCCTACGACGCGACGCTGAACGCCTACGACGCGGCACTGAACGTGGTGCTGTGATGGCGAAGTCGAAGCCGATGGTGGCGAAGCCGACCGATGTCAGCTTCACCCTCGGGCCGAAGCCGAAGAAGTTCCTCATCGTCGCGTTCGACGTGACGAAGTGGAGCGACCGCCGCATCGCCTCCCTCAACATGGAGGTGTGGGCGCAGGGCGAGGCTTCCGAGCGTCACCCGGACGTCGATGCCACGTCCAGCGTCGTCATCGAGCGTGACGTCTTCGACGTCAACGATCTCTGAACAACGTCCATGCAGGGCCAGCCGGCCTGGGCATGGGTGGGCCGCAGGTTAGCGCGTGAGGTCTGCGCGCGGGGTTCGATCCCCGCAGGCTCTCCACTTCCCCTGAGTCAGGGGACTGCTTCGCAGTGCTGCCCGCCAACTGGTAGGTAGTGAGAGAACAACTCATCTTGAGGAGGTGAACACGTGGCGCGCTATGTCGCGACGATCAACACTCCCGGCTACCTGCCGCAGGACGACGACCCGCCGACCTTCGACACCGTGCACGAGGCGTGGCACTACCTCGCCGAGGAGCGCGAGCGGCACGAGGACGAGCAGGAGCAGGACGAGGGTTCGTCCTCCTACTCGGACACGGCGCTCTGCCTGGAGCACTGCGCCACCGAAGTGGTCTTCCGCTGCGAGTTCGGCCGACACCACTTCCCCGAGCACGAGGGCTCCTTCTGGGGGCCGACGCCCGGGACGGACAGCGACCACGACCTCGGTCTGGTCTACGCCGTGACCGAGGTGGAGCACGAGCACGAGTGGGGCATCCGCCACCACTCGACGACCCGTGGGGCCTACATCCGTGTCTGCACGGTCTGCCAGGCAGTCGACCTCGGGGAGGCCGATGATGGCTGACTCCTCGGCACGTGCGAAGTGGCTCGCGACCTTCACGATCGGCGAGCGCCGCACGCTCGAACTGCCCTTCTCCGAGGCGTGCATGTTCCTTCGGGTGGCGGGCAAGACCATGCTGACCGAGTACGTCGGGGACGGCATGGTCCAGGTCCTGAACGACGACGGGACCAACTTCTCGTTCCCGGTCACGGTAGGCGAAGCGGGGTGGTCCTGATGGACCCGTACCGCGCCCTCGTGATGCCGGCGCGAGTGATCGACCCGCGCGAACTGATCGGGACGCCTCCCGGGCGCTACAACCCCCGGGACTTCGTCCAGCGCGTCGATGACCAGCAGGACCCGTTGGAGCTGCGGGTGATGGCGAGTTACGTGCCCACCGGGTACGGCTTCGCCTCCCAGGCGTCGGAGTCCTTCGTGGATGCTTTCGCGCGTCGCATCGACCCGACGGCACGGGTCCGTCTTCGGACGGGCTCTGGCCGGGGTGGTGCGGCAGGATTGGGCTACTTCGTGCACGTCTACACGAGGGGGAGCCGATGAAGCGCAAGGAAGCGCGAGTGGTGAACGGCATGATCCTCCACCGGGCCAAGGTCCGGATGGACGCGATGGACCCGGGTGACTACGTCCTCGGGTGGGCCGACGACATCGGCTGGAACGGCTTCGCGCGGGTGTGGCTGGAGTACCCGGCCCTGTACGCGCTGGACAAGTCCATGCCCATCTTCGAGCCGACCTGGGACAACGGTCCCTACATCCGCGTCGAAGGCGAGTCAGGCAACTGGCACTTCTTCGACGTGGCCGACGGTCACGAGGACGAGTCCGAGTTGCCGCGGGTCAAGATCAACGACGTGTGGCACTGGGACATGGGCGGGTGGACCTTCGAGGAGGTCGACGATGACTGACTACCACAGCCAGGCCGAAGCCGAGCGCGACATCCGCATCGCCCTGTGGGGTGACGCGGATGGGAACGCGCCGTGGGCCAAGCGACGGTGCCTGTACCCCGACCCCACCAACTCCCGCTGGGAGCCCCCCATCGGCGTGACGGCGGTGGTGAACGGGCGCCTGGTCTTCTTCCGGTTCGACAACTACGGCAGGCGATCCCGCAAGCCGGAGATCCTTCCACGTTCGAGGAGGTGAGCCGTGACCACGCAAAGTCTTCTGCCCTTCCGCACGAAGGTTGACGACAGCCGGCGCCACCGGCCCGGGTCGTTCTTCGTGGTTCAGGCCACCGTCACCCTGGACATGGGTGACGGCTGGGAGTCCACCCGGCAGGTGGGGACCTTCTACCTCGATTCGCGGGTGCAGGGCATCCTCGACGAGGAGGGCGCCAAGCGGGTGGCCCGCGACATCATCACGAGCGCCGCAGTCGGCGCCGTGGTCAAGCAGGTCTCGATGTACGTCGAGCGGGTGCGCCCGACCTGACGATTCCTGCTAGCACAGCAATCGCATCTTCCGAGCCTGGGCTCCCACGAGTCCGCTTGGACGACATTCTGTAAGTAGTGAGCCACTTCAATCCAAGAAGGGAGGAGGCGTGGCGAATTACGATCAGGTTGCGCATCGTTGGTACGAGCGCACCCAGGGCTCGGCCAAGAACCGGCTCTACAACCCCCGGATGATCGACGTCGGGGATGCGATCCAGTCCTACGGCAGCCACTTCGAGCTCGGCCGCGCCATCCGGGACAAGAAGGGTGAGGTCATCCTCTACCTTCTGAACGGGGACAACTACTCCGTGACCCCGTCCCGGCACCAGAGCGTGATCCGCTCCGTGGTGGAGTGGGGATCGACTCCCAACGTCATCATCCCGTACTCCGTGCTCAGTTCGGCTGGCATCCAGTCGCGTGACGTGCGCCTCCTGGAGGCCACATCGGAGCAGTACGAGATCATCCGTCACACGGCGACCAGCATCGACGACGTGCCGGAGCATCGGCAACACTCGGTCTCGCCGCTCGCCGACGTCCTGGCGGACAATGTGGGCTACGGCTGGTCCGGCCAGCCGGGCGGACCACGGGTCGACGACGACGGCTTCCCGGTCGACAAGTACGACTGGCTGGTGACCTTCGACGGCACCACCTACCGGTGGATCACCTTCCGGCACTGGCTCGGTGAATCGCTCATCGAGGCCACGATCCGCTACTCCGTGGCGTGCAAGGCCTACCGGCCTGCCCACTGGGACAACCCGATGCCCCCGCACTACAACGCCAACCGGGCCGAGAACTGGCCGGGCTGGAAGGACGAGACGGTCTACGAGGCCGCTCGCCAGGAGTACCAGGCGGCGATGCGGGCCTACCAGTCCGGCTACCACCCGGCATCGTGCTCGCGGCACGGGGACACGTGCGGCGGCAGGATCCGGAAGTCCAGGCGGGTGAAGTTCCTGTCGGGCTTCGACCACAACGAGACACGCCGCTCGTACTTCTTCTGCGAGTTGCCCAAGACGGACGCGGTCACGGTGGCAGACGCCTACAAGGCCCTCAAGCCGGACACGGTGTCCTTCGCCGAAGTGCTCGGCCGTGAGGTCAAGCGACAGGGCGACATCTTCGCCATCGCGCTGGGTGTGAACACCCGGATGCTGACGAAGGCGGGCGCCGTCATCACCAAGCGCGGGCACGTCTTCAGCACCGACCACGAGGCAACCGAGTTGGCCGTCCTCCCGGACGGCACGACTCTGGCCCGTGGCTGCCTGCGCCACAACCCCCAGTGGCGTCGCCCCGACCACGCCCGGCTCACGCTGGGCAAGTCGTGGCACGTCCTGGTGAAGAACACCGTTCCTCTGAGCGTGTGAAGGAGGTGAACTAGATGGACAGCCTTATCGCGCTCCTCGGTGACACCGAGGACGGCGCCATCGTGAAGTCCGCGTCGCTGGAGCGGCCGGCTCGGGTGGCGGGCTCGGGCACTCGTGACTCCATGCAGTCCGGGGAGTCTCGGGCGTGGGGCCGGTCGGGGAACGTCGACTGATGACGACCCCGAAGCGTTGCGCCACGATCGGTTGCGGTCGTGGCGCAACGACCCGGATCACCTACACGTACGGCGCCGACCCTGACGCCGTGTCCGATGACGTGTGCACTTCGTGTGCCGACGGCTACGGCCGACGCGTCATCATCGACATCATCACGAGGCAGCGCCTGGACTACGTCCCGACTGCCCCGACCGGTGAGTGCGCCGCTCCTGGCGCGAACAACCCCGCCTGTCGCTACAACGGCGACGACGGCACCTGCGAGCTGAGCCGATGCACCTACAACGAGGGGAGGGAACCGTGAGCAAGACGTTCGACTTCACCGCCGCGAACGGCGTGCCCTTCCGGGCCGTCATCGAGGCGGCGCGCATCGTGCCCTCTGACGGGCGGCTGGCGGTTGCGTTCTACGACCGCCGCTACCCGCAGACCGAGCACGGTCAGTTCGTGTCGGACTACTTCACCTCGACGCTGCTCGAAGTCAACGACGGCTCCGGGATCGACCTCTACGGTGGGGTCGAGAACTGGCGTGTCGACGGCGAGAGCCTTGCCAAGGTCCAGCAGTGGGTCCGAGAGGAGGTGGGATCGTGAGCGATGGTGAGGTCATCGAGACCTCCGAGAACGGTCTGTTCCGGGTGCGCCTGGTGCAGGACGAGGACGCTCAGAACCCCCGCGAGGACGCGGTGGACAACGGCGTCATGTGGTGCCGTCACCCGGACTACACCCTGGGCGATGAGGGCACGGAGGAGTTCGTCGAGGTGTCGCACTTCGTCGATGAGATCCTGGAGTGGCTCAGCGGCAACGCGGTGACCGAGGCCGTCGCGAAGCACGTGCGGCGCAAGTACGGCGCGACCGTCGTGCTGCCGTTGTACCTCCTGGACCACTCCGGACTGTGGATGACTGCCGGACCGGCGCTGCCCGCCCGGTCCTCCCGACGTGACAACCCCTTCGGGGTCGACCCGGGCGGTTGGGACACGTCGTACGTCGGCTTCATCTTCGACACCGACAAGAACCGCGCCGAGACCGGCTGCTCCTTGGACTACATGGAGCAGGGGCTGCGCGAGGAGGTCGAGACCTACTCCTCCTACCTCGAAGGTGACGTCTACGGCTACATCGTCGAGCAGAAGGTCACCGAGCACATCACGGTCCGCACCCCGGACGGCAAGATCCTCCGGGAGGAAGACCACGAGACGTGGGACGAGGTCGAGTCGTGCTGGGGCTTCATCGGCTGTGACTACGCCACCGAAGAGGCCAAGGGTGCGCTGAAGGAGGCGATGGGATGAGCCACGACAGGCGCGAGGCCATGAGCGACCTGGACGAGGCCGTCATGGCTGGTCTGACGGCGCGCGGCATCAAGGTCGCTGGTCCGGCTCCCTCGGCTACTACGCCCACGGCTTCGACGACGAGGAGCCCGTCGACATCTGGCTGGGCTACTCCGGCGACGGCACCGACCTGCCGATCGAGGGATGGGCAGAGAAGATCGCCTTCCACTACGCCAACCTCAAGAAGGGAGAGCACCCGTGACCAAGCGCATGAACCTGTACGAGATCCTCGGCGTCATGTGTGAAGCCGCCGATGCGACTCGATCCGAAGAAGGCTGGGCCGGCGGCACCGTGGCGCTGTGGGTCACGCTGCCCGACGGGCGCGTCTTCTGCGTCACCGAAGGCAACCCGCCAGAGGTGCTCGGTCCCATGAACGACGACGAGGTGGACGTGAACGCGTTCGGCGTCGGCGTCTACCCGTCCGAGGACGCGTACCTCGGCGGCTCCATGTACCAGGAGCCGCTCTTCGTCGTCCCGGCCGACCTGGAGGCCTTGCGCGCCACGATCAAGGCGCTGGCCCAGGACGTACCGCCCCCGACCCACACCGCCTTCCGCCTGATCTCTGGCGGAATCGAGACCGATGTTGTCGACACGCCCGAGCTGGTGGGCCAGTTCGTGGTTGCCATGCTCGAAGCCAACCTCGGGTACAGCGTCGAGGCCATCGTCGTCCCCGACAAGACGGAGGGGGAGGACTGATGCTCGTGGGGTGGTGCCGCACGTGCGGTGAGACGTTCACTCCCTCTGACGAGGAGGACACGATCCACCTCGAACGCGAGGATGGCACGTCCTGCGGTGGGCAGGGCGTGATCGTCGGTGAGTTCACGACAGGAGAAGGAATGGAGCAGCCGTCCTTCCCAGCCGCGACCCCGATGACCGTCGGTCAGATGCACAAGTTCCTGACCGACCTCATGGTCGAGGAGCCGAACGCGGACCTCTGGCCCCTGGCCGTGATCGACCTGGTGCTCCACGAGCGCGTCGGCTTCATCTCGCCGCGCGTCTACAACTCCGACGGCTCCGGCACCGGTGTCGTCTACCTGTCGTTCAGCGCCGTGGTCAAGAACGAGTCGGCCTTCCTGCTGGACTTGGTGCATTTCGAGGAGGCGCGCGACGAGAGACGGCGCGCGATGGGAGGAGGCACGCATGAGCAACATGTCTGATCTCTTCACCGAGGCCGAGCGCCTCGGCATCGACACTTCCGCACCCGACGCCATCCAGCAGACCCAGATCGCGCTGGTGAAGGAGCGGGGCGTGGAGGTGCTCGAAGACCTCAGTCGCGCAGTGGAGGGGTCGTTCTACACGATCTGCGGCGCTGGCGGCGACCTCGACGAGTGGATCGAGGGCATGACGAAGATGCTGATCGAGGCGGAGATCGGCGCACCGAAGGCCTGGTACAAGACCACGGGCGCAGCCGTGAACGCCTTCGCCCAGCCGTTCCGGCGTACGGACTGGTTCCCCTCCGATCTTCAGATCCTGCTGTTCCCGCTGGACGGCCTGGACGTCGCCCGACTCGCGATCTTCCGGCTCCGCGCGGAGGACAGGTGGTTCGACGACATCATTGCGAACATGCGATGACCCACGACCTGGCGCGAGCGAACCCGTTGAGCACGGACTTCGACCCCGGCTTCGAGATCGAGTCCATTCACATCGACGTGGGCCTGCGGCACTCGGTGACCGTCTACCAGTCCGAGGAGGACGGCGCGGTGGTCATCGAGATCGACGGCGGCTTCCACCGCTTCGACGAGGACGGCATGGACTGCCGGGTCTACATGAACGACCAGCCCGTCTTCGACTCGTCCGACCCGCAGCACAACGTCACGAGAGGAGGCTAGTAGTGACCGTCACCCACCCGGACTACTCCGAGTGCCAATTCCCGCCCGGTGGGGGCGACAGGTGCGTCTGCGGTGGCGTGCGCCACTGGCACGCCAAGGCCCCCTACGGGTGCGATGACTGCAAGTCCTGTTCGGAGTTCCGCCCGATCGAAGACGCCGCTCACGCCCTGCGCAAGCAGGAGCCGTACGACCCGCACGGCGGCACCAAGCACCGCTACTACGAGGAAAACTAGAAGGGAGTGATTCGCATGGCCGTAGCCTCCGGGCCTCGGAGCGTCGCCTCGGGCGTCGCCCTGAACCTCGGGCTGATCTCGACGTCCGTCACGCTGTTCAGCGCGCTGGACAAGACCGCCTCGGGGAACGTCCTCGTCTGCGACACCGGCCACCCGGCCGCACGGATCCGCGCACCGCACGTGTGCGACACCTGCAAGGGCGAGGTCCCGGTCGCACAGCTCAAGAAGGCTCGCCTCGTTGAGGGTGGCCTGGTCGTCCTCGACGCCGAGGACCTGGTGCGGCTCAACGCTGGCGCTGAGGCCCACAAGAAGAAGGCGACGGTCACCGCCCACCCGGCCGGCCAGGTCGGCGTGCTCACCACGGCGGGGGAGAAGATGTACTTCCTCACGCCGATGACGGGTCACGAGATGACCTACGCCACGCTGCTGGCGATGGTCGCCCACCACGACGACCTGGCGTTCATGACCCTGTGGACGCCCCGCTCGGCCGCTTCGCAGTTCCAGTTGCGCGCCTACAACGGCGTGCTGGTCCTCCAGGAGCGGACCCGTGCGGGCGACGTCCGGGCGGTCCCGCAACTCACGTTGGACACCAACGACGAGTTGATCGCGGTGGCGGAGCAGATCCTGCCCGCCCTCGTCACCGACTACGACCCGGTGACGTACGCCGACACGTCCAGCGCGGTGCTCGCCGAGATCATCAAGGGCAAGGAGGTCGTCCCGACCTCCGAGACCGAGGTCGTCCCGGCCGTCCCGGTCAGCGACCTCCTGGCGAAGCTCCGTGCCCAGTTGGCCGCAGCCCCGGCTGCCACCCCGGCTGCCGCGAAGAAGACCGCGACCGCGAAGCGTCGCACCAAGGCCTCCTGATGGCCGAGACGCAGCAGGAAGCCTGGGATCGCTGGGCTGCCGCAAAGGGACGAGACGACACAAATCAGGCGGCATTGCGATTCCTGCGGGCGCAGGAATTGGCACAGGAGGCCGAAGAGGGCTGAACAGGGCCGGAAGTCCTGCGAATCCTTGTCGATTTGTGGCAGGTAGTGAGGGGGCAGGAGTCCGTCAAGGGCTCCTGCTCTTTTTGTGGCAGGTAGTGAAGGATGAAAAACCCCACATTCTCCTGAAGAAAAAGGAAGGATGACGTGCATGGACCTGATCGCACCGATGCTCGCAGTGCCCAGCAGCGGGCAGAGCAACCGACGCGTCATCCGGCTCACCGACCTGGCCCACGACGGCTGGGTGGCGGAGCCGAAGTATGACGGGCTGCGCGCCACCCTCTACTGCGAGGGCGAGCGCCCCGTGGTCATCAACCGCTCCGGCGTGGACATCACCGCCGTGTTCCCCGAGCTGGCTCGCCTCCGGCTGGGGCGTGTCGTCCTGGACGGGGAGATCGTCTCCCGGGACGGGCTCTTCTCCACCGTGGCGACCCGCGGGAAGCAGACCGAGAACTTCCTGGCGGTCTCGCGGGCGAACCCCTGCATCTTCGTGGCCTTCGACATCCTGCGCTCGGACGGTCAGGACCTGACGTCCTTGCCCCTGGTCACCCGGCACGCCCTGCTCAAGCAGGCTGTGCGTCGTCGTCGCAACGTCCGCACCATCCGGCAGACACCGGACATCCTGCGCATGTGGGCGTCGGTCGTCGCCGCCGGCCGGGAGGGCGTCATCTGCAAGCAGGCCAACTCGATCTACCTGCCCGGCAAGCGGGCGGGCTCCTGGGTGAAGTTCAAGACGGTCCACACGCTGACCGCCATCGCCGCAGGCTACGAGCCCCGGGCCAACCGTGCCTTCGGCGCGATCGTCCTGGCCCTCCTGGACGGGGACAACCCCGTGCTGATCGGGGGCGTGGGCACTGGCTGGACGGTGGCTCAGGAGGCTCGCCTCAAGGCCCGCCTGGACGCAGGTGAGTGCTTCCCCATCGAGGTAGAGGCGCTCAATCGCACCAGGGACAACAAGCTCCGCTTCCCGGTCTTCCGGGGCGAGCGGTCAGACATCACCATTCAACAGGCACAGGTGGCTCAACTCGAACTGCTCCCTGTCTACTGAGAGAAGAATCCGTGGACGCCGACGCGCCATTCATTGACGAAGATGCGCAGTACGAGCGTGACAGGGAAGAGGCACGGCTGTGGAACACAGCATCGAACAGTCCATCGGCTGCCAGAACTTCACTAACGCGCTCCTGACTCACGAGCGCTTGCGCTTCAACATCAACCCGCACAATCCCCAGCCTGCGGTCATTCCGACCCAGCGTGGGGCAACCGAAGGGAGGTCACGTGACGACGACGAAGACGACTGACGCCACGGTCACGGCCCTGAACACGATCCGTGCTGAGATGAACGCGACCTTCTACGAGCGCCGCGACGTCGTGGACGGGATGCTCCTGGCCCTGCTGTCCAAGCAGCACGCCTTCATCCTCGGTCCGCCCGGCACCGGCAAGTCCCTGATGGTCCGCGACCTCGTCGAGCGGTTCACGGGATCCCGCCGCTTCGAGCAGCTCCTGAGCAAGAACCGGCCGGACTCCGCCATCCTCGGCCCCTACAACCTCCCGCTCCTGCGGGACGAGGGCGAGTTCCGGCGCAAGGACGCGGGCTACTTCACCTCGGTGGACTTCGCCTTTCTGGATGAGATCGGGAAGATGAGCCCCACCCTGGGCCACGATCTGCTGGGCGCCGCGAACGAGCGCGTCAAGCACGAGGTCAACGGGGAGACCAGCGTCGTCCCCATCCCGTTGCACTCGCTGTTCGCCGCGTCGAACGAGCACCCGGCCGGCGAGTCGGAGGACGCCGCTGCCCTGTGGGACCGGCTCCTGATCCGCACGGTGGTCGACTACATCCAGAACGACGGGCTGTTCAAGTCCCTCCTGGAGATGTCCGACACGCCGCCGACCAAGACGACCATCCCGTTCGCGGACCTGCAGGCTGCCGTCGAGGAGGCCAAGAAGGTGGTCATCCTCGACGACCTGATGGACGCGGTCATCAAGATCCGCACCACCCTCAAGGGCGACGGCATCACGGTCTCCGACCGCCGCTGGCGCGAGTCGCTCAAGGTGGTGCGGGCTCAGGCCTACCTCAACGGGCGCACGGTCGCCGACGCCGAGGACCTCAACGCTCTGCGGTTCACCCTCTGGGAGGACTTGGAGCAGATCCAGAAGGTCTTCCGGGTCATTCTGTCCGTCGCCTCCCCGGACGCCGAGGAGGCTGTCACGCTCCTGGACGAGACGCTGGAGATCGGCGCGAAGATCCGTGCCGCTGAGGGCGTCGCCGACGACTCGGTCTTCAAGATCGCATCGGAGGGGCTGGGCAAGTTGCAGCGCATCCAGAAGTTGGCCGAGCGCCTGCAGACGAAGCTCGCCAAGGCCGACCGGGCGACCGACCGTGCTGACGCGGTCCTGGCTGCCATCAAGGACGTCCGCCGAGCAGGCATGAACCTGCTCAAGTTGCCACCGGAGGAGGGGTAGTGACCGACTTCAACGACGCCAGTCAGGAACACAACGACTCCGTCCCGCACGACCGGTTCGACAAGGCCATGTGGGACGAGGTGCGCGAGGAATCCGACACGGTCGACGACCTGGTCGTTTCGCTCCGCCAGTCGCACGACTACGTCGAAGACTTCATGCTCGACGCCTTCAACCTCCTGGCGAAGGGGGCTCCCGAACTCCGTCCTGTCGAGGAGATGTCGGTCTCGCACGTCCCGACCCGGCAGGTCATCGAGGACATCGCTTCCCTGCCGGAGCTCCAGCAGTTGCGCACGTACACGGTGGCCGACAACTTCTCGTCGGCGCTGGGGCTGATCTCGCTGAAGGACCAACTCACCAAGGCCCTGGCCCGTTCGGGCGAACTCAAGGAGAAGGCCGCTGCCGCGCAGCAGGCCAAGGAAGCCGCCCAGCAGGCCGCACAGCAGGCTGCCGACAACCCCGATGACCAGTCGGCCCAGGACGCTGCCGACGCCGCTCAGGACGCCGCACAGCAGGCCCTGGATCAACTTCAGGCACAGTCCGAAGCGGCCTCCGCTGGCCTGCGCAACCAGATGCGCAAGTCCCTCAAGGAAGCCGCCAAGGATGCCGAGGACGCACAGGAGGTGGCCCAGTCGTACGGGGTCGGCCCCGGCGACCTGCAGCGCATGAACTTCGCCGACCGGGCAGCCCTCGCCAAGCGGCTGTCCGGGGCGAAGCTCAAGAAGTTCGCCTTCCTCATCGGCGCCTTCAAGCAGATGTCGTCCGCTGAGTACCGCCGCAGGGTCAACGACGCTGCCGATGAAGTGGTGGGCGTCGAACTCGGTGACGACCTCACCCGGCTCACGACGCAGGAGACGCTCAACCTCGCCAGCCCGGAACTCGAAGACGACTTCTGGCTGCGCTGGTCCGAGCGCTCGCTGCTGGTCAAGCGCCTGCGTGGACGTGAGCGTGAAGGCAAGGGGCCAATGATCGTCGTCGCTGACGAGTCCGGCTCGATGGGCAACGGCGGGGAGATGTGGGCGAAGGGCTTAGCCCTGGCCCTGCTCGACCAGGCCACCCGCCAGAAGCGCGACTTCCACTACATCGGCTTCGGCTCCGACTACCAGGACCTGCGGGAGTTCGACTTCCCGGCAGGCCGGACCAACCGGATGGCCGTGCTCGACATGGCCGAGGGCTTCCTGAACGGCGGCACGAGCTTCGAGAAGCCGCTGCGCCGCGCCCTGGACCTCATCAAGAAGTCCGACAAGAAGCGCCCCGACGTCGTCTTCATCACCGACGGCCAGGCGCCCGCGCTCACGTTCCTCAAGGAGTGGGACGAGACGCGGGCGAAGCTCACGGTCAAGTGCTTCGGCGTGTACGTGGGCTACGGGGGCGGTGGGCGAGTGCTGGCCGAGATCGCGGACGACGTCCGCACGGTCGCCGACCTCACCGATGTCCAGCAGGTACGCGACATCATGAGGCAGTCGTCCTGACGATTCCTGCTAGCGCACGTTTCGCCCGCCCCCCGGATGGGAGGCGGGTTCCATCATGACGAGAGGAGGTTGAGCACCATGAGCGGACTGAAGCAGTACGTGGATCACACTGGCCGGCTCCCTGAAGATGCGCTGCTCGGCTACATCGCGTTCTCCCTCGGCGCTGACGGTGAGCACGACCGTGAACTGCTGGTCAAGGAGTTCGAGCGGCTCCAGCTCGACCCGAAGTACATCCCGCCGCTCAGCCGTGCGGTCGACGCCTTCAAGAAGGCGATCCGGGGCAAGCAGGAGTTCAAGTACGACCTCGCCACGGACACTGAGGCTCGCATCCAGTTCCGTGAGGTCGCCTCGTCGAACCCGATGGAGATCACCCTGCGCGCGATCATGCGGGAGACCCGGATCGACTCGCGGTCCAAACTCTCCTGGGAGTACGTCGGCGAGGCCACGCTGTACCGAGGACCTCGTCGCAACGGCTTGATCGACGACACCGGGGCTCGCATCCGCATGAGCCTCGACGCGAAGCTCCAGGACGGCGAGCGCCAGATGCTCACGATGCTCGGAGGCATGGTCGCTGCCGACTACCGGCGCTACCTGACCACGCTGGAAGGGACACGCGTGCGAGCGATGATCCTCGACTACATGCGCGGGCCGCTGCAGTCGATCCCGCTCAAGCCGTCCGTCCACTTCGTGCCCATCGCTCACATCGACGAGTTGCGTCGGTTCTCCGAAGCGATCGGAACCCTGGCCGGGTGCAGAATTGAACTCGTACCTCTCGTCGACCTCGTCGAACAGAGGGAGCACGTGCTCGCAGCGTTCCAGGAGGACAACGATGCCGCCCTCGCTGAACTCGTCGCCGACCTCTACAAGGCCAGGAGCGCGAAGGTCACCCCGAAGGTGTACGCCGCGCTGCGACACCGCTACGACGAGATCATGGCGCGTTCCGAGCACTACGCCGAACTGCTCGACGCCTCACTGGATCACACGACGGGCTCCTCCGCCGTCGCGCAGGCTTCGCTCATCGCCCTGTCCCGCGAGTTCATCAAGGAGGATTCATGACCACAGCGCTCTCCGCTCTGACCGCAGTGACTGACGCTTCCGTGGCTCTCACCCTTGCCCTGAGCGACCTGCCGCCCGACGCGATGCTGTCGCAGATCAAGCCGACGCTCGACACCCTGTCGCGAGCGGTCTCGCGCGCTACCGTCACGATCGTCATGCACCCCGAACTTCGCGCCGACGACGCCATGCCGCGCCACGCGGTCACCCCGGAGGACGAGGCGGACCGCGTCATGTCCGTCACCCTGCTGGAGGCCGCAGCCACACTGCCCAGTTCCGCGTGCCGGATCATCCTGCGCGCGGAGCCTCTGCGCGACGGCTCGATCGAAGACGACGTCCGCTCCTTCATGAACGGTCGGGTCGTCACCGCCGCCCCCGCCGGCCTCTACCTCAGCCTCGACGTCGCTCCGATCGTCTCGGAGATCGTCGACAGATTCCTACCCCGAGATGAAGAGGAGCCGATCATGGCGAAGAAGAAGCAGGACGACGACGACGAGTACGACTTCGACCCGGCCACCGCCGAGCCACCGTCCAAGGCGCAGCTCAAGTTGCAGCACCGCTTCGGGCCACGAGAGAAGGGACACAAGTGAACACCTCTGAGATGCTGCGCGCACGCATCGCGGACCGCCCCGGCCCGAAGCGTGGTGCCGCGCTGTTCGAGGGCACCGACTACCCCCGACGCTGGGAGGACTACATCGGCCAGCCAGAGGCGAAGGCCTTTCTCCAGGCCGCAGTCGCCTCGGCGCTGTTCCGGCACGCCAGGTTGGATCACATCCTGATCGCCTCTGGCACTCCCGGCATCGGCAAGACGGCGCTCGTCCGCCTGATCGCTCAGGACCTCGACGTCGGCGTCACCGAAGTGCAGGGCGTCCTGGACGTCAGCGACGGGATCCGCGTCCTGTCGGCCATGAAGGACGGCGACATCCTCTTCTGGGACGAGATCCACCAGGCCATCATGCGTGGCAAGGCGAAGATCGAATGGCTGCTGTCCTACCTGCAGGACGGCGTCATCGTCACCCCGATGGGCATCACGCACGTCCCGCGGGTGACCGTGGTCGCCGCCTCGACGGAGGCGCAGCGGCTCCCGGCCACAGTCCTCAAGCGGTTCACGGTCAAGCCTGTGCTGGAGTCCTACACGCCCGAGCAGGCGTCGAAGATCGCCGAGTTGATGGCACGTACCGTGTTCTCGGAGATCGGCCTCACGATGCCCAGCAAGTGGAACCGCGAGGCCATCGTCGAAGCGGCCAACCGCAACCCTCGGGAGATCAACCAGCTCCTGCGGATCTTGCGGGACTCCGCCATCGCCACCGGCTTCGTCGGGGACGTCTACCCGATGGACCAGATGTACCGCTGGGCCGGGCTGACGAAGGACGGCCTGGACAAGTTGGCCCAGGAGTACCTGGCGGCGCTGTTCACGCAGCCGAACTTCCGGGCAGGCGAGAAGTCGGTCGCCCAGATGCTCGGTGAACCCGTCCCGCCCCGCCACACGGAGGAACTCCTGATCCAGAAGGGCTTCATCCGTGTCTGCGGGCAAGGCCGTGAACTCACCGCCGCTGGCGTGGAGCGCACCAACGCCCTGATCGACCAGGGAGTGCTGTGACCGGACGGCTCAGCATGGTCCGGATCATCCCCACGTCCGCCGAGGAGCCCATCTTCGAGGACATCAAACTCCCGTACCTGGTCCGCAAGGGCACTACCGTCAAGCGTCGCAAGACGGTGCGCGAGCAGATCACCGACGCCGTGAACAACGCCGCCCCGGGCACCGATGTCATCGAGGCAGTGACCAACCTCGCCAAGCAGAAGGGATGGCAGTGACCGCCACCGAGAACCTCCGTGCCCTAGGGATCTTCAACGCCTGGAACCTGATGCAGAAGGCCCACGAGGCTGGCGTCAAGCCCGTCGTCTTCATCACCTACCGGGCAGGCGGGAAGTGGGAGCAGTCGGCCTGGCAGGTGGTCTCCCTGGGCAAGACCGACCCGGACGCGCACTACATGGACCGAGGGCACAAGACGTTCCCGGTCTGGGGTCGTGGCGAGCGCCTGAAGGTGCTCGACGAGGCCTGCAAGTGGACTGACGCCAGGTACGGCACGCAGGGTTGGCGCACGATCGCTGGCCTCGGCGGTGCCGTGTTCCCCGAATCCCTCATCCAGTTCCTCAAGCAGTTGCTCAAGAGTCGGAAGGACTCAGATCATGCGTGAAGTCACCCAGGAGGTCTGCCCCAAGAGTCGGGCCGGCCAGACCCACAACCTCGTACCTCGCCCGGCTGGGCGCTTGAGCAATCGCGAGCCCAGGCAGATCATGAAGTGTGAGTACTGCAAACTCACTGAGGCAGAGATCCTCAAGGAGGAGGCCGTGACGCCGCCGCACGAGTGTCACTTCTGCGGAACGACCAGTCGACCGCTCACCTCCGAGACCATCCCCATCCCGGCCACCAACCAGTCGTGGACAGGCTATGTCTGCGATGACCCCAAGTGCCAGTCCCGGCTGGCAATCCGCAAGGGAGCAACATCATGACCGAGGAAGTGTTCGGCGCAATGCCGGACCGTCCGACGCACCCCGACTTCTGGAAGCTCAGCGAACTCATCCTCAAGATGGACGCCGAGATGCAGGAGGCGCGCACCGACGACGAGAAGAACGCCATCTACGAGCGCTATGTCGACGACGTGGCCGCGATCAACATCCGATCGCTGACCTATGTCGCCATGCAGCGTGCCTTCCGGGCCTACGAGGTCAGGACGCGCGGCGACCTGGCGCGCTCCACAACCCGGACGAATGTCATGAAGTTCACCACCGCCTACATGGAGGGCTTCATCCTGGGGAACCAGTGGCAGCAGTCTTATGCGCCGAAAGACCCCACCTAGTCGATTGGTGCGATCGCACATTCTGCGGGATAGTGGATGTGCGCCGGGACAAGGCGCGCATCCACTGAGCAGAGGAAGTTCACTATGGTCCAGCGTGTCATTACCACCCTCGAAGACGACGTTGTCGGCGGCGAAGCTGCCGAGACCATCACCTTCGCCCTGGACGGCCAGGGGTACGAGATCGACCTGAACGTGGGAAACGCCGAACTCCTGCGCGACGCGCTGGCGCACTGGATCGGATCCGCCCGTCGCCAGGTCATCATCCCCGCTGGCGGTCGGAAGCCTGCGCGCACCGACCCCGCCCAGATCCAGGCCATTCGCGCGTGGGCGCAGGAGCAGGGCCTGCCGGTCTCGAACCGAGGGCGCATCCCCGCCAGCGTCAAGGACGCCTACCAGGCCGGGCACGCTGTCACCGCCTAGACAGGCTCCCAGCCCGTCAGGGTGACCACAGCACGTCCGTACCGCCAGTGGGCCACTGGGACCAGCGCCGGATCCTCCCAAGAGGGCACCCGGTAGCCGTTCTCAGCGGCCCACTCTGGGTTCTCCTCCGCCATTCCGTGACACCCCGTCGTGCCCGTGCCGCACATCAGGACCAGGTTCGCCATGACGTTCGCGGCCGGGTTACTGGTGCCCCCCATGCCTCGCGCGCTCCTGTGCTGGAGGCTGTACTGCCGCCACGGGGTGAAGAGCTCGGGGTCCGCGCAAGCCTTGCCGCAGGCCACGCAGCACCCCTCGTCACGCACGATAACGGCGTGCCGCACGAGTTGACTGGGGCCGGTGTTCCTTCTTGCCATACACCGGGCATCGACCGGGTCAGCGGTCGGAGAGTTTCGCGCAGGGTTTCACTGACCCTGCACTGTGTAGGGCCAGCGCATAACAGGCGCTAAACGTCGTCGGTGACGCGCAGCCAGATGCGCTCCCAGTGGCCTTCCTCGGTCAGCCGCCACTTCGTGCCGTCCCGCTCGTTGTGCAGCACGTAGTCCGTGGGATGCGTGGTGGTCACCGTGCCCGTCACGAGCATCTCGTCATCGGACAGGTCGCAGCGGTAGCAACCTGCGACCCGCTTCGAGTGCAGATGCTGGCTCATCGTTGGTCCTCTCGGTAGCGGATACCGGTCAGTACCAGGCGCTAAATGTTGAATGGAGGCTGTTCCCCGGCGCGGTCGAGGTAGCCGTCATAGGCACGGTTGAAGTCCTCGTCGGTCGAGTCATCCGTGAGGACGGCCAGTGCGATCG
>Ga0182021_10001914_pt1 | contig 24237 bp, 21 predicted proteins | sample 612E3MmetaG_FD_120493 | JGI IMG/M metagenome (GOLD analysis project Ga0182021, IMG submission 120493) | Permafrost microbial communities from Stordalen Mire, Sweden - 612E3M metaG (Illumina Assembly) | ecosystem: Environmental > Terrestrial > Soil > Wetlands > Permafrost | place: Sweden... | reverse complement strand
GTCTTCTTTCCAGTAGAACCAGTCCTGCACGATGTTGTCGAAGGGGATGCCGCGCGAGCGGAAACCGTCCACCACGTCGAGGCTGGCTTTTGCGGTCTCGTAGCGCTGCCGGCTTTGCCAGAGCCCGAGCGCCCAGCGCGGGATCATCGGCGCCGGCCCGGTGATGCGCCGGTAGCCCGCGACAACCGTGTCCAGCTCGGGACCGTAGACGAAATAGTAGTCGATGCCGTCACCGACCTCTGACCAGAGCGAGGTCGACTGCAAACCTGGCAACGGCGTCTTCCACAGCAATTGCACCGTCTCCATTCCTTGATCCTTGCTCCACTCGAGCCGGATCTTGTAGCGACGCTTGGCCTCGAGCCGCACCTTGGCCACGTCCTTCCATGGCAGCCAGCCTTGCCGCCAATGGTTGACGACCAGCCGATCGTCGACCCAGAGCTTGATGCCGTTGTTCGAGAAGGTCTGGAAGGTGTAGTCGCCGGTCACATCCGGCTCGACTTCGCCCAGCCAGCGCACGCTGGCCGGGCCTTCGGGCAGGCTGGCGAAAATGAGCTGGTTGGGTTTCTTCTCTTTGCTCGACAGCGCGATGTCGATGCTGCGGTCAACCCGCTCGCCCACCAGATGCTTGAAATCCGCGCCACGGTAGTAGGACCCGGTCAGGCCGCCGCGCTTGCCGCTGGCGTCGATGAGGCGCTCGGGCGGGATGGGTGCGAACTCGCGCAGATCTCCGAATCGCGTGAAGGAAGTGTTGTCCCACAGGATGCCCCAGCCGCGGCTTGAAACCAGGAAGGGAATCACGATGGTGCCGTTGTGCTGCCAGAGATCGAGGTCGTATCCCTTCAGGTTCACGAGGCCGAGGTGGTTCTCACCGAGACCGTAGAGCGCCTCATCGGCATGGGGCAGCCACTCTTGTCGCACGTGCTGCGTGTCCTCGCCCTGGACGGTCGCGGCCACGATCGTCCGGCCGCCATCCTTCTCCTGCAGGACCGGAGCGCCGGCGAGATCGAAGAACGCCACCTTGCCCGTGGCGAGATCGATGCGGACCCGGAGTTTCGACGTGGCGAGAGTTGCCGTGCCTGCACCCTCGGTGAGCTCGAACCGCGCGCCCTCGCAGCGCTTCGGCTGCGCCGCTAGGCTCTTGCGGGCAAAGAAGGCCTGGTCCTTGGCGTACGCAACCCGGACGACGTCGTCTGCGCAGACCTCGAGCTTGAGGAAGCCGTCGCCCACACGGACAAGAAGGCCTTCCGGCATGCGCGTAACGCTCACGGGAGCCGGAACTGAAGCCGGCTGGCTCGGGCAGCGCGGGGCGGCACATCCGACGCCAGCGACGAGCAACATGAGGAAATTCGCGATTCGAACCATGACACCTCCTCGAGGGGGCGCGATTGTTACACGACCGAGTGTGGATGGCTAGCCCAGCGCGGACAGCCCAGCGCCACTAGGAGTTCGCGTGTGTCTTCCCAGTTGAAGGATGGCCGCGTCCGGACACGCTCGAACAGTTTGATTCCCTGTGCCTTGACGAGGTGGCCTTGCGGGGAGAATGATTCCGCCGCATTCTCATGGTGACCGCAGACGTCTACGTTTCTGAACTGGAATTCAAGAATCACGAGTCCTTCCGCGGACTCGTCGCCTCACGCTATCTGCCCGCCCTGAGCGGCGAGGGGGTCACCGTGGCCGAGGCCTTGCGGTGGGAAAGCAAGATGGTGGTGGAAGCTATCGAAATCGCGGCCTTGTGGCTGGCCGATACCGATTCGCTGGCTCTGAAGCTCGACTGCGCTTCGTACTGTGGGGACAGAGCGCGCCATTTCCTCCTGCTTTCCGAGCGGCTGGCAGCCCTTGGCTTGGCCGCGGGGTCCTACGACCCGCGCCAAGGCGGCTATTCGCGGCTGTTCGGGTTTCTGCGCTCGCTGCAGACCAGTGAGGAGCGTGCGGCCGCGGGCTTCGTAACCCTGGCCGGCATGAGCGCAACCCGGCTGGCCGCGCTGGCCTCGTTCTGCGAGGAGAAGGGCGACGGGGACACCGCACGCCTGGTGCGTGATTCCATCCTGCCCGATGAGGAACACCGGGTGGAGGTGGGCCGCGAGACGCTGATCGCACTGGTTACGGCCGAGGACACCCAGGCTCGGGCGCGACGTGCGTCCTACAAGACAGTGGAGCTGCTGACCGACATGTATGATCCCGCCATGTTTCGCAAGATGAGCGGGCGCGGTCCGACGCGAAAGCAGCGATAAGGCAGCTTCGATTCACCGACGGCCGACGATTGTGATGGGAACCCTGAAAGGGTTCCCAAGCCCTCCGAAGGCGAATCTGGTGCAGAAACGGCCGCTACTCCACGTCGCAGACGACAACCGTGATGTTGTCCCGGCCGCCACGGTCGTTGGCCAGATCGATCAACTCGGTCACCACGGACTGCCGGTCGCCCTGCAAGCAACCGTGGACCTCTCCGTCCTCCAGGTAGCCGTGCAGCCCATCGGAGCAGAGCATGAAGCGATCGCCTGGCTTGATCTCCAGATCGATGGTGTCCACCTCGACGTAGTCCTGGTGGCCGACAGCCCGGGTGATGACGTTCTTGCCGGGCGAGGTTGCCGCCTCCTCGGCCGTGATCAGCCCCAGCTTGAGGCGGAAGTTGACCAGGGTGTGATCCTCGGTGAGCTGCACGGTCTTGCCATCGCGCGAAAGGTAGACCCGGCTGTCGCCCACCTGGGCGATGTAGGCCTTGTTCGAGGTCACGAGCAAAGAGGACAGGGTACTCGACATGCCCTTCTGCCGTGGGTCGAGCTGCCCCATGCCGAAGACCATGTAACAGGCCGACTGCACCGCACTTTCCAGGAGGCGGCGCACCAGACCCGAGTTCTCTTCGGTCGGGGCCGCGACAAAGGCCTCCAAGGTCTTGTGCCCGCGCTTGACCCAGGAAAGCACGAGATCCACGGATTCCGCGCTGGCCACCTCACCCTTGGCGTTCCCTCCCACACCGTCGCAGACGATGTACAGACCCAGCTCATCGTCGCAAAGGTAGGCGTCTTCGTTGTGGGGGCGCCGACGGCCGACGTCCGACTGACCTGACGAGTGGATACGCATGCGGGCCGAATCATGGTACTACGAAACTCCTGCACCGCCCAGGTTCTCCGTGCGATCGCCCCGTGTTAAAGTGAGTGCTTGATGCCAGAAGAGGGAAAGGACACCACATTTCCCTCGCCGTTCGGGCGCTACACCCTGGTCCAGCGCCTGGCCATCGGGGGTATGGCCGAGGTCTTTAGGGCGAAGATCCTCTCGACCCACGGCTTCGAGAAGCTGCTGGTCATCAAGCGCATCCTGCCCAACCTGGCCGCCGACAAGACCTTCGTCTCCATGTTCATCGACGAGGCCAAGCTGACCGCGCAGCTCGTTCACCCGAAGATCGTCCAGGTCACCGACTTCGGCGAGGTCAACGGCCAGTACTTCATCGCCCTGGAATTCGTGGACGGTTTCGACGGCCTGGCCTTGCTTCGTTCGGCGGCACAGAAGCAGGTTCGGCTGCCGGTTGCCATCTGCATGTTCATCGCCATGGAGGTTCTCGACGCGCTCGACTATGCGCACAACGCCAAAGATGTAGACGGCAAGCCGATGCGCCTGGTTCACCGCGACATTTCGCCCTCCAACGTGTTCATTTCCCAGCGTGGTGACGTCAAGCTGGGAGACTTCGGCATCGCCCACGCGCAGGAGCGCGAGTCGAAGACCCAGGCCGGGACATTGAAGGGCAAGTACGGCTACATGTCACCCGAGCAGGTTGCGGGCGCGGACCTGGACTGTCGCAGCGACCTCTTCGCCGTGGCCATCGTGCTGGCTGAGATGCTGATGGGCAAGCGCCTGTTCACCGCGCAGAACGATCTCGACGTTCTGCTGATGGTGCGCGACGGCCGTCTGGAACGCTTCGACAAGTACGGCAAGGACATTCCCAAGGCGCTCGAAACCATCGTGCGCAAGGGGCTGGCCAAGAACCCGGACGAGCGCTTCCAGACCGCAGCCGAGTTTCGCGATGCTTTGCATGACCTGGAGTTCCATTTCGGCCTGCGCGTAGGCCCGTCCGACGTCGGCCTGCTAGCTTCTGATCTTTTCGACAAGGGCCCCGAGGCGGTGGAGCGGCTGAAGGAGCACTCGCGCAGGTGGAAAATCAAGTCGGACGGCGCCCCCGCGCGACGGCACGGCGCCCATTCCCCGTCGCGCAGGGGGGAGGGCGCCCGGCCCGAGGAAACCTCTGTCCCGATCGACATGGACGACACGGACACGGATTCTTCCGACGGGGTCGAAAAAGCGCCCGCCGCCACCGTGGTGGTCACCGCTCTCGACGATGCTTTGGCCAAGTCGATGTCGCTGGTCGAGTTGGACCAGTACTCGACCCCGGCGCCCACTCCTGCGCCAGGCTGGACCCCGGCCTTGGTCGACCATCTGACCGGCGGCCTGGGCACTCCGTCTCCGCTGGACAGCGCGACACCCCTTCCCGAGACCTCCACCTACCGCGCGACTCGTGGGACCGGGATCCGGCCAATCCTTCTCGGTCCCCCGTTGGACGAGAACCAGGCCAACCTGGACGGGGGTGCGACCCATGCGAATGCGCCCGCCGGCGAGCAGCCGGTTCAGCCGGATCACACCGGGGATCTCTCGCTTATCTCCACCATGCGTGTCATCGCCGACCTGGCGGTTACCGCAGAAACCGGCCTCATCCGCTTCGCCCATGGCAAGCTGGTGAAGGACGTCTACCTGGTGGGCGGGGCGCCCGAGTCGGTCAACTCCAACATGACTGGGGATCGCTTCGGCGAATACCTCGTCACGCGCGGCTTTCTGCGCCTGTCTGATCTCGAGCGCGCGCTGGCCGAGATGCCTCGCTTCTCGGGCAAGCTGGGCGAGTCATTGGTTGGGCTCGGCTTGATGAAGCCGCTCGACGTGTTCCGGCTCTTGTCGCAGCAGGTGCGCGAGCGCGTGATGGAGCTGTTCACCTGGACCGAGGGCGAGTTCAGCTTCTTCCATGGCCTGGAGAACCCCGTGGCCGCGTTCCCACTCGGGCTCAACAGCTTCGAGATCCTGGGCGCCGGCGTGCTGGCCTTGAGCTACGACTTTCTCGCCAGCCGCTTCGCGCCGCTGGCCGGCTTCCGGCCGCACGCGATGCCCAACCCTCGCATCAACCCCGAGGCCTTTCGCCTAGGGCCCACGCCGCGTGAAGTTTGGGGTCTGCTCGACGGAAGCCGCACCCTCATGGAGTGGACTGAGAGCTTCGGATCGTCGGATGAATTGCTCACGTTCTATCGAACCCTGCACCTGCTGGTGGAGACGAGCCTCGCACAGTTCGAGTAACCGCGCCCGTTGGCGCTCGCTGTGGAGGCGGTTGAGACCGAAGGGCGAGCGTAGCCCAGCTTTGCTGGGCGGAGCGACGGGGGACCGGGGGACTGCGAGCAAGAGCGAGCCAGTCCCCCGTAAAATACAAAGGGAGAGAAGAGGTCACCGAGACGAACGTGCCCAATCGGGAAGAGGGGCTTCGACGCGCAGCCGTTGACCGCTGGTCGGGTGCTTGAACACGATCGCGGCGGCGTGAAGATGCAGAGCGGCTGGCGGATCGAGGTTTTCCCCGGCTTCGCCATAGGTGGTGTCGCCCACAACCGGTAGGCCAAGATAGGCCAGGTGCGCGCGCACCTGGTGGGTTCGTCCCTTGCAGAGCCGCGTTTCGATGAGAGCGGTCGTGGATCTCTGTTCCAGCAGAGTCACCCCGGTGACTGCGGGCAATGGCTGGCGCCCGCCGCCCAGTTTCACCCGCGATCCGCGACGGCCCACGCGGCCGATGGGTACCGCCACGACCAGGGTGCCAGGCCCGGCACCCGGGCTCACGAAATCCTTCTCACCAGCGCCCAGTTCCGGAAAGCGACCCACGACCTCGGCGCGGTAGGTCTTCTCGCAGTCCGACGCCGCGAGAGCGTTGTGCAGGCCTGGCCAGACATCGCGACGGCGCGCAGCCACCAGCACGCCGGTCGTGCCGCGATCCAGGCGCTGCACCAGGCCCGCTTCCCTGGGATCAGGCGAGGCCGTCGCGCACTCGGGAAAGTGAGCCACCAGGGCGCCTGCCACGCTCGGCCCTTCACCAGCGCGCAGGGGGTGGGAAGCCAAGCCCGCGGGCTTGTCCACCACCACCAGGTCATCGTCGGCGTACAGCACAGCGAGGGGAACCTCGGCTGCGGGCGTGGGCACGACCCGGTCCTGGATGGGGACCGCGATCTCGACCACTTGACCCTCGCCCAGGTGCGACCCCTTCTTGCCAAGCCGCCCACCGACCAAGACAATTCCTTCGGCGATCGCGCGCCGGGCGGCGGTTGCACTAGGCACCACCGTCTGCCGCACAAGGAAAGCATCAAGGCGCAGTCCCGCCTCCGCCTTGCCCACAACAAATCGCCCGGCTGCCAAGATTACCGCTTGCTCGACGCAGTCTTCGTGGAGGTGGACGACGGACGCGAGGCCGGGCCAGGCGTGACCGCGGGCTTTGTCCCGGGCTTGGCGTCGCTCTTTGCACCTGGCTTTGCTGCCGGCGCCGGCCGCGCGCCGCTGCCCGTCGCCGCAGTCTTGACAGGACCACGAACCGCAGTCCCCTTGGGCGTCGCCTGCGTCGACGTGTTCTTTGCCAAGACGGTCTTGCTGGTTGGCGCCGAACGCTTGCTGGGAATGCTGTTCGCCGCGGTGATCTCGCGCGGCAGTTCCGGGGTCGGGGAATACACGACGATCTTCTGCCCCTCCCCGAGTTCGTTGGTGGCCGAGAGCCGATTGATGCGCGCCAGATCGCCGGGGGCAAGTCCGTAGCGCTTTGCGATCTTGGCCAGCGTGTCACCCGCTCGCGCGGTGTATTGCAGTCGCGTCTTGCCCCGGCGGGCCGCCTCAAGGTCCAAGAATTCCTGCGAACCCAACGTGACCAGGCGAATCTTGTCAGGGTCGAGCAAGGCCACGTTCGCCCGGTCAAAACCCTCCCGCACGAAGATCTGCAGCACCAGCTTGGGCTGCAGCTTTGCCTCCGGGTCGAGGTTGTTCCACTCGACCAGGTTGTCGACGCTCACGCGGAATACGTCGGCGATCTCATCCAGGGTGTCACCGTCCCGCGTGCGATAGAAGACGCGTTCGCTGCCCGGAATGCTTACCGTGTGATCAGGCACCGCGACCAGGATGGTGTCGTCACCCTCCTCCCCTCCGCTGGGCGCCGGCGACGGGGCCCCGGAGCGGGCCGGCACCAGGATGGTGGTGCCCCCGCGCAGATCGGCGGTGTCGGCCACGCCGTTGAGGCGCTTGAGTTCGCGCAGCGAAACACCGCGCGCCTTGGCCACGCTTTCCAGGGTTTCGCCGAAACGCAAGACCAGCGTCTCGGGTCGCTCTCCTGATTTGCGAAGCTGTCCCACTGCCCGGGCGTAGAGCCCGGACGAGCCCGGTGGGATGCGAACCGTACAAGAACCGCGATCAGGCGGCACCCGATCACGCAGCAGCTCGGGATTCAGCGCCGCGATCACTTCAGGGCTGGTGCCCGCGGCCCGCGCCAGGGTGGCAAACGACGTTCCCGCCGGCACCTGGACGGTGTCGTACGCCCAGGGCGGGTCAGGCGCCACATCGGCAAAGCCAAACGCGGCCCGATTGTGACCCACGATGGCCGCGGCCAAAATCTTCGGCACGTAGAGAGTCGTCTCCCAGGGAAGTCCCGACTCGTGGCGACAGAGCTCCCAGTAGTCGTTGGTGTTATAGCGAGCGATGGAACGCAGGATGGCCCCGTACCCCGCGTTGTAGGCGGCGAAGGCCAAGTGCCACGAACCGAAGCGGACGTAGAGATCCTTGAGATAGCGCGCGGCCGATTCGGCAGCCCGCTCGGGATCGCGGCGGCCGTCGACCCAGTGGCTGACCTCCAGCCCGTAGGCCCGCGCCACGGATGGCATGAACTGCCACACCCCGCCCGCGCTCTTGTTCGAAGTTGCGCCCGGCTCGAAACCACTCTCGACCATGGCAAGGTAGATGAGATCGTTGGGCAGCTCGTTGCGCACCAGCACGGTCTCGAAGGCCGCCCGAAAGCGCTCCATCTTGCGCAGCCACGAGGCCATGATGGCGTGGCCTTTGGGATCGCTCTTGAAGAACTCCAGGTAGCGGATCACCTGGGGCGCCCAACGCACCGGAAGCTCGGGCAAGGCCAGAGTCTGGGCCCAGGCAGGTCTTGACGCCGCCTTGTCGCTCCGGACTGGAACCTCGGGACTGCGCAACTGCCGGGGAATGTCGCCGGTCCCGCCCCAGCGGCCGGTGAGCCCGGGCGGAAGTGGTAGGGCAGCATCGTCAGGCTCGGCGTCTCGCAGCTCGGGCGCGCCGAAGCGGGGGAAGGCTCGTTCCTCGAAACGGTGGACGTCACGGAGCTCGGGGCTTTCGTTGGCGTCCGGCTCTTCGAGCGCAGCGCCTCGCACCGCCTTGCGCTCGGCTGGGTTCTCCTGGCTGGGGTCCGCGCCGGGCCAGGCGGCCTTGCCCGCGGCTACCGGAGGGCCGGAGCCGCGCGCTGAGGGTTGGCCAGCCAGGGCAGAAGTCGCGAATGCGGCTACGCCGATGGGGATCAGGAATGGGGCAGCGCGCACCGTCAGCCGCATGTGAGCGGATCGTACAGGATCGTTTCCGGGGGACCAAGAAATGCCCCATTCGCCTGATTGCCCATGCGGTTGTGCGGTGGTATAGAGAGGGCCGGTGCACATATGTTTGGAATGGGAGCAGGCGAATGGGTCCTTATACTTCTGGTCATCCTGGTGGTGTTTGGCGCGAGCAAACTTCCCCAGTTGGGTGACGGTCTGGGCCGCGCCATAAAGAACTTCAAGCGGGCTGTCACGAGTGCGAATGAAATAGAGGTCGCCGTGAAGAAGCCTGAGATTCCTGGCGAGCAGCCCAAGCCCGGTTCGGCCCAGTCCGGCGAACAGGCTCCCAAGCCGTAGTCCGGGCCGGTCTCAGGGCCAACCCGCTTCCGGCCCGAGAGCGGTAGATGTCGTCACCTCCTGGACGAGTGACTGCGGCCGGAGTGCCGCGGAGGCTGGCCCTCGAGGCCGTTTCGTCGAGAAATTTCGCTTTGATAACGCGGAATTGCAACTTAGCCCTTGACGCGCCATACGGACACGGCAGATTAGAGGCATGACTGTACGCACGATCAAACGGTATTCGAACAGGAAGCTGTATGACACCCACGACAGCCACTATGTCACTCTGCAACAGATTGCCGGTCTGATTCGCAACGGTGACGAGATCCGGGTCATCGACAAGACGACCCAGCAGGATCTGACGGCTGCCACCATGGCGCAGATCATTTTCGAAGAAGAGAAGCGGGGACCCCGCCTCCCGGTCGAAGGGCTGCGTCGCATAATCCGCAGCGGCTTGACCGCTCATTAACATGGGAACCCTGGGAGGGTTCCCAAACCCTCCCGCGCTCTGGCTCCGGCGGGCGAAGCCCGCCTTCGCCTACGCGATCATCGGAACCCTGAAACGGTTCCCAAACCCTCCCGCGACGGGCGCGCGCGAAGCGTGCGTGGGGCAGGGGTTGGGCGGGAAGGCCCTAGCCCCCGAAGGGGGCGCTCTGGCTCCAGGACTGGCAGCTGCGGCAGCTGCCGCCAGTCCGTGGGCAAAGCCCGCCTTCGCCCACGCGATCATCCGGTTCTGGCTTCGCCTGTTCGGGGCGAGTGGCTGCCATCGATGACGCTGGCGCGGTGGCTCCCTGCAACCGTCAGAAGTCGAGGCCCGTGCTGAGTGACAGGGCGTTCTGCGTTCCGCTCTGGTCTTTGGCGCTGGAGGCGCTTCCGTCCCGGCTTGAGCCGGCGAAGAAAACCTCATACTGCGCCGAGAAGAACACGATTGCGAAGCGGAGCTTGAATCCGGCGAACAATCGATAGCGGGTGATGACGTTCTGATCCGGGAAACTGAAGTTCGCGTTGAAGTCATTTTTCGTACCGGCCTGGGACGGGGCGCAGTACGAGTTACCGGGATCACTGCCAGCAGGCAGAGCCGCAAGCTGGGTGGCGTCGCACGAGGGCGTAGCGTCCAGATGTCCACTGTGGGCAAAGATCGAAATCCAGCCCAAGCCGGCAAAGGGCTCCAGCCGCGCCGTCTTGAGCAGACCGAATCCCTTCGATAGCAGAAGGTCGAGGCTGGTGGTCGTCATCGTGACCTGATCCGTGCCGGTCAGATACGAAACCGCTCCGCGTACCGCAAAGGAAGGGACCGGCCAGTCGTGAAACCCTTCATGGATTGCCAGCTTGGCGTAGCCCTGCCACGCCAAAAGGTGCGAGTCGAGGAGGTGGACCGCCCCGAACCCCAGTTCCATGGTTGGCACCGGCAGCCAGATCCCCTTGCGCACAAAGGCTCCCACGGTTGTCAGCATGGCATCCGGTCGCGTCCCTCCGACGGTGTTGTTCGCTGACACGCCTTCGACGCCGTTCCAGAAACTCCGGTTGTTGCTGATTCCCGTCAGGCCGAGCTCAGCGGAAAGCTGGAACCCCGCGATCCCTGGCGTGTCAGCCACCATGGGGACGCGGGGCGCGAGCACGATGCCCAACTCGGACATCAGGCTGCGGAAATCCTGCCTGCCCTGAAGGCCCTGAAGGCCCTGAAGGTACGTCGCTACTGGCTCGGATATCGAGCCGTCAGCTCCGCGCTGCACCCACGAGCACTCCGGCTTGCCTGCCAGGTGAGGGGAAGACGCCGGGAGACACAGGTTGAGCAGATTCAGATCGTTCTTTGCAGCCCACGCGGTAGAGACGAACGTAGCCCCGGCAAGCATCACGGCTAACGCGGCGAGGCTGAGACGAACTGAGCCCATTGCAGTGCAACGGTAAGTTTTGCTGGTCCGCTCTGTCAAGGAAGGTCTGAGAAAGGTCTCGGGTCTATGACGGACGCGGGATCACGCGGGCATGCGACGGCGCTGGGTTTGACCACGCGGTCTTCGTCCCGTAGCTTGCGGGGCACATGTCCCGTCTCCCGTTGCTGACCAGATTGTTCGGCGAATCAGCTTCCCTGCTCGGCCCCATCGGGGTCGGGCTCGCCGTCCTGGCTGCGATCGCTTCTCTCTTCTTCGCCTACCGCTTCGAGCGCTTCGTGGCCGTGCGCTACCTGCAACGCACGACGCCCTCGCGAGCCATCCGGGTCGGCCTGTACATAGCGATGGTGGGAGTCGCCGCCGGCCTGGGCCTGCTGGCAGCGTCTCGCGGCCACTCCCGCGGTTTGGAAACTGTGGGCGTTGTCCTCTCACTGGTGGCTGCCCTGGCCCTGCTCCTGTTCATCCTGCTGCGGGTGTTCTCGGTCTTCACCACGGTATCCACGATGGGCGTCGTCTTGGGAGTCGCCTCGCTGGTGGTGGTTCTGGCGGTGACCAGCGGGTTCGAGCGCGAATTCCAGGACAAGGTCCTGTCGGTGAACGCGCACCTCATCGTGACCTCGTACGGCCTGGAACGAGACATGTCCGAAGCGGAGCGGGACGCGCAGGTGATCAAGAAGAAACTGGCTGGCCTGCCGGGGCTGGAGCGCATGTCCACCTTCAGCTTCACTGCCGGGGAAGTCATGATCGGCAAGGTCGGCGCCAACCTCAAGGGCGTCGACCTGTCCGACGGCGCGCCCGAGTTGCAACGGATCATGGTGACCGGCTCTGTCGCTGACCTGGGACGGCCCGCCCACTGCGCAGAGGCGCAGCCTGTCCCCGACCCGGCCGCAGCCGAACCAGTCGGTCGGATCATCCTGGGCAGCGAACTGGCCCGTCGCCTGCACAGTCGGGTGGGCGATTGCCTGCAGGTGCTGGTGCCCTTTTCCGGGGGTATCGAGTCGGCCCCCAGCGCCTACACCTTCCGCGTGGTAGGCGTATCGTCGCTGGGCTTTCACGAGTACGACGCGCGCCTCGCCTACATCAACCTGGAAGACGCGCGCCGCATGGGCAATGCACGCCAGTCCATCTTCGGCGTGGAGCTGCGCTTCGCCGATCCGATGCAGGCCGTCCGCATCGAGCCCGAGGTGGAACGCAAGCTGGGTCCAGAGGCGCGCGTGATCGACTGGAAGACCCTCAATCGCAACCTCTTCGCGGCGCTGTCCATGCAGAAGCTGGTGATCGCCATCCTGCTCTTCTTCATCATCGTGGTGGCCGCGTTCAACATCATCGCCTCGCTCATGCTCATCGTGCTCTCCAAGGTGCGCGAGATCGCGATCTTGAGTTCCATGGGCGCGCGCGCTGCCACCCTACTGCGGGTCTTCCTGGCCGCGGGTACCTTCGTGGGCTTCGCGGGAACTGGCCTAGGCATCCTGTACGGCCTGGCCATCTGCGCCCTGGCCGCGCTCTACGGCTATCCCCTCGATCCCAAGGTGTACTTGATCGCGCGCCTGCCGGTACAGATCTCGGTACGCGAGATCCTGTTGGTGGCGGCCGCCACGCAGCTCATCTGCTTCGTGGCCACCCTCTACCCGGCCGTGCGCGCCGCCCGCCTGCGCGTGGTCGATGGGCTGCGGTACCTGTGAGCAAGCAGCTTCAGCGCGCCGGCGACCGGCTGCGCGTGGCCCTGGTCACAGGGGCCTGCTCGGGCATCGGCCGCGCGCTCGCACTGCGCCTGGGATCGCTCGGATACGAGCTGATCCTGGTCAGCAATCGACCCGCCGAGCTCGCAGCCGCCGCGCAGGAGATCGGCGCGGCGCACTCTGTGGCGGTACACACCATCGCGTCCGATCTGGCACGTCCCGAGGCTGCCGAGGAGCTCTACCAAAGCGTCCTCGGTAAAGACTTGCAGGTCGACATCCTGGTCAGCAACGCGGGGTTCTTCTTCTTTGGCGAGGCGGTGGACGCGGCGCTCCCGCGGGCGAACGCAATGTTGCAGCTTCACGTGGTCACGCCGTCCTTGCTCTGTACCTGCTTCGGCCGCGACATGCGCGAGCGCGGCCGCGGCCACGTCCTCATCGTGTCGAGCATCTCGGCCTGGCGCGATTTTCCCGGGATCAGCTACTACGGGGCCAGCAAGAAGTACCTGCGCGGGTTCGCCCGGTCGCTGCGCAGTGAGATGGGCGTGTACGGGGTGAACGTCACCTGTCTGGCCCCTGGCCCCACTGCGACGAACCTCTATGATCCAGAGGTGGTTCCGGTGAAGCGAGCAAAGCGGCTGGGCATCATGATGGACGCCGCTACCGTTGCCGAGGCCGGGCTGCGCGCCATGTTCGCTGGCCGGGCCGAGCACATCCCAGGCCTGCTTGCCCGCGCCATGACCTTGCTTTCGGTACTGGTTCCGCAGTGGGCGATCGACCTTTTGCGCAGGCGTGCTCCGTGGTTGCCCAAGCGAGGAGGGTCGCCGTGACCGATCCCTTTTCGCCATTCAGGCTGGCCGGGCTCTCGCTGTGCAACCGGATTATCAAGACCGCGACGTTCGAGGGTATGAGCCCGGGCGGCCGCGTGAGCAAGGCACTCATCGAGCACCATCGCGCGCTGGCAAAGGGCGGGGTGGCCATGACCACCGTCGCGTACTGTGCGGTCGCAGCCGACGGCCGCACCTTTGCCGATCAACTTCACATGCGGCCCGAGCTGGTCCCCGATTTGCGCGCGCTCACCGCGGCCGTGCATTCCGGCGGCGCAGCCGCGTCGCTGCAGCTCGGCCATTGCGGCGCCTTCTGCAACAACCGCGATCTGAAGCGACGGCGACCCATCGGTCCGTCGCGCGCGCTCAACCTGGTCGGCGCGCTTTCTGGACGCGTGCTGGCCGATGCCATGACCGAGGCAGAGATCGAGGAGGTGACTGAGGCTTTCGTGGACGCGGCCCGGCTGGCCCGCGAGGCCGGCTTCGACGCCGTGGAGTTGCACCTGGGACACGGATATTTGCTGAGCCAGTTCCTGAGCCCGGGCACCAATGCGCGCCGCGATCGGTTCGGTGGCTCGCTGGACAACCGCGCGCGCTTCGCTCTATCAGTGGTCGAGCGGGTGCGAGCAGCCCTGCCGCCCAAGATGCCTGTGTTGGCCAAGGTCAATTTGCGCGACGGATACCGCGGCGGCTTGGAACTCGACGAGAGCGTGCAGGTGGCACGAAGACTGGAAGCACGGGGTGCGGACGCGCTGGTGCTGTCAGGCGGGTTCGTCAGCCGCAATCCCTTCTACCTGTTTCGCGGCGAGCGGCCGCTGCGCCAGATGATCGCGGTGGAGAAAAGCTTGGCGCAGAAGCTGGCGCTGGCGGTCTTCGGCCCGGCGCTGATCCGCGCCTATCCCTTCGAGCCGCTCTACTTCCTGCCGCTGGCGCGCGAGGTCCGGCGTGCCGTGCGCATGCCGCTGGTCCTGCTGGGCGGCATCAAGTCGCGCGACGATCTGGACACGGCCATGCGCGAGGGCTTCGAGCTGGCCGCGATGGGGCGCGCCCTGATCCACGACCCGGAGCTGATCGGCAAGTACGCCGCGGGCCTGGCGCGCGAGAGCGGCTGCGTGCCCTGCAACCAGTGCGTCGCCGAGATGGATCGCGAGGGCGGAGTCTGCTGCGCCAAGGTCCCGGGGCAACTCGCCGCGCGGGCGGCGACCGTCGGGCTGGCCAGCGTTGCTCGCACTGACGGTCGTGAGGCTGGCCGGCGGCACTAGTCGTTGCCCAGGCCAACGCTGTAGGAAATGCCGGCCATCGGGATCGTGAACCATCTGTCGGTGGTCAGCTTTTGTGTGTCGTGATCGCGTTTGCGAAGCCGGCCCGACCAGACCCCGGCGTCGACCGACAACATCTGCTGCCGGCGAGCTCCCAGCCCTACGCCCAACCCCAGCCGCCCGTACAAGAAGGCGAGCGCGTTATCGCCGAGCAAACACGCGCTTCCTCCCGCGCCACTGTAGACCATCAGCCGATCCGACTGATGGAACGCCACGACGATTCCACCGGTGAATAGCGCAGTGGCCTCCGGCGCGCCGAATCCGCCCACCTCCAAGAAGAGCGGTTCGAGCAGCCGGTAGCGATAGTAAAGAGCTATGGGCAAAGTGCCTCCCACCTGAAGCCCCAGGAAATGGCGATAGGAGCGCGGCTGATCGACGAGGGCCGGTGCGGGTTCCGGCTCCGGCCAAGCTGCCGGCGCGGTCGACGCGGGCTGGGGAATGGCCGGCTCGGGGACGGCGGCCGGTGGTGGGGGAACGGTGCCGGGCGAAAGCACGGGAACCGAGCCAGGAACGGAAACGGACTCTTCGGCGCGAGATCGGGTGACAACCACGAGGATCGCGAGGCAGGTAAGGAAAGCGAGGCGTCCCGTCATGATCGGCCCTGAAGCGCAAACGTCATGCCAGAACGAAATCGCGCTGGTTCATGCTGTACGGCCGGGTGCCCGGCCCACCGACCGAGTTTTCCTGACACCACTGTCGCGATTCCGTCGCCGCGCACACGGCGGCATGGGCCGTCCGGTGGCCTACTTCACCTCGTACTTCGACGGACACTTGGTTTCGATCTTGTCTGCCAGCAGGCGACCGTCCGACGCGAGCACCCCGGCCGCGATGACTTCGGCTCCCGCCTTGAAGGTGTCGGGCGGAATGCCGTGGAACTCGGCGCTGATCTCGCCCGGTGGGCGCGGGGCTCGGCTGGCTATCTTGAAGCGATAGCGCAGCGACGCCTTGTCGGATTCCAGCGAGCCTTCCACCACGTTGCCATGCACGCGCAGGCGTTTGCCTTGGTAGCGGGCAGCGCCGGCCAAAACCTCGTCAACGTACTTGTAGTATTCGGCGCCTTCCCGCGTCGATGCCCACAAAAGCCCGCCCAAGGCCATCGTCACGACGGACACGGAGATGACAATCTTCCAGGCGCCAAGCCTGTGCGCTGCTGCGGGATGCGGCTCTGCGCGATCGCCGTCGGCGGGCTGGGCGTCGGGTGAGGACATCATCGAAGAATAGCGCCAGGAACGCGTGGCGCCAGCCAGCTGGTCACGTTGTTGCGACGAGGCGACTGCTGGTCATCGCGGTCGACCCATTGGTCAAGTGAACTGAGAAACGTCCGATAGTCATAGACTGACGAGGAGTTCTCATGCGTCGTTTTTCGCTCGCTGTCTTGCTGTCATTCGCCGCCTTGGGCGCAGTCCTTGGCTGCGGTTCTTCCAATTCGAAGGAGGCGGACGCCTCCGCTCCCGACCTGGCCCTGGCGACACCGGATCTGCGTCCCACAACCATGGATTCAAGTGCGCCAGACGCGTGGCTGTCTCCCGATAGTGCGACGGACAGCCTCGCCATTCCAGACGTGAACGTGGTTTCGGATGCGAGCGTGACTTCCGACTTGCCAAGCTCCCCCGATCTGTCCAGCCCGGACCTCGCCGCAGCGGGCGCAGACCGCAGCGCCGCGGATCTCGGTGTCGCAGACCAGGGTGGTGCGGACACGGGCAGCAAAGACACCGGCGGGGCAGAGGTGGGTGGCGACGCTGCCGGCAGTGAAGACGCGGCCAGCCCGGCCGACGCGGCTTTCGATCCAGGCCCTACGGTCCCGATCGTCGTGAACAGCGGTAATACTGCGACTTTCAATCTGGGCGACGGGAAGTGGCAGCGCTTCAGCTTCCCGGCCGAGGCCGGGCAGATCTACGCGATCTCGGAACTGTCCGGCATGGAGCGCGGCTATGTCAGCGCCCAGGCCACGGTATCGCCGACCAGTTTCACCTACCAGACAGACGCGACGACCGGCAGGTTGACCTTCACCACCAGCGCAGCAGGGACCTACTACATCGCCGTTGCTGTCGTGGGCGGGGGCGCCAGCGGCTCGTTCCAGGTGGCTGACGGGGGCAAGCTCCTTGCCCTGGGTGCAACCAGCCTGACGCTGACCGCCCCCAACGCCGAGGACTTCTACTTCTTCCGTTTCCCGGTCGGAAGCGGCAAGGGCTACCATCTGAAGGTCACGGGCCCCGTGCAGCCGAACGTGGGGTTGGCCGTCTCAGCGCGCGCCGAACGATCCAACTACGGCGAGTTCGCATACAGCGACTTCGGGATCGGGGGCAGCTTGCCATTTGATGAAGACATCACGGCCGACAAGGTCGCGGCGTCTCTTTCGGGCTACTACTACTTCTATCTGAATCTCCACGGCGACATGACCCTGACGGTGACGATCTCGGAACTGCCTTGACGATCGAGGGCGCGGCCAGCCGGGCGTTATGAACGCCGAGGGAGATCCGCCAGTTTGTGGAAGTAACGGCAGAACATCTCCATGCCCTGGCCGGCCTGGCCCCAGTCGAAGTTCTCGTCGATGGCGTGGTAGCCGTGTTCGGGCAAGGACAAGCCGAGCAACACCACCGGCGCGCGCAACACGCGGTCCATGGTCACCACCGCGCCGATGGAACCGCCCTCGCGGGTGAGCACTGGCCGCTTGCCGAATGCCTCGAACATCGCCTGCTGGGCGGCTTCCAGGTGCGGACCCGAGGGATCGACGAGATAGGGCCGCAGCGAGGCTTCGTGAACCACCTCGGCGTCGCGGCAGTGTTGCCGCACGAAGCGCTCGATCAGGCGAAACACGCGCTCAGGCGTCTGGTCAGGCACCAGCCGGCAGGACAGCTTGGCCTCGGCCTGGTGGGGCACGATGGTCTTAATGCCCGCCCCGCTGTAGCCGCCGGTCAGGCCATGAACCTCGAAGGTGGGCGCCGTCGTGGTGGCCGCGTACAGGCGACCGTCGTCGGGGAAGCGCACGCTGGAAAGGCCGTGCGCAAGTTCAAAGCGTCGACGAGCAAAGCCAGCGTTCGCTAGCCGACGGCGCTCGACTGCACTGAGGCGACGAACGCCGTGGTAGAAGCCAGGAATCTTCACCCTGCCGGTGCGGGCGTCGTAGCAATCATTGATGAGCGCGCACAGCTCGCCCAGCGGGTTGCGGGCCGCGCCGCCGGTGGTGCCCGAGTGCACGTCCTTGTCGCCGGTCCGCAGGCGCACGCAGAAACCGAGAAGGCCGCGCAGGCCGTAGGGGATCGCCGGCCGGCCCGCCTGCGGCCACTGCGTGTCCGAGACCACGATGGAATCGGTGCGCAGCGGGGCCCGTTGCTTGTCGCCCTTGGCCAGTTTGCGAAGCGCAGCCTCGAAGCTGGGACTGCCCATTTCCTCCTCGGTTTCCCAGAGGAACTGGAAGTTGAGGCGTACGCCATCCTGCAAGGCCAGTCGGGCCCCGAAAAGCGCGGCCAGGGCAGGCCCCTTGTCGTCGGTGGTGCCGCGGCCGTGCCACCGGTCACCGTTGCGGACCAGCTTGAAAGGCGGGGTCCGCCATTCGTCGGCTTCCGCGGGCTGCACGTCGAGGTGATTGTAGATGGTCACCGTCGGGTACTTAGGGTCTTGGACCAGGCTTCCCAGCACTAGGGGCAAGCCCGCGGTCTTGATACATTCGGAGCGGGCGCCCAACTCGCGCAGAAGTCCGCAGCCGGTGTGCGCGACCTCTTCTACGTCAGCCCGGCGGGCAGGATCCATGCTCACCGACGGAATTTCGACCAGGGCGGCCAGCTTCTCCTCGAACTCGCGGCGCAAGCCGGCGCTGCGACCGCGCAGGTCCGAATGTGAGAACGACTCTCGCTTGCTCATGGTCAGGCGGACATACCACGGGCCGCGCGAGCTCGCAGCACGGAGCTGGCCCCGGCCTCGGCTCACCGGCCCCCGGCTTCCGGCTCCGCCGCCATCCGCTACGAATTCTTGAGGCGGCACTAGTGTCTGAACGCCAGCAGCCACGCCCCTGCGACGGTGACCACCGTCGCGATCACGCAGAGGGCCTGGGCGGGCGGTTTCACCGGGCGTCGCACGAAGTGTCCGAGAAGCAGGCCGAAGCCTAGGCCGAAGACGAGGCCCGAGGCGTGGGCCAGCATGTCGGACCGCTCGCCCACGCCCAGCATGGCGAACAGGCCCAGACTGGCGGCAACGGCTAGAAAGGCGCGCTTGCCACGACCCACGGTGCGCGCGCTGTAGCGCCGCAGGAACTGCAAACCAGCCAGTAGCCCCAAAGCCGCAAAGGTTGCGGTGGACGCGCCCACCACGTTGTGCGGACTCCCATAGATGTACGCGGTTGTCAGGTTTCCCACCGTGCCCGCCAGCAGCGTCGCAAACAGCGCCAGGCCTCCGCCTAGCCAGCGTCCCAGCGCCGAGAGGAACACCAGGAATGCCACAGCGTTGCCTGTGACATGGCTGATATCCGAGTGCAAGGTGAGCGCGGTCACGGCCCGCCACCACTGTCCATGCACGATGGGACCCGCGACCCCGCTGCCCACGCGAAACCACCCGCCAGCGTCGGCACCAGCGCGCGGCCCTGACACCCAGAAGAAGGCCGCGATAGTTACCGCCGCGGCCAGCCCGACAAAGGACCGCCCATGGTCGGGCGCCTGCGGCTCACGCGCCGGCTCCTCGCTGGCCTCCCGGTCCGCCGCATCCAGCGCGGCCAGCGCCGTGGCCACCAACTGGGGCGGCACCAGCACGGCCCAGCCCTCCTCGGTCAGACCCACCCGGTGCGGGATGACCACCGCCTCGAGGACAAAGTCCCACGCCTCGGCCTGGGCGCGATCCGGCGACACGCGCACGGCAGCTTCGGCGGGAACCTCAGCGGTCACCCCGCTATTGTAGTCACCGAACCGCCTCTATGTCGTCTCTGGTCCGCGGGTCATCAGGATCTTGCCGGAACGGACCAGTTCGACCAGGCCGAACGGGCGCAGCAGCGAGATGAAGCTGTCCAGCTTCTCGCTGCCGCCCGTCACCCGCAGGATGAGCGAGCCGGTCCCGCAGTCGACCACCTTGGCCTTGTAGTGCTCGGCGATCTGTAAAATTTCGGTCCGCTCGTTCACCTCGGCCTGCAGCTTGATAAGTGCGATCTCGGTTTCGACCACCGACTGGCCGGTGTGGTCGATGGCGTGCACCACGTCGACCAGCTTGGCAGCCTGCCGGATCATCTGCTCCAGGGTGTCGGCCGCGCCCCGGCAAGTGATGGTCATGCGCGAAAAGCCGGCGTCGCTGGGATCGGGGCTGACCACCAGGCTTTCGATATTGTAGCCGCGCCGGGCGAACACCAGGGCCACGCGCACCAGCACGCCGGGCTGGTTGCGCACCAGCACCGATATGGTGTGCAGGGGATGGGTCTCGGGCACGGCAGCAGGGACGGCGAGTGCAGGACTCATGGTTTCCTCTTGCTCAGGGTCTGGGGCTGGTCCGCACGCGCGGTCATGACGGCTCTCCGTCCTCGTCGACTTCGACGCGCGGCGGGTCGATGATCATCTCGTGCAGGCTGGCGCCCGCGGGCACCATGGGGAAGACATTGCCTTCCTTCACCACCTCGGCGTCGATCAGGCAGGGGCCGTCGTTGTATTCCATCGCCGCCTGAAGCACGCGGTCCACGTCAGCGGCCCGGCGCAGGTGCAGGCCCTTGGCTCCGTAGGCCTCGGCCAGCTTGACGAAATCGGGGTTGCCTTCGAGATCGATGCCCGACAGGCGGTTGTCGTAGAACATCTCCTGCCACTGGCGGACCATGCCCAGGTAGTGGTTGTTCATGATGATCACCTTGACCGCCAGCTTGTGCACCACCGCGGTGGCCAGCTCGGACAGCGTCATCTGAAAACCACCGTCGCCCACGATGGCCCACACCGGCCGCTCAGGATGGCCCAGCTTGGCGCCGATGGCCGCCGGGAAGCCGAATCCCATGGTCCCGGCCCCGCCTGACGACAACCAATGACGATTGCGCGTGGTGCGCAGAAACTGGGCTGCCCACATCTGGTGCTGGCCCACGTCGGTGACCACGATCGAGTCGCGACCGCCCAGCTTGTCCAGCCGGTCCAGAATGTGCTGCGGCCGCAATCCACCCTTCTTCGGGTAGTGCAGCGGGAACTCCTGGCGCCAGGCCGCGATCTGCTCCAGCCATTCGGCGCGTTCGCCCTTGTCGACCAGCGGGATGAGGTCCTCGATCACGAGACGCGCATCACCGGACAGGGCCAGGTCGGGCACCAGGATCTTGCCGAATTCTGCCCGATCGACGTCCACGTGAATCTTGACCGCGTCCCGGCAGAACTCGGACAGCTTGCCGGTGATGCGATCGTCCCAGCGCGCGCCGATGGCCATGATGAGATCGCAGTCGGCCACCGCCTTGTTGGCGTAGGCGGTGCCATGCATGCCCAGCATCCCCAGGTGCAGCGGCTGATCTTCGGGCACCGCGCCCTTGCCGAGAAGGGTGGTTACAATCGGCGCCTGCAGCTTCTTGGCGAGTTCGAGGATGGCCCCGCCCGCGTCGGACATGACCGCACCATGGCCGACGTAGAGCACCGGTCGCCGGCTCTTGCCGAGAAGCTGCGCGGCCCGCGTCAGGTCGAGCAGGTCGGCCCGGTGGGGCACGTGATAGCCGGGCAGATCGACCGAGTCGACAAAGGGAGCGTCACAGGGGCCGGCCGCCAGATCCTTGGGCAAGTCGACCAGCACCGGGCCGGGTCGGCCGGTGGTGGCGATATAGAAAGCCTCTTTGATGATGCGCGGGATGTCGGCGGCCTGGCGCACCAGATAGCTGTGCTTGACCACGGGATAGGTGATGCCGGTGACGTCCGCTTCCTGGAAGGCGTCCTTGCCGAGCAGCGACCGCACCACCTGCGCGGTGATGACCACCATGGGCACCGAGTCCATGAGCGCGGTGTACAGCCCGGTTATGGTGTTGGTGGCGCCCGGCCCCGAGGTCACCAGTACGACGCCGGGCTTGCCGGTGGCGCGCGCGTAGCCGTCGGCCATGTGGGTCGCGCCCTGCTCGTGGCGAACCCGGACCAGCTTGATCTTCGACCCGATGAGAGCGTCGAAGAGCGGGATGGCGGCGCCGCCCGGCAAGCCGAAGATGATCTCCACGCCTTCGCGCTCCAGGCATTGCACGACCTTCTCGCCGCCGGTGGGGATCTTCTGCTGGGCTTGGGCTGCATCCGCTGGCTTGCCACGAAGTGGCCCATTCTGGCGCGACTTTGTCTTCCTTTTCGCCCTCGTCTTTGCCATCTTTGCCTTTTTCTATCTAAATCGTCACGAATCCGCTGCCAGTCAGAAGAAATACGACGATTTAGACACAAACTTGTATCACATCCACGCCCCGTCGCCACAAGGATTTGCATTTTTGACAGCACATTGCATTGCCTCGTCGGTCCCTCCGCATCCGGGCGGCAGGGCGACCGGCGATGGGCAAGGGACGCCCCCGGCCGACACGCTCGCTTGACCCGGGCAGGCGCTGGCCGACATACTATGTGTATGAAACGCACAAATCTTGTGCTTGACGAGCGGTTGCTCGAACAGGCGACCAGGCTTGCCGGACAGAAGACCTACTCGCGAACCGTAGGCCTGGCGCTGGAGGACTTCGTGAGACGTATGCAGGCGCGGCAAATCCTCTCGCTGCGTGGCAGTGGTGCATGGCAAGGCGATCTGCAGGCCATGCGTGACAACTTCGCTCCTCGCCGAAGTCGCAAGGCCGGTCATCGCGCCGCATGACCTTGGTGGACACGTCAGTCTGGATCCAGGTCTTTCGCCAGCGCAATCCCTTGGATCTCGAAGTGCTGGTTCCTCTCGACGAGGTGGCGGTGTGCCTGCCCGTCATCCAGGAGATCCTCCAGGGGTTTCGCGACGAGCATTTCTTTCGCGTCGCTCGCGCGGCCCTGCTGGCTATTCCCGTCGTGGAATCGCCGCTGGACCGGGAGGCGTTTCTCGAAGCCGCGGACCTCTTTCGCCGAGCCCGTCGAGCTGGGTTGACAGTGCGCTCAAGCGTCGACTGTCTGATCGCGGCGTGCGCCATCCGCAACGATTTTGTCGTGCTTCACCATGACCGTGACTACTCCGCCCTGGCCCGAGTTTCGCCGCTGCGCCAGCGATCCCTCGGAAGTCTAGCCGGTTCGTAACCGTCGCGGCCGGATCCACCATGCGGCCGTCAGGCTACCCTCTGCGGTACAGCGCATCGGTTCGCCGACCGCAAGACCTATGCTCCGCGAGACGGCGCGGGGTGATAGAGTCCGAGCGGTCGTTGAGCCAGATGAAACCTTCCTGGAAAGGTCTTCTGCTGCTGTCCCTGCTGGGTGCATGTGAGCGCAGCCCACTCAACGGAAAACCAGCCGTGGCGGGCGGTGGGTCGAGTGGCGGCACGAGTACGATAGGTGGCGCCTCGGGTGGCAGCTCGGGCAGCGGGAGCGGCCTACCCGTCGCACGAATTGGGGACGACGGATTCTGCGGCGCCACGACCTGTCCTCAGGGGCAGCAATGCTGCCTCAGCACAGGAAACTGTGTGGCGCCGAGCCGAGTCGCCAGCGATTGTCCGGAACCCACGCCCAAGCCCGCGATCTGCGGCGGCGCGACCTGCCCGGCCGGCCAGACCTGCTGCTTGCTCGATGGGACATGCATCGACCCGGCGACCGCGGGGACGAGTTGCCCGAAACCGAGCGTAGCGTCGAACGGCGGTTCCCTCCCGAGCACAACGTCGAACGGCGGTTCCCTCCCGAGCGCGCCGTCGAGCGGCGATTCCCTCCCCTGCGCGTCCAATGCAGATTGCCGCCCGACTCAGTTCTGCCAAAAGTCCCCGTTGTCACGCGGTTGCCTGGGGCCGGGGACCTGTCAATCACGTTCGAATTGCGGTTTCAGCTGGGGAACGCCGGGATACTGTGGATGCGACGGGGTTACCTACTCCGACATTCAGTCGGCCTGCCGAGCCGGCGTTCGCATCATTGCTGATTTCGCCTGCGGCACGCCGGTGAATCCCGACGTAATGCCTGGCAGCCCGCGTGCTCCCGTGATCTACTGCGGAACGAGCGACCAATGTCCGCAGGGCCAGCAATGCTGCTCCATCACGGGCCGCTGCTACGATCCGAGTGTCCCATATCTGTGTAAGTTGCCTCCTCCGGGAACAAGCATCTCCTGTGTCGATGACAGTCAATGTACCAATGTCGAGTTCTGCTCCGGTTCCGGGTGCTCGGGACCGGGCGGATGCGCCGGCTTTTCTGCGGCCGCTTGCGGTGGGGAACTGAAGCCGGTGTGCGGGTGCGACGGAAAATCCTACACCAACGCGGGATGCGCGGTCGCGGCCAGGGTTCGCACCGCGCACGACGGCATCTGCGGCGGCGCCGATTCGGGCCCCTGAGTTTCTCTGCGCGCTCCCCCGCCGAAGCCGCTACTCTACCGTCACGCTCTTGGCCAAATTGCGCGGCTGATCGACGTCATTCCCGCGCGCCAAGGCCACCGCGTAGGCCAGCATCTGCAGGGGCAGCACGGTCAGCATCGGCTGCAGCAGCGACGGCGCATCAGGAACCCACAGCACGTCCTCGCAGTGCTGGAGAATGGCC
>Ga0182021_10001913_pt1 | contig 24242 bp, 17 predicted proteins | sample 612E3MmetaG_FD_120493 | JGI IMG/M metagenome (GOLD analysis project Ga0182021, IMG submission 120493) | Permafrost microbial communities from Stordalen Mire, Sweden - 612E3M metaG (Illumina Assembly) | ecosystem: Environmental > Terrestrial > Soil > Wetlands > Permafrost | place: Sweden... | reverse complement strand
GAGAAGCTCGAGCTCCTGGCCAAGATTCGGCTGCCGCTGCCCGACCTATACCACGGCCTGACCGACGTCGAGACCCGCTTCCGCAAGCGCTACCTCGACCTGCTCGTGAACGAGGAAACACGCCGCGACGCGCTCCTGCGCGCCCGTATGGTCTCGGCGATCAGGCGCCGGCTCGACGAGCAGGGATTCGTCGAGGTCGAGACACCCGTTCTGCAACCGCGCTACGGCGGCGCTTTCGCCCGGCCTTTCGTCACTCACCACAACGAGCTCGACCAGGACTTCTACCTTCGCATCGCCACAGAGCTGTATCTGAAGAGGCTGATCGTGGGCGGGCTCGAGCGCGTCTACGAGATCGGCAAGGACTTCCGCAACGAAGGCGTCTCCTACAAGCATCAGCCTGAATTCACGATGCTCGAGTGGTACGAGGCCTACGCCGATTACCGCGACACGATGGCTCGCATCGAGACGCTTGTCGAAGCGGTCGCGCTCGAGGTGATCGGCACCACCAAGACGACCTTTCGTGGCTCCGAGATCGATCTCGCGGCGCCCTGGCGCAGGCTGCGGCTGCCCGACACGCTCGAAGCGGAGGGACTCTGGACGCGCGACGAAGCTGAGCTCAGGCGCCGGCTCGAGGCCCGCGATATCGACGTCAGTCACGACCATACCTGGGCTCAGTTGATCGACCACGCGCTCTCGGCCTTCGTCGAGCCGACGCTCGTGCAGCCGACGATCCTGCACGACTATCCGATCGAGCTCTCGCCCTTCGCACGGACGACCGACGAGGACCCGACACTGGTCGAGCGTTTCGAGTACTTCATCGGCGGGATGGAGCTGGGTAACGCTTTCAGCGAGATCAACGACGCGGTCGACCAGGCGGAGCGCTTCGACATGCAGCAGTCCGAGCGTGACGCCGGCGACGTTCTGGCCGAGGAAGGCGATCCGGACTACCTCGAGGCGCTTTCCTACGGCATGCCGCCGACGGGTGGGCTCGGGCTTGGCATCGATCGGCTGGCGATGGTACTCACAGGGCGCGAGACGATTCGCGACGTGGTTCTCTTCCCGGCGCTGCGCTCGTCCCGGGAGTGACGTGTGAGGGTTGCGCTGGCGCACGAGTGGCTCGTCCGTTACGCCGGATCCGAGCGCGTGCTCGAAGCGCTGCTCGAGATGTTCCCGGGCGCCGATCTCTTCACGACCATCCTCGAGCCCTCGAAAATGCCGCCCAGACTGCGCTCGGCGCAGACGTCGTTCATCCAGCACCTTCCCGGCTCTCATGCCCATCACGAGTGGTTCGTTCCCTTCATGCCGCTTGCCTGGCGCCGCACCAAGATTCCCGCCGACGTCGATCTGGTGCTCTCGAGCAGCCACTGTTGCGCGAAGGCTGTTCGCGCACCCGCCGGAGTGCCTCACATCTGCTACTGCCACACACCAATTCGCTATGCCTGGGATTTCCAGGCCGAGCGGCAGCGGTTTCCCGCTCCGCTCAGGCCGGCCGCCCGTCTGATGATGGCCTGGTTCCGGCATTGGGATCGAGCGGTCAGCCCCCGCGTGACGCATTTCGTCGCCAACTCCAGCGCCGTCAAGAAGCGCATAGAGCGTTTCTACGGGCGCGAGGCCGACGTCGTGCACCCGCCCGTGCGAACGGAATACTTCACTCCCGAGGGTGAGCGCGGCGAGCGCTACCTGTTCGTCGGCCGGCTGACCGGCTACAAGCATCCCGAGTTGGTGGTCGAAGCGTTTGCCGGGCTTCCGTACGAGATCGACGTTGTCGGGCGCGGATCCATGCTCCAATCGCTCCGGGCGCGCGCGACCGCGAATGTCCACTTCCTGCCGCAGGTCTCGGACGACGAGTTGCGCACGCTCTACCGGCGCGCGCGCTCTCTCGTCTATCCGATCGAGGAGGACTTCGGCATCGTCATGGCCGAAGCGCAAGCCTGCGGGACACCGGTGATCGGACTTGCGCGAGGTGGTGCGAGCGATATCGTCGAGCCCGGAGTCGGCGGCTGGTTGATCGAGAGCCAGGAGGTGGGCGAGCTGCGCTCGGCTGTACGCAGGGCCGCGCTCGAGGATCTCGATCCGACCCTGATTCGTGCCAGCGCCGAGCGTTTTTCCTTCGATCACTTCCGCAACGCGATGGGCGAGATCGTCGCCGGAGTAGTGGGAGAAGGAGCCACGTCGTCGAATGGAAGCGGCTAACTTGTTCTACGCTACCGCCGCGCGCGTGTTGCGCCGATAATTCGCGGGAATTCGCCTATGCCAGATCCCAGCTCACTCGCAGATCAGCTTCGAATCCTCACTCGGCGGAAGTGGATCGTGCTGGCGTTCGTCGTGATCGTGCCCGTGGCGGCGCTTGGCTATTCGCTCAGCCAGTCGAAGCTTTACGAGGCCTCCGCACAAGTCCTATTGAAAAACGACAACCTGGCGTCCACGCTGGTCGGAATCGCGACTCCCACTTCTCAAGACACCCCCGATCGCCAGGCTCAAACACAGGCGGGGCTCGCGAGAGTGCCGGATGTTGCGAAGCGCGTTCTCGCCGTTACTCACACGAAGGGCATGACGATCGCCGACTTCCTCAACGCCTCTTCGGTCGCCGCTCTCTCGAACTCCAACCTACTCGAGTTCAAGGTCAAAGCGTCCACGCCGGCGCAGGCTGCCCGCCTCGCGACCGCCTATGCCGACCAGTACACGGCGTACAGGAAGCGGCTCGATACGGCCGCTATCGACAGCGCCGAGAAAGACGTCGCCGCCTCCCTGGCCAGCGTCGGGTCGAATACCGCCAGTCCCAGCCTCTACGCCCAGCTCTTGAAGACGCGACAGGATCTGAAGACGCTCGCAGCACTGCAGACCTCGAACGCCATCCTGGTCCAGAGTGCCGGCTCCGCGACGCAGGTGCAGCCGCGCCCCGTACGGAACGCAGCTCTCGGGTTGGTGCTCGGGCTTCTGCTCGGCTGCGGCTTCGCCTTCCTGGCAAACGCGCTCGATACGAGGGTGAGCGACGACGAGATCGCCGACTACTACTCGAGCCCTCTCGTCGGCCGGGTGCCGAAGCCGTCCGCCCGTGTACGCAGGTCGAATCGGCTGGTGATGCTCGAGACGCCGTCGAGCGTGGAGGCGGAGGCCTACCGCCTGCTCAGCACGAACCTCGATTTCCTTCTCCTGACCAATCCGGCGACGGTGTTGATGGTTACTAGCGCCCTCGACGGCGAGGGGAAGTCGCCTGTCGCGGCGAACCTCGCGATCGCCGCCGCGCAGCCCGGTCGCCGCGTCAGGTTGATCGACCTCGACCTCAGGCGTCCGATGGTGGCTACCTACTTCGGGATGCCCCCGACCGCGGGGTTGACCGACGTAGCGATGGGAACGGTGTCGCTTTCGCAGGCGCTCACGCTTGTCCCCGCCGACGTCGCGGTTTGGCGCGACGATGCCTGGATCACCGACGATGTGATCGTCGTTCCTTCGGGCACGCCGACGCTGGAGATTCTGCCTGCCGGGAAGATTCCGCCCAACCCGGGCGAGCTGATCGGGTCGAATGCCGTACGTGACATCATCTCGACGCTTCGGGAGACGAGCGATCTCGTCATCATCGACGCGCCGCCGCTTCTGGCCGTCGCCGACCCGCTGGTTATCAGCAAGTATGTGGACTCGATCATCGTCACCGCGTGCCGGACCTCGCTACGCCGCCGCTCGATTAAGGAGGCGAGCCGGCTTCTGAGAGCTTGCCCGGCGCCTACGATCGGTCACATCCTCGTCGACACCGACGTCGAGTCTACGGCCTACTACCGCTACGGAGAGCAAAGACAGCGGGGCCGGAATCACGCAGGGAACGCCGAGCGCGGCTAGTCGCGTCCGACGATCCGCTTCGCTTGCCGGCGCCAACTGGGCGGCAGACCTCGCACGATTCGCGTGATCAGCCAGCGAGCCTGGTCGGGGGCGAGGCGCATTCGCGTCAGTGGGTAACGGCGCGTTCGCGGCACAATGCCCATCCAGCAGATCGGTGCGTCGTCGGACGTGAAGCGAAGCTTGTACGGCGCGGCGCCTCCTCCGAAGTCGAACCGGCGCTCGCCGCGGGCGAAAGCGTCCTCGACCGCCGCAAATAGGGCCAGTAGCCCCGGCTTGAGGTCGCCTCGAGATTCGTCGAAGCCGCTGTTGAAACACATGGTTTCCCCGCCGGCCGCAAGAAAGACGAAGACGCACAGGGGTCTACCGCCGAGTTCGATAACCCAGATTCTCATTTCGCCTCGCCCAACGAGGTTTGCTGCCGCTTCGGCAAGAAGAGCAGGCACGTTCTCTCCAAGAGAAGACCCTCCGCGTTTCTGCCAGTAGCGGAAGTGGAGGTCGTTGAAAGCCCGCATCGCGTGTTCCACCGCAGCGGGCTCGAGCGCGAGTGCGATCGAGCCGCCTTCCATATCGAGTTGCCTGCGCGCACGGGCTATCTGTTGCCTGAAGCGTCTGCTCCTCGCGGCTAGCCATTTCTCGAAGCCGACCTCGAGGTCGATCACGGGCGCGGCGTGTACCGAGGCGACGTAGCGCCAGGGCCTCGAGCGGCCCGGCCAGCTCTCGACGAAGAACTGTGGCCAGGGAGAGGCGACGTCCACACCCTCAAAAGCGATCAGGTCGGGACGGGGACTGGATCCGGCGAGCGCCTGGGCGACAAGGCTGGCGATCTCGTGCTCGCGCCCAGGTACGGCGAGGGGTGAGATGCGGTGCGTGGTTCCCGCGCCGAGCAGGCGGTAGTCGACGCGTCGACCGGGATTGACGAAGAAAGGCGCGAGCCCAACCAGGCGTTCTTGCTCGAAGACCGCAACCGTTCTGAGACGGGCGCCCTGGGGAGCGAGATGGCGCCACCAGGCGAGTTGCCAGCCCGGCAGTGCGGCGGGGCAGGCGCAGGCATGGGCCAGCTCTCGCCAGGGCTCGGATAGCTGCTCGAGCTCTTCTATTTGGGTGATGAGCTGGAATCTCACTTGAGGGGTGAATGCATACCGTGGGATCGGAAAGCTTCAGACCGTACAGGCGATAGCCGTCGGAGAGTCCGACGCGATCTCGGACGACTTCAGACTCAGTTTTAACTCGGCATCAGTTCGTCCCGAGGGAAATCGTCCGTTTGCGTTAGTTCGGCATCGTTTTCGGCCGGCTGCGTGCGGGCGCGAGCAGCCAGGCCGATTCCGAGCAGCAGACCGACCGTGGTGGGCCAGCGGGCCGCAGTGACGAGGAAAGAGGCGGTGTAGACGGCGACCGTCAGTCCGGCCATCATCGCCCCGACAACGATCGATTCGAGCGGCAGTCGCCGCCCGAGCAGCATCCAGATGCTCGTCAGGAGGAAAGCGACGTAAGCCACGAGCCCGAGCAGGCCCAAACGTAACCAGACGAGAAGATAGGAGTTGTGTAGATAGGTGAAGCCGTAGGGACGGAACTGGCCGTCGAATGAGTTGAGGAGAGTCCACCTGCCGTCGGGGCCGATGCCGGTGAGCGGGTGCTGCTTGACGTTCATCCAGGCGTTAGCCGTCTCCCAGCGCCGATAGTCGGTGGAAAACTCGCGGCCCTGGGCTCCGGTCGTGTATCTGACGGCGTGCTCGATGTAAGAGAAGGCGGCGCCGGGGTAAACGAGCTCGAGCACGACTACGACGCCGAGGCCGAGCGCGATGACCGCGCGGAACCCGCTCCGCCTGCTCCACAAGCCCGTTATCGCCAGCGCCACGACGATGTCGATCCAGATCGCGCGCCTGAGCGATAAGACGATGACGAGTGTGGCAAAGACGAGATACGGAATGCGCCAAGCTGCGAGGTCTACGACCTTGAAGGCAACCAAGATCGAGCAAATACCGAGCAGAAAAATCGGGGAGGCATCGTAGTACGAGAGCTGCCCCAAGACGAACCCGTTGTAGAGACCCTGCGGCAAGAGAAGAGCCGACGCGACTACCAGCCAGAGGAGCAGCCGTTTCGATCCGTAACGACGCGCGAGCCAGTAACCGGCGACAACTGCAAAAAAGAGGGTTATCGAAGGCTGGGTGCCGCGGAGGCCATTTCTCAGCTGATGGAAAGCGAGCGCCGATCCGATGCCGGTTGCGGCCAGCACGAGGGCGGCGAGAGCGGGTGCTCCGGGCCATATCGGTACGGGCCGAGTATCTGTGAGGCGGGCGATGACGGCGGCGATGACCAGCAGTGCGAGAAGGATTTCCGCAGGAGTGATCCCACTGATGAGTCCCGTCCAAGCCGTGCCGCGTCCGGGGATCAGGGTGTCGCCCGGGTCTTCCGAGAAGAGGCCGAGCAGCACGGCTAGCGCAGCGTAGATCATCAGCGGGAATTCGAAGGCGATCACAGCCAGAGCGGAGATGACGAGGACTCCGAGCAGCATCGGGGCCTTCGGCGCCGGCGAAACGAGCAGCAACCCTGCGATGGTCGCCACGGCAATGGCGGCGGCGTACGTGATCGTGTTCCGGTGCGCCGGCGAGATACTCATACGGGAAACCTAGATTCGTCGGGCGTAGAGGACAACCGTTACGTCCGCGAACGACTCGCTTCGTTTCTCGCGGTAGCCCATGTCGGCGAGCCACGTCCGAGTCGCGCCGTAGTCGCTCTCGCCGGGAGAATAATGGCTCAGCACGAGCCAGATGCGTGCGAAGCGGAGAGCATCGCGCGTCAGGAAGCCGCGACTTGTTGGCGTCGCGCTTCCGTACACGCTAGTGCGCGAGTCCCAATCGCCACTGGGGTTGATCGAGACGGGCGCTCTGTCGTCCATCTCTCCTTCGTTCAGGTAGAGAGCGAACGGAACGCGGACGAAGGATGCGAAGAAGAGAACGCCGTCTCCGGGCTTCGTCGCGTCTACAACCGACCGCGTAGCGCCGCGCCAGTTCTCCACCTGCCCCGAGCTGTACCAGCGCATGACCGGCACGAGGGAGAGCAGCGCGACCACTAGTACCGCCGCCGTCGCCGCCTTGGGCCTGCGTACTCGATCGAGGATGAGCGCGAACAGGAGAACGAACGGCGGCAGGCAGACGATGAAGTAGCGAGCGAGGAAAAGCGGTTCGTAGACAACCGCGACCCCGGCGACGAGCACGGGTGGAACGAGCAGCCACGCCACGACGAAGAGGCGGCTCCAGGTCGAGGTTGTGTGTGCTGGCGAGCCAAGCCGGCGCGCGATCAAGCGGTAGGCGAGCAACAGGAAGGCGACTCCGATAACCAAGACGATGCCGGCGAGCGGCGGTCGGGCGTGGATCTCGGCGAAGAGGCGGCCGACGGCGTTGTTGCTCGCGACCCAGCCGACGGCCGAGCTTTGGCCGGACGTTGCCAGCAAGTAGGCGAGCGGTGCTTGAGAGAGCAGCAGCAACCCTGCTGAGAACGCTAGCTTGCGTAGCGACAGCGCGCGACGATCGACGAAGAGCAGCGACACCGCATGACTCGCCGGGACCAGCAACGCGAAGACGTGAGCGTAGGCCGCCAGACCCGCGACGAGCGTGTAGGCGATCCAGTTCGCCCAGCTCGGCCGGTCGAGGGCGCGTACGAACAGATACGAGGCCAGCGTGACGAGCAGCAGGCAGAGCGAGTAGCCGCGCGCCTCCTGCGCGTAGCGAACGTACAGAGGGTTGACCGCCATCAACAGGCCCGCCCACAGCGCGACGCGCACGCCCGCCAGGCGTCTTGCGAGCAGAAACAGGACGGCGACAGAAGCAATGCCCGCAACTGCCGAGAAGCTGCGAACGGCAATCTCCGAGCTGCCTGCGACCCTGACCCATCCGAACAGGAGCAGGTGGTAGAGGCTCATGTTCCCCTCGCCCGTGTGTATCCAGTGCACGAATCCGGACCAGTCGAGCCTGGCGCCCGTGACGCTCACGCTCTCGTCGAGCCAGAAGCTGCGCCTACCGAGCGCGACGAAGGAAAGGGTCGTGGCCAGCGCGATCTCTCCCGCCAGGAGCAAGCGCCACGCGTACCGTCGGACTCCGGAGGCGTGTGGTTCGACGGTGGCCGCGGGCAACGTCACGACTGTCTGCTCGCTACTCAACGGGTTCCCGGAGCGGCAGGGGGCTTGCCGCCCCGACGCAATTACTGGACATGAGGCGAGGATACTGGCAGAAACGGAGGATCCTGCCGGTCACGTGGGCGCAACTGCGATTCGGCCCGCCCGCTTTCAGGCGCGATAACGAGCTACCGGCTCAGAGCGGCTGCAAGTACGTCGTAAGCCGGCTTGTGCGAGCCGTCGTGGCGGATGACGCCGAACCAATACTCCTTGTTCTGCGTATCCAACGGGCCGTGGTCGGAAAGCGCGAAGTAGAAGACGGCCGCGACGTATGTCCACTTCGTGCGGGCGAGTTGGTCGAAGCGAGCAAGGTTCGCCGCCTGATCGGCCTCGTCGTAGCACTTGTCGGTGGTGCAGGTCGACCACCCGACTTCCGTCACCCACATCTTCTTGTCGGCGGCTCCGTGCGCGACGAAGGTGTCGTGAATCACTTCGAGCCGTCGCGTCTCGAACGCGTCTCCGTTTCCGGGTGTCCAGTTGTCCACCGATCCGTTCCCGTACGGGTGGGTGCTGTAGGCGTCGAAGTACGAGTTGAGGTCGGGCACGGCGGTGTACATGTCGTCGACCCAGTTGTGCCAGCTCTGACCGTCCGTGCTGTACTGCCACTCGGCCGCGATGATGAAGCGTGCGGCGGGGTTTGCCGTGTGGCCGGCGACTGCAGCGGCCTTGAACATGCGCGCGTAGCGAGCCGGATCGACGGGGCTCGAGAAGAACGAATACCAAGGCTCGTTCCAGATCTCGAAGTAGACGGGCGCGTACTGACCGTACGAAGAGTGCGCCTGCCAGAACGTACCGCCGGGCCCGTAGCGAGCCGCGACCTGGCCGGCGAATGTTGCAAAGGCAGTCGGATTGGCGGGCATCATCCAGGTCGTTGTGCCACCGCTCGACCAGGTTGGAATCTCGTCGATGATCGGCAGGATGTGGATGCCCCTCTGCGCGGCGGTCAGGAAGAGGTTGTCGTAAGCGCTCCAATCCTGATGGCCTCTGGTCGGCTCGACCGCCGGCCAGGAAAGATCCTCGCGAATCCAGCGAGCGCCGACGGACGTCGCTTGGTCGAGAGCGGCGCCGCCGCCTCCGGCCGCATTGACGACCGTACCGACGATGAGTTCGCTCGAGGTCGGCGGCGAGGCCGGAGGCTCGGTAACCGGAGTTGGAGAAACCGGGGGTGACGAGGGAGGCGGCGACGAAACAGGCGAAGTGGAAACCGGAGCCGGCGAGGTTGGTGTTACGGGTGCCGGCTTCTTCGACTTGCGTGACTTGCTCGCGACGGTCGATACCTTGATCTTGTTTCCTACCGTGCTCAGATTTCCGGCCGCGTCTCTCACGGCGTGAGCCTTCACAGTCGCAATGATGGAACCGGGCCGTCTCACACCGATGACGGTGACGCTGAAGGTCTTGTTGTCGCCCGAGCTGATGATCTTTACCTTCCCGGCCTTCGTGACGCCGGAGAGCCCCATATCCGCGGCGGAAAAGCCGTGGACGGGCTCACTGAAAGAGACGGTGAAGCGAACTGCAGACTGTGAGGTTGGGTTGTGCTGACCAACGGCTCGCCTGATGGTCGGCTTCGGCCGTGTCCAGTCGTGAGCCCGCTGCGCTCCATAGGCCACATTCGTTGATCTGAGCTGGGCTGAGGCCGTCCCAAGCAGTGAGGAAGCGTCCGCGACTGTGGCTGGAAGTGCTACTAGCGCTGCGAACAGCGTGACTGCGAGGAATCGTTTAGGCATCGGCTACCCCGATGACTCGATCGGCCTCGCGGCTGGGCTGCAGATCCCTCGATTAAGTGGTGGTAGGCGCGGTTACCTCTACTAGGTGATTGCCCTACCCCGGATGGAGGCTAGGCCGATCCGAATGGGCGATTGCGCCGGCCCTAACGTTGCGACCGCGTAGGATGCGAGGCGCGCAACCCGCCGGCGCTGGGTCTGGTTCGTGTCCCTCCAACCGGCGCTGAACGCAGGAACCCAGATGCGATGACCGCCGAGGCGAACGAGCAAGCAAAGGCCCGAGTCGGTGCAGCACTTGCGCCGCGAGCGATCAGCTCGGACATCGCCGTTCAGCTGGTGGGCAGGTTCGCGAATCTCGCTATCGGCATCGTCGTGACCGCGCTCTTGGCGCGAACTCTCGGCAATAGTGGTTTCGGCGTCTGGAGCACGCTACTTGCAATCAGCTCGCTTCTCGGCGTGATCGGGAACATGGGCATCGAGCAGGTCGCGCTTCGCTGCGCGGCCGCCGAGCCCGAACGCGAACCCCAGTGGCTCGGGGCTCTCCTCGTCATCAGGCTGCTGCTGTCTCTGCTGGCGCTGGCGCTCTGCATAGGCACCGTCGTATTGATTGCACCCAGCCACGAGGCTCTAATCGCGGGCATCGTGATGATGCTGTGCTTGCTGACGGGCGCTGTTTCGTCGTTACGGGTCGCCTTCCAGCTGCGCGTGCGCAACTCCTACTCGATCGCCGCGATGACGGTTCAGAGCGTTCTTTGGGGTGCCGTCGTCGTTTGGGGCTACGAGACCGGTGCCGGAATTGTGGCCCTGGCAATCGGCTTCACCGTCACCACGTCCTTTGCATCGCTACTCCAAGGCGCGCTGGCGCTCAGAATGACACGCGTCCGGTTTTCCGAGTTCCGCCGCCACTCCATCGAGTTGATCAGAGTGGGCGTTCCGATCGCCGTGGGTGGCGCGCTCGTGATCGGTTACGGCCAGATCGACCAGGTGCTCGTCTTCAAGATCGCCGGCAGCCGGGAGGCCGGGTTCTATGGCGCCGCATATCGGCTCTTCTCTCAATCGAGCTTCGTGCCCGTCAGCGTCTCGACGACCGTCTTCGCACTCCTAGCCGCCTCCTTCGCCGCCGACCGCGAGAGATTTCGTGTTCTGCTGCAAACGAGTCTCGAGCTCGTTCTGGCGGCCGCGATCGGAGCGCTCGCGCTCACCGCCGTCTACTCGAGCGAGATCGTCAGCCTCCTCTACGGGCAGGGGTTCAGCCGCGCCGCCGCGGCTCTGCCGGTGCTGATGGGCGCCTTCGTGCTCGTCTCGCTCGGATATCTGCAGGATCTGCTCGTGATCATCTCGCGCCAGCAGAAACGCTTCGTGATCGCCGCTGTTCTTGCGCTCGCGCTCAATGTCGGCCTCAACGTCGCGCTCATCCCGCGCTACGGCTTCATGGCGGCGGCCTGGATCACCGTCGCCACGGAGCTCTTCGTAGTGGCGGCGCGCTGGGTGATCGTGCGCTCGAAGCTGCCCGCTCGTCCGGCGCTCGGGCGGATTCCGCGCCTCGTGCTTGCCGGTGCCGCGTTTCTCGCTTTTCTATTCGGCGCGAAGATGCTCTCGCTCCCCCTTCTACTGGCGCTGGCCGCTTCCGCCGTTGCTTATCCGGCGCTTCTGTTCGCGGTCAGGGCGATCCGTCTGCGCGAGGTCCGCCTTTTGCTTGCTCGCGAGCAAGCGGTTTCAGCGAACACCGGCTAGGCGGCCGGCCGACCGGCGAGCACCGAGAGCGAGTCGGTTAGGAAGGCGTCGATCTGGCAGAGGAAACTGTCCTGAGAGAGCGCGCTCGCCCGCACGAAGGCCCGTTCAACCCGGGCCGCCGTCTCTACCGGCCGCCCGAGCACGCTCGCCAGAGCTTCGGCGCAGGCGTCCGCGTCGCCGGGCGGAAAGAGTAGCGCCTCCTCCGGGTCGCTCAGGATCTCGGGGATACCACCGCTTCGCGAAGCCACGACTGGTATTCGTGCCAGCGCTCCTTCGAGCGCGACGAAACCAAGCGGTTCCTCCCAGAGAGAGGGAACTACGAGCGCATCTCCGCGCGAGAGCAGGTCTGCGATTGCCGCCGGCTCGAGTTGCCCCATGAACCGGCAGCGCTCGTCCACTCCGAGCGATCCGGCCAGGTCTACCAGCGATCTTCGCTCGGATCGGGAACTGTGGCCGGCGAAAACGAGCTCGACATCTAAGGAGTGCACGCTCCGCAATCGGGCCAGTGCCTTGACCGCAACGTCTGGTCCCTTCTCCTGCGAAAGCCGGCCGACGAAACAAATCAGCTTCCTTTCCCGTGGCAGTTTCCTTTCGACGGAAACGAACCGCTCCGGATTTGGCGGGCCTGGGACGATCACACGCTCCAGCTCGATCGTCACTCCGGCGGGAGTGGCCGTCGAGGCGTGCAGAAACTCGCTTATCCAGGAGACCGCGACCGGGAACCGCGCATCGGGGTCGATCCGCAGCGCGCGAGCCCGATTCAGGCCGCGGATCGAAGTCGCCCAGGCCCGCCTCACGCCGCGGTCGCCGGGGAAAAGGTGGCGGGCGAACTGATCACCCTTGAACAGCCGTTCGAACCAGAACTCGTCGATACGAAAGACGGTGGGGATCTGCGAGCGAAGCGCTGAGTAGATCGTCGCGTGTGGGATTCGGGCGCAATTCCACGCAAAGACGAGCTCGGGGAGGGAGGAGGCGATCACCTTCTCGGTAGTCCTCGCCGCCGAGAGCGAGGCGAGCGGAGCTCGAATCGCTCCAAGCGGCGACTGCGGCAAAAACGGGAGTAGGCGCAGCACCCGATCGTCTCCGGCTCCACCTCGGCCGAGCCTGGATGTGAGCACGGTGACCTCGTCGCCGCGCTCGCGTAGGTGATCGACGACCGCAGCGCACTCGAGCTCGTAGCCGCCACGCACCGCCGGCGGGTAGAGATTCGAGATGACGAGGATTCTCATGCGCTCTCGCCTCGCGCACGAACGGTGCCGAGAATCCGTTCGAACTCCGCGGCCACGTGTTGGCCCGAATGGGTCAGCTCGGCGTACTCGCGCGCGGCGCGGCCTTCGCGCGAGCGCCGGTCGGGATCGCGCTGGTATTCGGCGAGCGCGAGGGCGAGAGCGGGCACGTCGTTCTCGGGCTCCAAGATCAGGCCGCTCCCGGGTGGGAGCAGATCGCGGGCGCCCTCGGCGCCGGTCGCGACGACCGGGCGACCGCAGAGCATGGGCAGGATCACCGACAGCGGCGCCCCTTCCGTCGGGCTGGGGCAGAAGACGGCCACGTCGAATGCCGAGATGACGTTCGCGGCCCCCTTGCCCGGGCTGGGAAGGAAGTGGGCTCGTGTCCCGAGTGGCCGGGCGAGCCGTCGCAGCTCGTCCTCGCTCTCGCCCTCGCCCGCGAGGATCAGATGTACGTCGCCCTCCAGGCGCGCGGCGGCCTCGACCAGCACGTCGTTTCGCTTCTTCGCATGCAGGCGCGTGAGCGCGCCGATCACGAACGCGTCGCCGGCGATTCCGAGCCGCTCTCGGATCTCACGCCGGGCGGTCTCGCTGTAGCGGTGCTCTTCGATTCGAACGGCGTTCGGGAGTACGAAGGCTTTTCGCTCCTGAACGCCGGCCGCGACGAGCGTCGCTCTGGTTCCCTTCGAGACCGCTAACGCGACGTCGGCCCGACGGGCGGCCAGGCGGTAAACGAGATTGGCGGCGCCGTGTCGCAGCGGAGCGGGAAGCGGACCCCATTCCGCCCAGACGCAAGTTGCGCGAAGCGAGCGGGGGAGGGCGAGCGTGAGCAGCTGTTCCTTCTTGAAGTGAAGAAGGAGAACGTCGTATGGACGTTCGCGTCGTAGCGCTCGGCGCAACGCGGCACCGAGCCGCGGGCCCGAAAGGAGAAGTCGCTTGTAAGAGGTGCGCGAAAGCTTCGGGCCGATCTCGAGCGGGCGGGCCTCCACTCTCGTTCCGTCGCAGAGCTCGGGCAGGTTGGTCAGGAGCACGGCCTCGTGCCCGCGCTCGGCCAGAGCGTCGAGCAGCCAGACGGCGGCGAACTCGGCACCGCCGTGAGCGGAGCTGGTCAGAACCGAGACGATCCTCACGGCGCCACCCTAGCGGCGCTCTCCGAGCTTCCCCGGACGGCACCCAGGAACTCTCTCCACTCGACGGCGTAACGCGCCAGCTCGCCGGCCAGGCGCTCGAGCTCGATCCAGCCGGCTTCCAGCTCCCAGCCCCAATGCAGGACGATCGGTACCCAGAGGGCGGCACGGAGCTCGATCAGGCGACGCACGGCGGGCAGCACCTCGGATGCGCGGCCGTAGAACGGCGGGTAGGAGGGGAGAAAGACGCTGTCCGAAAGCGCAATCGGCGTACGCCGGAAGCCCAGCTCAGAAACGGTCTCGGGCCCCGCGCAGACGATCTCGTAACGGCGGGCGAGAAGTGGATACTGGCGCGCGCCGAAGCGGTTGAAGGGTGGCACGAAAACCGGCGCCTCGACCCCCAGCTCGGCCAGAGCGCCATCGGCCCGGTCGAGTAGCCGCTTCAGCTCCTCCTCGTTGAGGCCGGCCAGTTCGGAGCGGCGCCGCGGTTCCACTCTGCGCGTGCGGTGGCACCAGCCGTGTACGGCAAAGGCGACACCGTCACGCCGCAACTCGTCGATCATCTCTTTCTCGCCCGCGTCGAGCTCGCGCTCGGCGGTCTCGCCCGGGTCGAGCGGGCGGCGGGCGACGTGCGGGAGCGTGGCGATCAGGTACGGCACTCCGGCCGCGCGCATGATCTCGTGGAAGCGGCGGAAGCCTTCCGTCCCGAAGCGCTCGGGCTCGTCCCAGGCGCGGTAATGAGGAAACTCGTCGACGCGCACGAGTAGGCGCGGCGCTCCCTCAGCTTCGGCTCCCAACAGCGAATGCCGGGCGCGTAGGTATGGCCGCACGCAGTTGCGCTCGTATTCGATCAGGCCGCGTTTCATCGCCAAGCGCTCGAGCAGACGCGTCGGCGGCTTGAGAAACCTGCGCCTGTGGATAGCCTTTTTCAGCTCTTGTCGATCGAGATCGCTTGTCCGGAGAGATCCCGCGGCAAGCTCGCCCGAGAAGAGAAGGGCGGCCGTTCTCTTCTCATCCGCAATCACTCGGGCAACCGCCTGGACAGCCGCCCCGCCAGCGCCTCGATCGAGAACTCGCTCTCGGCCAGCACCCGCGCCGCCGCCCCGATCTTGCCCGCCTTGCCGCTCAGAGCCTGGGCGACCGCCGCCGCGAATCCGTCCGCTCCCTCGCCTTCGAGGTAGTGGACACCAGGATGCAAGCCGTCCACGCCACCGGCGGCCAGCGGTGTCGCCACGATCGGCAGTCCGTAAGCCATGGCCTCGATCAGCTTCAACGGTGAGCCGCCGCTCTCGAGCAGGGGCACCAGCGCGCAGCCGCCCGCCGCGTAGACGCCGGGCAGATCGGCGACGAAGCCATGCACCTCGATGCGCGGGTCGAGCTTGCCGGTCTGCGCCAGCCCACGTCCTACGAGAACCAGGCGGGCCTGCGGCACTCGTTTCCAGACCCTCGGCATCACCTCGGCGATGAGGAAGCGGGCGGAGTTCCTGTTCGGCTGGTAGCTGTAGTCGGCGACGAAGAGGGCACGCTGGCTCTCCGGCGAGAGCACGGGCTTGATCGCCGCCACGTCGACGACGTTGGGGACGAGACGAAGGCGTGCTCTTGGCGCCAGCTCGGCCGCTCCGCTCAGATCGCGAATGCTCGTTAGCCAGGACTCGTGCGCCGTCTCGAGCAGGCGGCGCTCGAAGTTTGCGAGCTCGTTCAAGGCCGTTTTACTCCAGCTCTCGAGTTGAGAGCGCAGCGCCGACTCGAGGTTGTGGGCGTTATAGGAGATCCGCTCTTCCTTCCCGAGCAAGAGCAGAGCCGCAGCCGCGGTCGGGCCGTCGGCGACGATGCGATCGAAGCGCTCATTGTCGGAGCTCGCCAGCTCCGCGAGCAGCTCAGAGGAGAGTCCGCTTGCGAAATCCTTCGGCACTCCCCGCGCCCTCGCCCTTCGGTAGAGGAACGCACGCTTGAATCCGCGTGAGGGCGAGATCTTTCTCAGCTCGATCGCCGGGCTTTGCACGAGCGCGGAATCGGGCTCGCTCCCATCGAACTCGACGTAAGCGACCTCGACCTTGCCGAGGAGCGCCAGGGCGCGAATGATGCCGACGGTGCGGTTGCCGCGACCGCTGCGCCTATTGGGCGTATAGGGCGTCACCACGAGCGAGTTCATATCTCCTCCAGAGCTTGGTCGATTTCGGCGATGCGTGCCTGCCAGGAATGCCCGGCCGCCGACCGGGAGCGGGCTTGCCGCCTGCCCTCGCTGTCGGAGGCGAGCAACCCGTCGAGGGCCGCGGCCGTCTCGGCGGCGCTCACCGCGAACGAGATCTCATCGACGCCGGCAAGAGACGGCAAGGGCGTCGCGACTACCGGCAGTCCGGCTGCCAGATATTCGTAGACCTTCATCGGGAAGATGCTCGCGGTCAGGCGGTTCAACCGGTAGGGGATCAAGGCCGCGTCGGCGCCGCGTAGCAATGCGGGTAGCTCGCTCGGCTTGCGGTGCCCCAGCAGATGAACGTTTGCCTCGACGGCCAGCCCCGAGACGTCTGTGCCCGGATCGCCGAGCCCGACGGGCCCGACCAGGACGATGCTCCATTCCGGCCTCAGCTCGGCGAGCTCGCCGAGCAGCTCGAGATCCACTTTGATGGCGCTGACGGCGCCCACGAACACGATTCTCGGGCGTGGTAGCGCGTCCAGGGCCGAGTCCACCGGCCCATCCTCGAGCGCAGTCGCGAACAGCTCGGTATCGGCCACGTTCGGCATCAGGCGCACGTTCGCCGCGAGCTCTCGCATCCGCTCGGCCAGAGGCGGTGAGCTGGCGATGACGAGATCGGCGTGCGCGGCGAAAAGCCTCTCGGCCCGGGCGAAGGCGTCGCCGTCGATACGTTCGTGGGCGGCGATGTCGTCGACGCAGTGGTAGACGACGCGGCTCGGCTGCAGGGGCTCGACCAGCGCCAAAGCCTGAGGGACGTATCCCCACAGGATCGGGTGCTCGATCCCGAGCCGGCGCGCGGCCTTGCGAACGGCTCGGCGCAGTAGGAACTCGTTCAGCTTTCGAATCGGTTTTCGGCTCTGGTAGGGGATCACGAGCGGCGAGAGGACGTGAACGCCGTCCTTCTCGCTGAGCGGGCGCAGGCCGCGCTTGAGGCGGCGGGCCATCCGGCTGAAGTCGCGCGCCGAGGCAGTTGGCCGGCGCAAGCCCAGCGACTCGACGAAAAGCACCTGGTTCTCGAGTGCCAGGCGCGACATCAGGTGCTGCTGGTTCGTCCAGTTCTCTGTCTCCCAGTCGGCGAAGCCCACGCAGACGATCGACGCGCCATGGAGAAGCCCGTTGCCGCTCACGACGACTCACCCTCGCGTTCGCGCAGGCGCGCGAGCTGCGTGGCGCATTCCTCCGGATCCGTTCGTACCGGATCGATCGCGCCTCGCAGCCCGCGCAGGCGCCGGGGAAGCATTCGCGCGACCACTCTCGGCCAGCCGGAAAATACCGCGAGCGCGTCGTATGGTCGAAGCTGCCACTCCCGGTCGAGCGCGGCGAGAATCACGAGTGGCGTCAGGCGACCGACTCGGCGCACGCGAAGTTGGGCGTTCGGCGGCTGTTCGTTGCTCACGAGCGCAACGTCGGCGCCGGCGGCGCGGGCTGCTTCCAGCCAGGCGAGCGCTCGTTCGGTTTCGGCGCCGGCGGCCAGGCCGACGAGCCGCGGCGATCCGTCGAGGCGATGCTCGGCTGCGAAGTGACCGGCGCGCGTGGACTCCGGCTTGCGGCGGCCGCGCAGATAGTGCGCCCAGACGAGCGCGTCGGATGTGCAGTCGAGCCAGATCTTCAGCCAGCCGCGCCAGCCGTCTCGCCAACCGCGAAAGACGAACATGCGCGTGAAGAACTTGGCCGGTGGCCTGAGCACGATTCCAACGAGTGCCGCTCGTAGGCCGCGCTTGGCTGCGATCTGTTCGGCCTCCAGCCGGGCGTAGCGAACTGCGTCACCAACGGCCTCGCGTATGGAGCCGGCGAGCAGATGCTGCAGATCGCCTTCGAGCATCCAGACAGGTCCGCGAGGAGTGAGCCCCTCGTGCACACTGCGCGTCTCGTCGTGCCGGTAGGCGCCACGTTGAAAGATGCGATGGCGATAGTCCGGGTAGCGGGCCGAGCCTGCGAGCGGCCGGCCGAGGAAGATCTGGCGGATCGGCATCGCGGCTATCTCGTGCTTCTTGCTCGCCGGCGAGGCGAGGAAGTGCTCGAGCGACATTCGCAGCTCGGGAGTCACACGCTCGTCGGCATCCAGCTCGAAAATCCAGTCGCAGCCGGCTCTGTCCAGAGCGAGGTTGCGCTGCGCGGCGAAGCCCGGCCAGGGATTCTCTATCACCGTCGCGCCCGCTTCGCGCGCGATCTCGCGTGTGGTGTCGCCCGACCCGGAGTCGACCACGATCAGCTCGTCGCAGAACTCAACGCCGGCGAGCGCCTCCGAAAGTGCTTTCTCCTCGTTCAGGACGATCAGGCAGGCCGCGATCGTGGCGCGGCGGGTTTCCGTCGATTCCTGGTCTCCGGGGACTGCTGGCGTGAGCGGCAGAGCCGACCTCCCTGTGGCGTCAAGAAGGACGATGACAGCTCGAAGAGCCTACAGCGATACGGTTTTCGAGCAAACGCGGCGTCTCGGTCGTTCGGCTCTCCAAGGGTTGACCGGTCGCTCGCGGCGAGGAGTAACCTGCATCGGAGAGCCTCATGCTGGCGAAGAAACGCCGGTTTTCGATCGCGGTTCGCGGCCGCGGGCAGGAAGGCATGGTGGAGTCGGCCGTCGAACTGTCTTCGAGCTGGCCGTTATGAGCCTCTTTCGACGCAAGCCGGAGGGCGAGGACGGGCGCGACGAGCGGCCGCCGCCGCCGCCTGCGCAAGATTCGGAGCGCAACGAGCCGCAGTCCGAGCAGAGGGTTGAGTCCGGCGGGTACCGGTACGAGTCCGAGGATCGTTTCGCGGGCGCGATCACCGCGCCGGCTTCCGGCGAGATCGTTTCCGGCCTGGTCGAGGTTCGCGTTCGCCCCGCCTCTCCCGTGCCCGCGCCGGTTGTCCTGTGGCTCGAATGGTCGCGCGATGACGCGTTGCGCGACGGCGTGAGCTGGCAGAAAGCCGATTCGGGCGCTCTCGACGATCAGGGCGGACCTGGAGCCGCTAGCGAGGGGATCCCGCCGCTGCGCTGGGACACGGGCTCTCTCCCCGACGGCGCCTGTTTATTGCGCCTGGTCAGCTTGGACTCCAGCGGCGCTGAGACCCGCAGCGAGCCGATGCCGGTGCAGATCGACAACCTTGGGCCCGAGCTGCGCCTGCGCGAGCAGCTGGCCGGGCGCACGCTATCCGGGACCGTAACCGTGAGCGTGGAGGCCGAGGATCTCGTCTCGGGAGTCGCGTTGGTCGAGCTCGAGATCTCGAGCGGAAGCGGGCACTGGCGCCGAGTCAGCGAGGCGCGTACGGAGCCGTTCGCGCTTCGTTTGAGTACCGAGGAGCTGGCGGACGGGCAGTACGAGCTGCGTATCTCGGCCCGGGACGGGAGCGGGAACTCGAGTCAGGGCGAGCCCTGGACGGTCGAGATCGCCAATAGCGCCGGAGCCGCCGAGCTGATCGATCCGGGAGAGCATCTTCGCGGGCGTGTGAATCTGATCGCGCGGGCAGCGGACGTGCGCTCGACGCAGATGGTCTTCGAGATCGTTGCGGCCGGGAGCGGAGAGTGGCGGGCGCTCGGCACCGCGCGTGCCCCCTTCCATCTTCCAGTCGACACTCGCCAACTCGTGGACGGAAGCTACGAATTGCGAATCGAATCGCTCAACGCCGCCGGCCGGTCCACCTACTCCCGGCGCTTTGGCCCGTATACGGTCGACAACACGCCACCCGCGGTCGCGATTGTCCAACCTCACGAGGGAGAAGCCCTCGAGGGCTGGGCCGAGTTGGTGGCCGAGACCAGGGACGAAACCAGCGGCGTGGTGCGGGTTGAGCTGAGCTACTCGGAGTCTGGCGAGTGGAGACCGCTGGCTGAGCTGGAGCCGCAGGACGGTGAGGTGCGCGGCTTCTGGCAGACCGACGAGTGCTCGCCGGGAGCCTGCCGTGTGCGCGCGACGGCGTTCGATCGGGCGGGGAATGAGGCCAGTGACGTAATCGCGGTGACGATCGAGCCGGCGCCTTTGCAACCCGAGCCCGCGACCGAGGAGGTTGCTCCGGCTCTCGCTCGAGAGCCGGTTCGCAGTAAACCGTCTCGTGCGCGTCCGCCATCGCGCGAGGCGGCCGGTCGCTTCGGACAGGTTCCGAACTGGGACTGGGAGCGTATCGCCCGAGCCGAAGCGGCCGAGAACAAGCAGGAGCGCGCCTCGGCCGAGCCCGTCTCCGTCGATCCCGAAGCCTCCGAAGCCAGCGCCCCCAGGCCGATGCCGCAGCCGGTCTCGAAAGGAGTCGTCTGGCGCTGGAAGGGGGCGCAAGCGAGCGAGGAGTCTCCGCCCGCGCCGAAAACTGCGGCCGACGCGGAGCCCGACCTCGACCCGGAATCAGAGCGAGACGCCGCTATTCGCCCGGTCGAGCCGCCTCGGGCCAATGAGCCCACGGAGGTGCTTGGCGAAGAGAGGCCCGCGGAGGAGGGTAATAAAGAGGCGGCCGCGGTGTCTGGAGTCGAAGAGGGCGGAAGCGTCGTCAACTTTCCGCGCGCGGCCCGCAGCTGGGACATCTGGCAATTGAGCCAACTGGTCGAGGGTACGCCTGGGCAGGACCCGGTTCAGCAGGAGGAAAGGCGCCAGATCCTCTACCACCTGCGTGAGCACACGGCTATCGACGGCCGGATTCCGCCCGATTTCGAAGGACTCGTCTACGAGGTCTTCGGCGAGTTGATTCAGGGCGACTCGGGCGCCTGACAGAGTCCCGAAGGCCGATTCCTGACAACCGAGCCACAGCGGCACGATCACTCTCGGTTACACCGGAGGCAATTCGGGTTTTCTCTCAGGCCTTTCTGGATATGAGACGTCAGCGTGTTTTCCGGCGTCGTCCCACGATCCCGTTTCCGAGGTACCTGCTAAGGCCGAGCGATATGACAAAGTCTCTCACTACCAGGGATTATTCGTCCTCGTTGGGACTGGCTGAGAACGAAGAGCCGGCAGCTGCCGAGGCGCGATCGGCGCCTCGTCTCGGACGTACGAGTTCGTCATCTGGCCCCGTGGCTGAGCATCGGGTTTTTGGGACTTGCTTTTTCCGTCGAGACACGTCTGAATATGAGGTGCCCCCCGTAAAGTGGCTCGCGGCCGACCCGGTTCGCGCGAGAGCGTACGTGTTCCCCTATAAAGTCTCCAAGTCCGTAACCGTATTACCTAGTAGATGATCGTTCGAGCCCCCCAACCCCCTGTCGTCCCTTGACCGAAACTGTCTTCCATCGGCCAACTCTCGGCACCGTAGAAGGGCTCAGGCTCGGCGGTCGTGCGAGCGTGGGCACCGCCGGGCGCAGCGAGCGCTACTGGCGCCTGACCCGCTTCGCGCTCGACATCTTCCTGCTCGGGTCGGCAGTCGTCATCTCCGAGCTCGCCTCTCCGGCCGCGCACGTGCGCTCGGGCGGCTACCTGTGGCCGTCGCTGTTCGCTCTTGCGGCCCTCTCTGTCTTCATCTCTCGGGGCACGTATACGCAGCGCATGAAGGTCGACTTCATCGAGGACATGCGCTCCCTCGTGGTGGCCGTCGGCCTCGCGACGATGGCGATAGTGACTCTTCGAGTCATGCTCTACACGGCTTCCGCCGACACGGCCGCCGAGACGCTCAGGCTGGCCGTCTTCGCCGCCGTCTATCTCACCGCGGGCCGGATCGGGCTCGATGTCTCGCAGATACATGCGCGCCGTTCGGGCGAGGCCGTTCCAACGCTTGTGATCGGCGCCGGCAAGGTCGGGCACATGACCGCGAAGAGGCTGCTCGACCACCCCGAGCTCGGGCTGCGCCCGATCGGGTTCCTCGACAAGGAACCGCGCGAGGACATGTCGGCAAACTCGAGCCTGCCCGTGCTCGGTGCGAGCTGGGACTTCGAGCAGGTCGTGCGCGAGTACGGCGTCGGCCAGGTGATCATCACCTTCTCGACCGCGCCCAACGACGTGCTTCTGCGCATGGTCAAGCGCTGCGAGGATCTCGGAATCGGCGTTTCGCTGGTACCGCGCCTATTCGAGAAGGTGACCGACCGGCTGACGATCGATCACATCGGCGGGCTGCCGCTGCTCACCTCTCATCCGGCGAACCCGCACGGCTGGCAGTTCGCGATCAAGTACGCACTCGACCGTCTGCTGGCGTTGATGATCCTGATCATCTGTTCTCCGTTGATGCTCGTAGCCGCGCTGGCAACCTGGATCTCGCTCGGCCGGCCGCTCCTCTTCCGGCAGCTGCGCGTCGGTCTCGACGGTCGCACCTTCGAGATGCTCAAGTTCCGCTCGATGCGGCTGACATGGGATGTACCAGAGGAGGCCGCAGAGGCCTCGACGCTTCCCGACGACACTGCGCCCGGCGGCGTCGAGGGCGACGATCGCCGTACCCGCGTCGGGACGATCCTGCGCAAGACCTCGATCGACGAGCTGCCGCAGTTGCTCAACGTCGTCATGGGCGACATGTCTTTGATCGGGCCCCGGCCCGAGCGGCCCGAGTACGTCGAGCTGTTCGAATCGCGGGTCTATCGCTACAACGACCGGCTGCGCGTGAAGTCGGGCATCACCGGCTGGGCCCAGATCCACGGACTGCGGGGCAAGACCTCGCTCTCCGATCGTGTCGAATGGGACAACTACTACATCGAGAACTGGTCGCTCTGGCTCGACTTCAAGATCGCGCTCAGAACAGCGCTGGCGGTCGCCGGCTTTTTTGGCAGCGTCAAGTAGTCTCTTCGACGCCCGCGGCCAGACCGGTCTCCTCGAGTTGGCCGATGATCGATTCGGCGTACTCGGGATAGAACTCGGCGAGACAGCTTGGGCAGAGGCTATGGCTGAACTCGGCTTCGGAGTGTTTGGACACGTACGACTCGACCTGGCTCCAGTAGCCCTTGTCGTCGCGGATCCGCTTGCAGTGAGCGCAGATCGGGAGAAGACCACCGAGGATCTTCTGCTGCGCCTCGGCGCGATCGAGCGCCGAGGCGCCCGCGTATAGTGCGATCACGATCAAAGCGGTCGCGATCACCGCGGTGATCGCGTGGCCGATCGGCTTGTTGTAGACGGCCATCTGGACGCCTATCAGGGTTGGCGAAAGTACGACAAACGGCGCGAACCTCCGCGCCATCCGGCCGCCGGCGCCCGGCGAGATGAAGACGGCCAGCCAGGTGCCGCGGGGATCGAGCGTCGCCAGCCCGACTACCAGGATCGTGAGCCCGACCAGGGCGGTCACGCCGATGCCGTTGACCGAAGAAAAGCCGCGCAGGTAATTGACGTTGTAGGCGTAGCCGATGATGCCGGCGACTGCCACGATCGCGAGTGTGTTGTTCATCCAAGCCGTCGCGAGCGAGCGCGTTTTCTTAGAGCGGGAAACCAGAATCAGGCTCGCGCCGGCGAGCAGAAGGCCGATCGCGGCGTGAGGCGACGGGCGGCCAGGCTCGGGGCTGCCGGTCGTGTCGTTGAAGAGGAGTTCATCGATACCGATGTCGCGCCAGAAATACTCGAATAGAGTAAGCGCAGCGAGCACGACGCAGAAGGCTCCGGCAAGACTCGCAAGCCGGCGCTCCTGGCGCCTTGGCTCGGCTCGAGCAAGTAGGGCTAGCCCCATTCCGGCAACGACGAGCATCACGGCGGCGTTCGCTTTCGTCGCGGGGACGCCGGGCCAGATTCGCTTGAGTGAGCTCAGGTCGTACGCCCAACCGACGAGCACGGCCACGCCCAACCCAGCCACCGCCATACCGGCAATTCGTACCGCCAAGTACTTGTTGAAACTCGCTCGGGCGAGCATTTTCTCAGTCTAGGGGAGTGGTGCCGGCTTGGCGCGGGGTCCCGGCGTGTTCGACCGGGAAACGGCCGCGCGAATGGATGGTCACGCAGCGCGGATCAAGTCCGGGCACGCTCCGGCCGAAAACCCTTCTACCGGGCCGGTTACGCGCTCGCGCCCGGTGGCGATTTGAACCAGAAGACCTCAGCTAACATGGGGATATCTCGGCTATACGATCAGGCGATGTAGAGGAAGGGGGTCGAGGAACTTGTTCGAGCGTTTCACCGAGCGAGCCAGGCAGGTTGTAGTCCTCGCCCAAGACGAGGCACGTGCGCTCAAGCACAACTACATCGGCACCGAGCACATCCTGCTCGGGCTCCTCCGCGAGGAGGAGGGCCTCGCCGCGCGCGTGCTCGAGTCCCTCGACATCACCGTCGAGGAGGTGCGGGCCCAGGTCGCTCGTATCGTCGGCCAGGGCGACGAGGTCACGACCGGCCAGATTCCCTTCACGCCGCGCGCCAAGAAGGTGCTCGAGCTCGCTCTGCGCGAGGCGCT
>Ga0182021_10001912_pt1 | contig 24242 bp, 25 predicted proteins | sample 612E3MmetaG_FD_120493 | JGI IMG/M metagenome (GOLD analysis project Ga0182021, IMG submission 120493) | Permafrost microbial communities from Stordalen Mire, Sweden - 612E3M metaG (Illumina Assembly) | ecosystem: Environmental > Terrestrial > Soil > Wetlands > Permafrost | place: Sweden... | reverse complement strand
ACCCCAAAGACGACGCATTAATCTGGAAAGTGCTAACTAACCCGGGCGAAATCATCTTCTCAAACATCCTTGTAAAAGATGGCAAACCTTACTGGCTGGGCATGGGACAGGAACTGCCAAAAGATGGGTGCAATTACAGCGGCGCATGGTACGATGGCAAAAAAGACGAAGCAGGCAACGACGTTCCAGCAGCAAATAAAAACGCACGTTATGCAGTAGCGCTCAAAGCACTCGAAAACGTTGACCCAGAACTGGATAATCCCAACGGCGTCGAACTTGGCGGCATAATGTACGGCGGACGCGACGTCAAAGCTTACGTGCCTGTTCAGCAAAGCTTCAGCTGGGATCACGGCATAGTCGCATACGGTGCCTCGCTGGAAACAGAAACCACGTTCGCAACCATCGGTAAAGAAGGCGTACCAGAAATCAACATGATGAGCATCCAAGACTTCATCAGCATTCCAATGGGCAAAAACGTTCACAACAACTTAGACTTCGGAAGAAAACTCAAAAAGCAACCAATAGTCTTCGGCGTCAACTATTTTCTCAAAGAAGTCGGCAACGGTAAATACCTCAACAGCCCCCAAGACAAACACGTTTGGATCAAATGGATGTAACTGCGAGTCCATAACGAAGTCGGCGCACTAAAAACACCAACAGGATACATACCGAAGTACGATGATCTCAAAAAACTATTCAAATCGGTCTTAGGCAAAAACTACGCAAAAGAAGACTACATCAAACAATTCACCATACGCGTCCCAGAAAACCTAGCAAAAATTGAGCGCGTCCAAAGATTCTACCAAGAAAACGTCACTGACACCCCATTGGAAATGTTTGGCATACTCTACCTACAACGCCAGCGCTTACTCGAAGCCAAAGAGATGTACGGCGATTATATCTCGCCCGAAAACTTTGAAAAAGAAGCAGAGAACTAAGTGTAAAGATGGCGAATAAAACAATCTTTTTTCCCCTTTCTTGCGTCATCCTTTTAAATGAATGTGACATAACTGAATTAAAAATTCATAATTGTTAATAAATAAAAACAGTCATGAAAATTTAATGAAAAGAGTGATAGAAAATGATGATGAAAAAGCTGGACCAAAAAACCTTGACGTACAAAATAGACATGGCTACTGTTGAAGAAGATGGTTCGTTCCAGTGTCCCAAATGCGGACTCTCGATATCGCCTGATGACGAATCGGAAGAGAACTACCAAATCTTGGAAACAAAAGTCGTCAACGACGAACTCGCGGAGCTAATGATTAGCTGCAACAAATGCAGAAGCACCATAAAAGTTACTGGTTTCCAGCAGGATTTAGAAGATTAAACTATTCGACCAATTTTTTAGTTAATTTTTTGTTTTTGTCGGCGGAAGCTAAGAAAAGTTTTGAATTCTTTCAATTGCGTCCTGGAGTTAAAGTTTAAAGCAGAAAAAATTATTCTGTCAGAAAATTTATCACTTTTTTCTTCTTCTAATCTAAAGGGCTTTCAACAAAACATGAGACTATAGAAAGCCTGCAATCGCTCCTTTCTTTTGTTAGAAGAAGAAAAACGGCTTTTTCCTACGGGGAAAGTGTTGTCCTTCTTCTTTCGAAGACTATTTACTCTGGCACCTTTCAAACTAAGAGAAGAAGAAGACATTAGCCTACACCATCGCTGTCTTCTTCTTTCAAAGAAGTTCTTCTGCCTCTAACAGTGGTGGTCTTTCCCGCTCCGTTATGCCAAGAAATCCAAAAGTTTCTGCCTAATTTACCCTAAAAGTTAAGTTGTCAACCGCAGTTAGGGCAAATATTTTATTCTATCCTCAAACTGTATTTATTTGGGATTTGAATGCTTGTTGAAACTTTTACTGTAGGCATGTTGTCAGCGAACTGTTACGTGGCAAGTTGCCCAGATACAAAAGAAGCCATCGTAATTGACCCAGGGCTTGACTTTCCTTCCGAAGCTCAACCAATCTTTGAGTACATAGAGGAAGCCCAGTTGAAAGTCAAATTCATCGTTGACACACATGGCCACTCAGACCACGTGAAGGGCAATGCGGTTTTCCAAGAAAAATACAACGTCCCAATCTGTATTCATCCCTTAGACACTCATTTCCTCGAAGGATCAGAAAAAAGCAATTTTCCAGCTGAGGTCATGGTAAATGAAGGCACTTTTCTCCAGTGCGGCGGCGAAACCCTCAAAGTCATTCACACACCCGGACACACACCTGGGAGCATATGCCTTGTGGGCGAGCACCTCATTTTCACTGGAGACACATTGTTTGCAGGCGGCATCGGCAGAACCGATTTTCCAGGCGGCTCAATGAGCGACATGGCTGCTTCCCTAGAAAAACTCACTCATCTACCCGATTACTTGCTGGTGTATCCTGGGCACGGGGAAACTTCTATGCTTGGAGAAGAAAAAAGAACCAACCCCTTCCTAAACAACAAGAGCGAGACTATGCTGTTTTAGTTATGCGTTCGGTGGGTTTTGGCTGATTTCCCGCAGCGCCTGCAAGCGTTTGATTATGTTTGGGTGGGTAGAGAAGACTTCAGCGAACTTATCGACTGACGAGGGCTGTTTGGAAAGAGTTTCCCGTAGTAGGTCTTCTTTGTTTGTTATGCGCTTTGAGTTTAGTTCTGCGGAGTCTGCGGTTGCGCTGTCTGGATCAGCAATGAAGAGGGCTTTGAAGGAACTGTTGCTTTTTTTGTCATCCTTGTTTGGTTTGCCTGCGCGTTTGCTTTCCTGAACGATAGTTATCAAGCCCGTGGAGAGTTTTTGTGCGCCGTTTTCAACTATCAAAGCGCTGTGCCTGTCAGCGTAGTATTCGCGTAGGCGGCTTAGGTAAAGCGTGAATAAGGTTAGAACCCATGAAAAAGCCATGAATGCGATACCGAATAAGGCGTTGTTTCCGCCGCCTCCATTTTTGCGGTTTGTATTGCCGCCGAACATGCCAGAAAGCATCATAGAATAACCGATATAGTAGAACAATGCTGGAAGGAACGAAACTACCATCATGACTTGTACGTCGCGGTGTTTTAAGTGGCCGAGTTCATGGCCGATGACTGCTTCAACTTCTCCATTGTCAAGGTTTTGTAGAAGTCCCTGAGTTACGGCGACGCGGCTGCCTGTCAAGGGTGAACCATAAGCGAATGCGTTTGGAAGTGGGATTTGGGAGAGCATGAGCTTTGGGGCTGAAATTCCACTTTTTCGGCTCAAATCCGAGACCATTTGATGTACTTGTGGGTTTTCGCTTTGGGGCATTTCTTTTACTTTGTAAATCCAGCCTACAAGATAAGGTGAAAGCAGCCACTGTGCAACGTTAAGAACTACAACTAGAGCTCCAACTGTGATTAAATCAAAGTATCCAACCCAAAGCAGCACAACCGAGAAAACCAAGGTTGTTAAACCAAAAATGGCGGCGAGTGTAGCAACCATCGAAAAACGAAGCTTCCAAGCGTTCATGCATCGGTCACTGCTCACCAAACGGCTCAAGGACGCTTATAACTTTTATGCGCTAACGCTAACTATCCATCCTTTAAAAGATTCACCAGAAAATCATTTCGTTTCAACAATTAAGAGGAGATGCGGCGATTGCGAGCTGAATTTTCCATTTTCGTAACCGCCATAAACCTCCTTAACTTCAAAACCAGCGTTTTCCAACATACCCTCAAGCTCGGTACGCTCATACAAACGAACCTCATGTTCAAAAGTAGATAGCTGACCGCTTAACTTATCTTGAATAATCCACAAATCGCAGAGCCAATCGCCCTCGGGGCTAACGTTTCTTTTTTGTTGTAGGAAAAAGTGGGGGTATTCTTTCTGTTTGTCAAGTTGGTTTTTGTCTTTGTATTTTTGGGTTAGTTCTTGACGGTTAAAAACATCGATGATAAAAACGCTCCGTTTTGCAAGCACCCTTTTTATTTCAACCAAACTAACCCTATCCTCCACTTCCGTAGGCAAGTACCCAAAGCTCGTATCTACACTTATGGCAGCTCCAAATGCTTCAGCCTTAAACGGCAAAAATCGCATATCTCCCCTGATCAATTGGGTTTCTTTGGAACGTTGCTTGGCGATTCTAAGAAGGTTCAATGAAACATCCAACCCCACCATGTGATACCCCTGCTGGCTTAGAGGAATTATATGCCTCCCCGTTCCACAAGCAACATCCAAAACAATCATACTAAGTTCAAGGTGGTTTTTTAGGAATTGCACTTGCTTTTCCGTTTGGTTTTGATCCGCCATCTCAGCCCAGTAAACGCCCATTTCATCAAAAACGTTCATGCTACCGTTTCCGCCTTAATAGTAAAAATGCCAAAATTCCAAGTGCAATTATAATTGCAAGGATAATGGCTGCAATGTATTCAGGGTTTGTTGCAGTTCGAGTTGGTGAAGTTCGGGGAGTGGGTGAAGTCGGTGTTTGGGGCGCTGAGCTTGGGGAAGGTGTGGTTAGTGGAGTTAGGGTTGAGCCTGCGGCTATGGTATAGTCTTGTGTTGGGGCAGCGGAGTTTGGCGAAGTTAGAAGTGGCTCATAAGTGACGTTGCCCAGGTTAGAGTCGTTTTTGTTGTCGTAGATGGTTTGGTTGATAGCGTGGGTGTCGTTTGTTCCCCACCAGTTGTTGGTAGCATCTGCATTTCCAGTTAACGAATAATTGCCGAATTCGCCTAACGCAAAATTGTATTTACTGCTGTTCTGAATGTTGTTGTAACTACAGTTAGTTCCGAGGATACCAGAGCTATTGTTGATGATGGTGTTTTCGGTGATTATGCCGCCTAAGACGCCGTATTGATTGTTAATGATTAGGTTTCCCTGAATTATACTTGGAGGGTTTGCCTGAATTCCATAAGTGTTGGTAGAAATGACATTTTCCATGATTATAGCTTTATTGCCGTTCACGTATGGATTCGATGCTTGGGCATCTTCTGAGTTTACAAGAATTCCCGCTGTTGAACATCCAGAAATGATGTTCAACAAAATGGTTGCTCGGGAGGACCAGCCATAAAGAGTTGGGTTGAGGTCTGATTTCATGTTTATGCCGATTTGTGATGCAGTAATTTCGTTGTTCTTGATTGTAGTTTCAATTAAGCCTACGGAGAATGAGGGAGCTATATTTATTGCCGTATCCATACTGGTAATTGTATTGCTGGAAACGGTCGATGTCCCACTTGAAATGGTAATGTTCCCTTGAATGAAATTATTTGAAACTACGCAGTTTCCAACAAGGTTTAGGCTCCCAGTTATGTTATTGTTTTGTGCTGAAGCAAACGGGGCAACTGCACCCAATATATTATTGTTTAGAATTGTGTTGGCGCTTACGTCGCCGATGATAGTGCTACCTGAAATAACGTCGCCACTGACTTCTCCCATTATGTCACTAAAGGAGATGATTCCTGACGCACCATTCACAGGGGCTGTAATTGTGCATTGATTTATTTTTGTAGTATTATCGCAAGATAGTGTTGTGGCGTTAAGAATTCCGTTCTCTATTATGCAGCCGGAACCTGTCTGTTTATTGTAGCCATTGCAGTCTGGTGTAAAGCTAAGAGCGCCTGAATTGAAATGCAGAGGATTATTGATAGTGCCGATAGCGACTAAAGTGCCGTTAACTTCAAAGTCGTAGCTTCCCAGGTCCACTATTACTCCAGGCTGAATTGTTAAGGTTACGCCTTGATTGACAAAAGTGTCGTTGATAAGAGTATATGGGCTGCCTGATGGTGTCCACGTTACATCTTGACTTATTATGCCGCCAACATTTGTTGAAGCCTGAGCCCACCCCATTTGCATAGAGCTAGCTAGAACCAATCCAATGACCATTATGACTATTAAAAAAACACCAAAAAACGAGTACTTACTCATAGTTACGCAGCTAGCAGGGTTACATTAAAATTTATTGCCGTTTTGCCGTTTGCAGATTTTTGCAGCAAAGATGAAAACATTTGCGTCCTTCGAAGCTTTCGAGCCGCTTAAATATCCAAGCGCCTTTTTCTAAAGGCACTGGAGAACCATGAGTTGACTGAAAAACAGCAGTGGCAACACTTCTATATGCTCCTAAAACTCGCCGAAATGGGCGCCTACAAGCGAACAGCCAAAATCTCAACCGAATACTTGGCGAAGAAGCTGGGGATTTCCCAGCAAACCGCATCACGCTACCTTATAGACCTTGAGCATAAAGGCTGGATAGTACGCAACATATCTCCTGAGGGCAGCTTAATCAAAATTGAAGAGCAGGGAATCAGGGAGCTGCAGAAGTTGTATTTGGGTCTTAAGGTTTTGATGGAGAAATCCTATCCGCCTTCTGTAACTTTGGAAGGGACTGTTTTTACAGGGTTAGGTGAAGGCGCATACTATATTGGAAAAGAATCCTATCGAAATCAAATCATCGAAAAATTAGGTTTTGAACCCTACCCAGGCACGCTTAACCTTAAATTATCATCAGATTATGACATCAAAACCCGCTGGGAGCTGGATGGATATCCGACAATTGAAGTGAAAGGCTTCCAAAACCAGGACCGAACCTTTGGGTTGGTGAAGTGTTACCCCGCTGTGATTGGGAATGAAGTGAAAGGAGCAATAGTAACAGCTCTGCGTAGCCACTATGACGCTTCCGTGCTGGAGATAATTGCACCCGTTTGCCTGCGAAAGGCTTTGTGCCTAAAAGATGGTAACAAAGTCAAAGTTGAAGTTTACACTCAAAGTAGCTAAAAAGGTAAATTAGACTGCCTGTACCTGAATTGGGTTTTCTCATTTTTGATTTTGCGTCTTGAGGCTATCAAATAACCAGCCGCTAAACCAAAGATCAGCCCACCCAAGTGTGCTAAGATGTTTACGCCAGGTTCCACGTTGATGAAGAACAAAAAGAAGGCGAAAACTAGGCCTCCCAGAATGGATTGTCTCACCGAGCGCCGGTCGTAAATTACGCATGCTCCGAAAAGTGAGAAGATTGCGCCTGAAGCTCCAATACCCGCTACATTAAGTGGTCCAAATCCGAGGTACAGGAGGTTACCCGCTAAGCCGCCGAGGAGATAGATGCCTAGATATTCGGGCAATGTGAACATTTCTTCTCCACGCAATCCAAAGATAAGAAGGAAAAGCATGTTTCCGACTAGATGGAATATAGAGGCGTGGATAAACATTGATGTGAGCAATTGGTAGTATGCCCCTCCATACAAAACTAAACCGTTAACTTGGCCCCACTGTGCGTAGATAGTGCTACTTGTTTGAATAGCGTCTCCACCGATTATTGCGCCTACAATGTATATGGCTACGTTTAACGCTATTAGAATGTATGTTGGCTTGTATTTCTCGCATCCCATAAGCGTGCAACCAATTATTTGGAAAGTTTGTCGATTATTTTCTGTTTAATCTTGGATGAACTATCTAAAGCATTCTCCGCAAACTTGGCGATTTTCACGACTTTCACGGGCAGTGTATGCTTTGCAATGTATGATTGGACTGCAGCTTCCATATCGGTCTGGTCGTAGCCTAAAGCGATTATATCGGGCTTGACTTTGCCAATTACCTCACCAATATCAAAGTCCTCGTAACCCAGAACTGCTTGGTCAACAACCTTCAAAGACTCCACAAGTGCACACCGCTGATCCTCAGACATTATGGGTTTTCTGCCCTTCATCTTTTCCACGGTGCTGTCACGTGCAATGATAACTATGAGTTTAGCGTTTTCTCCCCCTACTTTTTTGGCTTCTTCCAGAAACCGCACGTGACCCAGATGCAGCAGGTCAAAAACACCTGAGGCTAAGACAACTTTTCTTTTTGGTTCGTTGGCCATTCGAAGTTCACTGCGCCGATTAATCTTAATGCATCAAGTAGCCCTTCACAGTAAGCTACCGAAGTTAAGCTGGTTTCAAGGTTGCCCTGAGCCTTATAATACTTTGCATCATCCAAATAATCCATCGCATAACTCAAAACAGAAGCTACCATTTCCCCAGATAGGCCGATTGGAGTTTTGTTTTTAGTGAGTTCGCTGAATACTTTTTCAGCCATAGAAATATATTTACTAGTTAGCATCTGTAAACTCATTTTACAATCCGCCTAAACTCCGCTGGTGCACCCGCAAAAGCAATTAATGAATCAACCTCCATAAAATGCAACTCACCGGGGATAATGAGGCTGTATGGCGGCTCTCCAAAATCAAAATTCGCTAATTCTCTTATGAAGTCGGCTTTTAGGTTGGGGTTGTCACTGCCAGCTCTTGCGATTCCAATCGCAACAGTGTCGGGGGTTATTATGCCGTTTTTCTTTTTCTGCTCAACCTCTCTCAGAAGGGTTATGGCTTGGTTGATGGTTAAGTACTGGTTTTCGTTGGCTTTCAAATCTAAAAGGCAAAGCGTGTGCAACCCGATTTTTTTGTTTTGAGCGATGACGTTATAAGGTGTTTCAGAAAAGTTCTCGGGGAAGGGCACGGTAACGGTTTTTCCAAACTTATAGTTGTGCAAGCCAGAGAGACTTATGATTGCGGACATAATGGATGTACCATGGACTATGCGGGTTTTTATTCCCTGTTTTTGTGCGTCGATTCGTAGGGTAACGTGGGTTGTTGCGATGAAGGGGTCACCTGGAACTAGAAATACTGCTTTGCCCACTTTGGCGGCTTGCAATATCAGGGTTCCATTTTCGTCTTCAAGTGTCTGCCTTGTAACCACTTGGACTTTTTTGCCGCATACCGCTTCAAACCGTTGCAAGCTAAAGTCAGGCATGCGACTCGTGTAGGTTTCCATAAAAACGGTATCTGCCGATTTGGTTTCCTCTAACCCCTTGACGGTTATGCCTCTTTCGTCGTTTAATCCTAAACCTATGAAGACAAGTTCATTCAAAGTGAGCCCTAATGGAGTAAGTAAGCGCTTAAAATTTAAAGCTATTTTTTTTTAATATCGCCGCTTTCGACCAAAATGTTGTAGTAATACTTGCATATTCCAGAAGAAAGCCCGTGGCGCGAGCAAAATATTGTGAGAAGTTCCTCAACGGATTGGTTTGGGGCTTTGTCTTTAACCATTTGTCTTAACTCTTGGATTTTGTGTTTGTCTAGTTTTTCACTCATATGCATCTACTGCTCAAAACGTTTACATCATCATTGTTTCGCTTGTTCAAAACCCTTTTGCTGACAAGTTCTTAGGCTGGAACATCCAACCAAACATTTATATCATTTACGTTAACAAGAAACCATGGAATTTACGGCGCAGCTGAAGGAAAAAACCATTGAAGCCCATTGAAAGCCTAATCAAGGATAACGTTAAAAACCTAAAGCCCTGCGTTCACGGTGCAGAGGTTTTAGGTGCTGCAGAGGAAAGTGGGCTTTTGCCGCAAGATATTTTAGATTTCAGTTCCAGCGTAAACCCGCTGGGTCCATCCAAAAAAGCATTGGACGCCGCAAAGGCAGCCTTCAGCCAAATAGCAGCTTACCCCGACTCAAACTCCAACGAGCTACGGCAAGTCATAGCCCGCCAATATGGAATCAGCAAAGGCAACATAGTCGTGGGGAATGGCTCCACTGAACTAATGTACCTGTTCGCTGAGGTTTTCCTCAAAGAAGGCGACAAAGCAGTTATGCCTGCGCCAACTTTCGGAGAATACGAAAGCGCAGTCTGCAAGAGTGGGATAATACCCAAATTCGTCAAACTAAACAAAGCCTTCAACATCGACTCAGAAGCCTTCAAAAGTGAGATAACCGATGCCAAACTGGTTTTTATCTGCAACCCAAACAACCCAACAAGCAAACTCATCCCACAAGAAACACTCTCGGACATCATTGAAACAGCTCTAAAACAAAACACCTTAGTTTTTCTTGACGAAGACTTCTTAGAGTTTGTTGAAAACGAAAAAAAGCTAACATTGATTGGCAGAATCAAGCAGTATCCCAACCTGTTCATTCTGCGATCCTTCACAAAGATTTATGGGTTAACAGGTTTGCGAGTTGGTTACGGTATCGCCAACGAAGAAATCATAAACATACTCTCTTGCGCTAAGATTCCATGGAATGTTAACTGTTTAGCTCAAGCGGCTGCCGTTGCTGCACTGAAAGATGAAGAACACCTCAAAGTGACACGCGAGCTTATTAAAAAAGAGAAACTATGGCTACAAAGTGAGATGGAAAAATTTGGGTCATTTAAATTTTCTACTCCAGATGCAAACTTCTTCTTCATCGAAATCCGAAAGTCAGGCCTAACCGCAGCAGAAATAAAGAACAGAATGCTTAAGCAGGGTATTCTAATTCGAGATTGCACTTCATTTAAGGGACTTGACCAGTTTTACATTCGGGTTGCTGTCAAGACTCATGTGGAGAATGAACGGTTGATTGAAGCGTTCAAGCAAACATTAAAGGCAGTTTGATTCGTCGCTATGTTTGCGCTTAACCTCTCGTTGCTTTTGGATTCGATCCTGATTTTTGCTTTAGCTTTCTTAATCGACTTGGTTTTTGGGGAGTACCCTAATAGTATTCACCCAACCATCGGCATAGGAAAAATGATTTCACACCTCAAACGTAAAGCGAAGAGCCCAAATCCACGGATTGAGAAAGCAAACGGCGTTTTAATGGCTTTAACAATCATGCTGATTGTAGCACTCCCAGTTTTTGCGTTACTTTTCTGGTTAAGAACCTTGCCCTACGGCGAAATACTCTACATACTCGTCGGCGCAATCCTGTTCAAAGCAACCTTCGCCATCAGAGGCATGGGACAATATACCCTTCCCATCGCAAAAGCCCTCAAACAGAACGATTTAGCTGGCGCACGAAAATGGCTCCCCTACATCGTTAGGCGTGACCCAAACACCCTAAATGAACGCCAGATTATTTCTGCAGCCGTCGAATCCATCGCTGAAAGCACCACCGACGGCATAACAGCACCCTTCTTCTTCTACGCGCTCTTCGGAGTTCCAGGAGCTTTTGCCTATCGAGTAATTAACACTTTAGATTCCATGGTTGGGTACAAGAACGCAGAATTCAAAAACATCGGCTGGTTCTCCGCCAAAATGGATACAATAACCAACTACGTTCCCGCACGAGTAACAGCCTACTTGATGGTTGCAGCCGCATTCATTCTGCGTGAGGATTGGCGTGAATCCTACCGGATCCTGCAACGGGACAAACACAAAACCGCAAGCCCCAACGCAGGCTATACAATCTCAGCTATGGCAGGAGCCTTGAACATTCAGCTTGAAAAACAAGGCCACTACACATTGGGCGATGACCATGGAATTTCGCATGAACATATCCCAAAGGCTTTGAGAGTGATGACAGTTACAGCTGCACTGTTTGGTTTGGTTGTAGTTCCGTTTTTGGCTTTAAGAATTTATTTATTTGGGCTCTAATTAGCCGAGCATATTTGGATCATAATATCGATCATTTTTGCAGTGCAACTATAGAGGGAGGGGGTAGGCTCCTCAGGTTAGAATGCTCAAGTGGGTAGGTCATAATTGGCGATTTTCCAAGTCAATAGCATGGTGAAAAACAATGATTCTAAAAACCACCAAGAAAAGCCTTAACAGAAAACATGCAAAAACGCTTTAAAACCAGCAGACTAACTAACAGAGCATAAAAGGGAGGATTGGGGGCCTGACAGTTGAAGCCGTTTAGTTTTGTTCACGCTGCGGACTTGCATTTGGGGTATTCTCAGTATGGGTTAGAAGCGCGAAGGCAAGACTTCGACGACGCATTCAAGGAAGTCGTGGACAAAACAATCGAGCTTAAACCTGACTTCATGATTATTGCCGGCGACCTCTTTCACCAAGCCAGACCATCTAACCACACCCTCGAAAATACTATACGTAGTTTTAAGCGGTTAAAAGATGCAGGCATCCCAGTTTTAACGGTTGACGGGTCACATGATTCTGCCCCAAACACCATAACGAGCACAATCCTCTATCCTCTTGATAGCGCAGGTTTAATCACTCATTTGCCTAGGCATCAGGGTGCATGCTGGAGCAAACCGGATTGCTGCTACATCTACGGCATCCCAACCTACCATAATCGCCACAAAACGCAGGAAGCATTGCCAAAATTCATGGAGGAAAATCCGCCAACTCCCAAAGCTGGCGTAGCCAACATCTTTGTTTTTCACGGTGCCCTAGATATTCCAAGCCTTAAGGGACCTTTTGAAGCAGAAATCCTGCCTGACGAGTTGCCAAGCGGGTTTTGTTATTACGCGGCTGGACATGTGCATGAGCGGTATCTGGGCAAGTTTAAAGATGGATTTTTGGTTTACAGTGGTTGCACAGAAACAGTCAGCTACAGTGAAGCCAAGTACCCTAAAGGATTCTACTATGTAAAAGTTGATGAGAAAGGTCAGGTTCAACCTGAACTAATCGAGTTGGATTCTCCCCGCAGATTCGTGATTGCTGAACAAGATTTCTCGGGCATGTCTTCAGCCAAAATCACTGAGTTAGCGACCCAAATGGTTCGAGACTCAGAAACGGAAGGCGCAGTGATAATTCCAGTTCTCAAAGGAACGCTGCCCCCTGAGGCAAGCCGAACAGAAATCGACGTAGGAAAAATCCGAGGCGCTGCCCCAAAAGCCCTGCTTGTCCACCCAATCGTTCTGCTAAAGGAAACGGCGGTTGCTGACGAAATCGTGCGGTCCATATTCGAGGGCAACTTTAAAGACCTAAAAACCAAGGGTTTTGAATATTTTGTGGAAATTTTTTCTGCCCGTTACGGCAAAGAGGAAGCGGAAAAAATCGCTAAAGCCGCACTCAACTTAATGGAGCCTTTAACCCGCAAACAAGACGACAAAGTTAAGCAAGCTATCGAGGAACTGACCAAATGAAAATCGAAATAGTGCAGCTCGAAAACATTCGCAGCCACACAAAATCCACTGTACCCTTCACTCATGGGTTTAATTGTTTAGTCGGCGGGGTAGGCTGCGGCAAATCCAGCGTTATGTACGCCATCGATTTTGCATTATTCGGCGACACAATCGGCAGCAGAAGCTTTGAGTACCTCATGCGGGACGACGCTGACTGGTGCAGAGTTACGGTACAGTTTGCCCAAAACGGCAGCACTTACAAGTTAACCCGAGGATTAAAACGCAAGGGCAAAAGCATCAGCCAAGACCTTGAACAACTCAAACTCTACGAGGACGACAGGCTGGTGGCAAGCATGAAAACGGATGCCATTGCTGAACAGTTTAAAGCAATCACGGGGCTTGACAGGGACCTTTACCGCGAAATTGTCTGGTTTAGACAGGAACACCTCAAGGATCTGCTTGATGCTAAGCCGCGAGATAGGCAGACTCGGTTGGATGAATTGTTTGGGTTGTCGGATTATGAGGTTGCTTGGAGCAACATTGCCCAGTACCAACGTGATTATGATACAGAGAAGAGGATTTACGAAAAAGACCCTGATGTCCTTGGTTTAGAGAAACTCAGTAACGACTACAACCGTGCAAGCGAAGAATTCACGCTTTTAGAGATGGATTTGGAGACAGCAACCCAGAAGCTTTCAGTGGCGAAGAGGGCGCTGGATGAAGCGAACGCCGGACTCAAACAGTTGGAAGAGAAAAAACTCGCCGTAGAAGAACTAAAGCGCAAAGAAACACGATTAAACGCTAACATCACAAACATGACTTCAACGTTGGCTTCAATTAATCAGCGTATTGAAGGCAAAAAAACCATAGTGGATAATTTGCGGCAGCGCAAAAGCTCGCTGGATTCTCAGATGAAGTTGTGCTTGGTGAAGCTGGAGCAAGCAGGATTACCTGTTAATCAGCCATTTGAGCAGTTGGGTTCTTGTTTAGCTGGGTTTGACGATAAAATCAGCAGTTTAAAAGCTGAGCAAGAAGCCACCTCCCGAAGTATGCAAACGGACCAGAAAAGGGTTGGGCAGTTGGCGGAGGAAGATAAGTGTCCTCTGTGTGTTCAGCCCTTAACTGGCGAGTACAAGACGGGGTTACTGCAGAGGATAAAGCAGGAAAACCTTGAACGAGAAAAAACGATTAATCACCTTCGAATTGAAGTTGCAGACCTACAAAAAACCAAAGTCACAGCGTCAGAGGCTTTTTCAAGCTTGCAAACCTGCCTTACTCGAGATACCGATTTAAAAGCAAGAATAGGAGAAGAAGAAACCAACCTTACCAGCCTCCTAACTGAATTGGCGGAGAGAGAGAAGCTTGAAGTAGATTTGCGGTCGCAGTTGGAGGCGGTACAGTTTGACATATGCCAATTCAACCTCTCCGAAGTTGAAGAAACCAGAGTGTACAGAGAACATGCGCTCAAACAATATTATGCCACTGAATCAGATTTACGCACAAAAGAGAACCGCAAAAAAGACCTCGCCCTACGTTTAGACGACACCAAAGAACGCATAAACTCGGCACAGGAAAAAATGGAGCGGATGGAGAAAATCCGAAAAACCGTCGAAATTCTCAGCGCCATCCGCGACGCCTACCGCAGCATCCAACCGAAATTAAGAAGCGAATTCGTGAAGGTTCTGCGTAATTTTGTTCAGCAAGTTTTTGACAGTTTGGTTTGCGGCGAAACACCCATGCTTAACGTGGTTATCGATGAGACCTACACGCCTTATGTAAAGAGCGAAACTGGCGTTGAACGCGAAGTCAGTAACCTCTCAGGTGGAGAACGCACGCTGTTGGCGTTTGCGTACCGTTTGGGTTTGGGGCAGTTGATTATGCAGTCGAGGACGGGTCATGGTTTGGGTATGCTTATGCTTGATGAACCTACCGAGAATTTGGGAAGCGAAGATGGCAGCATTGAGCGTTTAGCTGAAGCGATTAGCCGATTCAAAGCCATCGAACAAATAATCGCCGTCACCCACAGTGAAGCGTTTGCGGCAAAAGCTGACCATGTTATTACTCTTGAAAAAGAGACTGGAGTTAGCAGAATTTCTATCGAAAGATAACTTTTTTTATGTATCTTTTTTAAGCGGTTTAGCGCTTTCTGGACAAACCTTATATCTAATTTCAATCCAAAGAGAAAACCAGAAAAAATCGGTGATTCGATGAATAAAAAAAATATGTACCTTATCGTTGCGGTTTTAGTGATTGTGATAATCATTGCTGGTGCTGCTGCCTATGTTTTGATGAATAATGGAGGCGGCGGAACAACAAACCCGACAACTACACCCTCACCAACACCTGCCCCATCTGTTGTGGGCGCGAGTACACTACAATTCAAAGTTAATGAAACCACCGGTGGACAACTAGTAAGCTACAACTTTGCAGCTAAGAACGTAAACACTACAACCGAAGTGTTAAGAATGGACATACTAGGCGGCAGTGCAGGCAATTACAGCTACATCGTAAACCTTGGCACTCAAAAATCCAGCCTCAAGATTAATGATGGCGCATGGACCACAAGTGACTTCAACACTGATACGTCGTATATTGTAGCGTTCGCCGACTACCAAACTGCCCTAATCAACTGGACTGGCCAACCAAGTTATTCATACTCTGCCCCAAGCGGTGCATCGATCGTCATCTACGATATCCAAGTGAATCCTACACTCAACGACTCGCTTTTTGCAACCAGTTAAAATTAACCGCATAAATGTTGGCTATCCCCAACATATTCCCTTTTTTTGATTTTCGCTAAAGTAAAAGAAAAGCTAACTGTTTGTATGGTTCCGCCAAAGTTTTGAGAACTATTTTAAATTGTTTTATGCGTCTTTGACTTCTTAGAAAAAATGTTGGTGTAACCAAGATGTTTCTAAATTAAAGCGTACACGATAATTACTACGCCGATAACGATGCTTGCTGAGCCTGTGAGGGCTTTGATTATTTTGTGCACTTTTTCAAGGTTTGAAGCTGTATAAGCCATTACAGACCCGACCACGCATGAAATCCCCACCATGCCCAAAATGACGCCAATGCCGAAGAGAAAAATGAAGACCGCCCCAATCTCAACTGAATTCACAGTTGATAGTGTAACCAGCATTAGGGCGGCGCTTCCTCCTAGTCCCTGCAAGGCGCCTGTTAGGGCTGATTTATGCAGGTGAGCGTGTCCATGATGGTTTTCGTTGTCGTGCTCGTGAGTATGGGAATGCGGATGCGTATGTGGATGGGTGTGGGTGTGTTCATGGATATTTTTGTTGGGGTGGATTCTTTCAACGATTAAGGGTCTTAACACGTATGCGCCAAGGATTATTAGCAGAACTCCAGCGGCTGCGTCAAAGAGGTGGACGACTGCTTCGGGAATCACAACGCTTAGGGTGAGAATCAATAATCCGATTATGAACAGAACCGCTGAGTGCCCAACACCCCAAACGGTGGCGGATGCTATGGATTTGCGAAGACTCTTGTTGTTGCAAAGTAGAGTAGAAACGGCGACGATGTGGTCTGGATCCATCGAATGTGCTAAACCTAATCCTAATCCGGTGAGAAGGATAAAGATTATCGACGACAGATCCATAGCTATGCATACTCTGTAAGGAATAAGTAATACTTTTCTATGTCACAAGGGCAATACGAATGACAAAAACAATCAGGTAATGTTTGATTGGGCTTTTTGGAGAATAGCCTGCAAAGCACATTTCGTGAATGGACCTAAATGTCCTTCATCTTCAGGCTTTGCCTTGTCAAAGACAAAATTTGGAAAATTTTCCAAAGGGCACTTCGACGCTGCTTGAACAATCTTCTCAAAAGAGGCCTGATCAACGCTTTCAACCGTTTTTTTAGGAATAAGCCCTTTCACTAAATCTTCATCAAGCCTCAAGGCAGCAATGACAAATGAAGAAATTTTTCCGTCAGAAAGTATCAATTCAAGCTGTTTTTGGAGCTCTTTATACTGAGGGTTTTTGTTCGTTATTTTTCCCTCTGACGCTTGGGCTATGATAGTTTCAAGCGAGAGGCATCTGTCCGCCAACCTATTAACAAGCGGTCGGTCAGGCCAAATGTTCTCCTGTTTATAAATTGCGGTTTTCACGCCTTCCCGCACACACTTCCCAATCAACTCACCAATAATCGTGAAGGTCCCAGCATACTGTATCTGGTCACCTTTTTTGGTGCAAGCTACTGCAACACTGTCTGTCAATGTTCCCGTAGCAAGGTCGCCTGAGAAACGACTTCTAATATCCAATTCACGTATGGCGACAGTTTTTGCTTCAGTTGCTGTTTTTATGGCTTCTACCATGCTGCCGTCTGTTAAATTTCCGTCAACCACTATTATGATGTTTATGGTGCCGATTTTTTTGAGTTGACTCTTTGAAGCCGCCGGTTCACCAGCCGCGACAGCTACAGTAGCTCCAGCTGTTACAAAAACTGTCAAGATTACGGCATCATATTTTTCGGTAGATGCAACCACGTTCTTCATTTTGGCAGCAGTCATCAACCCAACTACTCTGTCCTTTGGAAGTTGAAGTTGGTTTGTTGCATTTATCAAAAAGTTTTCGGGACCACTCCAGTGCATGTCGTCCTTGTCGCTGCCAGAGCCTTCAGGAACCTGAACGTTGATAATTCCATTTGCCTCAACCAAACCGCCATTCAAAAGGGCAGAGCTGAGAATCCTGAGGGGTTTTTTTGACCATATAACAAGGGTTTGATCTTTGACTTCTGCTATAATGTTCTCGATTCCTGTGTCTAATTTCATCGGTTAGCCCTCTTTTAATTTTTAATGGAAGTTCAGTTTTTTGTTATTTAAGGGTTAGCTCGGAAAGTGCGTGTCAAGTTAGTCTTGTCTAATCTATTAAGAGCAAAGCGAAGGTTTCAGGATTCTTATCAAACGGTAGAGTGAATTTTATTCCAGCTTTTTCCGCGGTTGCCTTAACGTTAACTCCGACGCCTTCTTCTGAATACCGCTTCATTGTTGGGTGAATACAGATTCCTTTTTCAACGTTGCATTTTTCGCACAATTGGCATGCACCGGAAACCAAGCCAGCAGCAAGCAGATATCCTTCTTTAGCAGCTGATTTTTCAAGGTCATGAACAACGTCGAGTAGTTTTTTCATCTCATCTTTCCAGCCAGACCAGAATTTTTCCACTTTCAACTTCATATCTGCTGGAATGGAGGGGTCATCTGCTTTGGAAAGATACTTTATCAGCTCTGAATCGCCCTCGACATTCGTTTTAAATTTCATGAATAGAGCATAGTGGTATTCGCTGACGATTTTTCGAAATGACTCAGGTGTGGGAGCGTGAGGGGGGCAGGCTAAGGTTTTTCCGTATTTTTCGCAGCCGAGTTGGCATTTGAAAACTACACGGTCTTCGATGACGATTTTTTTAACTGGGATGATTTTGGCGTCTTCAGCACCCAATTCGAAAGCTTGTTTTTTGAGGAAACCAAATGATTCGATCTTGTCATCTTTTGCCACTTCAGTCACTTCTTAATTTTTTCCGAACGCGGCGGGTCGATAGACGCATGCTGGGTCTTGGTTTAAGCTGTCCTTGCTAAAGATGTAAGCTCGGGCGCGACAGCCCCCGCAGATGGTTTTGAATTCGCATAAACCGCATTTGCCCTTGAGGTTGCTACGGTCTGCTAACCTCATCAGTTCTTTAGATTTGGGCATGCGATCCATGATTTGCTGGATATTATCAGTTCGTATATCGCCGAACTCTAAGTTTAGCGGTGCACAGGCGTATGCTTTTCCGTCTTCGAGAATCTCCAGCCACTCGTATTTTTTGAGGTTATCGCACATGCTGCAGGTGCTCCTTAGTTCGCGCGATGGCTCTTTGGTTTTGAGTATGCGGTTGTTGAACATTTCATAGGGTACGATGAGGATTTTGTCCTGGACTTTTTTGTTAAGCTCATAGATTTCGTTGAGCTGGTCCTCTCTTTGTTGGGGCGTTGGCTCGAGTGGTCCAAGAATCTTGAACTGGTTTTCCACGTCTATTGGCTGAGGAATAAGGGATGCCAGATGGAAGCTGCGTGCTCCCAACGTGATTGCAAGTTTAACTAAATCTGAAACTTGGTTAGCAACGTATTTGGTATTGATAACGCTCATGGCGAATGGAATCTCAAATTCCTTGCATAAGGTTACAGCGTTAATACTATCTTCAAAAGCGCCTTTTCCACGCAGTCTAGCATCAACTTCCTGGAGCCCAGCGAAACAGATGATAGCTTTACAGTTTGCTTCAGCGAGTTCTTTTGCAACCTTAGCGGTAAAATGCCAACCAGTGACCTTAACATAAGGAAACAACTTCAATTCGGCAACGTACCGGATGAGTTCTATGAAGTCTTTACGCATTAGAGGTTCGCCCGTCCAGCCAGCGCCAGAAATAAAGAGGTTGTCAACCCCAAAATCAACTACCTTCTTTAGCATAGCTTTTGCTTCAGCAGTGGTCAATTCGTTAGGTAGGGGTTTTCCGTCGCCTAGAGAAAAAGCGTGCTTAACTGGATAAGCTCTTGTGCATGACCAGATGAAATGGTCGAGTTTGTTTCCTCGTTTCTCGGCGCCGAATGGTTGTTGTTGTTTGTCATTTTCTTTGGTTGCCAATTAAATTGTCTCCTTTTGGTCAATAGTTTGAGTGATGGGTTTGGGCTTATCTTTGATGTGCCCTGGAATCTCCGGTTGACGCTTGAGTAATTCCATCTTAGCATGGGTGGCGTTGACAAGCGTGGGCAATTCGGAGGGGTGCTTGATGAATATAGCACCAGCTTTCTTTAGTTCCGCCATCAGAGCGGTTGCTTTGCCGGCAGTGAAATCGCGGCTTTCAATCGGTACCTCATCTATTACATACGTTCGGGTTCCCCGTTTAACAGCTTCAAGCGCCGTTTCCAAATTAGAGAGGTTGCCATAGCCAAACGGAACCGAAGTCACCACGATGATGGCAGATTTTTTTATCATTTCTGAAAGTTTCTTTTTTGATTGCTCAGTTATGGGTGAAAAAGGCGCCTCGCTAACCGTTGGAATCTTGAGAAGCTCCGTCGTCTCGTAGTCGGTGTCTAGCATGTTGAGAACGCCAGCTGTCACTTCGTAGCCCTCATCCACCAACGCTTTCATCACAACGGTTCCCGTGCCCGCTCCTGCGATAAGGTGGATAGCACAGTTGCGTGGCATCGACGGCTTTTGGAGAGTGAGTGGAATTACGAAAAGAGAATTCGTGACGAGGCTTTTTTTAACGATTGCGTCAACGTTAAAAACAGCCTTTATATTATCACTTGTCAGAACATTTTCTACGGGTCCCGCAGCAAAAATCTTTGCATCCTTTAGAAGCAAAATTGAGCTACAGTAGCGTGCTGCCAGGTTTAAGTCATGGATAACTTCTAAAACAATCAAGCGTTCCTTAACGCATAATTCTTTCACAAGGTCCATAATTTCAAGTTGGTTAATCATGTCCAGATGCGTCAGCGGTTCATCAAGCAAAAGAACCTTGGGTTCCTGAGCTAATGCACGGGCGATGACGACACGTTGTTTTTCTCCACCACTCAACTCGTTTATCGGTCTGTCCGCTAGATGCCAAGTGTTGGTTCGGTTCATTGCTTTGCGGACTATGGTTAAGTCGGTATCCGATTCCATTTGGAACCTTTTCATATGTGGGTTGCGTCCCATCATCACGATGTCTAATGCACTGAAGCTAAAGCCTATGTTACTTTCTTGTGGAACTATTGCCATCTGTTTGGCTAAATCTACGCTTTTCAAGCTATAAATGTCGGATTTATCGAGAATGATGGTTCCTTTGTAGGGTTTGAGGGTTCGGCTGATGCTTTTTAGCAGGGTAGTTTTTCCTGAGCCGTTGGGTCCAATTATTCCCACGAAGTCGCCTTCGTTGACGGTAAAGTTGACCTCTTCCAGTATCTTAACTGAACCGTATCGGCATTCAACGCCATTTACGCTAAGCAGTACCATGTTCCATCAGCCATCCTACAGTGAATAACTTGTTTTTCTTTTCCTAAGCAGATAGATAAAGAAGGGGGTTCCAGCTAAAGCTGTTATGACTCCGACGGGCAATTCAGAAGCTCCGGTTGCTACACGAGCAACGGAATCGCAGAGTATGAGGAATATGGCTCCGACGATTGCAGATGTAGGCAACAGAATTCTGTGGTCAGGTCCGATGACTAACCGCGTCATATGAGGAATGATAAGACCAACAAACCCGATGACGCCACTGATTGATACTACGGCACCTGTAATTAAAGAGCTAATCAGCAGAAGAATCTGCCGCACCCTCTCAGTGTTAACGCCTAAATGTTGCGCAGTGTCGTCGCCCATTGAGAGCATGTTGAGGTCTTTAGTGAAGAAATAGGCAATTACTATTCCTATTAAGACAAATGGAAAAACAACATAGACATTGGTCCAGGTGATGTTTGAGAATCCGCCCGCTATCCAAGCGACAATGCCGATTAGGGCTTTGCCCGAGCGTAATTCGAAGACTGTTTGAAGCGCCAAAATAAATATGTTCACAACTATGCCTGACAACAAAAGGGTCGTTATTGGTACCTTGTTTCCGACGCGTGACATGAAGTAAACCAAAAAAACTGTTAAGACGGCGCCTAAGAAAGCAACAATTTGGAAAAAGCCCAATCCGAAAAAGTTGAGGGCGAGTGAACCCGCATAAATTACGGCTAAAGTATAGGCAAAAGAAGCCCCTGCTGAAGCACCTAAAAGGTAGGAGTCAGCCATCGGGTTCCTGAAGACGCCTTGGTACATAACGCCCGCGGCGGCTAAGCCAGCGCCGACTATAGCCCCCGCAAGTATACGTGGTAGACGAATTTGAAGGATGATTGCTTCGTTTATGGAGGAAACAGATGAAGATCCAATGTAATGGTTTAGAAAGGGAATTTGCTTGCCTAAAATTGCAAGTATATCATAGAAACTGATGGGCGCAAAGCCTATGTTCAAACAAAGAATTACGACGGCTACAAGCGTCACAATTAACAGTAATACGATAAGCTTCCATCTTTTTGATCGCTTGGAATATTTCTCTTTTACTTTATCCGTCATCATGGCTTAACACAAAAAAAGGGTTAAGTGGAGTTAAAAAAGTGATGGGTAAAATGCCTTGGCTGCTGCTGCTATTTGATCGGCGATCCTTGGTCCTGCTTCAGCGAAGAGGTCTCCGTCGACTACGATTATGCGGTTGTTCTGTACTGCGCTAATGGAACTCCAGCCGGGTCTTGCTTTAACGTCGTTTACGCTTCCGTAGAAGGGGGTATCTCCCGGGTTTGCCATGTCAGTGGGTAGCAGTATAACGTCTGGGTTCTTTTGGACTATGGTTTCTGAGCTTACGGTTGGGTACTGTTGGGTTTCGTTCTCGAATATGTTGATTCCGCCAGCTTTTGAGATTACGTCGTTGATGAATGAGGTGGTGCCTGCAGACATTAGTGGGGGTGTCCAGACTTCATAGTAGACTGTTGGTTTAGGTAAGTTAGCAGCTGATATCTTCGCCTGTATGGCATTGATTTGGCTTGTTAATGAATTCACTAGGTCTGTGGCGTTTTGTGTTGCGCCTGTTGCTTTGCCAACCAGGTTGATATCTGTGAATACTCCGTTGACATCGTTAGGGTTGAGGACCAAGACTTTGTAGCCTAAGCTTCTGAGTGTAATGACGTCTGGGTCGTTGATGGGCGTGGCAAGAATTAGGTCTGGGTTAAGCGATGCGATTGTTTCTTTGTTGGGCGTCGAGAAGCCTCCGACGCTAGTCAGGTTGCCTGCGGCTATCCAAGCGGTGAAGTTGTATGGGTAATGGTCGTAGTCGGTTACGCCGACGACTCTGTTGCCTACGCCTACGGCGAAGGCTATTTGAGTATTACTTGGAGCAAGCGAAATGATTCGTTGGGGTACAGAAGTGAAATTGGTTGTATATCCTTCATCGTCTATTACAGATAGGTTTTGGGAACCTGTTTTGTTTGAACCTGCATTGTTGTTGGTGTAGATGAAAGCGCCAGAAACGATTACAACGATAATTAATACTGCGACAATAGAAATTGTAACTTTTTTGTTCATTTTTTCCTTTAAACCCCTTATAACTGGATGGATTATCCAGCCAAATATATAAACTTTGACACAAAAACCAACAGAAGACCAAACCCCAAAAAGTTGATTCACATTTGAACTGTTGTTGTATCGATACAGCCACTTACGTTTAAGAATGCAATCGTTAACCAATAAGATAGCTTTATTGATCATTTTTTATTCTTGAGGAGGTGGATTTATGGAAACAGCAGAAAAAGCCGGTAAAGTAAAGTTTACTTTTGAAATGGAACTAAACAAACCAGTGATGGACCTAGTTAGACAAGACATTGACATGATGATGGATTTAGCTTCGCAAGGCGCTGACATCTGGAGAAAGAACATGGGAGAAAGAAGAAAAGGCATGGGAATGGGCATGATGCATCATGGCCAAGAATAAAGAAGCTAAATGAAATCCATGATAAACGGCGGTTCATCCGCCACCGAAGCAATAATTTGCTCGGCAATTTCCTCTTGTTCTTTTTCGCCAGTGACAGCTATCCAGCATCCGCCTTCTGCACCACAAACTCCGCCAGCAGCAATTAATTCCACGTTGGCTGCAGTTAGAGCCGTCAGGGCATCTATTTCTGTGAACACTTCTCCGCTGACAGGGAGCAAACGGTAACCACATGCTCCAGGCGCATTTAGCTTCTCAGCAAGAGCATTCAAGTCACAGTCTACCCGTTTCTCTAACCCAACTGGAACGATTAGTTTGACTCGGCGTCCCACGATAGCAGGTAAAGCTAACCCAATGGTTCCCGCTTTGGGATGACCAATCAAAATAGCAGCTTGTTTACGTGTAAGATCTAAAGCGTTTGCTCCTTTCAAGATAACGTCACCTTCTTTTAGGGTGTCGATTACGTCAGCGATTGTTTTTCCTCTTTGCCAGACACCCTTAGTTATCACGACGTCGCCAGGAAATTTACTTTCATCCGCTAACCTGCCTTCCTGAGACACCTTTTTGGATGACGGCAAAGTTAAACCCCGGAAAAAGTGTTTTCTTGAGAAATCATCAGCTATTTTGTGGATTCGGAGAATTTCTTCAGCTACATAACCATTTGTTGTTCCAGCAACAATTACTACGGTTCCATTTTTTATTGCTTTTGTGATGGCTGGGTGACTTGCTAAGGTTCTCGCGATTAAACGTTTTCCCGCCTGGGGAGTTAGGAGAAATTGTTTCATTTAACCTCATCCTGATTCATTAAAACATTTAATAGTCAATAAAAGTTTTGTAAACAGATAACCCACTTTCGTAGAAAATCCAAAGTTTCTTTTAGTTGGATAGAACAGCTTTAAATGCAAGCACACCTTAGAATGGGAGGTTTAACGGTGAGTATTTTGGCTCAAAAAGTTCATGGAAGAATAACTAATTACCGCACTGGGATTAGAGAACAAACATCTCAAGAATGT
>Ga0182021_10001911_pt1 | contig 24244 bp, 24 predicted proteins | sample 612E3MmetaG_FD_120493 | JGI IMG/M metagenome (GOLD analysis project Ga0182021, IMG submission 120493) | Permafrost microbial communities from Stordalen Mire, Sweden - 612E3M metaG (Illumina Assembly) | ecosystem: Environmental > Terrestrial > Soil > Wetlands > Permafrost | place: Sweden... | reverse complement strand
ATTTTTGGGATGTTTTTAGAATTCGATTGTTCAGTTATTTCGCGGACACCGCACCGGCCGCTGCCTCGGCCCATGCCCACCGCGGCGCCGAATCCCTGAGATTCTCCGGCGCGCCGGACGACGAAACTTCAAAGGGCACGAATGGACACCGTAGCCACAACCCTCGAGGAAGTCGCTCCTTCGATAACGGAGCCGGGCCGGAGGGAGCGGACAGCCGATGACAGGCGCCGGATGGCGCTGCTCGCGGCGGCGTCGATCCTGGCGGCTGCCATCTGTGCGTGGTGTGGCCGTTTCGCCACCAACCCCGACGGTCTGAGCTATCTCGACATGGCCGGCAATGCCCTCCACGGGGACTGGCGGAGCCTCCTCATCCCCAACTGGAGTCCGCTCTATCCATCGCTGATCGCGGTGGTCCTGGCCGTCTTCCGGCCGTCCCCGGAGTGGGAGGTGCCGGCACTCCACTTCCTGAACTGGGGCATCTTCGTGGCGGCGACCTTCTGTTTCCAGTTCTTCCTCCGGAGCTGGCTTCGTCTGCGGGGCGCCGGGAACCGCGAGAGGGGTTTTCCCATGGGCGCCCCGAACCGGGAGACGGGTTTTCCCATTCGGGCCGTCTTCGCCCATTGCCTGTTCACCGGGACCGGGCTGTTCATGTCGCGGCTCCTCACCCCGGACTTGTGCGTTGCGGCATGCGTCTACCTGGCGGCCGGGTTCTCCTGCCGGCTGGCGCTCCCTGGCGCCGTGCGCCGCGATTACGCGCTTCTTGGAGCCGCCCTCGCCCTGGGCTACTACGCCAAGTCGCCCTTGCTCCCGCTATCCCTGGTGCTGCTGGCGCTGCTGCCATTCGCGCTGAAGGGCGGCCGCGCCAGGCGCCGGCTGGCGATCGCGGCTGCCGTGTTTCTGATCGGTGTCGCTCCGCTTGTGATTGCTCTCAGCCGCCGGCAGAATCACCCCACCTTCGGCGAGGCCGGCAAGCTCAACTACGCCTGGTACGTCAACCGGACGCCGTTTCCCTGGCTCGGCCTTCCGGCCGGAACGGGCGTGCCGGAACACCCTCCCCGCCTCCTCCGGCAGCAACCGCTGCTCTTTGAGTTCGGCCAGCCGGTCGGGGGCACCTATCCGCTCTGGTACAACCCGGCCTACTGGAACCAGGGGATTCGGATGCGAATCGATTTCCGGCAACTGCTGTCGAACACCGGCCACCAGTTGGGGCTCTATGGCCGCTGGTTCCTGCTGGCAGGCCCGATGTGGGCGGGGATCGCCGCCCTGTGGATTGCCGGCCGGAAACGGCGGGCGCGCGCCCCGGCGCGGCCCGACGCCTGGTTTCTGGTGGCGTGGCCCGTGGCGGCGATGCTGATGTATCTGGTGCACGTCGATTTCAGGTACATCGCTCCCTTCCTCGCGCTGCTGTGGCTGTTCCTGTTCGAGAACGCCTGCGCCGGTGTCAGTCCCAGGTTCCGGACGGCGGTCCTGGCTGCGGCCGGGTGCTTCATGCTCCTTCCGGGGCTGCGGATTCTGGTGCGGCCGGAGCCGCCCGAGTTCCTGGAGGTGGCCCGGGGGCTGAACGGGATGGGATTGCACGGCGGCGATACCATCGCGGTCTCGGGCGACTCCTTCGACGCCTTCTACGCGCGCGCGGCTGGCGTCCGGATTGTGGCCCAGGTCTGCGACGCGGGCGCCTTCTGGGCGCCGCATTTTCCCGAGCCCCTCATCCGCTGCGAGTCAGGTTTCCTCAATCGGATGAACGCGGGCGAACTGTCCGTCCTCTGGCGAGACCTTCGCAGCGCCGGCGCGCACGCTCTGGTGGTCCGGGGAGAGCCGCCCGCCGGATGGCGGGTGCTGGGGAAATCCGGCTACTCAGTGCGAATGCTGGACTGAAGCCCCGGGCGGTTTCGCCTGCTGGCCGCTCGCCGCCACGCCGCACCGGTCGGGTACACTAGACCAGGGAGGCTCCCGAACCGAGGCCTTAGCGGAGGCGCCAGAGGCATCGCCCGGCCGGGCTACTGCGGTTTCCCTTAAACCCGCGCCACGGCGAAGCCGATGGGTTAATCATGGAGGACAGGCGACTCGAACCGCGTTTAATGTGCGCCGACCTGATCGACGTCTGGTGGGTGGATCAGTCCGGCCGCACGTGCAAAGCTGTAGCCAATCTGGAGGATATTTCCAATGTCGGGGCCTGCCTGCAAGTCGACGGGCCCGTACCCTCCGAGACGCTGCTGCACATCGCCCACCCGCAGGCGATGTTCCAGGGACGCGTAAGGTACTGCGTCTATCGCGAAACCGGCTACTTTATCGGGGTGCGCTTCGAGGAGGGGGTCCGCTGGAATCGCCAGCGCTTCCGCCCCAAACACCTGTTCGACCCCCGCACGCTCCTCGGGCGCGGCCGCAAGGCCAAGCCCCGGCCCCCGCGGTCAGACGCTCAGTAGGAGCAAGGCCCAGGCGCCCAGAAAAGTGGCAAAAGGCATTTTCTGCCGCTGATGAACGCGGATAAACACGGATAAAAAACTCTTGTTCTCTTGTTCTTATCGGCGTTCATCGGTGTTCATCGGCGGCCAGTATTGGATCTGCTGTTTCCTGACGGGCCCTCAGTAGGCGCACAGCCAGCGAGCTTTCCGCATCACCTTGTCCGCGTTGGGCAGGAAGGCGTCCTCGAGCGGCGCACTGAAAGGAACCGGAGTGTCCGCCGCGGCGATGCGGACCACCGGAGCGTCCAGGCAGTCGAAGGCGCTCTCGGTAATCCGAGCCGCGATCTCCCCGCCGAACCCGCCCGTCAGCGTGTCCTCGTGCAGCACCAAAGCGCGCGTTGTCTTGCGCACGCTGGCCAGAATCGTCTCCTCGTCGAGCGGCAGCAGCGTTCTCAGATCGACGATCTCGGCCGAGATGCCCTCCGCCTCGAGCGTCGCGGCCGCCTCCTTGGCCGTATAGACCATGGCGCCGTACGTGATGATGGAGAGGTCCCTGCCCTCGCGAAAGACCCGCGCCTGGCCGATCGGCACCGTGTATTCCTCCGGCGGCAGATCTTCTTTCACCCGGCGGTATAGCCCCTTGTGCTCGAAGAACAGAACCGGGTCGTTATCCCGTATGGCGGATTTGATCAGGCCTTTGGCGTCGTAGGCGGTAGCCGGAGTCACCACTTTCAGCCCCGGAACGTGCGTGAACCAAGCCTCCGGGTTCTGCGAGTGGAACGGCCCGCCGCGGTTGCCGCCGCCCGAGGGCGACCGAATCACGATCGGCACCGGCGCGTTCCAGCGGTAGCGGCACTTGGCCGCGAAGTTCACGATCTGGTCGAAGGCGCAGGTGATGAAGTCGGAGAACTGCATCTCGGCCACCGGGCGCAGGCCAAACATGCTGGCGCCGATGGCCGCCCCGGCGATGCCCGCCTCCGCGAGCGGCGTATCCACGACGCGGCGTTCCCCAAACCGCTCCAGCATCCCAGCGGTGATCTTGAAGGCGCCGCCGTAGGCGCCAATATCCTCTCCCAGCAGGAAGACGTTGGGGTCCCGCTCCATCTCTTCCCAGATGCCCTGGCGGATTGCTTCGAGATAGGTGGTCGGCATGGCTCACTCGTAGACGTTGTCCAGCAGGGTGGCAGGGTCCGGGAAGGGGCTTTGCTCGGCCCACTGAATCGCCTCGTCAACCTCCTGGCGGATGCGGAGGCAGGCGGCGTCGATATCCTCCCTGGTCTTCCAGCCCTTTTCGACCATCAGCCGCTCCATTCGCAGGATGGGATCCCTGGCTCCCCACTCCGCGAAAAGGTGCTGTGGCACGTAGGAAGCGGAATCGTGAGCGGCGTGGCCGGTCATGCGGAACGTCTTGCACTCCAACAGATACGGGCCCAGCCCGGCGCGGGCGTGGGCGGCCGCCTTTTGGGTGGCTGCGTAGACCGCAAACGGGTCATTGCCATCCACGATCTCGGCCGGAATGCCGTAGGCCGGACCGCGGTCGGCCACGTTGGCGCAGGCCATCTGCTTCTCGACCGGGGTCGAGTAGGCGTACTGATTGTTGTTGCAGATCAGCACCAGAGGCAGGCGCTCGACGGCGGCGAAGTTGACGCCCTCGTGCCAGTCGCCCCGGCTGGTGGCGCCGTCTCCGAAGAAGCACAACGTCACGTTCGAGCTGCCCTGGTACTTCTGGGCGAAGGCCGCGCCCGCCGCCACCGGGATGGCGGCTCCGATGGCGCTGATGATGGCCACGATCTTGAGCCGCAGGTCGCCCATGTGCATGTTGCCGTCCCGGCCGCCGGTCAGCCCGCCGACACGGCCCATGTACTGGGCGAAGACCTGCCGGGGATGGACGCCACGGATGAAGTAGGCCGCCATATCGCGGTGGCAGGGGAACAGGATGTCCTCGGGATCGGCGGCCATGGCCGCGCCGGTGGAGATTGCCTCCTGCCCGCGGCCGACGTAGACGCCACCAACGATTTTGCCCTGCCGGTAGAGCTTTTTCTCAATGCGCTCTTCAACTTCCCGCATCAGGAACATGTAGTAGTGAAACCTTTGGGCCAGCTCGGCGTTGGGGTCCGGCGACTCCTCCAACATCCGACTGGCCCCGGGTAGTGCCAGAAGTTCAGTGGCAGCCATGACTTTCTCCGGGGATGTTCTCGGGCGGGCGCGCTTGGAACGCCCCGCCCGTTCGGGTTCTACAAGCCTGAGTATACCTGTTTCACGGCGAGATGCAAGCGAGATTTATACATATCGCAGACGATATAAACATAGCAAATGGCATGCGGCGACAGGTTCGAAGAGGGGCGTGTGAACTATACTGTTGGAGCAAGGGCCCAACCATGAGCAACCCGAGCTTCATCACACGCGCGGTGTTGAAGAACTACAAGAGCATCGCGGCATGCGACGTCCAACTCCAGCCGTTGATGTTTCTGGTAGGGCCCAACGGCTCCGGTAAAAGCAACTTTCTGGATGCCTTGAGGTTCACCGCAGATGGCCTCCGCCACTCTCTGGATCATGCGCTTCGTGAACGCGGGGGGATCGGCGAGGTGCGCCGCAGGTCGGGCGGACACCCGACGCATTTTGGCGTTCGGTTCGAGTTCCAGCTCCGCGACGGCTCGACAGGGCACTATGCTTTCCGGGTCGGTGCGAGGCCTGAGGGCGGGTACGAGGTTCAAACCGAGGAATGCGCAGTGCGCAACGTCCGCGCTCTCACTCCCGAGATCAAGTTTGCGGTGACCCGCGGCAAGGTCAGGACAAATGCCTCAGCCACCCCCGCGGCGTCCATCGACCGGCTCTACCTGGTCAATGCCTCCGGCACTCCCGAATTCCGGCCGGTTTACGATGCGTTTTCGAAGATGGGGTTCTACAATCTGAACCCGGACCGCATCCGCGAACTCCAATCCCCGGATGCAGGCGAGCTCCTGGCGCGGGACGGCCACAACATGGCCAGTGTCTTGGCGCAGTTGGAGCGAAGCAGCCCGGAAGGCAAGCGCGTTATCGAGGAGTACCTATCGAAGGTCGTTCCTGGCGTGCATGGTGTCGACGCGAAGGCGATTGGGCCGACACAGACCCTGGAGTTCCGGCAGCGGGTCGCGGGATCGAAGGACCCCTGGCGGTTTCTGGCGGCCAACATGTCGGACGGCACGCTGCGCGCCCTGGGTGTGCTGATCGCCCTATTCCAGTCCGCAAACGGCGCGGGAACCGTGCCGCTGGTCGGTATTGAAGAGCCTGAAGCCGCTCTTCACCCGTTTGCCGCGGGGGTTCTGCTGGACAGCCTGCGAGACGCCAGCGAGCGAACGCAGGTGCTTGTAACCAGCCACAGCGGCGATCTGCTGGACGACGAGAGGATCTCCACGGAGTCGATCCTCGCGGTTTATGCCGAAGAGGGGCTGACGCAAATCGCACCCCTCGATGAGGCGGGCCGCAGTGCGTTGAGGCAGCGGCTCTACACTGCCGGGGAGCTGCTCAGACAGAACCAGTTGCGGCCGGACCCCGGCGCCCTGCCGAAGCAACCACGCCTCTTTGACGAGGCCGATGCCTGATGGCCGTCACGATTGCGTGTGTTGTCGAGGGACACGCCGAAGTAGAGGCTGTACCGGCGCTCATCCGGCGACTGAGCGCGGCAATTAACCCTGGAACCGGGCTCGTTACGCCTCAGCCGATTCGTCTTCCGAAGAGCAAGGCGACCAGGACTGGGGAGTTGGAGAGAGCGGTTCGGTTCGCGTTGCTCAGGGCCGGCGAGGCGGGTGGGGTTCTGGTGCTCCTCGATGCGGACGCGGATTGCCCAGCGGAACTCGCTCCGCAGCTTTTCGCTCGAGCGCGCGCCGTGGCTGGTGGCCGGCCCGTTGCGGTCGTGCTGGCGAAGTGGGAGTTCGAGGCGTGGTTTCTGGCAGCGGCTGAGTCTCTGAGAGGCGTCCGTGGCCTTGGCGCGGAAATGGCGCCTCCCGCGGATCCCGAAGCCGTTCAGGGAGCAAAAGAGTGGCTTTCGGCTCGCATGCCCGGAGCCACAAGCTACAAACCCACCCGCCACCAGGCGGCTCTGGCCGCCGTCTTCGACATGGAAGCCGCCCGGCGCGCTCCATCCTTCGACAAGCTCTATCGCGAGATGGAACGGCTCCTGCTGGAGCTGACCGCGCCAGCGTAACAGGGGCATCCCGCTTTCATGAACCGCCGTTCGTCGGATTCCATCGCTAACGCAACCGCCCGGTGCGCCGTCCCGACACAACCGGATTGGCCCGTGTCTCAGACAGGCCGCACCGTGCCTGCTGCCCGGACGCCACCGCGCCCTGGCGGAGGCAGGCACTCACCGCCGTGGCGCTCCGTTCCTACTTCCCGCACCCGCGGCTCCACGGCAGAGAACCTTGCCGCGCCAGGCCCACCCCCCAATCGTCTCATTCACAACCAATTCCCCGTCCCTAACTCACTGATCCCATTACCACCGTCCCCGCCCGCAGGCCTCAAACCCTTGACACCGCTCCGTACCCTGGAAACGGAGGCACCCCAATGTCGGCAACCGCCGTTCATCACATTTCATCGTTTTCGCCAGGGATCGAATTCGGCAACCTGACGCCCGTCCAGGTCCAGGTCGTCGGCGCGCTCGCCGAGGGACGTTCCGTGATTCGCGCCGCCGCCGCGGCTGGAATCCATCGCACCACCATCCACAATTGGATGCGAACCTCGGAGGAATTCCGCTCCGCGGTCGACCAGGCACGCGACCATTTCGCCGCCTGCGTCGCCGACCAGCTCAAGGAACTGTCCGCCGCCGCGCTCGACACTCTGCGCCAGATGCTCGCCAGCGGCGAGACGCCGCCCACCGTTCGGCTGCGGGCCGCCCTGGCCGTCCTCGAACGCCCCGGCGGTCTTCCGGAGACGGGCTGGCAGCTCCCCGAACCTGTCCGGCTCCCGCGCATACCCACGCCGCCGATTCCCCTGCCGGTGGTGGCAAAGCTCGCCCCGCGGAATGCGGCCTGCCACTGCGGATCGGGTCTGAAGTTCAAACGCTGTTGCGGTAGCTCCGCGCCCTCCCCGGCCCCGCGCGCCCCGATCGATATCGCCGCCCGCGCTCGCCTCCTGGGACGAACCGAGGCCGCCCCCGCCCGCTCCGCCCCCTCCGCACCCCTGAGCGCCCCGATCGACATCGCCGCCCGCGGCCGCTGAGAGCCCCCTACCCGTGCTCGTCGTCGGCCCGCTGGCACGCCGCCCCCGGCGCCGCGGCGGCCCGGCCCCACGCGCTGGTCTCCCAGTTGTGGGTAGCCCTATGCTCCGGCGCCCACTCCGGCAGCCGCATCGCGAGGTACTCTGCCAGCGCGTTGACGTAGGGCTCGTACATGCCGCGCAGGTGGTTGAGCCGGGCCACCGCATCGCCATCGCCGGCCAGATCGAGGCCGATGGCCGCCAGTTCCTCACGCAAGCGTGCGAACCCGTCCGGCGGCAGGCGGTCCGGCTCCGGCGCGCTGGGCGGCCGGCGCAGGATCTGCGCGATATCCACCACCGCGTGCCGCGCCATGGCGAAAGTGAGCTGGGCCTGTCGCGAAGAGGTCTCTCCGATTCCCGCCATCGCCAGCGCACACGCATCCAGCACGGTTGTGATCGCCCCCAGCCAGGACTGGTTATCGTGCTGCGAGCGGAAGTAGCTGAGCACGGGATAGGAGATGTGGCTCTCGAGCAGCTCGGCGGTCCAACGCTCGCACTCGTGCAGCAACGGATCGACCTGGTCGAGCGACCGCGTCACGCTGAAATGCCGTAGCAGTTCGAGCGCGCTCGAGGGCGAACCCGCGCGCGCGTCCAGCAGCACGATGTTCACCTCGCGGCGCGAGAACGCCTGGTAGAGCACTGGAAAATACCCGATCACGATGGCCAGGAACCCGAATCCCAGCCCGGCTTCGAGCACCGTCAGCGCCCGGCCCGGGCCCTGCGCGGCCGTCACGTCGCCCAGGCCCAGCGTGAAGTAATCCGTGCCGCTCATGTAGAGGTACGTCCAGAAGTCCGGGCTCCTGCCCGGCGGCGCCAGCCTGGTCCCGAGCGCCCAGTGCAGGCCGGCGAAGGCGAAGATCATGCCCGCCGTCCAAACCGTCAGCAGCAGGAGCACGGAGAGCGGACCGAAGTAGGCCAGCATGCTCTCGCGCCTCCGCGGGCGGCGGATTCGCCGCGCGATGGCCGACCAGGGGCGCCACGTCAGCCGGTAGAATCCCGACGTCAGCCGGATCCTGCGCGTGACCCGGCGCGGCAGGATGATCGTTTCAAACGCGTCCCAAAGGACGATGAGAATGACGGCGCCACTCAGGACCCCGGCCGCGACGTGCATGTCTATGTCTCGTGCGCGTGGTTGCACCCGTTCGGAATCGGGCAGCCGGCGCAGTCCACGTGCTCGAACTGCACCGTGGTGTGCTCGATGCCGAAGCGTTCGTGCAGCATCCGGTCGAGGCTCTGGAGAATCGAGTCGCTCTCCGACAGCGGCACGTCCTCGATCCGCACGTGGCAACTGAGCGCGTGCGTGCTCGATCCCAGGCTCCAGATGTGCACGTCATGCACGTCGAGCACGCCGGCAACCTCGCGCATCGCCGCCATCACCCGCTCCAGCTTCAGTCCGCGCGGCAGGCCTTCCAGGAGGATGTTGAGCGTCTCCTTGATGACGTCCCAGGCGGTCCAGACGATCAGCAGGCCGATCAGCGCGGAGAGCAGCGGGTCGGTGCGCTGCCAGCCCGTGTAATGGATCGCCACCGCGCCGGCCATGATGCCGAGCGAGCCCAGCGCGTCTCCGAACATATGCGCCCAGGCGCTGCGGATGTTGACGTCGTGGCCGCGCCCGGTGTGCAGCCCCCACATGATCGCGCCGTTCACCAGCAGGCCTCCCGCGGCCACCACCAGCATGGTCATCTCGCCAACCGTCTGCGGATGGAGCCAGCGCTGGTAGCTCTCGACGAGAATGTAGCCCGCCAGAATCAGCAGCGCGAGCGCGTTGACGAACGCCGCCAGCACGCTCGCCCGGCGGTAGCCGTAGGTCTTGACGTTGTCGGGCGGCCGCCGTCCGAAGTACACTCCGAACCAGGCCAGCGCGAGCGCCAGCGCATCGGTGAAGTTGTGCGCGGCGTCGGAGAGCAGCGACAGGCTGTGCGCGTGAACGCCCGCCGCAGCCTCGATCACCACGAACGCCAGGGTGCCGGCCAGGGACCAGGCCAGGACGCTCCCCATGTCGCCGGTGTGGCGGTGCTGATGCAAATCGGAACCTCTCGGAACCAGTGTAACGCGCAGCCGCGCGACAGCCGTGTGGCCGGGCGCTTCAGGGCGCCGCGGTGTGACAGCCGCACAGCCGGGCTGCGGGGGGGGCGCGCTTCAGGGCGCCGCCGCGTCGGTCCCCGCCACCCTTGCAATCCCCGCCGGTTTGGTTGACATTGGAGGTGTGAGGTCGCCGGTCCCCATCCAGTTTTTGAGGGTGCTGCTCGGGCTGCTGGCGATGTTCTTCGCCTATGCGCTCGGCCGCGCCGCCACCCGTCTCCACAACGCCGGCCAGCCCATGGCGAGGGCCCTCACCTGGCTGCTGCGTACGGTGGTATCGCTCGGCGCGATCCTCTGGACGCGCGGTTTCGACCCGATAGGAATGGCGATGCTCGCGCTGGCCGGGGCCAGCCTCGCCGCCGGGATCTATCTCGAATCCCGTCCCCACCACAGCGACGAGATTCACCTCTTCACCGACCAGTAGCGGCATTGGGCGGTTCCGCGGGCCTGACGTGCGGCCGCGCCGGTGCCCCGCGCCGGCGCCACCGGCCACGCAGGCGAAACCGCCTGCGCCACGGTGCCAGCCCACAGGCCAGCGGCCCCGTGCCCATCCGCCGCGAGGCGTCCCGAGGTAAAATAATCTGTGCTCGGCATCTCAATTATGGCGCTCGCGGGGAGGAATTCGTGACGGAGCGGCACAAACGGTGGCTGAAGATCGAAAAATGGCTGGCAGGCCTCGCCCTGCTCGCCACGCTCGCGGCCGCGATCGCGGCGGGAGTCATGTTCAATCGCAACGCGAAGCAGGCACTCTCGCCCGGCGTCACCCTCGCCCTATTCGGCTCGCTCGCCCTGACGGGGGGCGTGCTGGTCTGGCTCGATGTGCGCCTCGCCCAGGCCGTGAAGCTCTATCCGGGCTTCAAGATCCTCAAGATGGGGAAGCGCGAGGGAGCGCGCGTCGACTTCAGGCCCGGACTCTACGACGCCGTCCTCAGGGGCGAGATAAAGTCCATGCAGCAAGGAAGGGTCGTCTATCAAGTGCCTTCCGCCTGCTGTTTGTGTATGGGGAAAGCCGACGCCAAGCCAGACTACGAAGCCTCGGGCGGGTATTCATACCGGGAACGCGGGCGCAAGTACGACGTTACGCGGACCTTCCGCTTTGAAATCTGCCAGGCCTGCACCGTGATTAACGGCGTGAGCGGGCGAATGTTCTCGGCGGTGGGCGCCAGTCTGATCGTCGTCGGCGTCGTTGCGATCTACGCTCATCTCCGCGGTGACGTTGCCGGCATCGGCGCCCAGTTCGTCGTTCTTCTGGCCGCCCTGATTTTGCCGGCGCTGCCCGCCGGCGTGGCGGTGAGCCGGGCGCAACGTCCCGTTGACGTGCTGGCGAAAGATGCGCAGTTGCAGGTGGCGAATGCCGCCTACGCCGCGAAGCTTGTGGAACTGAATCCGAAGTGGAAGCCGGTCGGGACTGGCGAAAAGAGCATGGCCGCAAGCGCCCGGTAGGCTCGAACGACAGGCCGCGGAGCAGGCCGTGCGGCCCGCTCCGCACCCGGCCTCCTCAGAAGTTCACGATCCCCGCAAACGAATCCGGCGTCAGGCTCGCTCCGCCCACCAGCGCGCCGTCGATGTCCTCTTTGGCCATCAGCGATCTGGCGTTGTCCGGCTTCACGCTGCCGCCGTAGAGGATGCGCAGGCTCGCGGCCGCGGCCGGGCCGAACGCCGCCAGCGCCTGCACGCGGATGAAGCGGTGCGCTTCGGAGGCGATCTCTGGCGTCGCCGTTTTGCCCGTCCCGATCGCCCACACCGGCTCGTACGCGATGACGATCTTGGCGAACTGCTCCGGCGTCAGCTTGGCGATGCCATCGCCGAACTGCTTCGCCAGCACGGCCTCGGTGTTGCCCGATTCGCGCTCTTCCAGCCGCTCGCCCACGCACACGATCGGGTTGAGGCCCGCTTCGAGCGCCGCCACGGTCTTTTTGAGAACCGTCTCGTCGGTTTCGCCGAAGTACTGACGCCGCTCGCTGTGGCCGATGATGACCCACGTGGCGCCCACCGCCGCCAGCATGGGGCCGGAAACTTCGCCCGTAAAAGCGCCCTCGTTCTTCCAGAACAGGTTCTGCCCGCCGATGCCGATCCGCGTGCCGGCGGTGGCCGCGACGGCGGCCGGCAGGTTCGGGAAAGTGGGACAAATGACGATGTCGCGCCCGGCGGCCTCGGCCACGAGCGGGCGGAACTTCTCGAAGAACGCGCTGGTTTCCTGGGCAGTTTTGTACATCTTCCAGTTGCCCGCCATCAATGGTGTTCTCATAGGATCGCTTCTAGAAAACTAGTTCCTTTCTCAAGATGAGTCTCACATACTTCGGCCACGGCCCGCCCGATATCGGAGAGCGTGGCGCGCGTCGCCAGGTTCACCCCCCGTTTCGCCTGGGGGCCGCAGACCGGCAGCGGCACGGACTCGCGGCTGTGGCCGGTCGAGGGCGCGCTGGGGTCGTTGCCGCGATCGGCGGTCACAATCGGCAGATCGCCGTCCGCGAGCGCGGCCAGGATCGCCGGGGGCCAGGCGCCGGCCGCATCGAGCGCCGCACAGGCGCACAGGGACGCCAGGATGAGAGTCCCGAGCCTCATTGCGCCGCGGCCTTGGGCGGATTGCGGATCGAGCCGGCCAGCGCCGCCGCCCTCTCGCGCGCCATGTGCATGTAGCGCTCGCTCGCCGCGATGCGGTCCAGCAACGGCAGGAACTGCGCCGCCGCCACTAGCCGCCTGCTGTCGAAGCAGGCTTCGAGCTCGAGCACCGCTTGGTTCACGCCCAGTTTGTCGAAGTGCATGGTCCTGTCGAGCGCGGCGAACAGCCGCTCGGTTTCCGCCATGCGCTCGAACCAGTCCCAGAGCTGCTGGGCATCGGGGCTGGCGGAGTAGTTGAATTTCGCTTCGTGCTTTTCCGCGCCGCTTTCCCAGCGGAACACCTTGTCGCCCATGAAGGCGACCTTGACCGGGGCCTCCAGCGGCTTGCTGAAGCGATCGAGCTTGGCGGCGAGTCCGAAGACCGCTTCCACCTCGGGCGGAGCGAGATCGAAGGCCAGGGGATTGTCGTCGTCCGGCGCTTCCTTGTAAACACCGTGGCCGTCTTTGTCCAGCACGATCAGGACGAAGGCCGGATCGCTGCCGGGAAACGTTTTCGAGAAGGTGATCCGGGGCAGGTCAGCCGCCAGGAGCGGCGCCGCGGCGAGGAACAACATGGCGGCCACGCCGGCGAGTCTCATCGGGCGAGCTCCCGCTCGACGGCGCGGCGCGTGGCGTGGCAGATGGCGACCGCCAGCGCGTCCGCCGCGTCTTCGGACTCGATCTCGCGATCGAGATGCAATATGGACCGCACCATCATTTGCACCTGCGCCTTCCCGGCCCGGCCGTATCCTACCACGCTGGTCTTGATCTCGAGCGGCGAGTATTCCCCCGGCTCGATTCCGGCTTCTGCAATGGTCAGCAGCGCGACGCCCCTCACCTGCGCGAGCTTGAGCGCCGTCCGCACGTTGACCGCGAAGAAGACGCCCTCGACAGCGGCGGCGGCGGGGCCGTGTTCCCGGATCAGCGCCCGCAGGACGGCGGCGATCTCGGCCAGGCGAAGATGCATGGCCCGCTTGGGACTGGTCGTGATGACGCCAGCCGCAATCATGCTGTGGGACCGGCCGTCGCTCTCGATGATTCCGTAGCCGGTGTGTTCGGTCCCGCAGTCTATACCCAGAACCCGCATGGGCCGCCCGGCCCCGCTACAGCGCCAGGGCCTCCATGACCTGCTCGTCGATGTCGAAGTTGGCCCAGACGTCCTGCACGTCTTCGTGTTCCTCGAAGGCCTCGCTCAGCTTGAGCATGTTACTCGCGTCCTTGCCTTCAAGCTTCACCAGAATGCTGGGGATCATGGCGATCTGCGCCTCGGCGGGCTGAATGCCGGCTTTTTGCAGAGCCTCGAGCACCGGCAGGTGCGCCTCGGGCGGAGAGAGGATCTCCCAGTTGACGCCGTCGTTGCGGATGTCTTCGACGCCGGCATCGAGCGCGGTGTCCATGAGGCGCTCTTCGGTGGCCTTCTCGGCGGGGACGAGGACCTGGCTTTTGCGCACGAACAGGCGGGCCACGCTGTTTTGCTCGCCCATCTTCCCGTTGTACTTGGTGAACAGGTGGCGGATCTCGCTGACGGTGCGGTTGCGGTTGTCGGTGGCCACGTGGACCAGGACGGCGGTGCCGCCCGGCCCGTAGCCTTCGAACATCACTTCGTCGATCTGGCCGCCTTCAAGCTCGCCCGTGCCGCGCTGGATGGCGCGCTTGATGTTGTCGGCCGGCATCGATACCGCCTTGGCCGCGATGATGGCGGTTCGCAGGCGGGGATTGGCATCCGGGTCGCCGCCGCCGGCGCGGGCGGCAATCGAAATTTCTTTGATAACGCGCGTGAAGGTCTTTCCGCGCTTGGCGTCCGTGGCGGCTTTCTTATGCTTGATCGTCGCCCATTTTGAATGGCCTGACATGCGAACCTCGGGTAGGACAGAGAATCGTTGGGAAACCCAACAGAGAGGATAACAGAAACCCGCTCCAGGCTCAACTAAACGACCGGCCGGAAGTCCTGCGAGATCAGATGAATCCGAGCTGCTCCGCGATTGCGGTGAGATCCGCCGGCCGGACGGAAACCGGATTGCACATCTCGGCCGGGCTGGCGCGTTCGTCGAAAGCCTGAAAGAGGACCATCTTCGCGACGGCGTATCGCTCGGTGGAATTGAGTTCCCGCGCATGGTCCCTTTGCCAGCCTTCGAGCGGCGCGGCTCCCAGAAACACCCTCACGGAAGACCAGGTCCGGCGGTCCGCGGAGACCCCGAAGACGTACTCCGTCCCGGGCTCGCCCTCCGGGACGGCGGGACGTTGCCCCTCGTAGACGTACTGGTAAACGAACCCGCTGGCGGCGGAGTAACTCTTCAACCGGCGAACCGCCGGCACCCCGGTGAGCGGGGCCTGGGGCGCCGTTCGCAGCCTGCGCAGCCACGCGAGCATGTCAGATCAACTCACGCGCCCGCAGCCGCTCGGATGCCGATTGAAAGACATTGGAGCTAGGGTGTGGGGCGATCCGGCGGCGGAGGCGCGGCGCCGGGCGTTTCGGCCGCCCGTGCGGCGGCGAGAGTCTCGATCTGGCCGATCTGCTTCTTGATCTCTGCGATGTCCGGAGCGTTCGGGGCGCGCTGAATATAGCCTCTGAGCATCTGCAGGGCGCCGTCGTAGTCCTGGCGGCCGGCCAGAATCATGCCCAGCACGTACTCGACCCGCGGCAGTTGGTGTTTCGGGTCCAGGCGCAGCGCCTCCCGCGCGCTCTTCTCCGCGGCGTCGGGCTTGCCCAATTTGGAGTTGGCGATCGCGTTCAGCAAAAACGCCTGCGGATAATCGACCTCGTCGAGTTGGGCGAGCGTTTGGGTGAGATCCGCCGTCTGCGCCCAATCCCTCTCCTCGAATGCCATCGAGGCCAGCGGGAGATACGGCTTCAGGAACCGCCGGTCCGCTTCGAGGGATTTGCGGAACGCGTCGCGGGACTGCTCCTTGTTGTCCTGATGCTGGTACACGGTTCCCAGCTCGAACCAGGCCGCCGCGTATTTCGAATAGGCGCCGGTCGCCTTCTGGAACTGGGCCTGCGCCTCCGGCCACTTCTGCTTGCGCTCGGCATCGAGGCCCTTGTCGTACGCCTTCCTGGCTTCCGGCGGAGCTTCGTAACTGGTCGCGCTGATGCTGTTGCCTGCCACTTTGGCCAGGCGATGCAGAACGATGGAGCCCACATCCGGGTTGTCCATATAGCTCCTGGCGCCGAGCTCGACCACGTCGGAGCGATAGCCCGGCAGGGCAGCCAGCAATTCGCACCCATCGAGCCGGCCATTGCCGAACGAGTCAAACTGCGAGTCGCTCCGAATCGAACCGTCGACCCGGCCCACTCCCGGCTCGCTACCCACGCTGGCATCCGGGATGAGAGCCTGGGGCTGGCCGAACTGGACGCTGAACCGGCCTTTCGAATCGGTGTAGGCCACGGGCTTGTCGGAGGCGCCGCCGCAGTTCCTGCGAATGGTGACGCTGTCCGGGGGCGCGCTGCCGTCGTCCATCAGCACTCTTCCGCTCAGGTACCAGCTCCGCTGGAGCGGTTGCCCGGTGTTGTTCGACCGGGGCGGGGTGATGCTCGTAGAGGAGGTCGCGGTGGGCGCCGCCGGGGCTGTCGGTGAGGGAGTGCCCTGGCGCGCCTGCGCGGACGCCGTTCGGGCCGGCAGGATAGACCCCAAGACCAGCCCGGTTACAGTCAGGAAATGCCCAAGGTGTCGCATCGCCCTCCTCCTGCTGGTTCCATTATGGCACCGGCAGCGGCCGGGGGGCAGAGCTGCGCCAGGCACGCCAGGGAGCGGGCGCTCGAAAGGCACTGTAGAGAAGAAAGAGGGGATAGGCGCCGCGGCGAAGAGGGCATCGGATTGCGGCAAGGCTCAACACGGCCCCAAACAATGCGCGAATGGCTGCGCCGCCGGTCTTGCGGTCGAAGTTCGACCGCGGCGCTACTCCTGCCGGAGCGCCTTCACGGGGTCCACCGACGCCGCCTGCCGCGCGGGCAGCACACATGCCAGCAGCGCGACGGCGCCCAGCGCCGCCGGGGCCAGCATCAAAACGGCGGGGTCGGACGAATGCACACCATAGAGCAGCGATCCGAGTGCGCGCGCGCTCGCGAACGCGGTCGCGGCGCCTATCGTCCCGCCCACCAGCACCAGACGCAGCGCCCCGCCCATCACGCCGCGCGCGACGTCGGCGCGGCTCGCGCCGAGGGCCATCCGCAGACCGATCTCGCGCCGCTTCCTGGAAACGAGGTAGATCATCACGCCGCCGAGCCCCATAGTGGCCATGACGAGGGCGACGGCGGCGAAGCCTCCCACCAGGGCCATCATCTGACGCTCGAAATCCATGGACAAGTCGACCGACTCCCGCAGGGTACGCACCTGGGTCATAGGCAACTGCGGATCGAGCCGCCGGATAACCCTGCGCACCGCAGCCAGCACGGTCTCCTCGGGGACGGCCGTGTGGATGGAGACGAATTGAAGATACGGGAACAGCGTGTAGGGCACATAGGCTTCCGCCTCCGGCTCCCTTGCGGGGCCGAAGTAGCGCTCATCCCCGATCACGCCGACGACGCGCAGCCATTGCGGGCCGAATCGCACTCGCGTGCCGATTGGGGCGCGGCCGTGCAGCAGTTTGCGCACGAAGGCTTCGTTGACGATGATCACCGTCCCGGCGCGGGCAGTGTCATCCGCGGTGAAGGTGCGGCCGGCGCGGAGTCCGATCCCCATGGTGCGGAAGTAGTCTGGTGTGATCACCGCGTCGCGCGTCATTACGTCGGCCCAGTCGCGGCGGTTTGTTTCTCCTTCGATCTCGACCGGTGCGCCGTTGAACGTTCCACCCATCGGGATGCTGTCCGACGCCGCAGCGGAGAGCACGCCGGGAACGGCGGTCAGTTCCGCCAGCAGCGTGTCCCAAAACCGGAGGCGCGCAGCGTCGGTCGCATAGCGCGACGAAGGCAACGGCATTCGGAACGTCAGAACGCGGTCCGTGCGATATCCCAGGCCGGTGTGCGAAAGGTACGCGAGGCTCTTCATCAGAAGCCCGGCGAAGGTGAGCAGCACCACGGCCAGCGCGACCTCCATTACTACGAGGCCGTTCAGCGAACGCACCTGCCTCCGCCCGGCCACCAGGCCGGCGCCGCTCTCCTTGAGCCCGCTGAGCAGGTCCGCTCGCGAGCCGCGCAGCGCCGGCCACAGGCTGGTGAGAAGGCCGGTGGCCAAGGTCAGCCCGATGGCGAAGACAACCACCGTAACGCTCACCGAGACCCCCGCGCCGAGGCCGAGCCACGGGGGCGCGGCGGCAATCGCCAGCCGGATCAGCCACACCGCCACTAGGCTTCCCAGCCCCGCGGAGATCGCGGAGAGCAGCAGCCCTTCGGTTACCAGCAGCCGCACCACGCGGCCGCGGCCCGCTCCCAGCGCCACCCGCACCGCGATTTCCTTGGACCTGCCGATTCCACGCGCCAGCAGCAGGCTGGCAACGTTCCCGCACGCCATCAGCAGGACGATCATTGCCGCCGCGGCGACGATCGCCAGCGCGTCCCGGAATGGCCGGAGCAACTCGCCGCGCAGGGTCTGCACCTGGACGCCCCACCCGTGGTCCTCCGGGTAGGTCTGCGCGAGCCGCCGGGCGATCTCGCTCATCTGCGCCTGCGCGGCCTCGACGGCGACTCCCGGCCTCAGACGAGCGTATGCATCGTACTGGTGCTGCATACGCCCGTGGGCCACGTAGCTGACCGGCGTCCAATATTCGGCCACGTAGCCCCTGATGCGGAAGCTTTCGGGCATGACGCCGGCGATGCGGCAGGGGCGGTCGTCCACCGCCAGCGTGCCGCCCACGACGTCGGGCCGCGCGCCCAGCTTGCGCGTCCAGAAGCCATGGCTCACCATGCAGGCGCAGGGCGCGCCGGGCTTCTGCTCCTCCGGCGTGAACCAACGCCCAAGCTGCGGCTGGGCGCCCATCATCTCGAAGAACCCTTCGGAGACGGCACTCCCGGTGATGCGCTCCGCGTCGCCATGCCCGGTGAGCGTCACCTGCGAGAACTCGGAGTAGGCCATCCGCTCGAACACGGTGTTGGACGCCTGCCAGTCGCGGAAGTTGTCCTGGCCGACTCCGCTGGCGCCCCGTCGCACGTGCAGGTCATGAAGGCTCACCAGCCGCTGCGGCTCGGGGAACGGAAGCGAGCGCAGCAGCAGGGCCTCGGAGAGCGTGTAGACGGCGATGCTCGCGCCCACGCCGAAAGCCAGCGTTACGGCGGCCAGAGCCGTGAAGCCGGGGGACTTGCCGAGCGTCCGCGCGGCGTACGCGAAGTCCTTGTAGAGGTCCGTCAGCCAGCCCACGCGGCGATGGTCCCGGCACTGCTCCTCGATCTGCGCGACGCCGCCCAAGGCGCGCCGCGCCGCGAGCCTTGCCGCCGCGGGCTCCATTCCGGCCGCGATATTCTCTCTTGTCAACTGCTCGAGGTGGAAGGCCAGCTCTCGGGCAAGCTCGGCGTCCGCCCGGGCGCCGCGGAGGAGCGACCGCGCGCGTTGACGAAGGATGCGAATCAGCCGCATATCAGGCCCGCTCCAGGACCAGTTGCACCGCCGAGGACAGACGTTCCCAGTTTTCGAGCTCGCGCTCGAGCTGCCGCCGACCTTCGCGCGTCAGCCGATAGAACTTCGCTTCGCGCCCCAGGTCGCTCTGTTTCCACTCGGCCGCGATCCATCCCTGCTGCTCCAGACGGTGCAGAGCCGGGTACAACGAGCCTTGCTGCACGGCGAGCACTTCGTCCGACAGCAGTTGAATCCGCTTCGCGATTCCCCAGCCATGCGCCGGTTCGTGGCAGATGGCCTTCAGGATCAGCAGGTCCAGCGTCCCCTGCAATAAGTCCGACGGCTTCGGCATGCGATACCTCGATTATCTACAGTGATGCCTAGATCATCTACAATACAACGGGACGCAGTGCCTGTCAAGAGTCGTGCGATCCGAAACGCGGATTCCGTTTGCGTGATCGTTCAGGATTCGGTCGATCGCGCCGGTGCCTGGGCAGCCGTGGGCGTGTCTGGCGTTCGGGGTGAAGGAGGTGCGCCGCATTCGGAACAGGAGCGAGTTCGGGGACCGGATCGTGGGCCAGGATCATGTGCGGCCGATTCAGGATCGGCGCTCGGAGCGCGTCCCGAGCGGGCTGCGGGCTCGAAGGAGGCGGTGAGCCGCGAGCAGTCACCACGAGCGAGTCAGCAGCTCGATCCGCCGCCCGAATAGATCAGTGCCAGGTGGCCATCCCGAATGCCGTAGACGCGGAACGAGTGAGATTCGGGGTCGCTCACCACGCTGATGAGGAACTCACGTCCGCTTTTCAAACAGATCGTTCCGAGTAAGCGCTCTTCCTCGTCCTCGGTATTCTGCTTCCAATGGAGAACGTTGAAGCTGCCTTGGTTTATTGTCCCGAGCGCGAAGATGAACTTGGGGCGTTCGTCCTGTGGCGTTGCGATATCGGCGTAGGCCCGTTGCACAACAAGCACATCGTGGCCTTCAAGGCGCAGAGCGAAGATCCGGAGCTGCTGAGTGGAATCGAGCTGCTTCGGGACAAGGCTGGCAAGCGCCTTGCGAACCGCCGTGCCTTCTTCCTCGCCGAGAGATCGTGGGGGCGTGCTGGCAGCGAATAACTGATCTGAGCTGGCTGCGATTGCGGAGCGTGCCACAGGGGCGCCAGAGTAGGTTCCTGTTCCGCCGAAGTCATAACACTCACTCAGCGTGGTCGGCGCTGCACTAATCGTGGCGCCCTTCCCATCGGGAGTGATCACGACGTACGCATGAGGCTTGCTCAGGTATTCACGCTCGAACTTGAGGCAGCTTTTTCTGTCGCCAGTGGCGCAAGGCAGGCTCTTCCACTCCCCAGAAGGCGTGAGGCGAGCCAGAGGTTCCACAACCACGGTTCCTCGTCCTGTCCATTTGGCGGAACCTATCCCGCCCGCGAGCATGGATTCATCGCGTGACGCCGCGGCAAGCATCACGTCTGCTTCGGGCGATGGGGCCGGCACAGGGTGTTGGACCAAAATCGCAGCCGAGGCGATGAGGGGCAACCAGATCCACAAATGGCTCATGTTTCGACTCCCTTGGGGCTCGTCAGTAAACAACCGCTCCAATCTTCGGAGAGTGCAAGGACGTGCGAAAACATCTTGCCGAGTGAAAGAAGGCGCCCAGAAAAGTTGGCAAAGGCACTTCCTGCCGCCGATGAACGCAGATTAACGCGGATAAATGAATCTTGTTCTCGTTTTCTCATCGGCGTTCATCTGCGTTCATCGGCGGCAGGTATTGGATATGTTATTTCCTGACAGTCCCTTAGCTCTACTGGCACGCAACGAGAGGGCATTGTCCGGTCCGCAGCATCCGCGCGCCCGGCGGGAACTGCCGCAACAAGCGGCGGCTCCTGAGATCGAAGAGTTGGCTGTGATCCTTGCTGCCGACTAGCAGGTGCTCCCCGGATGCCTGAATGATCTCGATGGCAGCCTGGTGACTGCAGATCCATCGGGCGCACGCTACCCCGTATTCCTGTCGTACGGTCGTGTCGGCCTGGAGCGGAGTCTGAACTGCTAAGAGCAGGGTTCATCTGGAGCTGGGCATCACCCCGGCCATTATATGCCTTGCCGGAATCCTGGGATATGATCGCGCGGTCCACTCGGCCTTGAGAGAGCCGACTGTACGCAGGCTTCACCGATCGTTCAGTTGTCGTCTGGATGCAGTTCGGATGGGATGCCGGAGAAAACCTCGGTCACCAGCCCCGGCTGGGCGCGGATGTTAGAGGCGGCCCTAGCGGACCCTTTCGTCCTTTTCGACCTTGCCGTCGCGGATGTGGATGATGCGCCAGGCGTGGCGGGCGATGTCGGCCTCGTGGGTCACCAGCACGATGGTGTTGCCGGCCTCGTGGAGGCGCTCGAACAGCGCCATGATCTCGTTGCCGGTGGCGGTGTCGAGGTTGCCGGTAGGCTCGTCGGCCAGCAGGATGGAGGGGTCGTTGACCAGCGCGCGAGCCACCGCGACGCGCTGGCGCTGCCCGCCCGAAAGCTCGTTCGGCTTGTGGTACATGCGGGGTTCGAGATCGACCTGCCGGAGGGCCTGCTTGGCGCGTTCGAGCCGCTGCGCGGCGGGGATGCCGGCGTAAATCAGCGGCAGTTCGACGTTGTGCAGAGCCGTGGCGCGCGGCAGCAGGTTGAAGGTCTGGAAGACGAAGCCGATCTCCTTGTTCCGGATGCGCGCCAGCTCGTCGTCGTCCATGTCGCTCACCAGACGGCCGTTGATGTAGTACTGGCCTTTGGTGGGCGTGTCGAGGCATCCGATCAGGTTCATCAGCGTGGACTTGCCCGAACCGGACGGCCCCATGATGGCCACGTACTCGCCCCGGTGGATCTCCACATCGACACCCGAGACGGCGTGGATCTCCTGATCGCCCATCACATAGGTCTTCCAGAGATCGTAGGTGCGGATCACGATACCCTGGCGCTTGAGTTGTTCGCCCAGGTCGGCCTGCTCTAATACTCCTGCCATCGCTTGTCCTCTCCGCCTGGCTCAGTCGGCCTTGGCCGCGGCCTTGATCTCGTTATTGACCTTGATCTTCGTCTCGTTGCGAATGGTGCGGATCACCTTGTAACTGCCGGTGATGACCTCGTCGCCGTCCTTGAGGCCGGTCAGGACCTCGATGTCGGTGGCGCCGGTGATTCCGGTTTCGACCTTGCGGAACTCGGCCTTGCCGTTGGCCGCGACGAACACGCCCTGGATCTCCTCCTTGCGGGCCTTCTCGGCCGCGGGATCGGGCTTGGCGGCCGCCTGGACGCCGCCGCTTTTCTTCTCCGGCTCGAGATCGCCCTTCTGGCGCACGGTCAGCGCCTGGATGGGAATGGTGAGCGCGGACTTCCGCGTCGCGGTAGTGATCTTCGCGGTCGACGACAGGCCCGGGCGGATCTCATCGGGCGGATTGTCGAGGGCCAGCACCACCTTGAAGTCCTTGGCTTCCTGGCTCGAGATGGCGCTCTGCGAGGCCGCCATGCCGGTGGAACGCAGGATGGCGGTGTTGCCGATTTCGATCACGTGGCCCTTGAAGGTCTTGTTGGGGATGGCATCGATGGTGATGTCTCCGGCCTGGCCCAGCGCCACGTTGACGATGTCGGTCTCGTCCACCTTGACCTCGGCGGTGATCAGGGACATGTCGGCGATGGTCATGATGGTACTGGCCGAAGAGTTCTGGATGCCGGGCACCACGGTCTCGCCCACGCGCACGGGCAGATTGGTGATGACGCCATCGAGTGGGGCGTAGGTGTTGTGCTTATGCAGGATGTCGTCGAAGCGCACCAGCCCGGCCCGGGCCATCGCGACTCGCTTCTGGGCGCTCGAGACCTGGGAGGCGGCCTGGGCCTGCTGGGCCTTGGCCTGAAGGTAGTGGGCCTCGGATTCGCGCAGGGCCGCGGCTTTCGAATCGAACGCGGTCCGGCGGCTGTCGAAGTCCTGCTTGGCGATGAGCCTGTCTTCGAGGAGTTGCTGGCCACGGGTGAAATCCAGCTTGGCTTGTTCGAGGTCCGCCTTGCTGCGATCCACGGTGGCCTGCGCGCCGATCAGGGTCTCGTCGGCAGCCTTCAGGTTCGCCTCGGCGGCGGTGGTATCGGCGTCGGCGGAATCGAGCGTCGCCTTCTGGGCGTTCACGTCCGCCTGGGGCTGGACCGACTCCAGCATGGCCAGCAGTTGGCCCTTGCGCACGCGGTCGCCTTCCTTGACCAGGACGTCGGTGATGACGCCCATGGCGTTGGCGCCGATGTCTATGTAATTCTTGGGTTTAATCTCTCCCGAGGCGGTCACGATGGAGGACAGGTCCTGGCGCGTGGTTCGCCCCGTCTGCACCTCCACGATCCCTCGTTTGCTGTAATTCGCGCCCGCGACCACTCCTCCGACGAGCACGATCACGCCAATCAGAATCAGCCAGATCTTCCATTTCCGCTTCACGAATCTCTCCCCTTGAACAAGACGACGGCAGCCGATGAATTGTTCACGAAATTCAATTGTAGCGCCCCCGGCCCCGCCCTTTCAGTTGCGCGGCGCCTTTCGGGTTGCCATCGGCCGCGCTTGTGGCCGGCGCTGCGGCGTGCAGCGGGGCACGGTGGGCGGCGCGGCCGCCGGTTGCGGACAGCACCCGCCGGTGCGAAGATGGCCGCTGCGGAGGTCTTTGGTATGAACGTTTTGCGCGTGCCGCCCGTGGGGCTTGCCGGAGTGGTCCTGGCCGCTTTGTCCGCTCTGGCTGCTTCGCCCGCCCAACAGCCGAAGAAGGGACTGCTGTTCATCGGCGAGAGCAGAGGATGGCAGCACGACTCCATTTCCTATGCGGCCGCCACGCTGTGGAATCTGGGTCACGACACCGGCCTGTGGGTTAGCGGTCATCAGAAACCGCAGATTTCTTAGACGTTCGCCGGGACGACCGCGGGCAGCTTGGCGTAACTTGAGGCGGGGGTAGCCGACCAAGCGCTCCAGCGCACGAGGGGTAGTCGATGACGGTGGTCGGAAACAGGCCGGAGAATGCCGCCAGAGGGCGAAGCCATGGCGTCGGCGCAGCGCAGCCCGCGGCAACGAAGCATTGGAACTACCGAATGCCTGTTTTCGTACCTGTGTCGGGGGAGACAAACGATGAACCAGCAGCTATCGCCGATTCGGCTCTACTCGATGAAGCTCTTCTATCTCTTCAACGCCATTGTCATAGGCGTCGGCGCATGGCCGGAACTGATGAATCCTCGGAAGCCTTGGGATCTGATCCATAGTATTGCTTTCAGCATTTACGCGGGATACTCGCTGTTGATGCTTCTGGGTGTACTCGTTCCCATCCGAATGTTGCCCCTGCTGCTGCTCCAACTCCTCTACAAACTGATATGGATAGCCGCAGCCGGGCTGCCGATGTGGTCGGCCGGTCACTTGGACCAGGTGTCGGGGATGATCAAGTTTTTCGCGGCCATCATCGT
>Ga0182021_10001910_pt1 | contig 24248 bp, 15 predicted proteins | sample 612E3MmetaG_FD_120493 | JGI IMG/M metagenome (GOLD analysis project Ga0182021, IMG submission 120493) | Permafrost microbial communities from Stordalen Mire, Sweden - 612E3M metaG (Illumina Assembly) | ecosystem: Environmental > Terrestrial > Soil > Wetlands > Permafrost | place: Sweden... | reverse complement strand
GTGCGGCATGAGGCGGCCTGTTCGGCGTTGAACGACGCGCGGACGAGTGGCAACAGGTTGATGTCCGTGAGCTGCTTCTGCATCGCCGCCAGCTCCGGCTCACGCCAAGCCCGCAGCCGCAGACCATCCTGGACGATGCTCACATACAGCCCGCTGATAGCTACGTCAATCATCGCTTCCACCAGCATCGGGCAGTTGCTGGCCGGCTTGCCTTCCAGCGTGCGGCACAGGTCGCGGACCAGCGCCAGTTCGTGCCACGCGGCCTCCGGCTGGCCGAGCAACAGGCAACACTGCGCCCGCTGCGACAGCATTTGGGCCACGGTCCGAAGCCTAACGAAGTTCGGAATCGGGCGCTCGAAGGGCCGCTGGTAGTCGCTGTCCATCCGCGCGCAGGGGCGCTCGAGGGCTTTGCGCAGCAGGTTAAGGTCGGGAACTGCCGGCTCGCTTGCGGCGAGGTAATCCGCTGCGGTATAGACTGAAGATTTCAGCGACACCTGAAAGCCGTTGCTTCCGACCCGCTCGACCTGAAGATAGCCAAGGCCCGGCGTGGCCCCAGCTTTCTCCGGCGTTGGGCTGTGGGTGAAGAATTCGGTCAGCGCCGTGACGGTCGGTAGGGTGTCGGCCTGCAGTATTTGCAGTATTAAATGCCGCGGCTTCATCTGATCGCGTGGCCGCGCGACGATCGCGCAACCTTGGGCGCCGTCTGCGCGAGGCCCGGTGACTCCCTCAAGAAGTTTCGCCGCCTGCTCGCGCGCTGAGGGGTCTTCGTACCCCAGGACCGCGTCGGCCTTGCCGGAGGGGAGCGGCGCTTCGGGCGGAACGACATCCACTTCGGCCACCAGCACGGAGTCCATTTCAGCATCCTGGCGCGGTGCCAGGCTGAAGGGCGCTGCGGTATTGCGAGACTTGGATGATTCGCCGGAGATAGCCTCGACAAAAGATCCCTTCACGAACCACTCGGCCATCCTGGGCGCCTTGAAGATATTCTGGTCATCCGGCACCGGCGCGGGGATATAGGCGTTCCAGTCGAGCACTTCGCCTTTGGCTTCGAGTTCACGCTGGCATTTCTCCCACGCCCGTTTGCCGCGCCAATTCTCCACCGCGTAAAACAGCCCGGTCAGCGTGGCCAGGCAGGCCAGCATAAAGAGGCCGCGGCGCATCACCCGCCCGCAAAACCGCCACCGGAAGAACCGCGCAAACGCTCCCCTCGCCGGGCTTTGTTCCTTTGCTGAGTCTTGAACTTCGTTCATTTGGATTTGTTTCGGTTTTCGGTTTTCGGATTTCCCGGCCAGCAGCGTCAGGCTCTGCACAGTCGAAATTGTTCCCAAGCTGCAAGGGTCTCGGTGGCTGAACTGCTACGCGAAGCGTTTGGAGTGCGTCCAGCTTGCTGGCGCTGTCCTAAGGCGGGGGCGGCTCGAAAGGGGGAGCAAGCTCCGCGCACTCCAAACGCTTCGCGCAGTTCGGTTGCCGCCTTGCCGCTCTGTGCCATGAGCATTTCCTTGCGTCGTTCGCTCCTGGGCCGGGGTAGGGCAGGCTTGGGCCGTTCGGCCGCCGGGGTCTCGCGCGGCCCGATCAATTCGGCCAACAGCCGCTCCTGCTCTTGAAAAGCCATGAGAAGCTGCGGGGAAACCGGCGAAGCTTGTTTGGCGAGCGCCCGGGAAGCATCCTGTGTCGCCGCATTCAGCCCCAGGATCACCACCCAGACCGCCGCCAAACCCGCCCACGCAGCCGGGCGAGGCCAGAGGAGGTCGGAGAGTAGATGGTTGATAGTTGATAGCAGAGAGCGCGAGGGGAAGACGAGTTGCGCAGTGCGTGGTGCGTGGTGAGCCGGGGACGCGTGGTGGGCCGCGGAGAGAATTTCTTCCCGCCACTCGGGGGGCATTTGCCGCAAGGGCTGCCGCTGCAGCCGCTTCTCGAAATCGTCAGGGTTCATTTGATCATCTTTCGCCAATCACCGCTCACTGCTCACTTGCAGCAAATCGCGCGTGTCTGCCTCTTGCCGGGTGAAATTGAGCAGAAACGCGAACAGCGCCTGCGCGTGTTCATCGTATAACCGCTCAAAATCGCTGGGCGCCGACATCAGTTATCAGACAGGACGCACCCCGCCGCAGTTCTTGTCTAGCCGAAACGAAGTGGCCCAGTGCGCCGTTGAACCCGTCGTAACGAGCAGGCGAACCTGCCGGGGGCTCGTAATCGAACCTTTTCTTCTGCGGGCTCTGTGCCAATACTCCGCAGCGAACCTCGAAACGGCTGCCGCAAGACCAGTGGCGAGAACGAGGACGACGAGAACGATCACGACGACGCAAACCGGCAGTGACTCTGAACCTGATTTTGGGCGCGCTCGCGCTGTTGAGCCTGGCCTTGACGCTGTGGCAATGGCTGGCCGGGCGGCGCTTCCCGCTGCACCAACGCCTGGCTGCTCCCTCGTCGCCCCCCGGTCCCTCAACCCTCCGTTCTCAAGCCCCGCTCACCCTGCTCAAACCCCTCAAAGGGAGCGATCCGGCAACGGAGGACTCTTTGCGGAGCTGGTTCGCGCAGCAGTATGCCGGCCCCGTCCAAATCCTGTTCGGCGTCGCCGACGCGGCCGACCCCGTTTGCGCCATCGTCCGCAAGCTGCTCGGGGAGTTTCCGGGTTGCGACGCGCAACTGGTCGTCTGCGGGCCGCCGCTGGGCGCCAACGCCAAGGTTTCCCAACTGGCGCAACTGGAACAGCGCGCCAAACACGAGCTGCTGGTCATTAGCGATGCCGATGTGCGCGTCCCGCCCGATCTCCTCCCCAACCTTGTCGCGCCCCTGGGTGAGGGTCTGCTCTCCAAGCCAGACGTAAGGGCCTGCGGCCTGGTGTGCTGCTTCTATCACCTGGCCAACCCTGCCACCCTGGCAATGCGATGGGAAGTGATCGCCATCAACGCCGATTTCTGGAGCCAGGTCTTGCAGTCTCAAAGCCTCAAGCCCCTTGATTTCGCGTTGGGGGCGGTGATGGCGACGCGGCGCAAACAGCTTGAAGAGGTCGGCGGCTTCCAGGCGCTGGCCGACTGCCTGGCGGATGATTACCAATTGGGCAACCGCCTCGCGCGATGCGGGTATCGGATCGCCCTCTGCCCGGTCGTGGTCGAGTGCTGGTCGGCGCCGATGAGCTGGCGGGAGGTCTGGAAACACCAGCTCCGCTGGGCGCGGACGATTCGCGTCTGCCAGCCCGTGCCGTATTTCTTCAGCCTTCTCAGCAACGCCACGCTCTGGCCCCTGCTCTGGCTGGCGGTCAAGCCTCCCCCGCCGGTGCTCGGCTTGGCCTTGGGCTGCTGGCTCGTTCGCATCCTGATCGCCCTGAACCTGCAAGACCGACTCGGCCAAAACCCAAACCCGGGAGGGCGAGCGTCCCCGCGAGCCCAAACAGCTCCAGAAGCTGGGGCTCGTGATGGGAGGGCACCCTGGCATTATGCCTGGCTCATCCCGGTCAAGGACCTGCTCCAGGCCGTCATTTGGCTGCTGGCATTCCTGGGCAACCGCGTCGAATGGCGCGGCGAACGGATGCGCCTCCGGCGTGACGGCACGCTGGAGCGGCTGACTGTTGCGGGTTGAATGCTGCGCCGGGCCCCGGGCTCACTTTGGAGCTGAAGGCGGCTCGCGGGACGGCTGTGGCCCGGGGCCGACAGGCATGTCGGCGCTCCTTTTCGCCAGGGATTGGCGCGGTCACACCTAATTCTGCATTTTTCTGCATTTTTTCCTTGTGCTCTTTCGCGTATCTGTGCGATTATGGCAAATAGCACAGTGAGAACGTTAATGAACGCCTCAAGCGTTGATCGCGAATATTGCTCAAACTCGTTGCTGACAAACAAACCTGCTATGAAAAACATGAAAAACCTTCTCAATTGGCCGGCTCTTCGGGGTCTGGTTATCGGCGGGGCAGCTCTGGCGCTGTCCAGTCACATCGCCAAAGCGTCGCCTTACGCTTCCGGCTGCACCAACGACAACGGCACCATCCGCTTCTTCATGAATGAAACCGGCGCCGTGGTGACTGTTACCTTCGAGGACAACAGCACCATTGCGATGGGCTACCTGAACAAAGGCCCCACCAACTTCGTCCTGGGCAGCCACGTAGGTTATAAAATCACGTGCTACAAGGCGGGCACCGGCGTGCCTGTCCAGATCAGCTCGGACACATTTAGCAACTCGATCTGGGCCAACCCTCGTGGGGTCACCGTAAATCGAAACCCAAAGAACGGTGATTTGTTTGGTCGCATCTATGCTGGTAGTGGTGGTACCGGTGGATATGGATGGGGAACTGCAGGCTACAAAGCACAAGGAATCTACCCGATGAACGCCGACCAGACCACTGCGCTGGGCAAAGGCACCAACGCCTACGGCACCGCGACTTTTGTCAACTCGGGCACCAGCGGTCCTTGGCGTATGCGCGTTGCCCCCGATAATACCCTGTTGGTGTGCGATTATTCAACCGCAGCGGCTGCGCTTTGGCAATTCCAGCCAGACCTGAGCAACTCCAACCTGGTGCTGGCAATTATAGGCGAGACGGCGGCTGCGGCGGCGGGAATTCATGGCGATTTTTTCGGCACTCCGCTTATGACGGGCTCGCTTGCCGCGGGCAACCTCGTGCTCTGGACGGCTGACCCTGGCATGGCCGTGCCCTCCGGAACGACCTGCGGACCCGGCACGGGGATAGGCGACTACAACTGTGCTTTCCGCTATGACATCGGCTCGGGTCCCCTGCCCTGGAATCAGAAGCCGAATTATGCGTACACCGTGGGGCTTCAAGGGATCGCGGAACTGCGGCCGGAAGTGGACATTGGCACAGATGGCAAGATCATTTGCGGGTTCGGGCGCGCGAATATGTCCAACCCAGACATTCAGATTCTGGACCCCACCGGTTCGACCTTGCTTTACACTTCGTGGGACAGCACGGGAGGTGCAAGCGATCCGTGGAATGGCAGCAGCACCAGTGCCGGCGCGGTTGGGACGTACGCCGGTGTCCGGGTGTCGCCCGACGGTCGCTATTTGGCGTCTGTGGATATCAATGACGGCATCACGGTTGCGAGTATGAAGAACAACGGCATTCCCGACGACGGCAGTATCTTCGCTATACCTAACTCGCCGTACACTGGTAACGCTCGCGGCATGGATTGGGACGCGGCGGGCAACCTCTACGTCGCCAGTTCCGGCCAGCTTCTTCTGCGGATCTTTTCCCTGGGAATTACCTCGACCTGCGTCGCCAGCAACGACTGGACCGGGACCAACGGTACTTTTCAACTGATTGTGCCGAGTGTCAAGGCCACGCTCACCGCCACTCAACCCTATGCTTCGCAGAACTACGTCAACAGCACTCCTGCCGGCACTCCGATCCCCGGTGTGGTCAGGATCAGCCTCGATACCAATTATCTGGCCGGCGCGGTTACGGTTAACTTCACCCGCACCGGCACCGCCTCCTATACCACCAACACCGCTTTGACCACTTACAATATTAACACCACTGACACCCCGAATGGGGTTATTATCGGCACGAACACGGTCACCTTCCCGGCGGGCTACTTCACGGGTAGTGGTAATTTTTATGTGGACGTCAAGATTACCCCGACCGCCTTCCCCGCCAGCACCAATACCATGACGGTGATCATGGCGATCTCCGGCGGCTCGACTTACCTGGCCGGATCACCTTCGAGGGACACCGTTTACATCGCGAACACCGGCCCGCAGTTGCTGCTTTTGACGGCCATCGTTAACACGACAACCCTCTATGGCGGCGGCACGATGTACCGCGGGGTCACCAATGATTATGCCAAGTTTGTCATCACGCGCCTGGGCGATACCAACGGGCCGGGCAGCAGCCCCGGCAATATTTCCCCCGCAGCTTACACGATCACCAACGTCACTTACGTCAGTAACGCGACTACCGCCGTTTACCCGAGAGACTATACGGCGCGCGCGCAGAGAATTGATCCCGCCGCCGACGGCAAAATCGTGCCGCCCGTTGATGGCCCTACGGCGATCGTGATCTACCCGGGTGACACTGCTGTCCAGTGCGTGGTCGGCAATCCCGTTGCGCACAGCAACCTCAGCCTTACTCCGACCAATCTTTCGATTATCGTCAATATGACCAACGCCGTTACCGGCATTACCAACACTACCCAAGAGGGCTTCCAATATACCGTCGGCACCGCGACGGTTACCTTGACCGAACTCGATAACGCGGTCGGGCCGGAAACCCTTCTCTGGTCCAATCCTCTCACCAATGCGGCCGACAGCGTTAACTGGACGCTAACCTTCGCCGCAACGAACTTCGGACCTGGCGGCCTGCCGGTGGTGATTCCCAATTACGTGAACGACGCCAGCAGCATGGAGGGCATCGGGACCAACGACTTTCTGGCCAAGTTCGGGTACCCCGTCGCCAGCGACGGCGTCGCTCCATCTCCCGTCATGGCTGCCAATGGCTGGGGCAACGTCTTGAAAATGACCGTCAATAAGCACAATAGCGCGCAAGCCGGTGTTAACGTCTATCCGCAAGGCCAGACGTTCAACGGCAATTATGCCTTGCGGTTCAATATGTATCTCTCGCTCTATGATTTTGCGATTAATAACCCCAATATTGGAGCAGCGGGCAGAGAGTATGCGCTGTTTGGCGTCAACCATTATGGCACGAACTGCAACTGGCGGCCGGATGCGACCATGGCGGTCGGGGCGGGCATGATTCCGACCAATTCCGACGGCCAATGGTTTGCCATTGATTCTGGTGCTGGGGGGATAACTCCCGCCGATTTCGACTGCATGACCCCTGGGCCCGTGCCCAACAACGCCAACGCCGGTGGCACCGGCGGCCTCCCTGACAAGCAAAGCAATTCCGCCGTGTCCCAAAACGGAGTCTTCAAGCATCCCCCCTTTGACGCCATGAACGTGACTGACTACGGCCGCACCATCGGGGCTCCCGGCGGCGGCGAGCCGGCGGATAAATGGGTGGATGTGAGCGTGGAAATAACCAGGCAAACCAACATCAACGTCTTCATTAATAAATCGCTAGTAATCCCTGCCATCGCGCTCACCAACGGGCTGGGGCTTGCCGCCTCGTACACCAATGGCACGATCATGCTCGGCTATGACGATCCGAACGCGAACATGAGCGATAACAGCGCTTTCGTCTATTTCTCCAACGTCCGGGTCGTCGAGCTCTCGCCGTACGTTGTGGTTCAGCCGGGCCTGACGAACAGCCTGGCGAGCAGTCTGATCTATACCCAGGGCGCCAGTCTGACGTTGACCTCGGCCGTGACCCTTGGCACCGCGCCGATCACCAATGTTTGGTACCGGGGCACCGCCGTTGCGCCGGGAGCCGGGACGGGCGCCACCCCGACGGCGGCCATGCAGACCAATTCAGTCAATGCCACCAGCATGTCGGACACGCTGGCGCTGAACAATGTCGCGGCTATCAACGGAACGAATTACATGGCCGTGTTTAGCGATGCCGCCGGTTCGGTGACCTCGACTGTGGTCTCTATTGAAGTCGTCCTCACCCCGTCAAACAGGACCTACCTGCTGGGTACAACCAACTCGTTGGCGGTGTCAGTCGCTGGTCCGGTTGCGCCAACGTCCTACCAGTGGAGGACCAATAACGTCAACCTGCCCACAGTCCGTTACGGCGGGACGACCACCGCGACTATGACCATCACCAACATTACGGCGCAGGATGCGGCGATCTATTCGGTTGCCGTGGCAAACGGCGCCGGGACCGTGACTCAGTACGTGACTCTAACCACCGTGGGCTCGGTGGCTCCGGCGAGCCAAACGAACCTCTGGGGCTCAACCGCCACCTTTACGGTGCCGACCGCTGGCCCGGCCACGTATCAATGGAAGAAGAATGGCGTGAATATTGCCGGTGCGAATGGCAGCAGTCTGACCCTCGCTAACATCACAACGACCGATGCCGGGACCTACACCTGTGGTATCACGAACGGGACCGGCGTTCTCAGCAGCACAGGGGTTCTGACCGTCTCGGTGCCGCCGGCTCAGTTCTCGAACCAGCCCGGCGGGGCCCCGCCCGTGTCGGTGGCTGGCGGGAATGTCGTGTTGTCCTTCAGCAGCCCGAACAACATCTACGACACCACCAATGCGTTCATCCTCCTGCAGTCGCCCATCGTCCTCGTCACCAACACGCCGTGGACGACGAACACGTCGGCGGTGTGGACGACGAATGGCGCAAGCCCGCCGCAGTTCCAGGTCACCGTGCCTCAAACCGCCGGCAACATGTACTACCGGCTGCTGCACGTTTACCCGTAATGCTGGTACTGGTAATTCGGACGTGACGAACGGATCGTCGGGTGACGGAATCTCCGTCACCCGACACGCTTTGTACGTCAGGCAACATTCGGCTTGCGGGTTGCGAACGGAATCGGTACAAAGAACGGGCAAAAACGGGGTCTGAAGGGCCCAAAAGCGCGCGGGCGGGTTGACGGCGTGGTTTTGCGGTGATAGATTTCAGGCAGTAAAACGCTTGAATATGAGACTTAGATTGATATGAAAAAGCTTGTGCAAACACGGGCAGAACCTGGGCGTGGTATGCGCGCGATGGTTGGCGGTGCTTTCACCTTGATTGAACTGCTGGTTGTCATCGCCATTATTGCCATCCTGGCAGCGCTGCTCCTGCCAGCTCTGGCGAAGGCCAAGGCTAAGGCCATGACGACCCAGTGCTGCAACAATCGCCACCAGACAGCGATTGCCTGTGCGATGTACAACCATGATTGGAACGACTACCTGGTTCCGAATGCACCCGCGGGCGACGCTCTCGGCTGGTGTAATGGATCAGAGAATTGGATGATGTCAGCAGCCAACACCAATCTTGACTACTACGCAACGAACTGCCTGGGAGTCTATGTAGTCAACCAGTTCAAGATGTACAAGTGCCCCTTTGACAAAATCCAATCCGATAATGGCGACCGAATCCGCAGCATTTCGATGAACAGCCAAATGATGGGAGTACTCCCCGGAGCGGGCGCGGACCGGGACAGCTATAACCCCGGCTGGCGGATCTATAAGAAGATAAGCGATTTGACCTGTCCGACTCCCGCGATGGCCTGGATTTTCTGCGATGAAAACATGTATAGTATCAATGATGGCTTCTTGCAGATGAACCTCAATTCACCGGATTACCCGGATGTTCCTGCCGCTTATCATAGCGGAAATGGCAATTGTTTTACCTTTGCCGATGGCCACGCGGAGGTTCACAAATGGCTATGGGCTGGCACTGCCGGAGCTGGTCTCAAGAACTGTCCCTACGCGAAAGGCGTCTCAGGCGGACACTGGGGGAGCAGCGGCCTGGATATGGATTGGCAGTGGCTGAGGGTGCGCTCGGCTTGCCCACAGTAGCACGGCGTTCAATTGTTCCAGGAATTGGGTTTTTTAGGCCGCGCCGGGGGCCCGCAATCGGTCTGAGGCCGGAGCAAGACCTGACCGCAGTTCTTAGTTGAGCAGGTTCGCTCCGAACTCGGGAATCTTGCCGTCCCTGACCCGCTGGCTCCATTTGTCCAACTGTCCGCCTCCATTTACCCACAACTTCCTGCACAGCTCGAAATAGTCCAGGACAACCTGCCGCTCTCCCTTCGCCAGCAGGTCCTTCGCCAGGCTCATGTTCGGGCCGTAGTTCTCCAGTTGCGGCGTCATGGGGCTATGGCCTGCCGCGATCAGATGGCGCTTGGCGTCCTCCATATTCCCGTCGCGCACCGCAATTCGGCCCAGGACCAAATTGGCGTCGCTCACAGCACTGCCATACTCCCGGTTGTTTCGGAAGCTCGGCAGCAGCGTCATTAACTCCTGCGCGTACTTTTGCGCGTCCTCGATCTTTCCCGCAGCGAAGCTCTCCTTGGCCGCGGCCCCCAGGGCGTAGAACTTTTTTTCGGCCGAATCCGCTGCCGCCAACCTGCCCAGCGCGAGTTCAAGGCGCTGCTTGGAGGACTCGGGACTTCCCTTTCCACAGCCGGCCAGAAGGCTGCACAGCAGCAGTGTGGTAATATATCGCATACACGTCGCGTCGTTTGACCTGAAAGAAGTATATCCGCCCGGGGCCCAGGAAGCAAGCGTCAAAAAAATCTTAACTTTTTTCTTGCCTCCATGCCGGCCTGTACTATAATTTCACCATAGTTTGGCAAAACTTGTGAAGTCTTTAAGAAAACTTATGAAATCTGCGACTATCCTCCGACGCGTTGCCACTGCCACCTGTGTCTTTGCCTTGGCTCTCACAGCTACCAATGTCCAAGCGTCGGCTCTCACTCCGGGAGATCTATTGATTTACCGTGTGGGCACTGGCTCCGGGGCTCTCGGAAGTTTAGCCACCGCGGTCTTCCTGGATGAATACACCCCTGTGGGCACGCTGGTCCAGTCCATCGCGTTGCCGACCACCGGCTCGGCGGCGCTAACCGCCGTGGGTAACGATGCGACCGAGGGTATCATGTCCGCTGCGCAGAACAGTTCCGTGCTGGTCTTCACCGGTTACCGGGCGGATGCGGGCACCCCCAATCCCAGCAGCTCAACGCCCGATGTGGTGAACCGCGTCGTCGGCACTATCGGGCTCGCCGGGCTTGCCAATACCTCCGTCGCGCTCACGGACGCATCCGGGACCATTCGCAGCGCCACCAGCAGGGACGGCTCAAGCCTGTTCTATATCGGCACGTCCGCCGGCCTGCGCTACGTCGGTTCGCCTTCGGGGGCCGCCACCAGCACACAGATTGACTCACGAAACACCCGACAGGCGCTCCTGAACGGCAATACCCTGTTCGCCTCGGGTACCTTGGCTGGCAGTGCGGACAAAGTACAGACTTACGGCACCCTGCCTACCGGTCCTACCACCGGCACGCCCATAGTCACGACGACGGTTACGGATACCATGAACGGCTATGCGCTCTTCGATCTCAGTTCGAGCGTGGCGGGAGCCGATACCCTTTATGTCTTGAGCACGTCGCAAAACAGAGTGCTCAAGTACACTTTTAACGGCACGTCGTGGACCGCGAGTGGCTCAATCAGCGCCAACGGTGCGGTAAACCTCGCTGGCGTCGCCATCGGCAGTACCGTGGACCTCTTCCTGACCAGTGGCTCGACGCTCTACTCCGAGATTGACAGCTCGGGCTACAATGCAAATATTACGGGATCACTTTCATCGCTCGCCACGGTTGGGGCGAATGAAGCTTTCCGTGGCGTCGCTGTGGTACCCGAGCCCTCCACCTTCAGCCTCGGCCTCGTGGCGGCGGCGACCCTGCTGGCTCTGCGGCGCCGGCGTTTTTGATCGCTCCGTAGTTTTTCAATCAACGAGGCGCAAGAGGGTTCTTGCGCCTTCTCTTTTTCCGGTCACCGATTCCCACAACGCTGGCTGCCATTTGGTGAATTGAACCGATCCTGAGGTCCATAACATTCAGAATGCCCACGTCCTCTTCCGGCGGGAGCGCCTGGCGGAGGGTTGCACGGGCCGCATTCTCTCGCTCGACCCTGGCCTCGGCAAGGGCCGAAGGGGGCCGCGAATGCCCGTGGGGCCCGCGAAGATTCCTGCATTTTCCACTTGCGGCCTCACATAAATATGCGATGGTTAATTCACAACACAACCCAAAGCTAATAAATACAATCTTAGCGAGAATTCTAGCGTTTATTAATCTCAACCATAACAAACCTGCTATGAAAAACATGAACAAGTTCCTCATTCGACCAACCGTTCGCGGTTTGGTATTGGCGCTGGCAGTCACTGCGCTGTCCAGTTACGTCGCCCGGGCAGTGCCTTACGCTTCCCAGGTCACCAAGAGCGGCAACACCGTCACGTTCGTCCTGAACCAGAGCGCTCAGGGCCTGGTGGTGCTGCGCGATGGCGCGAACCCAGTGTATCCGGGCACGACGGCCGGGCCGCTGAGTTTCGACATGACCGGCCACACGACCTGGTCAATCATCGTCACCGGCAGCACGACCGTGGGGTGGTCACAGTATATACCGGACGCGACAGATAGAAACTTCTGGTACCCGTCGAGTGCGTCCATCAACAAGAACCCAGCGAGCACGAACTTCGGCAAAGTGTACATCCTCAACAACTGGAATGGCAGCGGCAGCACCGGCGCTGGCCGCTACACCCCGGACGGCATCTACGTTCTGCGGGCAGACGGTGTGTCTATCAGTGGTACGAACACTGGCGGGCTGCAATGGACGAGTGATGGCACTTCCTATTCCCGGCCGTACAAGAGCTGCATCGGCCCGGACGACCACCTGTACGTCACCAGCTATTATGACGACCTGGCTTTCGAGTTCAATGACGATCTGAGCGTGGCCACCCAGTTGATTGACGACTCCAACAAGACCAACATCCTGGGGGCCTCCAATTCGGGCCAGTACGTTGAGAGCCTCTGGGTGACCGGCACCCGAGCCGGCGGCGACCGGGTGCTCTACACCGTAGATAGCAACTACTATGATACTGCCCGCCATGGCCTGATCGCCTATACCCTCGGTGCCAATGCCACGGCCACTCCGGGTGACTTGGGCACGCAAGTGATCGGACCGACGGTTTTCCCTTATTATCCGCGGGACGTGGCGCGGGACAAGAACGGCTTCTGGTACATGAGCAATTACCGGGCCACCGCCGGCCAGGCGCCGGCAATCCAGAAGTTCGACGGGTCGCAGGCGTGGCCGATCAACACGTCGGTCTGGGACACGGGCAACACTTACCTCTATACTTTAGGCCTGGCCCTCAACGAAACGGACGGGACCGTGGCGGTAGGCAGCGTCTCGGGGGCGGGCCCGGTGGACATTTTTGACATGAACACCGGCGCGTTCATCGAGGAATTCCGAGCGGGCAACAACGTCCGGCGGCTGGCGTATGACATCGCCGGCAACCTGGTGACGGTGGACAACTCCACGGAATACGTGCGCTTCTGGTCCAGGGGCGGGTTCACCACGGCGACGACGAAATCGGACGGCACGTTTAGCCTCACTAAGCCTGCTGTCAATGTGAGCGTGACGGTGAGCCCGGACACCACCTCCATGGACCTCACTCAGCCGCCGTCTGTCTTCACGCTTGCGCGTGACGCCGGCTTGGCTGGCCCATTGGCGGTGGGCTATACCTTGACGGGCACGGCCACCAACGGTGCGCAGTACCAACTGCTTTCCAAGACCGTGACCTTCCAGCCCGGTGACGCCACGACGAACATCGTCGTCAGAGCCATCCCCTACTCGCCCGCCGGCCCGACCCGCAGCGTTATCCTGATCATCACCACCAGCAACACTTATCAACCAATGGCGCCCTTCACGGCCACGGCGTGGATCATTGATACCAACAAACCCGCCATCCACGTGGCGGCCCGCGACGCCTCGTTCTATGAACGGACCAATGATTTTGGCCGGTTCACGCTCACGCGCTGGGGCGACACAAATGTTTCCCTGTCACCGGTCAATGTCACTTATGGCGGCACGGCCGCGGTGGGCACCCAATTCTACGCCGAAACCCCCAGCACGAATTTCAATGCCGGCGACGAAAACGTGGACGTCTTTGTCTATCCCGTTCACGACGGTGTGGTGACCGGTCCCGTGACCGTGACTGCGACCGTTGCTCCCGCCACAGACGGCAGCTACGTGGTCGGCACGCCCGCCACCAGCGGGGCGATTACGCGAGTGGACTCGGACGATCCGCCGGAAACGGTGATTTGGTCCGACAACCTTCGGACCGACACGTCGGCCAATTGGACCAAGTTGTTCGCCACCACCAATGGCGCGCCGGATGATGAGACGGTGGACTGGGCCTACGATTACAGCGGCATCCTGGTTCCGCCCGCGCCGCACTCAGAGCTGAGCGGCGACACGCACGGTCTGCACATGACGGTGAACAAGAACGACACCCAGTTGGCGGCAGCCGCTCTGAACTTCTATCCCAACGGCCAGAGTTTCAGCGGCAACTACGCCCTGCGCTTTGACATGTACTTGATTGAGAATGACGCAGCCTCGACGACGGAATACGCCCTCTTCGGCCTCAATCATTCCGGCACCAAGACCAACTGGTTCCGCAACAGCACCGCGGGCTTTAATGGCGTAGATCCGGGCGGTTGGAGCTTCGACGGCGTCTTCTACGATGTCGAGTCGGATGGCTCCGGCTTGGGCGATTATGTCGGCTACAGCTCGCCCACGACCGCGAACAACAACCCGACCGCGATCCCTGCCGGGCCGGCGAACCCGGGCCAGAATGCCTCGGCACTCACCGGTGTGTTCAAGACGCCGCCGTGGACTCCGGGCGCTGGCGGCGGCGGCGCTGCCGCCAATGTCTATGGCTCATCCACGCCCATCTGGGCCGATGTGGAACTGAGACAGGTCAATGGGGTGATCTACTGGTCCATCAATCACACGTTGATCTTCGCCTACACCAACACCACCTCGTACCAGAGCGGCAACATCATGCTGGGGTATGAAGATGGCTACGACTCGATCGGCAGCAGCGGCGGCTCGGTCATTTACGCCAACGCCCGCGTGATCAGCCTGGCGAACCCGCGCATCACGAGCCCCGCGGTGAACGCCGGCAGCATCACGATCACCTTCCTGGCCAACTCGGGCGACGTGCCGGCCCAGTTTACGCTCCAGCAGTCGTCCCCATCGGTCATAGGCGCTTACGCCGATACGACGTCCACGATCACCTCGCTGGGCGGCGGCTCCTTTAAAGCCGTGAAGACCCTCGGCGCCAACCCGACGTTCTATCGCCTCCGGAGAATCTACTAAGACCGTATCCGGCCGCTTGACCTCACTGAGGCATCCGCCCCGCGGCGGATGCCTCGTTTGTTTTCGCTGGACAGGGCTGCATCAAGCTCGCCGTTCCGATCAAGGTGGGTAGGGACGTTTCGCCGAAACGTCCGTGTTCGGGCGCAGGCGGACGCCTCGGCGAGGCGTCCCTACCAGACAGACGCGCCGCACCTCGAGCTTAATGCAGCCCGGTTCGCCGGAGATGGTGCAACGAAAGGCTTGACGGGCGCCCCGGCTGACGCATATATTACTCCGAAAGAGTGCTCATTGTGCCGAATGGGCATTGTTTAAGTTGTCTCATTATGAATCAGTTCTCCTCCACTGGCCGCGAAGCCCGGCCCGCTCGCCGCGCCATTTCCCCCGCCTTCACGCTCATCGAGCTGCTGGTGGTCATCGCCATCATCGCCATCCTGGCCGCCCTGCTGCTGCCCGCCCTGGCCAAAGCCAAGGCCAAAGCCGAAGGCATCTACTGCCTCAACAATCTCAAACAGATGTCGCTGGCGTTTAATCTGTATAACACTGACAATACCAAGTTCCCCTGGAATCCCGGCAACTACACTTACAATACCAACAACTGGTGTAATGGCGTGCTGGACTGGAACCAGGGAACCGGATCGTTGCCGGGCGAAACTGTGCCGCCCAACATCAACACCAACTATCTTAAGAACGCGTCACTCGGAGCTTACAATGCAAGGAATGTCGGCGTTTACAAGTGCCCAGCGGACCGGGTACCCAGCGCCATTGGGCCGCGCGTGCGCAGCATTTCGATGAACGGTTTTATTGGCGGCGACGCTGAGATAACCGTTTATCCCTATAAGGGCCAGTATCTAACCTATCTCAAGGAAAGCGAGTTGACCCGGCCCGGCCCGTCCATGACCTGGGTGTTTTTGGATGAACACCCGGACAGCATCAACGACTGGCTTTTTGGGATGATGATGCCGCCGCCCGCCCTTTGGCCGCAGCCCGCAATGTGGGATGATACCCCGGCTTCCTATCACAACGGGGCGTGTGGTTTCTCCTTCGCGGACGGCCACGGGGAAATCAAGAAGTGGGTGGATCAGAATACCAAGGCGCCGATCCTGAAACAAAACCCTTCCAGCGCCACCTACTTGACCTCGATTCACGACAACTCGTGGATGTCGGCGCGCACCAGCGCCCCGATACGGTGATCCTTGTCCTGGGACCACACCCGCGAGCCGTGCACGCCCCGGTTCCGCCCGGGGCCATCTTCCCCCGGCAGCCCACTCGCAGGCGGAGGCAGCGCGGCAGCGCGAGCCTGCCAGAAAAAGTTGACAGCAAGCGTCTCTTTGGGCATAGTTCCTGCGTAAAGTCTCACAGAGACTCGAAAAACGAAACAATCTGCCGTTGGAGACCTGGCCGGGAGGCGAGAAAGCGGTTGCCCGGCTGCGGAGTCTTCGACGACAATAAAGCTAAGATTAAACTATGAAAATCGTCGTGAATGTAGGTTACAGTTCTCTGCTCGTGGCGCTTGCTCTGGCTCCGTTTTCGGGGCCGGCAGCCGACCGGCAGGCGCCCACGATCAGTGTGGCCAAGACCGAAGCCAGCGGCGTGGCCAGTTGGCAACCGGCCATGGGCGAGGGCCTGGCGCACATGATCATCACGGAGATGGCCAACCTGCCCAATTTCAAAGTCCTCGAATCCGTCGCCCTGGATGATCTGCGCGCCGAGCGCGCTTTGGGCGAAAGCGGCGAGGTGGCCCAGTCCGAAAGCGTGAAGAAAGGGCAATTCAAGGGTGCGGATTACACCTTCAAGAGCACCGTGACGCGCTTTGGCGCCAAAGAGAAGAGCTATGGCGGTGGGGGCATTCCCATACCAACTCCCTTTGGCCCAGGAGCCGGGGGATTTTCCGTCAAGAAAACTGAACACGAGGTGCAGATTGACTGGCGGATCATTGACAATGCCTCGCGCGAAATTGTGCCCGGGGCCACCGGGCGAGCCTTGGGGGTCGAGAAAGGCACGGGCTTCAATTTCAACACTTGGAGCGGAGGCGGCTTCAGCGACAACCAGGAATTCATGGACAGCGCGTTGGGCAAGGCCACCATGAAGGCGCTCGCCCAGATCGTTGACAGGCTTAAGACTCTCGAGGTTGGCCCCGGAGCGCGCACCCTGAACAACGAAAACGAGGCGGCCCAAAACGCAGCCGCCCTGCGGAACGTCAAAGGCGTGGTGAAGCTCGTGGACGGCAATGAAGTCTGGATATCGCTGGGAGCCAATAACGGCTTTGCCAAGGGCGACAAGATCAAAATCTACCAGCCGGTGGAGAAGAAAAACAAGAAAGGCGAGGTGGTGGCCACGACCTATCAACCGGTGGCGGAAATCATCCTCGATAAGGTGCAAAAAGACAAAAGCATGGGCACCTACACCGGCACCGCCAAAATTGCGGAAGATTTTGTGGCCGCTGACGCCGCGGTTGACATCGAAAAGGTCGAATAACCTGGCCCGGCACTTTACCCAGGGCTGCATCAAGCTCACGATTCGACCCGCAACGGTGGGGACGTTTCGCCGAGAGGTCCGTGGGCGCGGACGCCTCGGCGCGGCGTCCCCACCTTTGGCAAGTTACGATTATCTTTCCAATTATCTGTTATTGACCTCGGCCCGCTCCTGATTACACTCCGCCTCTGTATCGCCCCGAGCCGATGATGAGCCGCCGGGTGCGATTGCCGATGAACATTATTACGCGCGTTTTCGAGTCGTCGCTCGGTAAGAAATACATCATGGCGGTGACGGGCGGCTGCCTGTTCCTGTTTGTGATCGGGCACTTGGCCGGCAACCTGCAGATATTCCTCGGCCCGGAAGCGATCAATCGCTATGGCCACTTCCTGCAGTCCAACCCCGAGTTGATCTGGCCCGTGCGGCTGGCCATGCTGCTGATGGTGGGGCTGCACCTCTGGTCGGCCACGAAACTCACCCTGGAGAACCAGGCGGCTCGACCGGTGGACTACACGGTCTATCGGCCCGTCGGGTCCAGTTGCGCCTCGCGGATGATGTTCCTGGGTGGGAGCATCGTGTTTGTGTTTATCGTCTATCACCTGCTGCATTACACCGCCGAGGTGCAATACCTCAACTTCACCCACCAGAACTTCGCCGCCTTTATGGAGAAGCTTCCGGGCCAGGTTCCGCCGGAGCGGCACGACATCTTCAAGATGATGGTGGTGGGCTTCAGCCATCCCTTGGTCTCGGGGTTCTACATCCTGGGGCTGGCGCTGCTGTGCCTGCACCTCAGCCACGGGGCGAGCAGCATGTTCCAATCGCTGGGCTGGAAGAACGAAGCCTATCGCCCGTTCCTTGATACGGCGGCGCAGGTCGTCGCGGTGCTGATCTTCCTCGGCTATTCCTCCATCCCGGTGGCAATTCTTTGCGGCTACGGAAAGGAGGCGCTGAGGTGAAATCCGAAGTCCGAAGTCCGAAGTCCGAAGTCCGAAATATTGGATCTGCCGTTCGCTCTCCAAAGTCCAAAGTCATGCTGGCATGAACCTAGACGCCAAAATACCCGCCGGCCCGATCGCCGAGAAGTGGGACAAGCACAAGTTCGACCTCAAGCTGGTCAACCCCGCCAACAGGCGCAAGTTCGACATCCTCGTCGTGGGCAGCGGCCTGGCCGGCGCGTCCGCCGCCGCCTCGCTGGCCGAGCTGGGCTACCAGGTGAAATGCTTCTGTTTCCAGGACAGCCCCCGCCGCGCCCACAGCATCGCCGCCCAGGGCGGTATCAACGCCGCCAAGAACTACGCCAACGACGGCGACAGCGCCTATCGCCTCTTCTACGACACCATCAAAGGCGGCGACTTCCGCGCGCGCGAGGCCAACGTCTATCGGCTCGCACAGGTGAGCGTGAACATCATTGACCAATGCGTTGCCCAGGGCGTCCCGTTTGCGCGCGAATACGGCGGCTTGCTCGCCAACCGCTCGTTCGGCGGGGCGCAGGTCTCGCGCACCTTCTACGCCCGCGGCCAAACCGGCCAGCAACTGTTGCTCGGGGCTTACCAGGCCCTCTGCCGCCAGATCAGCCTTGGCGCGGTGCAGATGTATCCGCGCACCGAGATGCTCGACCTCGTGGTGATTGACGGCCACGCCAAAGGCATCGTCGCGCGCAACCTGATCAACGGCGAAGTCTCTTCCTACGCGGGCGACGCGGTCGTGCTGGCCACCGGCGGCTACGGCAACGTGTTCTTCCTCTCCACCAACGCCAAGGGCTGCAACGTCACGGCCACCTGGCGCGCTTACAAGAAAGGCGCGTTCTTCGCCAATCCCTGCTACACCCAGATTCACCCCACCTGCATCCCCGTCAGCGGTGAGCACCAGTCCAAACTGACGCTCATGTCCGAGTCGCTGCGCAACGATGGCCGCGTCTGGGTGCCCAAGCGCAAGGAAGATTGCGGCAAACCGCCCGGGTCCATCCCCGAGGCCGACCGCGATTACTATCTCGAACGCAAATACCCCAGCTACGGCAACCTCGCCCCCCGCGACATCTCCTCGCGCGCGGCCAAGGAAGCCTGCGATGCTGGCCGCGGCGTCGGCCGCGGCGGGCTGGGCGTCTATCTCGACTTCGCCGACTCCATCAAGCGGCTGGGCGAAAACGTCATCCGCGAGCGCTACGGCAACCTCTTCGATATGTACGAGAAGATCACGGGCGAGAATGCCTACCAGGTGCCGATGCGCATCTATCCTGCCGTCCACTACGCGATGGGCGGCACGTGGGTGGACTACAACCTCATGAGCACGCTGCCCGGCCTGTTCGTCCTCGGCGAAGCGAACTTCTCCGATCACGGCGCGAACCGGCTGGGCGCCAGCGCGCTGATGCAAGGACTGGCCGACGGCTATTTTGTCGTGCCGTACACGATCGGCCACTACCTCGTGACCTCCAAGCAGCCCAAGCCCTCCACCAGCCAGGCGGAGTTCAAGAAAGCCGAGGACGACGTGGACGCCATCACCGCCCGCCTGCTTTCCGTCAAAGGCAAGCGCACGCCTACCTCCCTGCATCGCGAACTGGGCAAGCTGCTCTGGGAGAAATGCGGCATGGCGCGCAACGAGGCCGGCTTGAGAGAGGCCCTCAAGCGCATCCCCGAACTGCGCGCCGAGTTCTGGCAGAACGTCAACGTCACGGGCGAGAGCGGCGACTTGAACCAGAGCCTCGAATACGCCGGCCGCGTGGCCGACTTCATGGAATTCGCCGAGCTGCTCTGCGCCGATGCCCTGCACCGCCGTGAATCCTGCGGCGGCCATTTCCGCGAGGAATTCCAGACGCCCGACGGCGAGGCCCAGCGAGACGACCAGAACTTCGCCTACGCCGCCGCCTGGGAATACCAGGGCCTGGACAAACCGCCCGTCCTGCACAAGGAACCGCTCGTCTATGAAGAAGTCCACATGAGCACCCGCAGCTACAAATGAACCTGACCCCCTGTAGTAGGGTAAGCTTCCAGCTTGCCGCTTGGGCTAAACTTCCGGCTTGCCACATCCACTTTAGCACGCGCAGTTACCAATGAACCTGACTCTCAAAGTTTGGCGGCAGAAAAACGCAAGCACGCCGGGCCAGTTCGAAACCTACCCGGCCCGCGACGTCATCCCGGACATGTCCTTCCTGGAGATGCTCGACGTGGTCAACGAGGAACTCATTGCGCGCGGCGAGGAGCCGATTGCCTTTGATTCGGACTGCCGCGAAGGCATCTGCGGCATGTGCTCGCTGGTCATCAACGGCGTCCCCCACGGTGGCCGCCGCGGCACCGCCTCCTGCCAGCTCCACCTGAGACATTTCCGCGACGGCGACACCGTCACCATCGAGCCGTGGCGCGCGAAGGCCTTCCCGATCATCAAAGACCTCATCACTAACCGCAGCGCCTTCGACCGCATCATCCAGGCCGGCGGGTTTGTGTCCGTGAACACCGGCGGCACGCCCGACGGCAACGCCCTCCCGGTCCCCAAGACCGCAGCGGACCTCGCGATGGACGCCGCCGCGTGCATCGGTTGCGGCGCCTGCGTGGCGGTCTGCAAGAACGCCTCCGCCATGCTCTTTGTCGCCGCCAAAGTCTCACACCTCAACCTCCTGCCGCAGGGCAAAGCCGAGAAGGACCGCCGCGTCCTCAACATGGTCCGGCAGATGGACCAGGAAGGCTTCGGCAACTGCACCGTCACCGGCTCCTGTGAAGCGGTCTGCCCCAAGGAGATCAGCCTCAGCTTCATCGCCAGGATGAACCGCGACTACGGCGCGGCGATCGTCAAGGGCCGCTAACGCTCGTGCCGGGCTCTCGGTGTTGCCCCGAACCGCGGAGAGCGGTAATCCAGGCTTCCGGGAGTGCCCGAGACCGGAGGCGCGAGGGACGCGGAAGGCCCCCCTTTCCCTTAAACCGTCGCCGGTCCATGATTTTATGAGCCAGCAGGCCGCGGTTCTCCGGAAACGCATCCTTCTGACCGACGACCAGCCCGAGGTCCGTGGTGTCATCCGGGTGATGCTCGATCTGGATGAGCACATCGTGACGGAGGCCGGCAACGGGCGGGAGGCGCTGACCTTTTCGGCGAACGGATCAACCAAGTCACGTTGGGCGCCGGGCGGCAGGGCCGCCACAGCCGTCAGGGACCTGCCAAAGGGCACGTTCATCTTGGCTTTGGCATTCACGGCCCAGCCGTTGGCGTCCAGCATCGGCCCGAGGTTGCGCCGGCGCAACTTGAGCACAAGCACAATTCAGACAAACCAGACAAACTGGCCCATGATGGAAACCTCCAGCCACAAGGGTTTACAGGTTTTCGGCCGAAGCCTCACAGCTCCTGACCGGCAAGCGCGGTCTTGCAGGGGCGAGGAAGAATAAGTTGAGCCGGTTCTGGCGGGCGGGGTGGCTTGGCTAACGGTAAATGCGTTCCGGGTCGCAAGTGCCACTTCCCATGAACCCTGGAAACATCCAACAACCAACATCGAACGCCCAACATTCAATGACTGCCCAACACGCGGCCCCTGGAGGTTCGATGTTGGATGTTGGATGTTCGATGTTCTCCACCCTCGGTTCAGGGCTTCAATGCGCGAACAGGCTGTTTCGTGGAGTTGTTCCCATCAACCTCCCTAACACAAAATGCGCAACATATTATGCTACAGCACTTTACGAAGAAAGGCTATTCTTGACCACTTCCCATCCTCCGGGTTCATCGTCCCTGAGCAGGTCCGAAAGGAACAGGAAACTACCCCTTGTTCCCGGCCGCACCAACGGTAGTTCAACGGTATTGCAACGGTATTGCAACGGTACCACTATGGTACCACTCCCATGGGCATCGCGATGCCCATGGGAGTGATACCGTTGCAATACCGTTGGTACACGCTCGTACCACCGTCAGATCACCGTCGCTGTGGAGACGACAGGAAGAGAATTCCCCGAAAGAGCCTGTTCGCGCATTGGACCCCTGAACCGAAGAACGAGAACATCCAACATCGAACATCCAGTGCCCGCTATTTCCGCAGTCATTGGATGTTGGGTGTTCGATATTGGTTGTTGGATGTTTCCAGGGTTCATGGAGAGTGTCGTTACCAGATAGACACACCGCCATGGCCCGGAAGAGGCTGGCTGCGCTTTGCTCGGTTTGAGCGCGCTTACAGACTGGTGAGTTTTGCCAGCCCCTCGTTGAACTGGGATTGGAGCGCGGCGATCATCCGCTCCCGCCCTGCATCTCGCTCCTGCGCGGTCTGCATGGCCCGGGCCAGCTCGTCTTTGGTGCGCTGCAGTTCGTTTGCCTGGTTCTCGAGTTCCCCGCACAACCGCTCTTCGTTGCGGGCACGCCGCGCCGCCTGACCGCGTAACTCGACTAATTCCTCAGCCGCCGCCTGGTGAGCTGCGGCCAGCTCCTGGGCCTTGGCCTCCAGCGACTGCTGGGTCTGTTGTAAGCGGGCGAGGTCCCGCTGAAGCGTGGTCTGTTGTTCCGCCAGCTCCGCCCCTCTGGCTTCGGCCGTTTGAAGGTCCCGGGTCTTGTCGCGCAGCCGGGTTTCCGCGGCCAGCAAGCTCGCCTCGCAGGCGCTGAGCCTTTTCCCGCTTTCCTCCAGCTCGCCTCGCAAGCGATCCTCTTTGTGGGCGCGTTGGTCCAACTGAGCGCGGAACTCGACCAATTTTTGAGCCGCCGCCTGGTGCGCGCCGGCGAGCGACTGGGCTTTGGCCTCCAGCGACTGGTTGGCCTGCTGTGACTGCGCCAACTGCAGCTCAAAGGCGGCGCAGTTTGCCTTCAGTCCGTCTTCGTGCTCGACGTGCTGCCTGATTTCGCTTTCGAGCAAGGCTCGCGCTTGCTCGGTTTGGGCAGCCCGCTGTTCCCAAGCCTGCGTTTGGCTGCTTTGGTCCTTGAACTGCGACTCCAGCTCTACGGCGCGGGATGAAAGGCCCGCAACCTGTTGCTGGGCGTGGCCCAGATCGTGCGTCAGAGCCTGCTGCTCCGCCGCCAGCCTTTTCACGTCGTCTCGCAACGCTTCATTGGACCGTTGCGCTTCCGCCAATTCCTGCTTCAGCGCCGCCTGGTCTCTCTCCAGCCCGAGAATCAGGGCTGTTCCCATCTTCAGGTCGGCTCGCAAATTCTCTTCCCGCCCTCGGCTCGCTGCCAGGTCCTGCTCCAACGCCCGCCGCAGCTCCGCCAACTCTCTCGCGTGTTGGCCGGCCGCCGTTCGGTCAGCCACCGCTTTGGCCAGCCGCGACATCAATTCCTGCGCCTGATCACGCGCCTGACCCAATTGGCCCGCGAGGGCCCGGTGAGCCGCAGTCAACTCTTCGACTCGCTTTCCCAGCGACTCATTCGTCTGCTGAGTCTGATCCAACTCCTGCCCCAGCACCGCTTGCTGCTTATCCAGTTCGGCCATGGTGGTTTGCACCGTTTTCAACTCGGCTCGCAAATTCTCTTCCCGCTCTCGGCTCGCCGCCAGGTCCTGCTCCAACGCACTCCGCCGCTCGGCCAAATCTCTGGCTTGCTGCTCGGCCGCTGTGCGAGCGGCCGTCTCCTGCGCCAACAGCGCGTGGGTCTGGCTCAACGACTCGGCTAATCCCTGGCCCTTCGATTCCAGCCGGGCACACTCGGACTTGAGCCGGCCTTCCCGCTCGGTCCACTCCCGAATCTCGCTTTCCAGCGCCGCCCGGGCTTGTTCCAGCTCGGCCGCCCGCCGCTCCGAGTTCTCACGTTGGCTCACTTCCTCCTGGAGCTTGTTCTCGAGCGCTCCCATCCGAGACGCCAACTCCGCAACCTTCTCCCGCGCCTGACCCAACTCCTGCCCCAGCACCGATTGCTGCTTATCCAGCTCGACCACGGTGGCTTCTGCCACCTTCAATTCGGCCCGCAAATTCGCTTCCCGCTCTCGACTCGCCGCCACGTCCTGCTCCAACGCATTTCGGCGCTCGGCCAAATCTCTGGCTTGCTGCTCGGCCGCCGTGCGAGCGGCCGCCTCCTGTGCCAACAGCGCCTGGGTCTGGCTCAGCGACTCGGTCAACCCCTGGCCCTGCGATTCCCGCTGGGCACACTCGGACTTAAGCCGGCCTTCCCGC
>Ga0182021_10001909_pt1 | contig 24257 bp, 18 predicted proteins | sample 612E3MmetaG_FD_120493 | JGI IMG/M metagenome (GOLD analysis project Ga0182021, IMG submission 120493) | Permafrost microbial communities from Stordalen Mire, Sweden - 612E3M metaG (Illumina Assembly) | ecosystem: Environmental > Terrestrial > Soil > Wetlands > Permafrost | place: Sweden... | reverse complement strand
TCGGTGATTATCAGGTAATGCGTCTCGTCGCCCTGCGTCGTGGTGGCTCCCTTGTATCGCGGTACAAGGAACATGACCGACATGTAGACGCAAAGGCAGACCACGAATATCACGGCCGCGACGCGGCTCCGTCCCGGCAGGCGCATCCACGCCGCGCCGAGACCCGCTACCATGTCACTGGCGGTCTTGCCCCAGGACCTGGCAGGTTCCTCTTCGGAGGCGTCCTGCCCGTCCACGCCCGGCGCTACTTTTTCGTGCATACCAGCACCAGGTCGAATGCCCGCGTCGGTGCAAGCCTTCCCGTCCACATCAACGCCCTGTAGGCGAAAGCGTAGCGAGGTTTGTCGAACAGCGATATCAGCATGTCTACACGCTGGCCGGCGGGCCTGTACCAGTTAAGGAGCAGCTCCAGGTATATCCCGGTTGCGCGCTTGACAAGAAATCCGCTGTTGGCCAGGGTGGCCTCGATCTCCTGGAGGTTCATCTCTCGAACGTGCTCCGGGTGTACGGGCATCTCGCGCCGGTTGGCCCTCGATAGCAGGCGGTCCCGGTTTGGGGTCGAGAGGATGAGCGTCCCGCCGGGCTTCAGCACTCGTCCCCATTCGGCGAGCGCCGCGTCGGTGTCCGGAACGTGCTCGATTATCTCACCGGCGTAAGCCGAGTCGAAGGAGGCGTCTTCGAAGGGAAGGTCGACCGCGTCCGCGACCATCCAGTTCCACGCCGGGACCAGCCCCCGCATCTTGTCCATGGCGGCGGAGTCGAGGTCGCAGCACGTCATGTCAAAATCCCAGTCCGTGGTGATGAGGAAGAAGATGCTGTATCCGGATCCTACGTCGAGAACGCGGCTGCCGGGCTCGATGTACTTGCGGAAAAAGCCTCCGATCACGCGCATGCGAGCTTCGTGGAACGCGTGGAAGAACGGGTGCTCCACGACGTACTCGTCCTGGTGTGAATCCCGGTTGTAATATCGTTCGAGTGCGGCGGTGCCGGTTACGTGGACATCGAATGTGCGGGCCTTGCCACCCGTGCTGATAACGACCTCCATTGCCGGCCGCACAAGCGTCCCTGGGTCGTGCGAAGAATAGGTAAGGGCGCCCTCGGATAGAGAGACGATCGATGCCGGTTCGGCAAGCCAATCGATCTCGACGAGCGCTTCTCCGGCCGGAGGCGGGTCGAACTTCCACGAACCAAGCAGCCTTCGCTCGCTTTCCCGAGCCGCGGGGCTGAATATCTCCACTTCCACGGGGCCGTCGCCGGCAGCTACGTCGATTTCAAGGGCGATCCGCTGGTCAGCGGCACCCGCTACGGGCTGTCCAGCGCCGATCACGGGATATCCCCCAGGACTCGCGAGAGGGATTTCTTCAACGTTGAGCGCACGGAATCGGGGGAAAAATGTTCCAGCCTGGCCCGCTGCGAGTTGATCACCGGGTTGCGCAGGCCGCTGTCCGTGCGAAGTGACTCGAGGAGCTCGCCGACCATGGAGAAATCTTTGCGATCGAACGCCACGCCGGCGCCCTCGAGCGTATAAGGGATCGCGGTCGACGAATAGGCGACGACGGGCAGGTCGAAAGCCATGCTTTCGACGAGTGGGACCGCGAACCCCTCATGCTCGCTCATCGAGAGGAATACGTCAGCGTCCGCGTAGCAGGAGGCGAGGTCGGCATCACTCACGCGCCCGGCGATGTGGACGTTTGCCCACATGCCGAACGAGTCTACGAGCCACCGCAACTGGGCGTCGTAGCGATCAACCCAGGAAGCTCCGACGAGGAACAGGTGTGAATCGCGGTTGACGCACCGGTTGTAATAATAGAATGCCCGCAGGACGTCCTCGAGGCGCTTGTTGGGCACGGCGCGGCCTACGAACAGGACCTTGAATGAGCCCTTGTACGGCGACATTGGCCCGTCCTCCGCACGCTGTTTCCTCAGGCCGTCATAATCTATGAATATCGGAAGGACGCCCGTGCGGCCCGCGTCAAACCCCGCATCGACCAGCTCGAGCCGGTTGAACTCGGAGTCGCCGACCGCAAGGTCGCAGCCGCTCAGTTGAGGCAGGACGTCGCGCCCGAGCCTGCAGAACTCCGCCACGCCCTTGTCGTACGCCGCGAAGTACTCGGGCGGGGTGATGTTGTGGTAGATGAGGATGCGCTTGTTGTTCGTCTCGAGGTACTGCCTGTAGTTGGGACAGAAGAGCGAATAGTGGTATATCAGCAGGTCCTCGGAGGAGTCCATGTGCCGGGAGTACTCTGAGTCGGAGCACGCGACCTGGCACCCGAACTGGTCGAGCGTATTGGCATAGATGGCAGTATCGTAACCCCACGACTTGACCGCGCGGTCGATCTCCAGGACATGGTTGCTGACCGCGTCACCGAACTCTATCCGGGCGCAGAGCTGGATTACTTTCAATAACTAACTCCCAGTGCCTCGAGAAGGCGCTTGATGACCGAGTCCCAATTATACTCTTCCAGGACGTATCGACGGCCCGATTCTCCCATGCGCCGCGCGAGGTCGCGGTTGGAGAGCAGCTCCATGAGCGCCTCGGCGAAACTCGGGTAATCCTTGAAAGTCAGCCCGCCACCACTGGCCCGCACGTGGTCGCGGGTCACGTCGCATTCCCGGTGCACCAGGGCGGGCGTGCCGGCAAGCCACGACTCGAGCAGGACGATGGAAAGACTTTCGTTGACCGACGGCTGGCAGAAGACCGAGGCCGCGGCGTAGCCGTCCCATTTCTGCGTCTCGCTGACCCTGCCCAGATCGAAGATCGCGTGTGACGCCTCCGGCGGTATTGGAATATCGCCCGCCCCCATCAGGACCAGCTTCGCCTCGCCCGGGTTGAGGGCGGCGAATCGCCGGAAGTAGTCGACGAGCATCGGTGTGTTCTTTCCTTCCTCCCGCCTTCCGGCGTAGAGCAAGAAGTCACCCCGTACGTGAGTGCGGTCGAAGAACGCCGCCGCATCGGTGGGATGCACATTGAAACCCATGCCGACAACAGGTCCGGGATCGCCTGAGTCCAGTAGACGGGCCGCCAGGGCGCGCTCCCCGGGGCTGTTGAAAACCAGGCCTTTGACGCGCTTGAGCATCTTTGTTATCAGGGACTGGTGCGCGTACGGCTCGTCGTGCAAGCATGGCACGATGTACGAGCGTTCGGGATAAATCATGGAGCCGAAATAGGTCGTGCCGAACAGGTAGGGTAGAAACACGAGGTGTGAGTACCCGGCCCCGCGCTCCTTCAGGTGGTCGATCAGCTCATCGCTCATGACGACACCGTCCAGCCAGCGCTCCTGGTCAGCTTCACTGACGGTGGACCCGGATGTGATAGCGGCGAGCACCTTGCGCAGCCCGGGGTCGCCCAGCGATGTTCGGGCACCGAAGCGCGTGACCTCGACTCCGTTCAGCATGCGGGTGCCGGCGGGGAAGTGGTCTTTCCACGTAAAATGATCGACGGCTCGCGTTGTGAGCGCGCTTACCTTGTGGCCGCGCCTAGCAAGTTCCTCAGCGGTCCGGCGCGCCAGGTCTTCCGCCCCCCCGACCACCTCTTCTCCGTACCGGGGGACGACGAAAGCCGGATGAAAACCTGGTGCTGTTCCTGTGGAGAGCCGGGTCATCTCTATCGCTTGCGCGCCGCGGCTACGTAGCCCCGCTTCAACGGCCCGGCGCCGCCCTCCAGGTTTGTGATGGAGACATCTTCGAATCCCGCGAGCTCGAGCGCCTTCGTAACGACCGTGCCGGCGCACCAGGTGGGCGCGGGGGACCCGACCGCAAAAGAGTGAACCGCTATGACGAGCCGTCCGCCCGGCTCGAGAGCCAGGTAGGCGCGCCTCGTCAGGTTGAGGAGCATCTCGGGGCGCAGCCAGAAAGCGAGCTCGCAGAGAAGTGCCGCCTCGAGGCTGGCCTCGGGTACCTGAGCAAGGAAAGCGAGCGGGCCCGTGCGATTGACCACGGTGCTTGAAGCTTCGTCCCACGATGTTCCCGGCGAAACGCGGCCGACGGTCATCCCACTGCCGCGCAACGCCTCCTGAAGGCCTTCCGGGCAGGGACCGACCGATATGAGTTGCGAGATCCCGCCGAGTGAACGGGCAACGGCCTCCTGAACGGCTCGAGCCTCGTCGTCACCGATCATGGACGCGGCGAGCGCGGTAAGGTCATCCTCGGCGGCAAGCGCCGCGGCGCGCTGTCCGATCGCCTCGCGCTTGAGCGCCTCGAGCGCCATGGCAACGTGCCGGTTGAACGCCGTCTGCTCGCGCTGGATAGGCCCAACGGCCACGCGGGCCCAGATCCGGGCGAGGCGCTTGGCGAATATGACAAGGGGGCCGATGCCGCGCTTCTCGGTCTCGACAGGGTACGCAGTCGAGACCTCCCATGACGCCAGCGCGCGGGTCGCGGCGTAGTCAAGGGCCGAGACAGGTGGCAGCGAGCGAGGGTCTTCCTCGTCGGGAAGCCTTTCGGCCAGCAGGGACTCGACCTCGTGGGTGTAGACACCCGCGCGGCGTCTGGCGTCGACCCGCCGGGCCAGCTCCTCCTCGAGGGCGGTCGTGTCTATGCTCTTGCTCTCCACTTTGAACTCGGGTTCCAATGGGTCCTCCGGGAAGCCGGACGGTTGCTCGAAGCGTAGCGAACTTGCATAGAATTATAACCGAAAAACCCATCGCGGGGGCATTGCGACGGGCTGGCTGGCGTCGCCGGTCGATGCGCAGGCCACAAGGCAAACTGCACCTTTCGGGCGAAATCTAATATGTTAGACTTAGCCGAAGTTCTACCGATCTGATGGAAGACCCGGACCCATGAAAATACTCCTCACCGGCAGTAACGGTCAGCTGGGCACGGATATAAGGTTCGTAAGCGCTGGCGTCCACGAGGTAGTCGCACACGACCTCGACCTGGACATCACGGACAGGGACGCCGTGGCGCGGCGATTCTCGGAGGTGCGCCCAGACCTGGTGCTCAACGCCGCTGCATACACCAACGTGGACGCCGCCGAATCCGACGAGCTGAATGCCTATCGCGTCAACGCACTGGGCGTTCAGAACCTCGCGCTGGCGTGCCAGGGGTCGAACACTCCGCTCCTGCACGTGTCGACCGACTTCGTCTTCAGCGGAGACGATAGCAGGCCTTACACTGAGTTTGACCGACCCGAGCCCCGGGGCGTATACGGCCAGAGCAAGTACGCCGGGGAGCAGTACGTCACGTCGTTGCTCGACCGCTACTATATCTGCCGGACTTCGTGGCTGTTCGGCACCGGTGGCGGTAACTTCGTAAAGAGCATCATCAACGCCGGCCGGACAAACAACAGGGTACGCGTCGTCGACGACCAGACCGGAAGCCCGACGTACTCACGCGACCTGGCAAATAAGCTCCTCGAGATAATCGAGACCGGTGCGTACGGCACCTATCACGTATCGAACTCCGGGAGCTGTACGTGGTACCGGTTTACCCGCGAGATATTCGAGCTGGCCGGTGTCAACACGCCGGTAGAGTCGATTACCACCGGCGAGCTCGGGCGGCCCGCCCCACGGCCGCGCTACTCCGTAATGCGTGGCCTGGCGCTGGAGCTGCAGGGGCTCGCGCCGATGCGTCCGTACCCCGAGGCGCTCGAGGATTTCCTCATGCGCGACCTGCCTTCTGCCGAGTCCGCCGAGGCGGCACGATGAGATGCCTTCACCTCATACACAGGTACTGGCCCGCGAGGGGGGGCTCGGAGAAGTTCTTTATAGAGCTGAGCGAGCGCCTCGCGGCTGACGGAAACGACGTCACCGTCTTTACGACGGACGCCATAGATATCCAGCATTACTGGCTTCCCGGCAAGGAGCACATTGACACCCCGGAGGACGTCCACAACGACGTCCGCATACGACGCTTCGAAGTGACGAGGTTCCCGAAGCACGCACAGGCGCTTCGGGTACTCGGCAAGCTGCCGGGCATGACGGCAAAGAGCCTTTTCTCTTTCCCATCGCCGTTCGTGCCGGGGATGCTCAAAAGCATTTGGACGCCCGAGCGGTTCGATATCGTCCATGCCACGGCCCTTCCTTACGACTCGATACTGTACACGGCGAGCCGGATCGCCCGGAGGCAGAATATCCCGCTGGTCATGTCTCCTTTCTTCCACCTGGGTGAGAGCGAGAACGACGACGTCAGGCGCCATTACACCCGGCCCAACCAGCTCGACCTGGTCAAGAGTTCCGATATGGTTTTCGTGCAGACCGACATAGAGCGCGAGTTCATGGCGCGCAACGGCTATCCGACTTCAAAGACCGTCTTGCTCGGAATGGGCATCAACCCCGGCGAGCTCGAGGGTGGCCGGGGCGAGCGCTTCAGGCGCAAGCACGATATCATCGGGCCCATTGTCTGCTACATCGGGCCGAGGACGTATGATAAAGGTACATTCACGCTGGTCCAGGCTATGGAGTCACTCTGGCGCAGCGGCGACCCGGCCACCCTCGTGCTGGCCGGGACAGACATAGAGGATTTCAGGCGTTACCACGAAAAGCTACCCGAGAAGGTGAAGTCGAAGTGCGTGATGCTCGACTTCATATCCGACGAGGACAAGCGGGACTTGCTCGACGCATGCAGCCTCCTCGCGCTGCCTTCGAGGTCAGACTCGTTCGGCATCGTATTTCTGGAGGCGTGGTTCTACGGGAAGCCAGTGGTCGGGGCCCGGGCGGGTGGTATCCCCGGGCTCGTGCGTGACGGGGTCGATGGCCTGCTCGTCCCGTTCGGAGATCACAGGGAGCTCGCGCTATCCATTCAGAGGCTTCTGCTCGACAAAGAATACGCGCGGGAGCTGGGGGAGGCCGGGAAGGAGCGCGTGCTCGAGGAGTTCACGTGGGACAGCAAGTACAGGGTGGTGAGGGGGCTCTACGAGGAGCTCACGGGCCTGCCCGGCGGTCCCGCCGGAATCCACGTAGCTTAGACGTCGGCGATGCACCTCCTCGCACGCGAAAGGGATGTTTGACATGCGAACGGCGATAATGGGAGCAGGGTCCCTCGGTACGATCGCGGGAGCGCTGCTCAGCAAGGCGGACCTGGAAGTCGTCCTCGTCGACGCCAACGAAGCACACGTCAACGCGCTCAATTCGAATGGCGCCACAGTCGTTGGATGCATGGAGCTCCAGACGCCGGTACAGGCTGTGACACCCGAGAGGATGGAGGGGGTCTTCGACCTCGTCATGTACATGGCAAAAGCTACGTACGACGACGTCGCGCTGCCCCAGGCGATTTCGCACATGGACAAGAACAGCGTGCTTTTGACCCTCCAGAACGGGGTGCCCGAGGAGAAGGTCGCCGGATACGTGGGCAGGGAGCGGACTACCGGCGGCGCCGTCGGCTGGGGAGCGACCTGGAAGGAGCCAGGAATCTCCGAGCTGACCAGCATCCCCGAGGACATGACGTACGACATCGGTGAGCTGGACGGCCAGGTCACCGAACGCATCAAGAGCGTCAAAGAGGTGCTCGACAACGCTGGCGAGGCAATAATCACCGAGAATCTCGTAGGCGTCAGGTGGACCAAGCTGCTGGTCAACGTTGCCATGTCGGGCCTCTCGACGGTCCTCGACTGTAACTACGGCCAGGTAGTCGACGACGAGAAGGCGAGCTACGCCGCGCTATGCGTCATGCTCGAGACGATAAGAGCCTCGCAGGGCCTGGGTATCTTGATGGAGCCGATGCAGGGGGTCAACCCCGTCGTGCTGCTCGACATAGCCAAAGAGAACCTCGAGGCCGCGAGAAACGTCATCAAGATGATCTACGACCCGCACCGGCTAATCGTGGGAAGCATGCTTCAGGACCTCAAGAAAGGCCTGAAATGCGAGGTCGAGGCGCTCAATGGCTACCTGTCGGCAAAGTCGTCCGAGGTCTCGGTGCCGACGCCGGTCAACGACCAGGTAACTCGGATGATAAGGCTTATCGAAGAGCGGGACCTCGACTACAAGTGGTCCAATCTCGACAAGATCGAGCTTCCTGAGATATCGGTCTACTACGAATGAGGCACGGGCGTAACGCGACAAACGGGACCTGGCCCCCGGGTTGTTGCACCAAAGGAGAGATATGCAGGCTAAAGGGGTGGACGTAGACCAGGTGATGGAGGAGGTCAACAGGGCGGTGGCGGCACCGGACACCTTGCTCGCGGACTTCTGGAAAGAGCAGAAGACGCAATCCCCCAACCTGTCATTCCTGTACCCGCCGTACTCAAAGACGCTCGTGGTCAACCTCGATATGGTCAGCCGCAACTGGGAGATCGACCCGGAGTTCGAGCTCGGCTCGCGGCGGCGCGGAGTTGGCAAGCTCGTCATAACATTCAAGCGGGCGACGCGATCCGCGCTTCGCTGGTATGTAAACCCCATCGTCCACCAGGTGAGAAAGTTCAACATGCTGGTCACGCGAACCCTTCACGACCTGGCCAACAACCTGGAAGAGGTCTCCGGCAGGGTCACCGAGCTCGAGAAAGCATCGCTCGAACAGCGCCTCGCGGACCTGGAGAACAGGCTCAAAAGCCTCGAGAAAGGGGATGGCGAGTAGTGGCGGCGGTGCGGCCGGTAAGCCTCATCGTCCTGTCCTGGAACGGCCTGGACGTTACGCGCACGTGCGTCATGTCCGTGCTCGAGAAGACGACCCACCCGGATTTCAGAGTCGTCGCGGTCGACAACGCCAGCACCGATGGCACGCGCGAGTTCCTCCGCTCCGTCGAGGGTATCACCGTGATCGAGAACGAAGAGAACCTCGGTTTCGTCAAGGGCAATAACGCCGGGATCCGCGCGACCGACACCGACGTGGTGTTGCTCAACAACGACACCGAGATGATCCAGGGCGACTGGCTCGAGCGCATGCAGGCGGTAGCGTACTCAGCCCGGGATATCGGCGTCGTCGGTTGCCGTCTCGTCAACGCGGAGGGCAATCTCGTGCATGCCGGCACGTACATGCCGGTTCCGAGCTACTGGGGCCAGGAGTACCCGGGGGACGAGAAGGACATCGGCCAGTACACCACTGACGCCGAGGCGGAGGCGGTCATATTCGCCTGCGCATACATAAAGCGCGAGGTCCTCGACAAGGTCGGCGCGCTCGATGAAGATTATTTCTCCTACTTCGAGGACACCGACTACTGCATGAAGGCGCGTGCCGCCGGCTACCGCGTCTTCAGGTGCGGGAGCGCTACGGTAAAACACCTCGAGAACGCGTCGACCGACCTGAACCGCATGGACTTTTCCGGAACGTTCCGGCGCTCGCGGGAGACGTTCCTGGGCAAGTGGAAGGACGCGGTTGACGCAAGATACACTCGCAAGCTGACGTGGCACTCCTTCATCTCGGGCGACGACGAATACGCACGGGTCAGCGCGAAGCTGCTCTGGGCGCTCGACCGCGCCGGCGTCGACGTAAACCTCGGTTTTCTCGAAGGCGCGGAGCGTGCCGAGCTCGCCGATTTCAGGATAAACGATATGAAGAACAGGGGACGCGACCGTGACCGCCCGCAGATCCTCTTCGGGCCGCCGGATATGCTCTCTCGCGCGGACGGCTCGTACAACATCGGTTACGTCTTCACCCCATACGACCGCTTCAAGCCCGAGTGGGTGAAAGAGCTGAACAGGCTTGACGAAATCTGGGTGCCGGACGAGTTCCAGCGCCAGGCCGCGATCGCATCCGGCTTGAAAAAGGACGTTCGCGTCGTCGAGTTCGGTGTCGACCCCGACTACTTGAACCCCGGCATCATGGGGCATTCGCTCGAGGGCAGGTTCGTGTTCCTGGCCCCGGTCACGTGGGGCCCCGGCGAGGCCTGGCAGACCCTTCTGCGCGCGTTCACCGACGAGTTCTCACAGGAGGAAAAGGTCGTCCTGGTGATGAACGTCACGTCGCCCGCACCCGGGGCTGAAGTTGAAGAAGCCGTCGAGGCCATGGGATTGCCGTTCGACCGCGCTCCTGTTGTGTTCGTCATGGACCAGGACATACCGCATTACCAGGACGGCTGCCTCTACAGGTCCGCGGATTGTCTCGTGCTCGTGGGGCGCCGGGCGGGACCCGGCCTCGAGATACTCGAGGCGCTGGCCTGCGGCGTTCCGGTCATCGCGGGGGAATGGGGCTCGCACTCGCAGCTGATAGACGGAGTCGCCGCATCGGCCGTCGAGACCGCTCTCGTGCCGTCGCCCGAGCAGGGTTGTGGATGGTCCGACCCATCCTACGTCAAGCTGCGCGAGGCGCTCCGCGGCGCGCGCGACCGGGCCGGGGCCTCTCGCGAAAAGGCGCTCGAGCTTTCCGCGCGCCTGCGCACCGAACGCTCCTGGGACCATATCGCGGCAAAGATGATCGAGAGGCTGGATGATATCCGATAACACGCCGGCCGGCGCCTCTGTCAGGGAAACGGAAGACAAAGCGGGCCGGCGAGCGAGCCGTCAAGGCGCCATCAAGGCGCGCTCCAGGGATTTTGCGCGTGACCACTGGCCGTTACTGATCGTCTTCGCGATCATGGCCGTGGCTTTCGCAGTGAGGCTTTATTACCTCGGCAAACATACCGAGTACACGGCCGACAGCTATTATTTCCTGATACTCGCCAGGTCGATACGGGATACCTTCACTTACACGGTGAGGGGGATAACCCATACCAAGTACCTGCCCGGGTACCCCATCGCGATATGGCTCGGGAGCTATATCTTCGGGGGGTTCGCTCGCTCCGCAAACCTCATAGCCGTGCTCGGCGGGACTTTCACCGTGCTGGCGACGTACGGCATCGGCAGGGAGATATTCAACAAGTGGGTTGGACTCGTAGCGGCGCTCCTTGTCGCGTTCCAGCCTACATTCCTCAAGTGGACCGTGCTTCCCATGACCGAAGGCCTATTCACGTTCCTGTTCGCCGGTGGTGTCTACATGCTCATAACCGGGTGCAAGAAAGCTTCGCCCGCCCGCCGCACGCTCGGCGCGATATCGGGCGGCCTGTGCTTCCTTGTGCGATGGGAGGGCATACTCTTCCTCCCTCTCATGGTTCTGATCGTCCTTCTGTATTACAAAGGCTCGAAGCTGCGGGCATGGGAGCCTTTCGTGATGCTTTCGGTGTTCGCCGGGCCCATGGCGATCTACGTTACGAGGAACCTCATCGTCACCGGCAAGATCAGCTCCTACGTCGGAGAGTACAGGGAGTACAGTACGGACATCAGCTACCAGGTGTTCAAGCACAGGTTCAAGGTGTATGCGTGGAACGGTTTTTCGGACGCGCTTTTCGCGGTCTTCTTCTATCTCGGCATGGCGTGGTGCCTGCTACGCCGCAAGTGGAAGGAGTTCCTCGTACTCGGTGGGTGGTTCGCGCTGTTCGTCGCGATGCACATGATCTGGTACTACGCATACGAGCGTTTCATGGCCCCGGCGATGCCCGTGGTCGGCATAGCCATAGGTTTCCTCCTCGTCGACCTTGCGATGCTGACTGCGACCCGTTTCAAAGGTGCTGAGTGGCTCTTCAGCAGGTCGGAGGCGGGCAAGCCTCACGCCCGGGCCGACGTTACCGGGCCGGATGCCGGGACGCCGAGGGACCATGCACCTGGAGCAGGCAGCGAGACTGCCGGCCCCGATAGCTCGACTGGTCCGGAGGGTCCTCGTAGAACCTCCCGCGAGAGAAAAGGACTTTCCAGGCCGCTGGTCCAGGTCGCCCAGGTTACGGTCTACTGCGTTCTCGCGATCGTCCTCGCCGCGCTCGTGTGGCACGGCACCGCCCGCGCGGCTAACGTGATCACGCAGGATTACAGGGCTTTTGCCGACGACCACGGAGGAAGGGGCATGGAGCAGGCCGCCGACTGGCTAAACACTCACGCTCCCGGCCAACTTGTAGCGGCCGACGCCGGACCTTACTTCGACTGGTTATACTACCCTGGTGACGTCCTCTACATGAGGCCGGTGCCGTGGGACCTCCCGGTCGAAGAGGCCGACATCACCTACGTGGACGCGCCCGGTCAGCTCTACCTGAGGGGTGTCCGCTACCTCGTTATCGGGCAGACGGAGAAAGGTGTCGACGACGAGCTCGCGATATTCGGCATCGTCGGTCCCGTGCGAAAACAGGTCCGCCAGGTGGCGACCTGGGTAAACCGTTACGACTTTCCCACGCCTCATGACCTGACGACCACTATATTCGAGGTCTTACCACCGGGTTGAACGAAAAATATTGTGACCGGGCCTTTAACCGGGCCCGGGGTCTGAAAATAGTCAAATCGAGATCGGGTAATTGACGGCGTTCTCGCTTGCGCGAACGGGAACGAGAGGTGGCACATGGTGGAAGAAAGCGAGAACCAGGACCTGGAGAGCGGGCCGGCCGTGGAACCCGAGCCCGGGGTGAGCGAGCCGACCTCCGGGGGGCCGGAAGTCAAGGTGCGAGGCGCCGAGTCGCAACCAGGGAAACCGGGAGCGGAAAGTCCGCCAAAGAAGTGGGACCGCGGCCTCATAGTCGTTTTCATAATAATCGCGGCCTACTGTGCGCTGTTCATAACGCTCACACTTCTCAGGTACGCGAATTTCAGGGCGTCAAACCTGGACACGGCAATATTCAGCCAGGTCATCTGGCTCATGTCGCGGTTCAAAGCGCCTTTCAGCACCATCCGGGGTACAAACCTCTACGGCGACCACTTCGCGCCGATCCTGGTGCTCCTCGTTCCCCTCTACTGGATAAAGGGCAACGTACCGGCTCTTCTTACCGTGCAGACCATCGTCATCTCGCTCGGCGCGGTGCCGCTCTACCTGCTGGCCCGCGACAAGCTGAGCAGCCGGCCGGTGGCCGTCGCCGTCTCCGCGGCGTTTCTCATCTACCCCGCGACGCAGTTCCTGAACCTGTTCGACTTCCACCCTGAAGCCGTCGGGTTGACGTGCCTGTTGTTTGCCTTTCTTGCCATTGACCGCAAGAAGTTCGGGTGGTTCTACGCGATGTGCTTCCTCGCCGCCATGTGCAAGGAGGACATGGTCCTCGCGGTGCTGGTGCTTGGAATACTGGTCTACTTCCTGTACGACAAGAGGGCAGGCAAGATAGTAGCGTTCAGCTCGGTATTGTATTTCGTAGTGGTGGTCCTCTTCGTCCTTCCGGCGTTCGCACCGGCCGGCTATCAGTACTCGAGCCGGCTCGGCCAGTTCGGCAAATCGCCGACCGAGGCCCTGAAAAACATGATCATCCACCCGCGCCACACGATAGAAGTGCTTGCGACTCGGACAAACCTGCGCTACATACTCGACCTTCTCCTGCCGGTCGCGTTCCTTTCGGTACTGGCACCGGTGTATCTGCTACCGGCTTTGCCGGCGTTCGCAATAAACATAATCAGCGATTTCGGCCCGCAGCACACGATCGGTTTCCAGTACACCGCCGCCATAATCCCGTTCGTCTTCATCGCCGCCATCTTCGGCTTGAGGAGAATAAAGAAGTGGCTCGAGGGTGGATTCCGGGCGAAGTTGGCGCTCGGAGCTGTGGCCTGGATAATGCTGTTATGCGTGCTGGGGGCGAATATCTATTACGGGCCCAGCCCGGTTTCCGGGGGGTGGCGGTCTTCCGCGTACACTTCCGACGCCCACATCGACGCCATCAGGAAGGGGCTCGCGCTTATCCCGGATAATGCATCCGTATCGGGACAGGTGTTCCTTCTCGCTCACCAGTCGGAGCGCGAGAAGCTGTACATGTTCCCCGAGCCGTACGTGGATCTCGTAGACCTGCGGTACTTCAACTCGATCGGAGATGGGGTCAAGACAGTCTTCCCCAACACATACAAGCGGCACCTCAAAGGTAAGGACCACCGCCTGACGCCTGTTCCCGAGGTAAAGTACGTGGCCCTGGACAGGTCCACCTCGGTGCTTCCGCTGCCGGAGGACGCGCTTCAGTATAAGAAGCTGATACTGCGCTTGATGGCGAACGGCTATAAGCCGATCTATGCGAAGAGCGGTGTCCTGATCCTCGAGAAGAGCTCGAGCCCGTGAGCCCGGCGCGTTGAGTACGATGACGCTGCGAGAGCGCTGGAACCGGACAGACTGGTTGCTGATAGGAGGACTGCTCGTCCTGGTGGTCCTGATATTCTGGCGATTCCTCTTCAACCGCAACTGGTCGTTCGGCGTCGAGCTCGATTTCCTCAGGCAGTTCTACCCCGCCAGGTTCTACGAGGTCAAGTCATTATCCGGGGGCACGTTCCCGCTATGGAGCCCCTACATCCTTTCCGGCCAGCCGTTCTACGCCTCGTATCAGACGGCAATGCTGTACCCGTTCAATATCCTTCTCGTCGGTATCTACGGCGCCATGGGCGCCGACTGGTCGCTGAAGGCACAGTGTGTTTTCGTGGTCTTTCACTTCTATCTCGCCGGGTTGTTCACCTACATCCTGGCCCGAGATCTCAAGGTGGGCCGCGCCGGTGCCTCGGTCGCCGCTGTCACGTTCATGCTCTGCGGCTTCATGACAGCGCATGCCGGGCACCTGAACCAGATGAGCGCCGCCGCATGGATGCCTTTGATCTTCTTCCTCTTCAACCGCTCCCTGACGCGAAGGAGACTCTCGTACGCCGTTGCGGCCGGGGCCGCCATGGGCATAGCCCTGCTCGCGGGGCACCTGCAGTCCATCTTCTATCTCTGCGTGATCATCCTGGGGCTCGCGATCTTCTATGTCTGGAGGCATTACCGGGGCGACGAGACCCAGGGCGCCGCGTTCAGCATCGCGGCGCTTGCCCTGACGGTGGGAATCGCGGCCGGGCTCGCGGCGGTGCAGATAGTCCCGCTGTACGAGCTCATAGGGATGTCCACCCGCACAAAGATACCGTACAGCCTCGCCGTGACCGCCAGCCTCCCGCGCTGGCAGACCGTCAACCTCATCTTTCCCCACTTCTTCGGCTCGTCGCCAGAGAACTACGTCGGAGGGTGGGCGATGTGGGAGACGTACGGGTACTCCGGGATAGTCGGCGGAGCGCTGGGAATTGTCGCGCTGCTGAAGAAGCCCAGGGGATTCGCCGTCTTCCTATGGATCGTACTGATATCGGCTCTTGTCCTGGCGATAGGACCGGGCGCCTATGTCTGGACAGTGCTGTTCAAGCTTGGGATCTTCGTCAACCGGTTCCGCGACCCCGCCCGGGTCCTTGTCGTCTTCGGGTTCGCCTCGGCGCTGCTTGCCGGCCTGGGTGCCGATTACCTGGTGGAAAACGTTCGCGACCGGATCGATGAAGGCCGCGACAGGTACCGCGCCGCGCTACGCCTCGCCTGCATAGTGACCGGCGCTGTGGTCGTCCTGGCCGCGGGGCTGACCGCATACGTGCTCACGCGGGGCCCGCGGCCCAAAGGCTCGAACGGCACCGCGCTCCTTTCCATGATCACGCCGGTGATATTGATACTCGTGTTCCTCGCGCTACTATTCATATCCAGGCACTCGGAGCGCGGCAGGCTGCTGCTCTCGGTCGGCCTCGTCGTCCTCGTGCTCGCGGATCTCGTTGCGCTCAACACGCTGTGGATAGCGGTCGAGATAAACCCCAACGACCCCCTTGGAGACAGGGCGGCGTCAAGATACATCGCCGCGCAGCCCGGCACGTTCAGGGTGGAGACGGACGCGAACACGATGTACAAGGCCTACGACGACGGCGCCTTATACGGTCTCGACAAGACGGCGGGCGACGACTCCCTGGTGCTGGAGGATTTCTTCGATTACAGGGATCTGATAGTGCCCCAGCAGGGTCCGGGCGTACAGGTCGGGCTGTTCTACGAAGGGGGGTTGAGGAGCGAGCTGCTCGACGTGGAGAACGACACGTACTTCCTGACCCGGAAACCCATAAACCCGATCCTCTCACATGACAAGTTCGAGCTGAAGGGAGAATTCGACGGCGTTTATGTCTACAAGAACAAGACGGCGATGCCCCGGGCATGGATGAGCGACGCGTACGCCTTCCTCAACAACGAAGACGTGCTCGCCCACATGAAAGAGATGGGTCCACTGGCAAAAGGTCTGCGCGAGACCGCGCTGGTCGTGTATCCGCAGGCATTGGCTCTCCTTCGGACAAACGGCGCGAACACCACCGCGCGCGCTTTTATTCCCGCTACCAAAGGGAACGTATCGGTCGAGGAGCGAAGCGCTCACACGCTCAAACTCGCCACCGACCCAACATGCAAGGGACTTTTAGTCGTCTCGGAGGTATACTATCCCGGCTGGGATGTCTACGTGGACGGGAAGAAGAAGGATATACTCAAGACCGACCTGATGCTCAGGGGAGTCATGCTGGACGGCGGACAGAAGACCGTCGAGTTCAGGTTCCACCCGTCAAGTCTGCGCGCGGGCGCGTTGGCCTCCATGGTTACGCTGGCGTTGCTGGCCGTGTATTTCGCTGTCCTGCTCGCGATGAGGTTGGTTAGAAAGAAGAAGGCTCGAATTGAAGCTGTCCGTGATAGTGCCGGTCCACAACGAGGAATCAACGATTGAAGAGGTCATACGCCAGATCCGGGCGGTCGACCTCGGCGACACGGCGAAAGAGATTGTCATCGTAGACGATGCATCCACGGATGGCACGCCCCAACGTCTGGAGGCTCTCGAAGGCAAGCCGGACCTGAGAGTTCTCGTCCATGAATCCAACCGCGGCAAGGGCGCCGCCATACGCACCGGCCTCGCCAGCACCACCGGTGACATCGTGCTTATACAGGACGCCGACCTCGAGTACGACCCCGAAGATTACCCCAGGTTGATCGAGCCGATAGTCGACGGCGACGCTGACGTGGTATACGGGAGCCGCTTCATGGGCACTGCCGAGAATATGGCGCTCCCCAACCTGGTAGCCAACAAGCTCCTCGCATGGTCGGCGACCCTCCTGTTCGGAAAGAGGATCACCGACGAGGCAACATGCTACAAGGTGTTCAGGTCCGACGTCCTGAGCTCATTCGACCTCGAGTGCGAGAGGTTCGAGTTCTGCCCCGAGGTCACAGCCAAGGCCCTCCGCAGGGGGTACCGCCTGGTGGAAGTCCCAATAAGCTATCGCGCTCGCACGGTGGAGGCCGGCAAGAAGATACGGGCCACAGACGGCCTCGAGGCCATCTGGACCCTTCTTCGCTTCCGCTTCAGGAATTGAGCAAACACGAATCCGGCCGTCAGATCCGCGCCGTCAAGCCGCGAGTTGTCCTGTTCGGCACGTCATATTCGTAATGTACCGGTACAGCCTATTTTGCCCGAGCATTAATGGAGTCTATCCACCACGGTTCTGGTAGAATTTATCGAATTATTTCAAGGGATTCAAGGCAAGTTTAAGGAACAACCTCAAGAGATGATTGACAGACTAAAGGATCTTTGGGCCCACAGTGAGCTCCTCTTCAACATGACCAGGAAGGAGCTCAAGGTAAAGTACAAGCGCTCCGTGCTGGGGTTTCTGTGGTCGTTCGTGACTCCGCTCATCATGCTCGCCGTCTTCAGCCTGGTTTTCTCCATCCTCAGCAAGAACCCGAATATGAGCTGGTTTGTCGTCTACCTGATGTCGGGCCTCTTCCCATGGCTGTTCTTCGTGAACTCGCTGATGCAGAGCGTCGGCTCGGTGGTCGGCAACCCCGGGCTCGTAAAGAAGGTCTACTTCCCCCGCGAGGTCCTGCCGCTCGGAGCAATCGGCGCCAACATCTTCCACTTCGTGATGCAGATGCTGATCCTGTTGACATTTCTCCTCATCATCGGCTGGCACTTCTCGATCTACATACTGTACCTGCCGCTCGTGATGCTGTTGGAGATCGTATTAACGACCGGACTGGCGCTGTTCATCTCGGCGGCGAACGTGTACCTGAGGGACGTGCAGCACTTCACGGAGGTCGCCACCATGGCATGGTTCTGGCTGTGCCCGATCGTCTATCCGATCGGCCAGGTGATGGGCAAGCTCGGTGGTGCCTTCAAGCTGTATCTCTGCAACCCGATGACTAATATCGTCGAGATCTACCAGTACATAATCTACAACCCGCACTACTACGCGCGTATGTCGTACGTCACGGGGCAAAAGAAACAGCCGGCCGTGGTCTATCTGTCTTTCTGGGGAATCTCCGGGACGATAGTCCTGGCGGTGTTCTTGCTCGTCTTCGGGTATCACTATTTCATGAGGAAGGAGCGCGGATTCGCCGAGCAGATCTAGGCGTGGCGATACGTTATGGGTACTGAATACACGGTCGAGGTAAATAACGTTTCAAAGATGTTCAGGCTCTACCACGAGAACGTGAGGAGCTTGAAGGAGAAGGTGCTGTTCTTCAACAAGCGCGGCTATGAGGAGTTCTGGGCGCTCAAGGACATCGACTTCAAGGTGAAGCCGGGGGAGACGCTTGGAATCATCGGGGCGAACGGTTCCGGCAAATCCACCCTTCTCAAATGCATCACGAAAATACTATACCCCACGACCGGCAAGGTGGTGACAAACGGGAGCATCGCGGCGCTTCTTGAACTCGGTGCCGGCTTTCAGCCGGATCTCACGGGGCGCGAGAACATCTACTTGAACGCCTCCATACTGGGCTTCTCGAAGAAAGAGGTGGACAAGCGGTTCGACGAAATCGTTGCTTTCTCGGAGCTCGAGCGGTTCATCGACAACCACGTCCGCAACTACTCGAGCGGCATGTACATAAGGCTCGGTTTTGCCGTGGCGATCAGCGTGGATCCCGATATCCTGATAATCGACGAGGTGCTGGCGGTTGGAGACGAGGCGTTCCAGCGTAAGTGCCTCGAGCGTATAGAGGAGATTCAGGAGGCCGGCAAGACGATAATATTCGTGACCCACAACGTAGAGATTACCAGGGAGATCTGCACGGAAGTGGTAATGCTCGACCACGGCGTCGTCGTAAAAGAGGGCGAGCCGCGCGAAGTGGTCAACTACTATCACGAGATGATGGAGTCGGCGGGGGAGGGTACCGAGCGTGGGAATCGCGCCATCGAGATCCTCAACGCGGCGATCCTCAACGAGCACGACGAACCGTCCAGCGAATTCCGGACCGGTGACTCCCTGAAGATACGTGTGGCATACAGGGCAAACGAACCGGTCGAAGATCCGGTCTTCGGCCTTTCAATTGAGGATTACAGGGGTTTCACCGCGTACGGCACCAACACCAGCCTCAAGGGCATGGAGCTCGGCACGATCGCCGGAGAAGGTTTCGTCACGTTCAACCTCAGATCGCTCCCGATGCTCGAGGGCAGGTATCTCGTCAGCCTTGCGATACACTCGCGCGACGAACAGACCACTTATCACTGGATGGACCGGCGCGAGATGTTCGATATGCACAGCGATTTCAACGACGCCGGCCTCATCTACATACCGTCTGAGGTTGAGATGTCCAGGCCCGGAGAGGTGACGCATGAACCCGGTTGATGTCGACATAGAGAACGTGCTCCAGGACGTCGCTTGCGTCCTCGAGGAGCGCGAGACGGGCCGGAGCCAGGCGTACCGCTCGGAGATGCGCGAGATCGAGGACGTAATATACCTCCTGCCCGGCGCGTGGCAGAACATTTCGAACAGCCTGGTATCGCTCGATCAGAGTCTCGCTCCGCTGGACAATGTGTTCCCCGACGGAAAAGCCGGCATCGGGGACGGCGTTGCCAGTACGGCAAAGGGGTTCGTGAAGCGGATAATCCAGAAGTCCGTCTACTGGTATGTCAACCCTGTTGTCGCTCAGCTTCACAGCATGCACACGGCCACCGCGCGCGCCATGCGCGAGGTCGCCGATCAGCTCAAGAGTGTCAACGACCACCTCGAGGTACTCGAAAAAGAAAACCTCGAAGGCCGCGTAAAATCGCTGGAAGGGGAGAGGTTCGACGAACGCATCCGGCGTCTCGAGAGGGCCTGGCGGGAAAGCGCCGACGAGCACTCTTCCAACGTTGAGGCCCTCGTGCGTGATGATATAGATGAGGGGGAGTCGATCGCGAGAACGGTTGGCAGGGACAGGGTCCCGGCCGGTGGCTACGCCCATGCCCTCCACTTCGATTACTACTGGTTCGAAAGCATCCACCGCGGCGATCGCGCGCTCATCAAGAGGCGCCAGCAGCCGTACCTGGAATATTTCGTCGGCTGCGATAACGTCCTGGATATCGGATGCGGCAGGGGCGAGTTCCTGGAGCTCATAAACGAGAAGGGCATCGGCGGGTATGGCATCGACCTCGAGGCGGACGCGGTGCAGTACTGCAACGACATGGGGCTGGCCGCGCGGGAGGCAGAGGCGCTCGAGCACCTTGCGACCCTTGACGACGACACCCTCGGCGGAGTCTTCATCTCGCAGGTGGTGGAGCACATGACGCCCGCTGAGCTCGTGGAGCTGGTCGGCCTCGTCGCCCGCAAGATGCGGCAGGGGGCATACGTTGTCATTGAGACGCCCAACCCCCAGTGCCTTCTTATATTCGCGAGCTTCTTCTACGCGGACATATCGCACGTGCAGCCGATCCACCCCGAGACGACCCGCTTCCTGCTGCTGTCGGCCGGGTTCCGCGATGTGGAGATAAAGCTCACCAATCCCGTGCCCAGGAACCAGCGGTTGTCCAGGGTAGCGTCTGATTCAGCGGACGAAGAGACTTGGATGCGCGAGATGAACTCGAACATCGACAAGCTCAACTCTGTTCTCTTCAGCTACATGGACTACGCTGCCATCGGAAAGAAGTAATAATATTTCAAGGACTGAAATGGATGCAGCGATAACGATAGTCATTCACGACTGGGATGGCAGCGAAAAGGCAGTGGCATGCGCTCGAGCGCTTGCCGACAATACTGACACGGCGCAACACCGGCGGATCGCCGTGGTGCCGAAATCAGGCGCTGCCGCGGCCGGCCAGGCGCTCAAGGCGCTTGGTTTTGACATTGTCGCCTGTAACGACGGTGCGACAGCGGGCGCAAGGAAGAACCTGGGCCTCAAGGAGGCTGCAGGAGATATGGTACTCCTGACGATCTCCGCCGGCCTGCCTGACCCGCAGTGGCTGGGTCGAATCAATGAGGAGGTAGAAGCCCTGGGTGCGGGTGTCGCGGGGTGCAGGGTCGTCGATGAAAAAGGCTCCATCATCAACGCCGGTTACCACGTCCTTCAACCCGAGTGCGAGAGCTTCCTGATAGGCGGTGGCAAGAAAGACATCAACCAGTACTACTACGGTCGCGAGGTCGAAGGCGTAGATTCCACCTGTATGTACGTTACGGCCGCCGCGCGTAAAGCCACCGACGGCTTTGACGAGAGCTATACCCACGGCTACGACGACCTCGACTTCTGTCTAAAGGTCAAGTCGGCCGGTCTCCACGTGATTTGTGTAGGTTCCGCGAGGGTCGTGGTCTCCCGCGATACGGAGCTTCAGTCCCCGCGCGACCTGGAGCTGGCCGGTGCCGCTCGCTCGGCGTACCGCGATCGATGGGAATCGTATTACTCGGAAAGGTACGATACGCGAGCGATGTGGCACTCCTGGATTAACGCACCTACGGGGTACGCGGTATCGTCGCAGTATCTGGTGCTCGCGCTCGAGGAGCTGGGCGTCGACATGCGCTACGGGTTCGTCTACGGTGTCGAAGAGCCGCCGAACGACGACCTGCGCATCATGGAGGTACGGCGTAAGCCGAAAGACCTGGACGTGACCCAGATCGTGTACGGCCAGGGTGACGTCTTTTTCAAGAACTCCGGCAAGTACAGGGTCGGATACTCGATGCTCGAGGTCACCGGAATCCCGTCGGATTGGGTGGAGCAGGCGAACGCACTGGACGAGATATGGGTCCCTTCGCACTTTAACAAGGAGACGTTCTCATCCAGCGGCGTCAACAGGCCCATCGAGGTGATGCCACTTGGCGTGGACGTCAATTACTTCCACCCGTTCATAAAGTCGCGCAGATTCAACGACAAGTTCGTGTTCATGTCGGTTTTCGAGTGGGGAGAGCGCAAGGCGCCTGAGATATTGATGCAGGCTTACAACCAGGAGTTTTCCTCCAGGGACGATGTGGTCCTGCTATTAAAGGTGATAAACACCGACCCGGCAGTGAATATCGAACGCCAGGTGGAGGCGATGCGCCTGCGCTCCGATCGCGCGCCGGTCGTCATGATACTCAACCAGAACATTCCCAGCTACCAGATGGGCTCCCTCTACTGCTCGAGCGACTGCTTCGTCCTGCCGACGCGTGGAGAGGGTTGGGGAATGCCCACCCTGGAGGCGATGGCGTGTGGGCTTCCTACGATCAGCACGTTTTGGAGCGCGCAGACCGAGTTTTTCAGCGAGGAGGTCGGCTACCCGATAGAGGCCAGGCGGTTGATCCCGGCGGTCGCGAAGTGCCCTTACTACGAGGGCTTCGAATGGGCCGATCCCGACGTGGACCAACTCGCGTCGTTGATGAGACACGTCTACGAGAACCCCGAGCAGGGTCGCGCCATGGGGCTTCGTGCCTCCATTCGCGCCCGAGAGAAGTGGACCTGGTTGGACGCGGCGAAACGTATAAAGAGCAGGCTTCTCGAGATAGAGGGCACACAGGCTATATAATTAAATTATTGCGGTGCGGATTGAAATTACGGCATCCGGAAAAGAGTGGCGCTATTGTCCAGGAAACGGAGCGACGAAAAACGCAAGCGGGGCGGCATGCCGGTCGAGGATTCGCTCGACGAGCTTAGCAGGCGGCTGCGCGAGAAATCTCCCAACGGGCATAGGATAGAGCCGTTCGACGAGGGGCTCCTCATGGAGAACCTCCACCTCGCTAATGCGTTTCACGACAAGAACATGCCTGGCGAGGCTTCCTCGAGCAGAAAGGTCATCGGCCCCGTCTTCACTTTTTTCAAGCGCGTCGTCTGGAGGATGACCTCCTGGTCCATAAACCCGATCGTTGAAGGTCAGGCTCTTTTCAACGCCTACATGGTCCGTAGCGTCAACGAGATGAAGCGATATCTCGACCACGTCCAGATAAACGAAGATATACTATCCACGATAATGCACCGGGACCTTGCGCTATTCCGCGCCAACATCCTGTACCTCAACAAGCACATAGAGGGCCGGATGCTCGATTTCGAAAGTGCGCTCGAGGCGATAAGGAGCGGACGGCCCATCGTCGAGGTCGGAGCTCAAGAAGAGCCGCGCCCCAACGGCGGGCATGGGAACGACATCCTCTCGAGCCTCGATGTCCTTTCCCTCGAACAGCGGATCCACGGGTCTCCCCGGGTGGCACAGGAGCGCCAGCGCGCTTACGTGCAGTACTTCACCGCGTGCACAAACGTACTGGCGCTCGGATGCGGCCGGGGGGAACTGCTTCAGCTCTTCGCCCAGGAAGGGGTAGAGGCAAGGGGAACCGAAATGAACGCGACGCTCGTGTCGTACTGCCGCGACAACGAACTCGACGTCTCTAAAGCAGAGCCTCTCGAATACCTCGAATCGTGCGAGGAAGGAAGCCTCGACGGCATCATTCTCTCGAGGTTCGCCGGCCACCAGCCGCCGGCGCGTCTTGTCAGGATGCTCAACCTGTGCCGGCAGAAGCTCATGCCCGGCGCTACCCTGCTCATCGAGGCGCCTAATCCCTTCTCCCTGTACACGGTGGCGAGCTACGCGCTCGATGACGCCGATGGGACCCATCCGTTACACCCTGAGACGCTTCGGCTTCTCTGCGTCACTCTTGGCTTCCAGGAGCCCACGGTCATGTTCTTGAACCCGCTTCCTCCGGAGGAACACCTTGAGGAGCTCGACCCGACGATGAGTGGGGCGGTGCTTGATGTCCGCCAGCAGGAACTCTTTCACCAGGCGAGCCAGAACTTCGCCAAGCTCAATCGCATCCTCTTCAGCCACAGCGACTACGCGGTCGTAACGCGGACTGAGGGGAAGGGCTCTGCCTGATGTCAAGTACGCGTGACGCGGGGCGGCCGACCCAGGCTGTTTCATGCATGGTGAACCTTCCGGGCCGCGCGCTCAGACTTCAGGTAAGAGTGACATTCCCTTTTAATGGAAACGAGAGCGTCCCGCTCTCTGGCGGAGGGTCCGTGTCATGAGCAGGGTTATCGGCGCCCTGGTGACGCTGCCATTGCTGTTCTTCGTCCCGGGCTACATAGCCTACCGGAGCAGGCTGTTCAATTCCGGCAAGATGTCTTGGATCGGCCAGGTTCTTCTGGTCATAACCCTGAGCGTCGCACCCGCGTCTCTCTTTATTCTGTTCCTGGCCGAAACCGGGCACTTGAGCGTATGGCTGGTCGACGTTGCGCTCGCGGCTGCCGCGGTGCTTGCAAGGCTGTTCCTGGGAAACACTGGACGTGGGTTGCGAGTTCCCGGCCCCGCACGGCGCGAGCTACTCGTGGTTTTGCTCCTCTTGATAATCGGCGGCTTGCTCTTTTTCAGAGTCGACAACTACATTGTCGGAGACTCTGACCCC
>Ga0182021_10001908_pt1 | contig 24258 bp, 15 predicted proteins | sample 612E3MmetaG_FD_120493 | JGI IMG/M metagenome (GOLD analysis project Ga0182021, IMG submission 120493) | Permafrost microbial communities from Stordalen Mire, Sweden - 612E3M metaG (Illumina Assembly) | ecosystem: Environmental > Terrestrial > Soil > Wetlands > Permafrost | place: Sweden... | reverse complement strand
GGCCTCACGCGGCGGAAGAAAGTATTTCTTCGGGGGCAGGATGGTGCGGTCGTAATCGAGGCGCGCATCCGACCAGTGCGTGAGCCGTTTGAAAGCGTACTTGCCGTCCTGCTCGACGGGAGCGTGGAGCTCCCCGAACTGCTGCACGACGGAAGCGAACAAATCCAACTTATCTTTCGGAAGCTTAAGAATCTTCACTACCAGCCTCCCGTGTCAACTCTAGTATAGGAGGATAATATCCCGAATTGGAAAGGGGGAGAGGGGGGGCCGGGGACCAGGGGCCAGGGGCCGGGGACCGGGGCCGCAGGCCAGGGGCCGGGGGCCGCAGGCCAGGGGCCGGAGGCCGGGGACCGGGGCCGCAGGCCAGGGGCCGGGGGCCGCAGGCCAGGGGCCGGGGGCCGCAGGCCAGGGGCCGGGGGCCGCAGGCCAGGGGCCGGGGGCCGCAGGCCAGGGGCCGGGGGCCGCAGGCCAGGGGCCGGGGGCCGGGCAGGCCACCGCAGCGGCACCATCGGATCTGGTAATATTGTACAGGCGAAAGGCCCTCCCGCATGCCTTCAAGTTTTCCGCTGGCGCTCCTGGTCGCTCATTCCGCTACAGACCGTCTGGTGCGAAGCCTGTTCGACGACACCTTTGCCGGAATCCACCAGATGGCGTGGTTCGACTGGGCCATGCTGGTGCCCTACTTCACGATTCTGATCGTCCTCTCGGTTTACGGCATCCACCGGTATGAGATCATCCGTACCTATTTCAAGCATCGGAAGGAAGCCGTTACCGGGCCGCCCAAGCGCTATGAAAAGCTTCCGCCCGTGACCATTCAGCTTCCCCTCTACAACGAGCGTTACGTGGTGGAGCGGCTGATCGACGAGGTGGTCAAGATCGAGTATCCGAAGGGCCTGCTCCAGATTCAGGTTTTGGACGATTCCACCGACGACACCGCCCCCTTCGCCGAGGCGCTGGTGGAGCGCTACCGGGCGCTGGGCCATCCCATCGAGTATCACCACCGCGCGAACCGCCATGGTTTCAAGGCCGGCGCGCTGCAGGAAGGGCTTGAGACCGCGACCGGAGAGTTGGTGGCGGTGTTCGACGCCGATTTTTGCCCACCGCCCGATTTTCTCGAGCGCACCGTCGATTTCTTCGTGGACCCGTCGGTCGGGGTGGTGCAGACCCGCTGGAGCTACATCAATCGCGACTACAACTTCCTGACGGAAGTGGAAGCCATGCTCCTGGACGGCCATTTCATCCTCGAGCATGGGGCCAGGTCGCGCGCGGGCTACTTCTTCAACTTCAATGGGACGGCCGGCATCCTGCGCAAGAAGATGATCGCCGACGCGGGAGGCTGGCAGCACGACACGCTCACGGAAGATTCGGACCTGAGCTATCGTGCCCAGCTCAAGGGCTGGCGTTTCGTCTACCTGCCGGGCCTGGACTGCCCTTCCGAGCTACCCGTGGAAATGCACGGCTTCCAGGTGCAGCAATCGCGCTGGGCCAAGGGGCTTACACAGGTCGCCAAGAAGCTGCTGCCCGCGATTCTCCGCGCCGACGTGTCGAAACGCATAAAGGCCGAGGCCTTTATGCACCTGACGCCCAACATTTCCTATCCGCTGATGATCGTGCTTTCGGCGCTGATGCTGCCGGTGATGATCGTGCGCTTCTACATGGGCGTGTGGCAGATGGTGTTCATCGACCTGCCGCTGATCGCGGCGTCGTTCTGGTCCATCTCGCTGTTCTACGTGGTGGCGCAACGCGAACTGTATCCCAAGAACTGGAAACGGTCGATACTGATGCTGCCCATGCTGATCGCCGTCGGGGTGGGACTGACCATCATCAACACGCGGGCCGTGCTGGAGGCGCTGTTCGGAGTCGAGAGCGGCTTTGTGCGGACTCCCAAGTTCGCCATCGGCGAGCGGCAGGTCAACCTGGAACACAAGCAGTACCGGCGCCGCAGCGGCTGGCTTCCGTACGCGGAGATCCTGGTGGGCACGTATTTTGTAGCGATGAATGTGTTCGCGGTCGAGACCTACAATTTCTTCGCGATACCCTTCCTGTTGCTGTTCGTGGTGGGCTATTACTGGGCGGGTTTCGGCACCCTCTACCAGGAATATCAGGGCCGCTTGCGCTGGCTCAAGCAGCGGAACCTGGAACTGGCCCGGCAGGCGTAGGGTTCAGCGGAGCCCCAGGGTGCGGCGGAAATCCGGCCCGGCGACAATCGGAATACCTTCGTAGCTTCTCAGGTCGAGGAGATGGTGGTCGTTGGAAACGATCGGATCCGCCTTGCCGTCAACGGCGCATTCGAGAATACGGTCGTCTGTTGGGTCCGCAGTCACAACCTGCAATGCGGCGCGGTGGGAGACGAGTTCCGCTACCTGCGCGACCATCCGAATTCGTTCTTGGATGTACTCTTCTTGCCACTGCAAGTCCGCGCGCAGCACTCTGGCCAACTCCCGGACAATGGCGGGCGAGACCAGGAGACGGTAGCGGCCGCCGAGCGCAGCCGCCCACAGTGTTGCATTGCGGCCCTTCGGATGGCCGAAAGCGGCAATGTAGATGTTGGTGTCGAGAACCACCCTAAGAAGCGTTGCGGCGAGCACGTGATTCGTGAATCATACGGACAGCGTCGCGTTCCTTTATACGTCCATGGGACGGCCGTTGTGGCGGCCGGCGTCGGGCGTAAGGGCCGGTTGCGATCATCGCAGGCCGCGGAGGTTTGAGTGCGCCTATCGCACCACCAGCCATACTGGACCTAGCAAGCCGGAAACCGGCGGCGAGAACACTCCCCGGACCCGGTTGAAACCGCCCGGCGGGGTGGGGACCGGGGCCGCAACCGCGGGAGCGGCACCCCCAGCGCCGCCGCGGCCCGAGGGCGTCGCGACCACCTGTATCTCCAAGTCATTCGAGCCGGCGTTCAAGGCGCCGGTGACGTCCCAGCGATACGGCTGCCAGGCGTGCGCCTCCAGTTCCTTCCCGTTCAACTTGATCCGGGCGTAATCGCGCACATCGGCGATTTCCAGAAACACATGTTTTCCGGAGGGCGCCGCGGGAGCCGTGAACCGCTTGCGGTAGGTGGCCGGACCGCCAAAGGATCGCGTGCCCAGATCCTCCCACGACTTCAGAGGCGTGCTTACCTGCTTGCCGTTCAGATCCAGCGTCCAGTCTCCGCCCAGCTCGGCGAGAGTACTGCCGGATGCCAAAGAGGGCTCCGGAGCGGCCACTCCGCCGGGAAGCGGCCCCACCACGACGAGTTTCGCTTCGTAGGGTCCCAACACCAGCGAGAAGCGCACGGAATCGCTCTCGGCGGTCGCGCCCGAGATGGGATGAATCTCGCCCGTAGCTAGGTCCCACGTTTGCGCCTGGCCGTGCCCGGCGATGGTTGCGACGCGCGATTCCGCCTGGCTGCTCTCATTGAAGAAGAAGTACATTTCGGCGTCGCGCCAGCTCCGGTGCATGTACGTCAATCTGGGGAACCCGGCGTCCAGCTTCACATCCGGTTTGGGAAGCGCCGCGAGCACGCGCGGCGTGATGTCGCCCGAGGGCTCGATCAGGGTGGCAAAGCTGAGGTCGGGCGCGGCCTTGGCGTCCCGGAACGTCTTGTCCACCAGCAGCGTGGGCGTCTTGCCCACGAAAATCACCTTGCCGCCGGCTTTGACGAAGGCCTGAAAACGTTCGAGGCCGGTGCGGGTAATGACCGTCGAGGACGGAACCACGATGGCCCGGTATACCTGCCCGCTGAGGTTCTTGAAGCCGCCGTCCGCGATGGTGGCCACCGAGCTGAGCGACTGCTCGTCGAAGTAGTCGAAATCGATTTGGTGCTCGAGCAACTGCCAGCCAAGATTGGTGGTGCTGGGGTCGGCTTGGTCGTCGCCCATCCACATGCTCTGAGCGGGATGGTAGATGGCCACCTGCGCGGCAGGGCGTCCGATGGACATCAAATAGCCGGCCCGGTTGACGTACCACGCCAGCATGGCAGCCTGGGGAGGCGCCGGGGTTGCCGGCGCGCCGGGGCCGCCACGCATCACGGGGATGCGGATCTGCATCGCGTTTACGCCCCTCACCAGTTGAAAATCCAGCTCGTACTTGCCATCCACGCCCGGACCGCCGCCTTCTTCGGCCCAGGCCTTCGGCCTGCCGAACAGGTGTGCGGTTGAGGAGGCCAGTTTGGGGAAATTGTTGTTCACGTCCCACCTGCCGTCGGCGGTGTGCACCGTGAGCGGCAGCAACTCACTCAGATTATCGATCCCAGGCACCTGTGGGTACCGCAGCATTCGGAAGTAGTCGCCGCCGGTACGAACCAAATGCGTCATGATCTCTTCGCCGACCGGGTGCACCAGGTATTCCATGTTGTTCCTGGCGCACCAGTCGGCCTGGACGCCGAAGAAAGCGTCGCGGAACATGCCGCTCCACACGTCGTAGTAGTCGGCTTTGACGCGCCGCGCCTCGTCGGTCAACTCGCGGGCGAAGAACAGGGGCAGGTAGGGTTGGAGGTCGTAGCCCTTCTGCTTCTGGAACACCTCTAGCAGCTTGGGGGTCCAGGGTATGCTGCTGGCGTAGTCCGGTTCATCGCCGAAGAAGCCCAGAACGGTCTTACCGAATTCGGCGCCGACCGCCTGTTTGTAGACCTCGTGGGTGGTCTGGAGGAAGGCGCGCGTGGCGTCCGGATCCAGGTAATCGATGAGGGGGTAGCGGGCGTCCTTGAGACGGGTCCCGTCCTCGCGGTTGTTGTTGCGGGTAGGGGAACTGCGGTAGATATGGCGCACGAAGACGACGTCCCACTGGAAATTCCGGTCGCCCGGATTCGAGCCGGTATTGGGCGCCCTCCAGGTGAACTGGCCATCGCTTGGCAAAGGGATCACCCCGGTGCTGCGATCCAAACCACTCTCCCAGAACGCTCCCAGGGTGCCCGGCGGCAGGGGGAAGGAGAGAGTCTGGCCGGCGGTGACGGAGATGCGCGCGTCGGCCACGATCCCCTGCATCGCGAGCTGCGGATACCGCTCGCCGATCAGGCCGCCGGCAAAGCCGCTGGGGTAGTCGGATTCGTCCTGGAGCCACAGCTTCATCCCCCGCTTCCGGGCTTCCTGGACCACGAACTTCACCTCGTCCATGTGCTCGGGCGAAAGGTACTTCGGCTCGCCGCGTCCCGGCGACATGTTGAACACGAAGATGCCATTGGCCGCCAGCCGGTCCAGATCCTGGACGATCCTTGCCATCCGATCCTTGGCGTTGGGACCGTTCCAGCTAGCGAACGGCTGGATGGCGCCGTATTCGCGCGGCGGCGATTTGAAATTCGCCGCCGCTTCACGAATTGACGGCACCGTGAGCCGCTGCCACGGCCCCTGTGCCGGCAAAGTCAAGGAAAACAGCAGGGGTATTGCGAATCTAAGCGCGACTTTCATGCAGGGACCTCCGGCGTGCGACCAACCGCTCTCTTACGTTCGCGGCCCGGCCGGTGCAAAGCCGCGAACGTAAGGGCTGACAGACGGAAGCGTCTGTTTGCGCTTTTTGTGGGGCAGGCGCTTTCGCCTGCCAACCGATTTCTTCACATATCGGCGCCGGCGTCAGAACTGAAAACGCCCTAGCAACTGGCCATTTCGTTGTCCGCCAGCCGAGGTTGCACTCATGTATCCGAAGCCGGAAGTGGGAACGCCCGCCGCGTTCCTGGTCTGCGTTTGTAAAGCGTTGGTGGACGTGACGCCGGGCAACAGCAGCCGGTTGAACGCGTTAAAGAACTCCGCGCGGACTTCGAAGGTGATCTTCTCGCGGAGCCGGAATATCCTGCCAACGCTCAACTGTTCGCCGGGGCTGCGCCGGTTGCGGTAGTCGCTGTAATAGGGGGCCGAAAAGCCCCACTGCCCAGCGGCCGGATCGGACCAGGCAGCCGGGTTCAGCACGAACTGCTTGTTGGGATCGATGGGGCCGTTAATGGCTGTCAGATAGAGCGGCTGGCCCGGCACCCGGTTGGACAAGGTGCTGCGGAACAGCAACGAGGTGAGATTGTTCTGCGCCGCCGGAACCTGAATGAGAGATCCGCTGGCATACGTGAGCAGTCCGGACAGAGTCCAATCGCCGGTCGCCTTTCGCACCAGCTTGTTGGGTCCCACACCGGGGACACGGTAGGTGAAGGTGGTCACCATTACGAACGGCTGGTCGGCGACGGAGAGGGCCCTCTGGTTCTGACGGTTGAAGACGTCGTTGATGATCCCGCCTCCGGTAGCGGACTCGGCGCCCAGGGTCAGGGATTTCGACCACGTGAAAGCCCCGGTGAGAACCAGGCCATGCGAGTAGCGTTTCGTGAGCTTCGCCTGCAAGCCGTCGTACCAGGTATTCCCCAATGGCGCGTAATGAACGGGGATGGTTCCGAATTGCGGGTAGGGCCGCAGACTCTGCGCCACGGTCAGTGTGGCGGGGAATCCGGTGTAGGGCAGTTTGTTGAATCCGCGGGACGCGGCGGTGGATGAACTCAAGGTGGACGTCAGCAATGTCCGGTCGGTCGCGTTGTTAATGTTCAGGCCGGCCGAGGCAATCCGCTGCGGCGTCAGCGCGTTGAAATCGATGAGACTGTTTCCCGTAAGCCAGACCCCGCGGTTGCCCACGTAGGCGGCTTCCAACACCAGGTTCGTAAAGATCTCGCGTTGCAGCCCGAGGTTCCACTGGTTGATCCGCGGCGGCCGGCCGCCGTTCCGATCCTGATAGTAGGGAGGCGAGGTGATGGTCCCGGCCTGGGGTTGCAGCCCCGGGTTCAAAGACACGGCGTACAAGTCCGGGAGGTTGTAAGACAGGCCAGTGCGAAGGACGGCACCGGGATTGCCGAACGACGTCGAGGGAAAGCTGAGGCTGTTCCAGCCCACGCCTTGCGCCGTGGTCTCGCCGCCGGTTGGCGTACCGCCGTACACCAGGCCCCAACCGCCGCGAAACACGGTCTTGGCATTGATCTTGTAGGCGACGCCAATTCGCGGGCCGATGGCGTAGGGATAGGTGTTCGTGAACCTGCAGTTGCATCGTCCCGCTCCATACCCTTCATACACCATCCCGCCCAGCAGGCCGCCGGCCGACGGATTGGGAATGGTGGGCCCGAACATGCCATTGCGGTAGTTCATCTCGTAGGCCGCTTGCTGGTAGTCCCAGCGCAGACCGTAGTCCAGGGTCAGGTTGCGGGAGACCTTCCAGGTGTCTTGTACGTACACACCCAAGGAGTTCTTCCGGTTGTCGGGAGCGGAGAGGGCCGAGATGCTGGCGCTGTCCGCCAGACCCAGCAGGAAGCTCGCATACGGGAGTCCGATGGCCCCGCCCCCTATGTTGGTGGTCTGGAGGTAGGGAAGAGCCGTCTGGTTTCCGCTGAACGAGTAGGTGGGCGCGGCTGTCACGTCCTTGTAAATCATGGGGTCGTTGCGCCATTCCCCGCCGGCTTTATAGGTATGGTTGCCGCGAACCAGCGTGGCGCTGAGGACCGCCGTAGGCTTGTCGTTGATGTCGGAGGTGAACTTGCCCATGCCAAGACCGTAGGTGGAGACCATGCCGCCGCCGCTGGCCGAGCTGAGCCCGTTGAACAACGGCATGCCCGGCGTATAATTGCCCGCCAGGCCCAACCCCTTGAGCGGATCGTAGCTGAGGGTCCCGGGCATGTAGCCATCGTCGTGTCTGTCGTGCACATAGCCGAAGCCGGCGTGGATCAACAGGGTCGGTGTGATGGAATAGTCGTGGTTGATGCGCGCCGTGGTGGCGACCATGTCCCGGTTCCGCGTTCCGGTAATCGGTTCGGTCAGGCCGTCCCCGCGGGCCAGGTACTTGTACCGCGTCTGCCCAAAGTAGAAGGTGAACTTGGCCTTGTAGCCGATATTCTGGTCGATCTTGAAGCTGGGGATGTCCTGGGTGGTTGGCAGTGAATACTTCTGGTTCCAGTTGAGGAGCACGCCACTTTTGGTGGGGTCGGGAAGCATGGCCTGAATCTTCAACGCCACCGGGTCGAGGCGGGCCTGTGGGATCACGTTTCCCGGGAATGGCGAGCGGGTCACCTGGCCATTCACGGTTTGGTTGGTGAGCGGATCGAAGATCATGTTCTCCATGATGGATCCGCCGGCCGGGTTGGTACCCAGCGAGCGTCCCGTCAAGGCCTCGCTGAAATCCCCAGCTCGCATTTTGGCGGTGGGTACGGTTGAATACGTGTCGGTAACCGAGTTGCTCTTGAAATAGTCCAGGTTGACAAAGAAGAACGTCTTGTCGCGGCCGTTGTACACCTTGGGGATGTACACGGGGCCGCCCACGGTGAAGCCAAAGTTCTTGCGCCGGAATTGCGGCCGGACGTGGGTGAACGGCTGCGACGCATTCAGAGCCTCGTTGCGAAGGTAGAAGAACGCGCTGCCGTGCAACTGGTTGGTACCGGACTTCGAAGTGAAGTTGAACAGACCGCCGTTGACCTGGCCAAACTCCGCGGCGAAATTGCTGGTTTGCAGCGTGAACTCCGCGAGAGCCTCCACGGCCGGGCGTTGATAACTGGTCTGGGTGGCATCCGAGAAGAGGGCGCTGGTGACGTCCTGGCCATCGACCAGAACTCTCTGCATGCCGCCGGGCGAACCGTTGACGCGGAAACTGCTGCCCGCCGCGACGGGGTCGCCCACTGCGCCGGGCGTAAGCGTCGCAAAGGCCATCGCACTGCGCATGTTCGATGAATTCGAATTGCTCGGCAGGGCGTTGACAATGTCGGTGCTCAGGTTCAGGCTCTGCTCGGCGCTTTCGGACTTGAGCAAGGGCGCGTCGGCGGTGACCGTAACGGAATCCGTCGTCGAGCCGACCTGCAGGGCGATGTCGATGCGCGCGATCTGGACCACCTGAACCCGAATGCCTTGCTGAACATACTTGCTGAACCCGGCCGCCGAGACGCTTACATTGTAGAGTCCCGCGGGCAGGGAAGGGAGCGTGTAGTTGCCGGTCGCGGTAGTGACCGTTTCATACTGCGCGCCGGTTTCCGAATTCACGACGACAATAGCGGCATCGGGAACCACGGCCTTGGCCGGGTCCGTGACAGTCCCGGTTATGGTGCCACGGTCACTTTGGGCAAACGCGGCCACCGCCAATAGAAGAGAACACATCGCGAGCTTAAAGCGCATTATAAGATCCCTTTCACTTGAAACGTTATCACGCAGCGAACGTCCCGGTCAAGCAGTTTCTAATCGTTCCGTATAGTGTTTTTGCGACGTTGTCGGGCGAGGATTTGGCTCTGAACGGAGGCGGAGGCGCACCCAAAATCGTTAGAGTTTATTTACTTAACAGATTGATAAACATGCACATATTGGTCAATTTATGAAGCCAGCCACCAGGGCCGGACCGGGCGGCGGTGTGTAAACCTGAATAATGGGACTCCATAACGATTCACTTTTTGCTTGCCTTACGCGATTGGCATACAGTATACTCGGCTCCGGAGCCCGCGCGGAGAATAGGGCCGTACGTCCGCCTCTGGCGTTGGAGCCGCACGCCACCCGAGTGGGGCGTGCTCCAACAGGCCATTTGGGGCGGTAAACTCAACGAGGAGCGGATCGTCCGCTCGGGTGAGTTTTGGAGTTGTATTTCCGGATAGGGAGGTTGGGCTGTGAAAGTAGCGTTTAGATTCGCAATACCCTGGCTGTTTTCGCTGGCTTTGATGGCGCAAAGACCGTGGCAGCAGATTACCGTGCCTCCGGTCCGTGAAGCGGCGGCGAATTTCAAGACACCGCCGCGCGAGTACGGAGCCATCCGCTGGTTCACGAATGGCGGTGAGGTCACGCGGGCCAGGATCCTCTCGGATCTGGACCAGGCCCTGGCGGATGGGGTGTACGTCGTGAACATCGGGTGGGGAGCCGCCTGAAACCCCGGTACCTTTCGCCGGAGCAACTCGATCTGGCCAAGTTCGCGGTCGACGAGGCGAAGAAACGCGGCATGAAGGTCTGGATTCAAGATGAGGGCAACTACCCCAGCGGCCTGGCGGGAGGGTTGATCAACACGGAGTACCCGCAGCTCCGCATGCAAGCCATCGTGGCCGATCTCCGCGCCAGCGTGGCCGCCGGGCAGACGCTCAGCCTTCCCTTGCCTCCCGGCACGCTGGGTGTGTTTTCCGTGAAGGGATCCGACCAAAGCACCAGGCTGATTCCGCTGCCCGTCGGCGGCCAACTCGAGTGGACCGCACCGAGCGAGGGCTCCGATCCGAATCTGCCGAACTGGTTGTGGACCGTCGTCTTCGTGCGTCATGTGTACCGCAGCTCGCCGGCGCGGTCCAGCAATCGGGCGGACGGGAACGATATCAAGGACGGCCTTTACTCGCTCATCGACTACCTGGATCCGGAGGCGACTCGCGCCTTCATGAAGACCACGCACGAGAAGTACAAGGCGCTTTTCGGCGCCGAGTTCGGCAGCACCGTGCTGGGCTTTTTCGGCGACGAGACGGATTACAACGGTTTCATACCGTGGACCCCTAAGCTGCTCGATGAGTTCCAGAAACAGAAGGGCTACGATCTGAAGCCCTACATTCCCCTGTGGTTCATGGGCAAGTTGACCGACGAAGCTCAGCGCGCCAAGGCCGACTACTACGACGTGTGGAGCGACATGTTCTCGAAGAACTTCTTCGACGTGTTGGCCGACTGGAACCAGAAGAACAACATGGAGGACCTCAGGCATATCGGCGCCAGCAGCGTGCCGATCGCCATGATTCACAACGAGGGCGATTTCTTCAGGACCATGCGGCATGTGAACGTGCCTGGTATCGACAATCTGAATCGAATCGGCCCCGGCCTTTCGGGCAATTGGACCAAACTGGCCTCCTCCGCGGCGCACTTGTTCGGAAGACCGAAGGCCTGGGAGGAGTCGGGCGGAGGCTCCGGGGAGTTGGGCAAGTTCGTAACGGACTACCATCTCGCGCGCGGCGTCACGTCCCTTCAACTTCGCACCGGTGGGGGGTTCGGCGACTTCGGCGGCAGTGGCGCGCCCGCCAAGGCGAACCCGCAGGCTTTGGCGATGTCGTGGTACGTGAATCGCCTCGGATACCTGCTCTCCATCGGACGGCCGGCGGCTCAGGTGGCCATGTATTACCCCACCAACAGCGTTTGGGTGGGAGACGAGGCCTCCATCGACGTCACGTTTAAACTCACGCAGCAAATGTTTGAGCACCAGATCGACTTCGACTACCTCGACGAGCAGGTCCTCACCTCGGTGGGTACGCTGGAGGGGGGCGGCTTGAAGAACCTCAGCGGCCAGGTTTACCGCGGAATTGTGATTCCGTCTTCGACGGTGATCACGCGGGCGGCGCTTGACCGCTTGCGCGCATTTGCGGCCCAGGGCGGTAAGGTGGTTTTCGTGGGCCGCACGCCGACTCAGGTGATCGAGCGGACCTTCCTGAAGCCTGCCGGCGGGCCGCCGGACTTGAGTTTCGCCGTTCTGGAGCCGGCCGAGGAGATCACGGCGCGGGTAGTCCAGGCATTGCCCAAGCCGGACGTGGCGCTGGACCGTCCCTGCCCGCCGATCATATACAACCATCGGAGCCTGGCGGACGCCCAGGTGTACTTCTTCTTCAACGAGGGCAACCAGAAGCAGACGCGCACCGCGGTTCTGGCCGGAGGCGGCCAGCCGCAGGTATGGGACGCGGGCGCGGGGACAATCCACCCGATGACCGGCGCCACGGTAGGGAACGGAACCGTGACGGTGCCTCTCTCGTTTGAGCCTTACGAGGCGAAGCTGATCGTTCTGGGGCCTCTGCCCGCCGGAGCGGCCGCGCCCGAACCGGCCCTGGCGGCCGACCAGACTCTTCTGGAATTGTCGGGGGATTGGGCCGTCGCCTTGGGCGACCGGCGCCTGACTACGCCACTGAAATCCTGGGAGGATCTGGGTGTTTCCGGGTTCGCGGGGACGGCCCAGTACAGGAAGGAATTCACAGCGCCGGCCGCGAAGGGTCCGGTGTTCCTGGAGTGCGAGAATGTTCGGGATTACGCCAGGGTGCGGCTGAACGGTGTGGATCTGGACGCTCGCGGCTGGCGGCCGTATCGTTGGGAAGTCACCAAAGCGCTGAAGGCCGGGGCGAACGTGCTGGAGATGGAAGTGCAAGGCTCCGGCGGCGGCGGGCGCGGTCCGGGCGGTGCCGGTGGCGGACGCGGGGCGGGCCGCGGCGGCGCGGCCCCACCGGCCGCGGGCGCGGGAGGAAGGGGCGGCCAGCAGCGCGCTAGCGCTCCACCAGTGGTGTCGGGCCTGCTGCCAACAGTGCGGCTCACGACCTTCTGAGGTGGTAGTTGTGGGGCAGGATGGTATCCTGCGCGCCGGTTGTCAACCGGCGCCGGCCGGGTGGCGGGTTACCAACCCGCCGGACCCAGAGGGTACCCCTGCAATCCTGCCCCGCATAGCGGCGAGTGGTGGCGGTTCTCCGCTGCCGCGGCGGGCGCGTCCAAGGGCGGCAGGCGGATTGAAAATCCGCCGCAGGATACAATCCTGCCCCGCATAACGGCAAGCCGCAAGCAGGGGTGGCGGTTCTCCGCTGCCGCGGCGGGCGCGTCCAAGGGCGGCAGGCGGATTGACAATCCGCCGCAGATTGCCAATCTGCCCCACGAGCGCCCCGGAATTCGTCGCGGCGCGCGAAGAAACGGATGGATAGTAGTACAAGAGGAGGTTTCTCGATGAGAGTCATCGGCAAGTTCCTTATACCCTTGCTCTTTTCCGGCGCATTGATGGCGCAAAGGCCGTGGCAGCAGATTACCGTACCGCCCCTCCGCGAGGCTGCCGCGAATTTCAAGACTCCGCCGCGCGAATATGGAACGATCCAGCCGTTTCTGAGTTGGAACGGCCCGGACGCCAAGGAAATCAGGGCACGGATCGTCCGGGATCTGGACCGGCTGGCGGCCAATGGCACCTTCGTGTTCAACATGTCGCCGGGACGCGGGGAACCGAAATACCTTTCGCCGGAGCACATGGAACAGGTGAAGTTCGTGGTCCAGGAGGCGGCCAGGCGGGGGATGAAGCTGTGGATCCAGGACGAATGCGACTACCCTAGCGGCATGGCCGGGGGCCTCATCAACACCGAGTATCCGCAACTCCGCATGCAAGGTATAGTGGCCGACCTACGCGCCAGCGTGGCCGCCGGGCAGACGCTCACCCTCCCCTTGCCTCCCGGCACGCTGGGTGCGTTTTCCGTGAAAGGCTCCGACCAAAGCACCACGCTGATTCCCCTCCCCGCCGGCGGCGATTTCGAGTGGACGGCACCGAGCGAGGGCTCCGATCCGAATCTACCCAATTGGACGTGGACCGTCGTTTTCGTGCGCCACCTGTACCGCAGCTCGCCGACGCGGTCCAACACGCGCACGGACGGGCTCCGGACCAAGGACGGCCGGTACTCGCTCATCGACTACCTGGATCCGGAAGCGACTCGCGCTTTCATGAAGCTCACGCACGAAACCTACAAGCAGGCGGTAGGGGCCGAGTTCGGCAAGACCGTGCTGGGCTTTTTCGGCGACGAAACGGACTACAACGGCTTCATCCCGTGGACCCCGAAGCTGCTCGATGAGTTTCAGAAACAGAAGGGCTACGACCTGAAGCCTTACATTCCCCTGTGGTTCATGGGCAAGTTGACCGACGAAGCCCAACGCGCCAAGGCCGACTACTACGACGTGTGGAGCGGCCTGTTCGCCACCAACTTCTTCGACGTGGAGGCCGATTGGGCCGCCAAGAACAACCTGGAAGACCTCAGGCATGTGGGCGCCAGCAGCGTGCCGCTCTATCTGATTCGCAACGAGGGCGACTTCTTCCGGTGCATGCGGAACGTGCAGGTGCCCGGTATCGACAACATCAACCGGATCGGCCCGGGCAAAGTGGCCAACTGGACCAAGCTGGCCTCCTCCGCGGCGCATCTGTTCGGCAGACCGAAGGTGTGGGAGGAAGAGGGCGGAGGCCCCGGGGAAGAGGGCAAGTACATCGCGGACTACCATTTCGTGCGCGGCGTGACGGCCCTGCAAATTCGCGCCGGAGGCCCCGGCGGCCCAGGCGCGGGTCCCGCGGTGAACCCGCAAACCGCGGCGATCTCCTGGTACGTGAATCGCCTCGGATACCTGCTCTCCATCGGACGGCCGGCGGCCCAGGTGGCGATGTATTACCCCACCAACAGCGTTTGGATGGGAGACGACGACTCCCTCACCGTCTTGGACCACCTCACGCAGCAACTGCTCGAGCACCAGATCGACTTCGACTACGTCGACGAGCAGGTTCTCACCTCGGTGGGAACGCTGGAGGGGGGCGGCTTGAAGAATCTCAGCGGCCAGGTCTACCGTGGCATCATTGTTCCGTCTTCGACGGTGATCACACGGGCGGCGCTCGACCGGCTGCGCGCGTTCGCGGCCCAAGGCGGGAAAGTGGTCTTCGTGGGCCGCACACCCACGCAGGTAATCGAGCGGAGCTTTATGAAGCCGGCCGGCGGCGCGCCGGATCTGAGCTTCGCGGTGCTGGAGCCGGCGGCGGAGATCACGGCGCGGGTGGTCCAGGCATTGCCCAAGCCCGACGTGGCGCTGGACCGTCCCTGCCCTCCGATCACGTATAACCATCGGAGCTTCGAGGACGCCCAAGTCTACTTCTTCTTCAACGAAGGCAACCAGAAGCAGACGCGCACCGCGGTCCTGGCCGGAGGCGGCCAGCCGCAGGTATGGGACGCGAGCGCGGGAACGATTCGCGCGATGACCGGCGCGACGATGGGGAACGGGACCGTGACCGTGCCGCTCTCGCTTGAGCCTTACGAGGCGAAGCTGATCGTTCTGGGGCCACTGCCCGCCGAGGTGAACCGACCATGAAAGACGTCCAATCCATCAGCCGGCGGAGTTTACTGGAAGGCGCCGCGGGTGCGGCCGGCCTGATTACTCTTCTGAACCCGGCGCTGCGCGCGCAGACGGCGCCGGCCCGCGTCCGTGAGAGCTTCGATTTCGAATGGAAGTTCTTCAAGGGCGATGCGGCCGGCGCGCCACAACCGGAGTTCAACGATTCGGCCTGGAAGAACGTCGAACTGCCCCACGACTGGAGCATCGAAGGGCCGTTCGCGGAAGACGCGCCCACCGGGGGCCCCGGAGGCTACGTGCCCACGGGAGTCGGCTGGTACCGGAAACGCTTCCGGCTGCCCGAAGCGTACGGGGACCGCCAGGTCCGCGTCGAGTTCGATGGCGTCATGGAGAACAGCGAGGTTTGGATCAACGGCCAGTATCTCGGCAAGCGTCCGTACGGCTACAGCAGCTTCTCTTACGACCTGAAGCCTCACCTGAACTTCGGCGCTCGGGACAACGTGATTGCGGTTCGCGCCGACAATTCCCACCAGCCCAACAGCCGCTGGTACACGGGATCCGGTATCTACCGCCATACGTGGCTGGTAGTCACCAGCCCGGTCCACGTGGCGCAGTGGGGCACGTATGTCGCGATCTCCCAAATGACCGGCGATTTCGCCATGGTTCGGGTCAGAACCCGGTTGGTCAACGACGGCAAGACCCACTCGAATTGCACGCTGGTCACCACCCTGCTGGATAGGGACGGCAAGGCGATCCAGACCGCGGAGGGGAAGCAGGACCTCGACGCCGGCACCGAGCTCGAGGTGGTTCAGCAGATCGCCCTTCGCAATTTCACGCGCTGGTCGGTCGAGAATCCGTATCTCTACAAGGTGCGCAGCGTGGTCGAGGAGCAGGGGCGCGTGGTGGACGAGTACGAGACGCCGGTGGGGTTCAGGAGTGCCGTTTTCGACGCGGACCGGGGATTTCTGTTGAACGGCCAGAGCGTGAAGCTGAACGGCGTCTGCCTGCACCACGAAGCCGGTTCGGTGGGGGCCGCCGTGCCGGAGCGCGTATGGGAACGGCGCCTCGGCATCCTGAAAGAGATGGGCTGCAATGCCATACGGACCTCGCACAATCCGCCCGCACCCGAGTTTCTGGACCTATGCGACCGCATGGGTTTTCTGGTGATGGATGAATTCGCCGACGAGTGGAAGGTCTCCAAGCCGGCGGTTCGCTATGCCTACAGCCGCCACTTCGACGAGTGGGCCGAGCGCGACGGCGTCACCATGGTCCGCCGCGACCGCAACCATCCCAGTGTGGTGCTGTGGAGCGCGGGCAACGAGGTACACGAGCAATGGGGAGAGGCGCAGACAGTCAAGAGACTGGTGGACCTGTTCCATCGGGAAGACCCTACGCGCGCGGTGACGGTGGCGTGCCACCAGATCGGCGGCGAGCCCTCGGGCACCTTACCTGAATTTCTGGCCGCGCTGGATGTGGTGGGCTACAACTACGTGGACCGCTTTCGGGACCGCAAGGAGAAATACTACAGCGTCGACAAGCAGGCGCATCCGAATTGGAAGGTGATCGGCACGGAAAGCTCGAGCATGGGCCGAGGGTTCAACCTGGACGTGGAGCAGTTGTGGAAGTTCGTGCGGACCTACGACTACGTGTCCGGGGACTTCATGTGGACCGGCATCGACTATATCGGGGAGAGCCGGTGGCCCGCCAAGAACTCGTCTTCGGGCGTCATCGACACTTGCGGCTTCAAGAAGGACGGCTACTTCTTCTATCAGAGCCAGTGGACCTCTGGGCCCATGTTGCACTTGTCCCCGCACTGGAACTGGAAGGGCAAAGAGGGCCAGGTCATCGCGGTGACCTGCTTCACCAACTGTGAAACCGTGGAGCTCTTTCTGAATGGCAAGTCGTACGGCGTGAAAGGCTACGTTTTCCCGCGACGGGGTCTGGAGCCCGGGGTCGGCACGGCGAACGCACCGCCGAACGCCGTGCGCACGACCTCCGATCTGCACCTGAGTTGGGATGTGCCCTACGAGCCGGGGACGCTGAAAGCCGTCGGAACACGAGGCGGCAAGGAGGTGGCGACGGCCGAGGTATCCACAACCGGCGAACCGGCCGCGGTGAACCTCTCTCTCGACCGCGACTCCATCGCCGCCGACCGCCGCGACGTGGCGCACCTCACCGTTCACATCGTGGATGACAAGGGGCGAGTGATCCCGTTGGCGGAGAATGAAGTCGCATTCTCGCTCCAAGGGGAGGGAAGGATCATCGGCGTGGATAACGGCAATCCGGTGAGCCACGAGGACTACAAGGCGACCAAGCGGAAGGCCTACAACGGCGCTTGCCTGGCGATTATCCAATCCACCGCCAGGGCTGGGCAGGTTCAACTGACGGCCAACTCGCCGGGGCTGAAAGCGGGGAGCGTCACTATCGTCACAGCAGCGGGGAAAGCATGATGTGGCGCAGACTCTTAGTCTGCCGCGCCCCAATTCATCGGGACGCTTGCCGGACGCGCTCCAAAGAGCGTCCCGATGAGTCGGGACGCGGCAGGCACGAGTGCCTGCGCTACGAGGGCCGCTCGATAATTCTTCCATCCCGCATCTGCACGATGTAGTGGCCGTAGGCCGCGGCTTCGGGGTTGTGCGCCGAGCGTGGCGGGAGCGTACCGTTGCGAAATCCTCTGACTTGAGCCATGGTAATAGAAAGGCCATCCATGAAACTCAATCGTCTTGTCGGCGTATGCGTTCTGACGTTCGGTTGCAGCGCTGCCTTCGCAAACATCGTCGCTTGGCAGTCGCTTACCGCATTGGCCGAAAGCGCGGATCTCATCGTGGTGGGTACCGGATCTGGCACCGGACAGGCCGGTGCGGTGCTGAACTTCAACGTCTATGTGGTTCGCGTCGTGAAGGGGGACCAAACGGTTACCGGAACGAATGTGGCGGTCACTTGGTCGCTCCCCGCAACTTCTCCGAGCTCACCCGCCGTGTCAAGTGGCGCCACCGCCGGGACTGGTCTGTGGTTTCTCCAGCGCTCGTCCGCCGGATGGACGCTTTTGCCGGTGATAACCGGAGGCGTGCTGTTCAATCAGACGTATATCCCGGGGGGTACGGAACCTCTTCCAACGGGTTACATTTACCCTGCCTCCGCGCCGCTTTCCGATAAGATTGCGTCGGAGGTGGGTTCTGCCATCGAAAGCGGCACCGCTACCACCGCCCAAATCTTTGGGTTGTACTTCGGCCCGCTCGATCAATTGAACTCGCCGATTACTCAGGTTATATACCGGAGGCTGTCGTCCAGTACGCTGACCAACCAGCAGATCTTAGGATTCGCCGGGCGGATTCGCGAAGGGGACAGTACCGCGGTGATCGGAGTGGCTGCGGTTGAGTCCTCACTGGCCAAATATCCCATCGAATCAAGTATATTACTTGCAAGCCTTCGGAACGATTTTCGCGCCACGGACGCTCAATCGGTTACTGCTCTCGGCCAAATCGCGTCTGCCGCCACCTCCAATACGGCTCTCCGTGAGGCCGCGGCGCACGCCTTGGCGGCAATACACACTAGGGAGGCCTTGCCCTCTCTGGCCGCCCTCCTGGATGACAACGATGCGAGTGTCAGGGCAGAGGGCGTCGGCGGCCTGGGTGCCTTCGCTAATGGCCTACCCGTACAAACGTCTGCGGCCAATTCGAGCTTAAGCCATCTGCAACTGCCCCCAACGGCGCCTTATAAGACTGAAGCGACGGTCGCCAATTTTGCGCAAGGGCTGCAAACAGTTGCCACCAAAGAGGCTGGATATATTTCGTTCTGGAAGAGCTGGTGGACCGAAAATAGGAGCTCCCTCGGATACTGAAACCTGTTCGACTTTGGCAGGCCGCAGGCTTCCGCTATTCTGCTAGCCGCGTCTCCGGCGGCGCGACGAGAAGTATGAAGTCGTGGGCGTGATGCCACCGGGCTGCTGGCCTACCTGGCAAGTAGGCGCGCGCGGGAGATCGGCATCCTTACAGCCCTTGGGCTCCGGGCCCGGCGACATGGTGCGTGCGGTCCTGGGACAAGGATCGGTGGCTATAATTTTCTTCAGGCTTTCTCGATAATTCTTCCATCCCGCATCTGCACGATGTAGTGGCCGTAAGCCGCGGCTTCGGGGTTGTGCGTGATCATGAGGATGGTCTGGCCGAGCCGCTCGTTGAGGCCGCGCAGAACCTCGAGCACGGCCTTCGAGCTTTCACTATCGAGATTGCCGGTGGGTTCGTCGGCCAGCAAGATGGCGGGGTGGTTCACAATCGCGCGGGCGATGGCCACGCGCTGCTGCTCGCCGCCGGACAATTCGCTCGGTTTGTGGTCCAGACGGTTGGCGATGCCGAGTAGCCGGAGGGCCTCCTCGAACGACACCTCCGGTTTCGAAGGGAAGCCTCCGATATGACGCGCGATGGCGATGTTGTCGCGCGCCGTCAGGTTGGGCAGCAGGTTGAACTTCTGGAACACGAACGCCACGCTGCGCTTGCGCAGGCGGGTGCGGCCGGCCTCGGTCATGGCCGCCAGGTCCTGACCGGCCACGCGCACCTCTCCCGAGCTGGGTGGTGTCAGGCCGCCGATGATGTGAAAAAGCGTGGACTTCCCCGAGCCCGAGGGTCCCACGATGGCCACGAACTCGCCCGGCTTCACCGTGAGATCCACCCCGCGCAGCGCCGGCACATCCACTTTCCCTACCCGGTAGGTCTTGCGCAGGTCGCGGGTTTCGATAATCGGACCGCTATTCATAGGACAGCGCCTCGATGGTGTCGTGCCGGGCGGCGCTAATACCGGGGTAGAGAGCGCCGAAGGCCGCTCCGACCAGGGTGACCACGCCGGCGATGGGCCACCAGTAAGGCACGATCACCATCGGGATGGAGGCCGGCTCAATCGTTCGGATGAGCCAGCACGCGCCGTAGCTCATCGCAATTCCGAGAATGGTGCCACCGATCCCCAGGATTACGGCTTCGGTGAGAATGATCCGCAGAATGAAGAACTGCGACGCGCCCAGCGATTTCAGGATGCCGATCTCGCGCGTCCGCTGCAGCACCGCCATGTACATGGAGAGGCAGACCACGGCGAATCCGATGACCACCCCAATGGCCATGATGACGATGATGAATTCCCTCAGGGCCGGAATGTTGTTCACGTTATACAGGGACGTGAACTCGGCCATCGAGTAGATCGGGTAATCCGGCAGCTTTTCCTTCAGGCCCTGAACCACGGCGGCGGTGTTGGCCGTGTCGTCGAGCTTGAGATAAATCTGGCTGACCTGGCCGATGTGGCTGGTCTTCTCCTGCAGCACGCCCAGCGGAAACACGATGTGGGCCAGCTTGCCGCCTTCAATGATGCCGCTAACCCGCCATGGGGTGTTCAGGATGACGATCCGGTCCCCTACATGCGCGTGTTGCTGATCCGCGTAGAACTGGTCGATGATGACGTCGTCCGGACCTTGAAAGGGACCTCCGTGAAGGTAGGTGAAGCCCCCGCTCATCTGGTCGAATTGCTTCAGATCGATGCCGGTGGCTCCCAGGGTGACGCCCTGGATCATCTGGTTGACGGCGCCCACGGCCATCTTGACGTGCGGCTGTTTCCCCAGCCAGTCCACAATCTTGTCGGAGATCCCGCCGCTCAGGGTCAGGAGCGTGGATCCCGGCGGACGGACGATCACGTCGGCGCCGATGCCGCGCGTGCGGCGCTGGCTATCTTCCAGGAAGCCGTGGCTCAGGCCCACTAGACAAAGGATGAGGGTCACGGGCACGCCGATGAGCAGGATGCTGAGCAGGCTGCGCATGGGCTTGTGCTTGAGATTTTGCAGAACGAGCTTGGCGGTCACTTTTTACGATTTCTTCTTTCTACGCGGCGCTGGCCTGGCCGGCGCGGGAGCGGGAGCGGGCGCAGGCGCCTGGCCCACTACCTGCAACGTGCTCCCTTCCGGCTGGTCGAGCACAAACTTATCGTCCGATACGCCCTTGTTGATGTCCATCTTCACGATATCGACGACCACGGCGTACTCGTCGCGCGGGCGGTTGATTTCGATGTGCTTGGGGAAGGCCACGTTATCGTAGGCCCGCCACTCGGTGTAGCGCGCGTCGGTGAGGATGTTGCCGGTCTCGTCGAAAGTCAACTGGCGCGCCATGATGAGGCTGTAGCGATTGAACCAGATGGTCCGGTCGAGTTGCAACTGTCCACCGCCGTTTACGTGGACCACGTGGAGCACATAGAAGGCATTGTCCTCGTCGGTGAAGTTCTCGAGCAGGAGCTTGTCGCGGTCGGCATCGATCGGCCGCACCAGCAGCGCCTCCAGAAAGTGCTGGGGGCGCAGGTTCTCCAGCTTGTTCTGGGAGGGCTGGTCGATCTCGTTGCGGCCCACCAGGAAACGGTTCCGGACGGGGACGTAGAGTTTGAAGTTGGTGCCGTCGGAAACCATGTCGAACGCCTTGTTCCGCACCACGGGGTAGAGGCCGATCAGGCGGATATCGCCGGGCTTCCGAAAGAGAATGAACGCGCGCACGTCCTTGTACTCGGTTATCTTGCTTTTCTCGGTGCTGCCCAGCGCCGGCACCATGTCCACGGTAGCGTTGAAATCGTGAATGGCCTCGTATTGTCTGGAAATAATGTCCACCAGTGTGGACCGGTCCGCGACCAGCAGCGGCTGGGTCGGCTTGCCGCCGCTGCGGGTGAAGGCACGGCGCCGCGCCAGGCAGGAAGAGAGCCCAAGCGGAATCAGGCAGAGCAGGAGAATGGCCGCGTGGGCGCGCCTGAAGAGCATCGTTTCATTGTAGCCAGCCGGTCGAGCGATGTGTCAATTCAAGCGCGCCCGCGGGTATGGTAAAGTAAAAGACAGTCTCAAGCACGCGGGGCCTGTGGCGCAGTTGGGAGCGCGCTTCCATGGCATGGAAGAGGTCGTGAGTTCGAATCTCACCAGGTCCACCAAAACGTTTCATAGACTTACCGTTTCCCTGCCCGCCAGAACGTAGCCACCGGAGTCCAACTGGAGTCCAAACCCCATTTTGAGCATGGGCAGCCTTGGGCATCGTGTGGTTTTCGATGCCTGCCCACGATCAAGCCAACCGATTCAATGCGGTGGCAAGTCTGGGCACCTTGGGCACCGTTTTTCGTGCGTGCCGTCGTCTTCCTGAGACGACAACATTTCGTTTCTATATAAGGACGATGCCCACCGCGCCCAACGCCCGCGACTTCTCCGTGGCCGTCCAACTTTACTGTTGACGACTGAATTCCGGGCCTGATATTCAATGGATGTAAGCTGCGGTCTGGCCCGAGAGACGGGACTCTCCATAAACTCTTTCCCTTCGACTCCAACACTCGACGTGTCTTCCAATCGCGAACAGATCCCGTTGTATGCGCCTGAAGAAGCTCAACGCCCAACTCGCCAACCCGAAACTCAACACGGAGAACGACGCCGAGGAGTACGGCAAAGGCCACGAGTTTGCGACGACCACGTTCAAGACTTCGTGGGACATCGCCGGCACGCTGGAAAAGTACCTGAGCGCGGAGATGGCGGCGTGGGCCATGTGCTTCGGCTTGGGCAAGGTAGTGAAGTCGGGCACGACGCCCAACTGGGTCTACACCTGCACTCCCCTGATCCCGGCGAACGGCGACGCGACGGAATTGCCGTACTTTTCGTTCGTCGAGCAGATCCGTCCGGGCGCCAGTTCGGTCATCGACCGGCTCTTGACCGGCTGCGCCGTCGAGGGATGGACGATTTCGATTGGCTCCGGGCCGGGCCGCGCGAACAGCAAGATCAGCGTCGAGTTCCAGGGCTGCGGGAAACTCACGGAGCCTTCCGCTATCACCATGCCGGCCGCGACGGTGGAGAAGCTTCTGCCGTCGGCGTCCCTGACGCTCACCATAAACGGCGTGGATTACGTGACAAACAAGAACATCGTCTCGCTCGAAACGTCGTGGAAGAACAACATCCGCATGGATGCCGGCTTTTATCCTGGCTCCGGCTTCCAGACGTCGGGCGACGCGACCACCGGCGCGATCCGCGGCAGGCTAGAATTCGGCAACCGGGCGGGCGCGCTCAAGTTCGTGGCCCGCTTCGATCACAACTCCACGGAGTTGGCGCTCCTCAAGGCGCAGACCACCGGCACGGCGGTGATCCATCTCCAGTTCGACACCAACAACTCGCTCGACATCACGTGGCAGAAGGTGGCGTTCGCTACGGCGGAAGTGGGCGAGACGGACCAGATCGTTACCGTCGCGGTGGAGGCGACGCCGATCTACGACGCGACCAACGGCATCATCACGGCGGTAGCAAAGTGCAATGTGGACGCCATCTGCCAGTAGAAAGGACCGAAAATGGAAACCCCAGTATTTGACGCAAGCAGGCCGATTACGATCAACCTGCGGACGCCGGGCGGCGTGAAAGCCGTGCGCGTCCGCTTCCCCTCCGATGACGAATGGATCGGACGCCAGCGACGCCGCAAGGTGCTGGTGAAGCAGTTGGGGCGCGGCATCTCCGAGACCACCGTGGCCAATGGAGAGGATGTGGACGCCGCGCTGGTAGCCCTCATCCAAGCGAAGCCCACCGACGGCGACGCCCCGGAGATCGATGCCTTCGAGGCCATGAAGGTCGTCGAGCAGTTGAGCCTGGCGGAGGTGGACGATGTAGTTCCGGATGGCGACTCCTTCAAGGTCACTCTCCGGGTCCTGGGCGCAACGACCGTCCACCTGCTGAAGATGCCCTCAGCCAAGGACGTGTTCGAGTACCGGCGCGGATTCGCGCGGTTGCTCGACATGCCGTTTGGCCGGCAGGAGGTGACCATCAACATCGGGTCCGCCGCGGCGCTCTACAAGAAGCTCACTACCACCACCGAAGGGTATGTCGGCGACGTCCCCATCATCCACCAGGCGGTCGCCGTGAAGGCGGCTATCGATGCGATGGACACCGCATTCGCGGAGGACCGCGAAGCAAGTTTTTAGCCGGGGAGTGGCCGGATGATCCGTCGTTCCGGTTCCTGGTGCATTGGGCGCTGCGCCGGGACGAACTGTGCGATCCCGGCCTGTGCCCCGACGCCCCGGACGAGGACGGCCAGCGGTGCGACCACTGCCCACTGGACCGTCTGGACGCCGCCCAATGCGCGGAAAAGGGACTGCTCATCCGGCGCGCTCTCGATCTGATGGGCGCGCTGAAACTGGGGGTTCACATCGGCCTTGACGAGATTCGCGCTGACGAGTTCTGCGCCATGCTGATCATCGCGGAGGAGCGGGATCTACTGGAGCGGGAGAAGTCGCCCGCCTGGAGAAGCAGTGGTCCTACGTAGCCCGGATTTGCTTAAACGATGGGCGCTCAGGGAGGATCTATTGCCCAGGACGCCGCCTTCGGGACCACTGCCGGGCCAAAGTCCGAGATGGCGACTACGCGTCCGGGTGGCCTGCCAATCTACGATAACGCCGTTTATCAATAAGTGAGTCGCTTATTTGTTCGCAAGCCATTTAGGTTTAGGCACTTAGATAATCGTCGAGCAGGCAGCCG